>Ga0184605_10000362_pt1 | contig 13365 bp, 12 predicted proteins | sample PLM0_30_coex_FD_132995 | JGI IMG/M metagenome (GOLD analysis project Ga0184605, IMG submission 132995) | Groundwater sediment microbial communities from an aquifer in East River, Colorado, USA - PLM0_30_coex | ecosystem: Environmental > Terrestrial > Soil > Riparian zone | place: USA: East... | reverse complement strand
GGCGAACCGGGATCGTTCACCTCAAAGCCCTGGTGGGCGCAGGCGATCGTGCTCGCGTCGGGAGTCGTGATGAACTTCATCCTCGCGATCGCGGTTCTTACCGTCGCGTTCGCGGCCGGGACGCCGACACCGACGGGCCAGGTGCGCGTCGACCGCGTCGTGGCGGGTGCGCCGGCCGACGTCGCCGGTATCCAGCCGGGCGACATCGTGCGAACGATCGACGGTCAGCCCGTGACCAAGACGGGCGACCTCGTGAATTACGTGCGGGCGCACGCGGACAAAGAGGTGACGCTCGAGCTCGAACGCAACGGCCGTCCGGTCACGATCAAGGCAATGCCGAGGGCGCAGCCCCCCGAAGGCGAGGGACCGCTCGGAATCGTCCTTGCCGAGGTCACCACGAACCAGCCGGCGCCGCTGCCGCAGGCGTTCGTCCAGGCCGTGGGCCTGAGCGGCGACGTGGTGCAGCAGATCGCGGAGCTCCCCGGCCAGCTGCTCAACCGCCAGCCCGGAACTCAGGGGCCGCCGCCCGTGGGCGGTCCGATCGAGATCTTCCGCGTGACCGCGGCCGCGAGCGAATTCGGGCTGCCGACGTTCCTCAAGCTCGTCGGCGTCATCTCGGTGAATCTCGGAGTGCTGAACATCATCCCGTTCCCGGGCCTCGATGGAGGGCGTCTTTTCTTCGTGCTCCTGGGGGCTCTGCTCCGCCGGCGGATCTCGCCGCAGGTCGAAGCTGCGATACACGCGGTCGGTTTTGTCCTGCTCCTGGGTCTTCTGGTGGTCGTCAGCGTCGCCGACATCCGCCGCGCGACCGGCGGATAAAGCTCGCCGCTAACGCGGCGAGCGAAGAGGGGGTGCGGGGGATGCCTCCCCCGTGTTGACTAAGGTCGCGAACATCCAACGGTGTCCCTCGAGGTCCTCGACCCGGTACTGACGCTGCCGTTCGTTCGTCTCCGGCTCGCTGAGGATCTTGGCTCCGGCTCTCTTCGCGCGGCCGAAGTGCGTGTCGACGTCATCGATGTACACGACGACCCCATCGACGATGAACGGCGTCTCGAGCCACTGCCGCGCGAGGGCGCAGGCCTGCGCGTGACGTCGGGGACCCTGGTACGCGTCGGACGGATGACCGACCAGAACCTTCGCCCCGTCCAGGTCGAGGACGACGTCGGTCACCGTTCCAGCGCCATTGTGAAAGCGCTCCAGCTCGCGCAAGCCGAACACCTTGGTGATCCAGTCGGCCGCCCGAGCCGCGTCCTCGTACGCGAGCATCGGAATCACGCGCTGTTCTGCCACTACTCGCCTCCCATCGCTCACTTCGCAACAAATGATGCACTCGCCTGGCGTAGAGAACGCGGGCATCATGCCGCGGTGAGCGAACCGGTCGTCGAGGTCAAGGCGCTCCGCAAGACGTTTCGCGTGACCGAGCGCGAAGAAGGTCTTGCCGCGACGCTGCGCTCGTTCGTGCGGCGCCGCCGGCGTGACGTGAACGCGGTCGCCGGCATCACGTTCCGGATCGAGCCAGGTGAGGTCGTCGGCTTTCTCGGGCCGAACGGGGCGGGCAAGACCACGACGCTGAAGATGCTCTCGGGACTCCTACACCCCACCGCGGGCGAGGCCCGAGTGCTCGGCTACACCCCGTGGCGCCGCGAGAACGCTTACCTGAGAAGCATGACGCTCCTCATGGGCAACCGTACGCAGCTCGTCTGGGACATCCCCGCGGCGGACAGCTTCCGCGTCCTGCAGGAGATCTATCGCATCCCGGAGGAGCAGTTCCGGCGCACGGTCGGCGAGCTCACGGAGCTGCTCGAGCTCGCGGAGCTCGTCCGCAAGCCGGTTCGCAACCTGAGCCTCGGCGAGCGGATGAAGGTCGAGTTCGCGGCGGGACTCATCCACTCGCCGAGCGTCGCGTTCCTGGACGAGCCGACCATCGGGCTCGACATCTCGATGCAGGCCCGTATCCGCCGGTTCGTGGCCGAGTACAACCGGCGCACCGGCGCCACGATCCTTCTGACCAGCCACTACATGGACGACGTCGTCGCGCTGTGCAAGCGCGTGATCGTCATCCACCGCGGGCTGCTTCTCTACGACGGTCCGCTTGCGGATCTCGCCGAGCGGATGGCTCCGTACAAGATCATCACCGCCACGTTGCACGACGGCACGGCGTCGACGGCCGATCTCGACGCCTACGGAACGGTCGTCTCGCGGGAGGAGGGCCGGGTGGTGCTCCGGGTGGATCGGCAGGTGGCACCGGAGCGGACCGCACGCCTGGTGAACGACCTCGGTGACCGTCTGGCAGACATTTCGGTCGAGGACCCGCCGATCGAGGAGGTCATCGACCGCGTGTTCACATCGGAGCAGGCGATGGTGAGCGCGTGATCCGGATCTACCGCGCGCTGCTGGTTGCGCAAATCCAAGCGGCATCGCAGTACCGCGTGCAGTCGATCCTCTGGATGCTGTTCGCGGTCATTCGCCCGGTGATCTTCCTCGCAGCGTGGGTCGCGGTGGCCAACGCGCAGGGCGGTCAGATCGGCGCCTACGACGTTCGGGACTTCGCCGCCTATTACGTCGCGCTCTCTCTCGTCCTCAATCTGGCGACGAGCTGGAACGCGTACGAGTTCGAGTTCGAGGTGCGCATGGGCCGGCTGTCGCCGAAGCTCCTGCGGCCGCTGCACCCGATCCACTACGCCGTGGTCGAGAACATCGTATGGAAGCTGACCACGATCGTTCCGCTCACCATCGTGCTCGTGTTCGTCTCGATCACCTTCGATGCGCGGTTCCGCACCACGCCGGCGCACCTGATCCTCTTCGTGCCGAGCGTGCTGCTCGCAGCGGTGCTCAGCTTCCTGACGGGCTGGGTGCTCGCCACGATGGCCTTCTGGACGACGCGGGTGCACGCGCTGTCGACGTTCTGGGACCGCGCCGGGTTCATCTTCGCGGGACAGATCGCGCCTCTCGCGCTGCTTCCCGGTCCCCTGCAAACGATCTCGCTCGCCCTGCCCTTCGGGTACGTGCTGGGCGTCCCAGCCGAGATCCTTCGCGGCGGCGTGAACGTGAACACGGCTCTCTTGCTCATGGCCGGGCAGGTGATCTGGGTCGTGGTCTTCTACATCGCGCTCCAGCGCGTCTGGCGCGTCGGCATCAAGCAATACAGCGCGGTGGGCGCCTGATGGTCCGCTACTTTCGCCTGCTGCGGCTCTTCTTCCGGACGGAGCTCCAGTACGAGCTCGAGTACCGCCTCAACCTCCTCCTCGAGATCCTCCAGACGGCCGTGGTCACCGCGACAAGCGTGGGAGCGGTCCTCGTTCTCTTCACTTATACGACCGTCTTGAACGGCTGGGATCTGGGAGCGATGCTCGTTCTGCTCGGGTGCTTCTATCTGGTGCAGGGCTTCGGCGAGCTGGTCCTGCAGCCGAGCTTTGAGAAGTTCATGGAGCACGTTCGCCTGGGCACCCTCGACTTCGCGCTCCTCAAGCCTGTCTCGCCGCAGTTTCTGGTGACGCTCCGCCACTTCCAGGTCGTGCAGCTCGCGCAGATGGCCCTCGGCGCGATCGTCGTCGCGGTTGGCCTCTCGCGGATCCCGAGCGTCGGGACATTCGAGGCGGTTGGATTCCCGATCGCGCTGGTGTGTGGGTTCGCACTCATCTATGCGCTGCTGCTCGCGCTTTCCACCTTCGCGTTCTGGTTCGTGCGCGTCGATAACCTCATGGCCCTGTACTGGTCGTTCATGGACGCGGGCCGCTTCCCGGTGGATGTGTATCCGGGCTGGCTTCGTGTGACGCTCTCGAGCGCCGTTCCGATCGGGGTCGCTGTGACCGTGCCCGCGCAGGTGATCGCGGGACGCCTCGATGTGGCCGGGCTCGGGCTTCTCGTCGTGGGGTCGGTCGCCGCCTTCTTTCTCGCGTCGTGGTTCTGGCGGCTCGGCCTGCGCTCGTACACCGGAGCGAGCGCTTAGCCCCCGATGTATTGCTGTGAGCATTCTGTGTCATTCTCGACTGCTACACTTGTAGCAGATGGCAAGGGTCTTAAAGCGCAAGAGCCGCAACCGCGGGGCCGCGCCGCGCGATATCCCCCAGCGTGAGCTCAGGAATGACATCGGCCGGGTTTTGGCGGCGGTGGAGCGGGGGGAGCGCTTCCGTGTGACCGTGCGCGGGCGGCCGGTGGCGGAGATCGTCCCTGCGACCAGCCGTCGGACGAGCGTGCCGTGGGCGGAGGTAATGGACGTCCTTCGTCGCACCCCACTCGACAAGCGGTTCATGGCGGATGTCGACGGTGCCGTGGATAACAAGGTTCGAGATCCCTGGAAGCGCTCCTAGACACCTCATTCCTGGTCGGGCCCGAGCCGCCCGAAGTGGCCCGCCCACCAGCTGACGCGGGAATCTCGGTGGTGACGCTCGCGGAACTCGGTCTTGGAGTGCTTCTCGCCAAACGCCTTGAAGACCGGGCGGCACGCCTAACAGTTCTCTCCGAGATCGAGCACCGCTTTGAGGCCCTACCAGTCGATCTCGCGGTCGCGCGGGCATATGCCGAGATCGTCGCCTCCGCTAGACGGCGTGGCGCCCGGCCAAGACCATTCGACGGACTCATCGCGGCGACCGCCGTCGTGTATGGCGTACCCGTTTACACCCGAGATCGTGACTTCCTGCGGCTGCCGGGCGTGAAGGTCGAGCTCGTCAGATAGCGCGATTTAGCAGTACGCGCACCTACACTTGTACCTGATGAATACGCCGATGAGCCTCGACCTCAACCTCCCTGAGGACCGCGCTGCGCCGCGTCCGCGGCGGAAATCGAAGCGCGTCTGGGTGGGCGGTACGGCGATCGGCGACGGCGCTCCGGTGGCGGTGCAATCCATGTGCACAACCCTCACGCACGACGTCGACGCCACCATCCGTCAGATCGAGCAGCTCCAGGAGGGCGGCTGCGAGATCGCTCGCGTGGCCGTGCCCGACAAGCGCGCTGGCGAGGCCCTCAAGGAGGTCGTGCGCCGCTCGATCCTCCCGGTCGTCGCCGACATCCACTTCGACTACAAGCTCGCGCTCATGGCGCTCGACGCGAAGGTCCACAAGCTCCGCCTCAACCCGGGAAACATCCACAACAAGGACGGCGTGCGCGAGGTCGTCCGTCGCGCGAAGACCCAAGGGACGCCGATCCGCATCGGCGTGAACCACGGCTCCATCGGCGATCGCCAGCCCGGCGACGTTCGCGACGAGGCGCAGCGAATGGTCGACCTCGCCCTCTCCGAGATCAAGATCCTCGAGGATCTCGATTTCGACGACATCGTCGTCAGCGTCAAAGCCTTCGACGTCCCCGTGATGATCGCCGCGTACCGCCGGCTCGCGAAAGCGGTCCCGTACCCGCTGCACCTCGGCGTGACCGAAGCGGGAACGGCACTCTCGGGCTCGATCCGCTCGGCAGCCGGGATGAGCGTCCTCCTCTATGAGGGCATCGGCGACACGATCCGCGTCTCTCTCAGCGAAGACCCGGTCGTCGAAGTGAAGGCGGCATTCGATCTGCTCAAGTCACTCGGCCTGCGCGACCAGAGCCTCACGCTCGTCGCGTGCCCATCGTGCGGCCGTGCGGACATCGATCTCATACCGCTCGCGAAGGTCGCCGAGGAGCGCCTGCGCGCCCTCGCAACGCCGATGAAGGTCGCGGTCATGGGCTGCGAGGTGAACGGACCCGGCGAGGCCAAGGATGCCGACGTCGGCATCGCCGGCGGGGTGGGGAAGGGCGCGATCTTCCGCAAGGGCAAGATCGTGGGCACCTATCCAGAGGCGCAGCTCATGGACGCGCTGCTGGCGGAGATCGACAAGATCCTGATCGAGAACGGCAAGGAGCCCTACTCGCAGAAGGCGCCGAAGCTGTCCCACACGGGGCAGCTCACGCCCGGCCGCAGTGTCCCAGCAGGACAGCGGACCTAACCAACCCAGCGGCGCCGTCATCTCGGTCGGCCGCGCCGGCCTTGCGAACGTCGACTTCCGTAAGGCCAAGTTCGACAAGTTCCAGCTTGCGGTCGCGAACTTCGTCGCGTGTGACTTCCGAGGTCTCCGCCTCGATGAGAAGTTCGCGCCGTTCTTCACGACGCGCCCGCGAAGCGTCTTCATCTCGTGCAAGTTCGATGGCGCCGACCTCCGGCAGATCAGCCCGGAGGGCACGCGTTTCGAAAAGTGCTCGTTCGAGGACGCAAAGCTGGATGGCTGGACCCCGGCGCGCGCCGAGTTCGTCGAGTGCCGGTTCGCCGGCAGGGTGGCGCACGTCACGTTCACCGGCAAGCCGGCCGGTCCCGGGTCCATGCGGATTGACCCGCCGCGCACGAAGAACGAGTTTCGGGGGAATGATTTCCGCGACGCCGAGCTCATCGACACGGTCTTCGTCCTGGGCATCGACCTCAATCTGCAGCGCTGGCCGATCGGCGACGACTACGTGCGGCTCGACAAGTTCCTCCGGAGGCTCGAACGCGCCCGAGCGGACGTCCTCACCTGGGATGCCGGCGAAGCCCGGACCGAGGCGCTCGCGATGCTGCAGGCGCTGGCCCAGCGCTGGCAGGACCAGCGCGAGATCATCGTGCTTCGCGTGAGCCCCGCGGTGAACGCAGCGCGTCGCGTGCAGAACCGCGTCTGGGACCTGCTCGAGCGCGTTTTGGACTAATCGACCTTCAGCTTCGGGTCGAGCGCGTCGCGCAAGCCGTCACCGAGGAAGTTGAAGCAGATCAGCGTGATCGCGAGGATGACCGCGGGGAAAAGCAGCTCGTGGGGGAAGGCCCGCATGTTGCGCACGCCTTCGGCGATGAGGATGCCCCAGCTCGGAAGGGGCGGCCGCACGCCGAGGCCAAGGAACGAGAGTCCAGCCTCGGTGGCGATGGCGCCAGGTATGCCGAACGTGGCGGCCACGATCACCGGCGCGAGCGTGTTCGGAAGGAGGTGCCGGAAGATGATCCGCCCGTTCGTGGCTCCGGTCATCCGGGCGGCCTCGATGAACTCCTTCTCTTTGAGCGATAAGACCTGGCCACGGACGAGGCGCGCGACCGTCAGCCACGAGACGAGGCCGAGCGCGATGAAGACTCCAAGCAGGCCGCCGGTAATGTCGTCGAGGCCCGCGATGACCGCGAGGATCGGTCCTTGCGGCTGATCCAGCACCGCTCGCAAATAGGTGATCACCACGATGACGAGCAGCAAGTTGGGGAAAGCCAGCAGCACGTCGACTGCGCGCATGATGAGAACGTCGATCCATCGACCGAAGAAGCCCGCAATCAGACCGAGGGGCACCCCGACGAGCAGCACGATGAGGACGTCCACAAGCGCGACGGCGAGCGAGATGCGACTCCCGTAGACCAGCCGGCTGAGCTCGTCGCGGCCGAGGCCGTCCGTTCCGAAGAGGTGCCGCCCACCGGGGCCGAGGTCGGTGTTGTCGAGGTCCTGCTGCTGGAAGGGGTACGGCGCGACGACGTTCGCGAAGACCGCGATGAGGAGCAGGAGAACGATGTACGCGAGGCTGACGACTGCGGCGCGGTTTTGGACGAGGCGATGCCACGAGTCGCGCCACAAGCTCGCGGGACGTCGGAGCGGGACCGGCGCGTCGAATGTCGCGGCGCGGGTCGTCATCGGTAGCGGATCCGCGGGTCGAGGAATCCGTACGAGAGATCGACGAGGAAGTTGACGAGCGAAATGAGCAGCGCGAACACCAGCACGATGCCGAGGAGCAGGGGATAGTCGCGGCCGCTGACGCTGTCGACGAACTGACGGCCGATCCCAGGCACGCTGTAGATCCGTTCGACGAAGAAGGCTCCGGTGATCACGTTCGCGAGGGTGACGCCGGCGACGGTCACCACCGGGATCAGGGCGTTCTTCATCGCGTGACGAACGACTACGGCGGTCTCGGTCAATCCCTTCGCGCGCGCCGTCCGGATGAAGTCCTGGCCATGAACTTCCAGCAGGCTTGATCGCGTGTAGCGCGCAAGGATCGCGGCCGGGCCCAGGCCGATCGCGAGGACCGGGATGATGGCGCGCGAGTCGAAGATCCCTTCCCAGCCCCCGGTCGGGAGCCACCCCAGCGCGAGCGAGAAGAAGACGATAAGGAGCGACACGCGCACGAACGGCGGCGTCGCCAGGCCCGTGACGGTGATGAGCGAGGACAGGTAATCGATCCAGGAGTTGTGTCTCACGGCCGCGAGCGCGCCGAGCGGAACGCCCACGACGACCGCGAACAGCATCGAAGCGAAGCCGATCTGCGCCGAAACAGGCAGGGTGGCGCCGATGATCTCCGAGACCGAACGTTCAACGCTGCGGTAGGAGGGACCGAAGTCACCACGGAGAACGTTCGCCAGGTAGTCGAAGTATTGCTTCGGAAGCGGGTCGTCGAGGTGGTACTGATGCGCGAGGTTTTGTTTCACCGCCTCGGGTAGAGGCTTGTCGCTCTCGTCCCAGGGGCTCCCAGGCGTCGCGTGGACGAGGATGAACGTGAGCGTGAAGACCACGAAGAGGCTGGGAACGACCCAGAGGAGCCGCCGCAGAACGTAGGTCGTCATATGGTCACACCAGATGAGGCGGAGGCCGGACCGCTCCTATGCCGGCCCCCGCCACAGCACTACTTGTTTACCCGAACCAGGTAGCCCTGGATCCGTCCGAGCACCCGGTAGTGGTAGAGACCCTCGATGTACGGCTTGATCAGGTCGAAACGCGCCCAGTGGTAGTAGGTGATGAGCGGCGCCTCGGTGTTGATGATCTTGTCGGCGCTCTCATACATCGCCTTGCGCTTGGCGACGTCGTTCTCTTTCAGTCCCTGGTCGATGAGATTGTCGAACTCGCTGTTCTTCCAGTGGGAGTAAAAGAAGTCCGCCTTGGAGTGGAAGAGCAGGTTGTACCAGTTGTTGGGGTCCTCGTAGTCGGACCCCCAGCCGCTCACCATCATGTGGAAGGGCTGGTCCTTCCGTGTCGTCCGCCAGTTGTCAAAAGCCTTGTCTTCCATTGGCTCGAGCACGATGTCGATGCCGAGATTGGACTTCCAGATCCCTTGCACGGCTTCCGCGACGGACTTTGACTCAGCGGAACCGCTCGCGAACGTGAACTTGACGTTCGCCGGCCAGCCTTTGCCATCGGCGAAGCCCGCTTCGGAGAGCAGCTGCTTGGCCTTGGCGACGTCGAACCCGAGCGCGTTCTCCTTCTTCTGACCCGGTACTCCTGGGGCGACGATGGACACGGCGTTGAAGTAAGCGTCCTTGAGCACGACCTCGTTGATCCGCTTGGCGTCCGTCGCCATGCTCAGCGCCTGCCGCACCTTCACGTTGTTGAGAGGAGCGTTGGTTGTGTCGAGGATGATCCACTGCGAGCCCTGGCGCTCGAACTTCTTGATCTCCTTGCTCAATGTCGCGTCGGCCTTGGCGCGCGTGATGTCGCCGCCGACGAGCACCGCGCGGTCGATCTCACCCGCTTCGTAGGCGATCACGGACTTCGTGGCGACATCGTCGTAGAGCGTCCACGCGATGGTGTCCGGACCATTGTTCTCTCCCCAGTAATTGGGGTTCTTCTCGACGGTCATGCTCTGCTCAGGCTTCCATTCGACGAGCCGGTAGTGGCCGTTCGAAATGTAGCTGTCCTTGGTGAGTGTCCACTTGTCGCCGTTCTTCTCGATCGTGTCCTTTCGCACCGGGTAGGCGGTCCAGGTGGCCACGAGGTGCATGAAGAACGGCGCCGGCCGCTCCAGCGTGACCGTGAGCGTCCGGTCATCGGTCGCCTTCACCCCCATCCCATCGGCGGTGGCCTTGCCCGTCCCGAAAGCTTCGGCGCCCTTCACCGGCCAGAGCGTCTGGGCGTAGCGCGACTTCGTCGTGGGGTCGGTCGCGCGCTTCCAGGCGTATTCGAAGTCGGACGCTTTGAGTGGCTGCCCGTCCGACCACTTGAGGCCGGACCGGAGATTGAAGGTGTAGGTCAGGCCGTCCGGAGAGATCGTCCATTTCTCAGCCTGACCCGGCTTGATGTCGCCGGTGACCTGATCGACGTAGGCGAGGGCCTCGAACATGTTCTGGATCTGCTCGAGCCCGGCGCCGCCCGAGCTGATGCCCGGGTCCATCGTGTTCACGATCTTCGCGGCTTCCGGCAGCCGTAGCGCGGTCTTCTTTCCTGCGGCTGCGGTCGGGCTCGCTGATCCGGTCGTCTGTGGAGTGCACGCGGCGAGCGTGAGCAGCACAAGCAGCGATAGCGCGGCAAGCTTCCTCATTTGACGCTCCCTGCGGGTAATACCCGCCCCCTCACGTCGGGGAAGGATAACGAGACAGGGGAAGCACCCCGGACCGACTAAACTCGCGCCCTATGACGCAGCACCGGGGGTCGCCGTACCGAGTCCCGCGTTAGCCGGCGCGTTTCCGCGCCGGCCTATCCGACCCTGTACCTCAATATGACCCTCGGAGTTCAACGATGAGACAGTCGACCCACTTTGGACGCACCCTGCGGGAGGCGCCCGCGGAAGCGCAGACCCCGGGACACCGCCTGATGCTCCGCGCCGCGATCGCGCGCCCTCTCGCCGCGGGCCTCTACACCTGGCTGCCGCTCGGCTTCCGCGTCGCGAAGAAGGTCGAGCAGATCATCCGGGAGGAGCAGGACCGGATCGGCGCGCAGGAGATGGAGATGCCCGTCCTCACGCCCGCCGAGACCTGGAAGGAGACCGGCCGCTGGGACGCGCTCGAGCCGATCACCTTCCGGACCACCGATCACAACGGCCGTGAGTTCATGGTGAGCTACACGCACGAGGAGTTCGTGCACCTTCATGCGAAGCAGGAGATCCAGAGCTACCGGCAGCTGCCGCAGATCGTCTATCACTTCCAGTCGAAGGGCCGCGACGAGGCGCGTCCGCGCGCCGGACTCCTGCGCGTGCGCGAATTCGTGATGAAGGACGCGTACAGCTTCGATGCCGACCAGGCCGGGCTCGAGAAGAGCTACGCCGCGGAACACGGCGCGTACGAGCGGACCTTCGCGCGTATGGGCCTGGACGCGATCAGCGTCGAGTCGGATACCGGCGCGATGGGCGGCGACGTCGCGCACGAGTTCCAGGTGCTCACCGAGGCCGGCGAGGACCGAATCGCGATCTGCACGAACTGCGACTACAAAGCGAATCTCGAGAAGGCGAGCCGTTCGATCGACACATACATCGTCGCCGGGTCGGAGCTGCCGGCGCCCAGTGAGATTGCTACGCCTAGCACCACGACGATCGAAGCGCTCGAGGCCTCGCTCAAGCAGCCGGCTAATGCATTCCTGAAGACTCTCCTCCTGCGCGAGGCTAAGGGCACGCTTGTCGCGGTGGTGCTGCCTGGCGATCGCGACATCAACGAGGCCAAGCTGCGAAAGGTTCTCGGGACCACCGAAGTCAAGTTCGCGAACGATGGCGACTTTGCCGCCGCGGGTTCAGTTCCGGGATTCATTGGGCCGATCGGGCTCAAAGTACGGACGCTGATAGATCGATCGGTGGATGCCCGCCCGTACATCGCTGGTGCGAACAAGAGGGACGCGCACCTTCGGAACGTCGTGAGCGGTCGCGACTTTCAGGGCGAGCAGGTGGACGCCCACGACGTCCGCGAGGGTGATCTCTGTCCGCGTTGCACCGTGGGGAAGCTCACCATCAAGCGCGGCGTCGAGGTCGGGAACATCTTTGCCTACGGGACCTACTACTCGGACAAGATGAACGCGACCTTCGTTGGCGAAGACGGCACGGCGAAGCCGTTCTTCGGCGGGAGCTACGGCATCGGGGTGGGGCGCGCCGTGCAGACGATCATCGAAACCCACCACGACGACAAAGGCATCGTCTGGCCCCCGCAGGTGGCGCCCTTCCAGGTGCACCTCATCGCGCTCCCCGTGAACGACGAGGACGTTCGCGCGAAAGCCGAGAAGCTGGTTGACGAGCTCGAGCGTGTCCGCGTCGAGGTCCTCTACGACGACCGGGATGAGAGCGCGGGCGTCAAGTTCGCGGACGCGGACCTGATCGGGATACCGCTTCGCGTGACGGTCAGCGCGCGGAACCTCAAGCAGGGCCAGGTGGAGATCAAGTCGCGTAGCGCCGCGGCGATGGAGATGGTGCCGCTGGCCTTCGCCGCTGAGAAGATCGCCGGGATCGTCCGCTCTTGGCCAAGGTGACCAAGGCGCGGGAAGCCGCGCCCGTGGCCTTGCCCGGCGAGGAGCGATCGCTCGAGGCGTCGCTCCGTCCGCAGCGCCTCTCCGACGACGAGTACATCAATCAAGACAAGGTCAAGGGCCAGCTCCGCATCCTCATCGAAGCGGCGAAGGTGCGCGGCGACCCGCTCGAGCACGTCGCGCTGTTCGGCCCGCCGGGGGTGGGGAAGACCTCGCTGGCCTACGTCATCGCGCGCGAGCTCGACGTGCCGATCCGCGTCACGAGCGGGCCCGCAATCGAGCGCGCTGGTGACCTCGCGGCGATCCTCAGCAATCTCGAGAACGGCGCGGTGCTCTTCGTCGACGAGGTCCATCGCCTCCCGCGCGTGGTGGAGGAGGTGCTCTATCCCGCGATGGAGGAGTTCCACCTCGACATCGTCCTCGGCAAGGGGCCTGGCGCGCGGACGCTGCGCCTGCCGTTGCCGCGCTTCACGCTCGTCGGGGCGACCACGCGGATCGGTCGTCTCTCAGCGCCGCTGCGCGACCGATTCGGCGCCACGTACCGTCTCGACCTTTTTACCCCGGACGCTCTCGAGCAGGTCGTCCGGCGCGCCGCGGGGATCCTCAAGGTCGAGATCGAGCCCGCGGCCGCGCACGAGGTCGCGCGCCGTGCCCGCGGCACCCCGCGCATCGCGAACCGCTGGCTGAAGCGCGTGCGCGACTACGCGCAGGTCCGGCACGACGGCACGATCACTCTTCCGGTCGCGCGCGAGGCGCTTGCCTCGCTGGAGGTCGACGACGCCGGCCTCGACGCGGAGGACCGGAAGCTGCTTCGCGCGATCACTGAGAAGTTCGGCGGCGGCCCTGTCGGTCTCGAGACCCTCGCCGCCGCCTTGAGCGAGGACGCCGAGACGATCGAAGACGTCTACGAGCCGTATCTGCTGCAGGAGGGCTTCGTGCAGCGGACGCAGCGCGGCCGTGTCGCGACGGAACGGGCGTACCGGCAGCTGGGCCTCACTGTGCCGAAGAACGCCACGCTTTGGAACGGCGAGGAGTGAAGCGCTTCGAGCTGGAGCAGGCGATCACCGGGAACGAGCTGGTGCTTCACTTCCAGCCGATCGTCGAAGTGCCGAGCCGGCATCTCCGCGGCGTGGAAGCGCTTGTTCGCTGGAAGCAGCCGGACCGCGGCCTCGTGTCGCCGATGGAGTTCATTCCGGAGGTCGAAGCGAGCGGCCTCATCGGAAAACTCACCCTGTGGGTCCTGCGCGAGGCACTT
>Ga0184605_10000360_pt1 | contig 13391 bp, 14 predicted proteins | sample PLM0_30_coex_FD_132995 | JGI IMG/M metagenome (GOLD analysis project Ga0184605, IMG submission 132995) | Groundwater sediment microbial communities from an aquifer in East River, Colorado, USA - PLM0_30_coex | ecosystem: Environmental > Terrestrial > Soil > Riparian zone | place: USA: East... | reverse complement strand
CGCCGCCAGGACATCGCTCCAAAACGCAGCCACCGAGGCAGGCATGCCGCCTCCGCCGCCCGCACCGCCGCCCGAAAATTTCCTTGCCTCCTCCCGACTGATTTGAAGATCGGAGCTGAGCTTTTGCGTGGCGGAGACGAGTGCGCTCACCGAGCCGTTATCCGGCGCATTTTTTAGCTTGGCAAAATTTGCCGCGCTTGGTGTGGCAGGGAGATCGGAATGCAAGAAGACCCGTAGTTCTCGATGTTTCGTCGGGTCCCATTGCCGGAGCGCTTCGATTTGCTGCGCGGGGAAGCCCGGCACGACATAGCGGCTTTGCACGGAAAGAAACCGGCCCGTCATCGGCGGCCCGTGCACTGTTTTCACGTCGCTCTTCGCCAGGTCGGCAAGATCGACTTTGTCAAAAATGGAAAAGCCCGCAAGCTCGGAGGCGGCGTCGCCCCGTGCGATAGTCGATGTTCCAAGCAAAAATAAGAGTAGGAGCCCGACCGAATTTCTCATTTCAGTGCATCGTCCGCGTCGCATGATTTCGAGTCTCATGAGAGAAGATAAATATCGCCCGTCTCTGATAGTTGCAAATGTGAGTAGGTCATCGCAATAAGGTTTCGAAAATGAACGCACCCGTGATCGTGCTCAATCAGCTGAGCAAGAGCTTCGGCGACGTTCACGCCGTGCAAAATGTTTCACTGACAATTGAACCGGGCACAATCTTCGGTTTTCTTGGCGCGAACGGCGCGGGCAAAACGACCACCATCCGGATGTTGTGTGGCTTAACTCATCCCACAGGTGGACGTGCCACGGTCGCCGGCGTCGATGCCTGGAAAGATCGACATCTTGTCCGGACAAAATTCGGCTACGTTGCGCAACGTTTCAGTCTTTATCCCGATTTGACCGTCGAAGAAAATCTGCGCTTTTTTGGCGGCGCCTGCCGCGTCCCGGCCGCGGAATTGGAGAAACGAATCACGCGTTTGCTCGGCTTGGCCGACTTGGAAACAAAACGTGACGTGGCTGCCGGAAGTTTGTCCGGAGGAATGCGGCAGTTGCTCGCGCTCGGTTGCGCGCTCGTGCACGACCCGCCGCTGCTCTTTCTGGACGAGCCGACTTCCGGCTTGGATCCGGTGCATCGCCAGCAAATCTGGAACTTGCTTTACGATCTGAGCAACGAAGGGAAGACGATCTTCGTGACGACGCATTACATGGACGAAGCGGAGCGCTGCACGGAAGTCGGCTTTCTCGAAGCGGGACGACTGCTTGCTAAAGCGTCGCCGCGCGCTTTGAAAGCGAGCTTTCGCGCCAAGCTGCTCGAGCTCGACATCGAACCAATCATGTCGGCGTTGGTTCGCTTGCGAAATCTTCCTGAGGTACTAGGTGTTTCATTGCGCAGTGGCGGCCTGCGCATCTATGCGCCCGATCCCGAAAAACTGTTGGCAAACTGGCGCGCGCAATGGCCGTTTCCCGATCTGAATTTGCTTGGCGAGCGCTGGGTCGAGCCGGACATGGAAGATGTCTTTACCGCTTACTCACAAGGTTACGACGAAGTTTTGAAAAGATCGACATCATGAAATGGCCATCATTCGGTGCGATTGCCAGCGTCGCGTACAAGGAATTCCTGCATATCTATCGCGATCGGCGCGTGCTCGTCCTGCTTCTCATCCTGCCGCCGCTCTTTACGCTCATTTTCGGTCACGCTTTTGAAGCGAGCGAAATGACAAACGTGCCGGCACTCTTGATCAACCGCGACGAGACGCCGCGCGCGCAGCGTTTCATCGACATCATCGCAAAAAACAAAACGTTTCAGTGGCGCAAACAATCGCCCGATCTGGGGGACGAATCGGATTTGTTGGGACATGGGGTGTGGTCGGCATTGGTAATCCCGCGAGGCTGGAGCGAAAGCCTTACCAATGGCGACCCGAAGCCGCTGCCGCTTTATCTCGATGGCAGCGACACTAACACTGCGAGCCAACTGCAAGGCAGCGTCCGGGAGAGTTTGGGCGATTTTCAGATGAAAGAACGCGACATTATGATCGACACCCTGCCTGAGGTGGTCTTCGAGCTTGGAAAAAAGCTGCCGGTGGAGATCCGCAAACAGTTTGTTTCGCTCATGACAGCGTGGTCAACGGACAACAAGATCCTTTACAACCCGAAAGAGCGCTTCGTCGATTACGTCGTGCCGGGGATCATCGGCCTAATTTTGCAATTACTCACCGTTACCCTTATGGCGTGCACGATCGCGCGTGAGCGTGAAGCCGGCACTCTTTACCAATTGTTGGTGACTTCACTGCAACGTGGCGAAATCGTAATCGGAAAGATCTTGCCGTATCTGGCCGTCTCGATCTTCTTGATCGTGGTGGTCAGCGCGGTCGCATCCTGGCATTTTCAGGTGCGCTTTTATCAACCGCCCGCTTTGGCGCTGATTTGTTTGCTCTTTCTGCTCTGTTCGCTCGGGCTCGGTTTATTGATATCGGCCTTTTCGCGCACGCAAACGCAGGCCATTCAGTTTTCCGTTTTCTTTCTCTTGCCGGTCTTTGTGCTCTCAGGCGCATTCGCCCCGCTTGAGCAACTGCCAAAAGCGATTCGCTACATCTCGGAAATTTTTCCGCTGACCCATTTCTGCCGCGCCTTTCGGCTGGTGAACATGTACCACGCCGGCGCCTCCTTTTACCTGGTCGATCTTGCCGTGCTTTTGGCCGGAGCGTTGATCACATTTATCGGCGCGGCCTTTCTCCTAAAACGGATCGAACAGTAAGATTGCAATTAGGACTTGCGATCAGGCAGCCATTTTCCGTCGCGGGAACGATCTGGTGTTGGAGGAAACAATGCGATGAAAGCGAAGAATGTGAGTTTCTACCTAACGATCGCGACGATTAGCGCGGCGCTTGGATTGGGCGCGTTCGGCGCAACATCAAGCGAGCCCGCGAACTCGACACCGCAAGAAGTGTTCGATGGAATGCGCCAGAGTTTCCAGGCGGAGAAGGCCAAGGGAGTGCACGCGCGCTACCAATGGGAGCTCAGCGGGCCGAATGGGGGCGAATGGTGGATCGATGTGAATGACGGGACCTTCAAGATGGGCAAGGGAAAGATCGACAATCCCAGCGTCACCTTTGTGGCTAGCGACAAGAATTGGGTCGCCCTTTCAAATGGAACCCTTGGCGGCAAGTGGGCCTTCTTCACTGGCCGCTTGAAAATTCGCGGCAGCCAAAGCGTGGCGCGAAAGCTCGACGAGATCTTCCCCTAGAATTTCGCTTCAAGGCTTAGCTGGAAATAAGGCGCGGGGTCCAGCTTCGCGCGTCTGTGGGCGCGGAAAAAGTCAAATTCACGGAGGAACGTGTAGCCAGCACCAGCGATGATCCTAAACGGCTTTATGCCGGAATATTTCACCTGCGCGCCGACGCGTTCCTCGCTGTATTGCACGACGGCGTTGTGCAGCTGCAACTTCTTTTCCGGGGTTACGACATCATCGGTGCGGAAACTTTCGAAAAAGAGGTTCGCAAGCAGACGGAATTGCCAGTCGTCGGTCGGCTCGTAAACCAGCGCCGGCTTTGGGAATACGCCCTCAAGGCGTAGTGTATCGGAGAAAAGCCAGATGAGACCACCGCCGGGGGCGACCGGTGGACTCTGGTAGAGACCCCCGCCCAGGCCAATGACACCGAAGATTTTGTCTTTCTTGAGGGGGAAGCTCACAAAGACTTTCCACGGTATGTCGAAAGCGTCGCCGGTGACCGTATCTTGAAAATAAACGCCTGGGTCGAGCTCGATTCCGGCACCGGCGTGATCATGCACAACATACTCAAAAGCCAGATGGCCGTAGAGCGCCTGAAGATGATCGGGCAGCCCGTTGTCCGTGCCACCGAAATCGAACCGTTCGTATTCGATGCCGGTCCGAAAGTACCATTTACCGGTAATCAGGAAGCGGTGGTCGTAGCTAAAATCGTCGTAGAGCGAATCGCCGTGACCAAGTTTACCGTGATCGTCGCGGAAATCGCTGCGCAACGTGTAAGTCGTCTCGTATGAAAAAAGGTCGCGCGAGTTTTGATCTGCCGGGGTGGCTGACGGTTGCGGCACGGCCTCCACACCGGCGAGGGCCGAGATGGCTGCGGCGAGAAACAGGCTGACAAAGAAGAGTCGTATATTTTTCATAGGTTAAGGTGCGGACAACGTTGTATCGGATGAGCAGCTCAAAGTCCGTGTATCGCATTAAAAGTACTCTGGCAAGGAGGGATTTCGAGAAATCTGTCGTGGGGCGATTTCCTCGATTATGCGAGGCGATTGGCTTGTTGTCGACGGGTATTTGCCCGCTTGACTGGCGTTGAATGGTGAGTAGATTTAGTGTCCCTTTTGTGATCAACGCACTCATTCTCCCCCAGAACGGCGTGGCCATCGCCATGGTCAATCCCCTTGCCGGACCCGATCACCAGTTCGCGGCATGGTTCCACGCGCACCTGACGCAGACCTTTGTGACTGTGCTGCGGGCGTTGTGTGAGCCGGGCTCAAGCGAGTGGGTCGGCGTCGTCTTGTTTTTTGCGGTGTTGTTTTTTGTCTGGAAACGATGGTGGCCTTCGCTCGCGACACTCATCGTGGCTGTACCGGGCGGCATGTTGCTGAACGAGCTGGTCAAGATGCTTGTCCATCGGCCGCGTCCATTCGTTGCCGGTCAGTTCGTGGACTGGTCCGGCTACAGTTTTGCAAGCGGTCACACCATCGGAGCGACTTTGCTTTACGGGCAGCTCGCGCTTTTTATAGTCCCCTCGATCAAAGCGCGGCGCTGGCGCAGGGTCACGGTGGCCGGCGCAATATTGATCGTCCTGCTCGTCGGCTTCAGTCGCATCGCTTTGGGCGCGCATTATTTGACCGACGTGCTGGCGGGGATTTTTTTCGGCCTTTTCTGGCTGGCTTTATGTTTGATTGCGGGCAAGCCGATGCGCCGGAACAGATTGCCGATTGCGAGCAATCTATTGCCGGACAGCGGCGCGGTTCTTGTGCCCATTCAGCAGACGGGCGAACGCGCGCAGAGTCCTCTAAGTTAATAGACGCGGTCGCGCATCGCGCGCGCGTTCTGCGTTTCGTGCTAGCGTCATAAGCGCTCCGCTTGCGCTCATGCGCTAGCGTCCGACAAGCAATGAAAGCACCCAGCAAAGTCCAACTTACCTTTTACCTGCTTGGTTTCGCTGGCGCTGCGCTTTTTACCGCGCTGCTGATTCACCAGGGTGTCGGGCAAGTCCTGAACGCGTTTGCGACGGGCGAATGGGCGATTTTGGGAATCGTCGTCTATCATCTTATTCCAATATTTCTCGACGCGATTGCGTGGTGGGTACTCTTCCCAAGACCTGATCGTCTGCCGCTGCTGCAACTTTTTTGGATGCGTTGGATCGGCGAGTCGATCAGCGCACTGGTTCCTTCCGCCGCAGTGGGTGGTGACATTGTGCGCGCGCGTCTGGCGGCAATCCATGGCGCGCCGCTTCCGATGGCCGCCGGCACCGTGCTCGTTGACATCACGCTCGGCATTTTTACCCAAGCCGGATTTACTTTGCTCGGACTTGCATTGCTTGTCGCGGCGACCGGAAAAAACAGCTTTGTTGGTCCGACTTTAATCGGAATCCTGATTGCCCTCGTTGCTTTTGCCGGTTTCTATTTTGTGCAGCGGCTTGGAATCTTTCGCTTTCTCGGCCGAATCATATCGCGATTGGCTGGATCGTCCGATTGGCAATCGCTGGTGCAAGGCGGCGACACGTGGGACCGAACCATTCGTTCTCTTTATGCGCGGCGGCGCGGCGTGGTCGCATGCTGTGCGTGGACGATAACTTCGCTTGTTGTCGGGTCGGGAGAGATTTGGCTTGCACTTTGGCTCCTCGATCTGCCCGATTCATTTCTGAACGCACTCATTTTGCAAAGCATGGCGTTGACAATTCGCTCGGCGGCATTCCCAGTTCCGGCCGGCTTGGGAGTGCAGGAAGGCGGCTATCTTATCGTCGGCAATTTGCTTGGCATTCCGGGTGACGGCGCCTTCGCGCTTTCCCTGGTCGCGCGAGCGCGGGAAATCGGCCTTGGGATTCCTGCACTTGTCACCTGGCAACTCGTCGAAGGGCGTCGGCTCTTGCGCGCTGGCTCGGTCGGTGCAACCGAATAAAGCTGGAGGACGCGAAGCGCGTTGCGCAGAGCCTCCAGTCGCCGTTTTACCTTTGCCGGTTTGGCGAAACTGGTGCGCACGTTCCACCAAATTCGGGCGAGACCGCTCGGAACAGTGAGATGTTTTCTTACTTCGCCAATGACCTTCTCGTCGCCGTAAGCGTCAATGAAGCAAAGCGCCAAGGGCAGCCACTGCCGCTTCGGGGCCATCGCGGCCAAGTCCAGCAGAAACACAAGCAAATCATCGGCATGCCGGACCCGTGTCGGCAGCGATTTCCGGTGTACGATCTCGAAGTCGATGAGCCGCGCCCGGTCGGACACCTCGTCATAGATGACATTGGTCATGGTCGCATCCGCGTGAGACCAGTGGCCGCGGAATTGATCGCTCCAAAACTGATGGGCGCGGCGCAGCTCGCTGGCGGCCGCTTGGAGCATGCGCCGGTTCAATGTCCCCTCAGTCATGTGGTCCCAAAGGCTGCGGCCAGGCAGCTTGTCGGCGCAAACCGCGCGCGCGCCAACGGCAAACGCGCGAAACCGGTCGCCGTTGAGCATCTGAAAACAATCCACTTCCCACCGCTGCCATTCTTCCGCGTTGCTCCAGAAACGGATCGGTATGTCCGCCAGGCGAAAATACAAATTGGCCGACTCAGCAATTTTTTCGCTGTTGCCATTGCGCCGTTTCACCACTACGGGCCGGCCATGACGGAACTTCTCCGAGACCGAATTGATTTTTAGGAAATCAACTGCCGCCGCGGCAAAATCTCGGAAAGCTTTCGGGGTGATGCTTTCTATTAACGTTGAGCCCATTGTCCCACGGATACTGCCCTCTCCATGATTCGCTCTCCTTAGGGGCCGCGGCTGTGTTGCAAGCGCAATCTACGCTCGGGGAAGCGAAATCGTCTCCCCGATTTTCATCACGTGCAGTTTCGCTTTCACGTGGCGCTGTTTCAATTCGCGATCGAACGCTTCCGGCGTGCCGGTCAACACCGGAAAGGTTCCGTAGTGCATCGGAATGACTGTGCCTGGATTCACCGCCTTGACTGCATCGGCCACGCGGATTGGTCCCATCGTGAAATGGTCGCCGATGCACACCAGCATGATGTCGATCTTGTTGTAATCGGAGACGCGCGCGATGTCGGAAAAGAAAGCGGTATCGCCCGTGTCATAGATTGTCGGGCCATTTCGAATTGCAATCACGAGACCAGTGGGATTGCCCGCGTAGACCGGCGGCGATTTGTCATCTTTCACCACAGCCGATCCGTGGAACGCCGGGACGAAACAAACGCTGACATCGCCGTTAAGCAGATGGAGCTGCCCGCCCATGTGTCCGGTGGTGTCGTTATCCGCTTGTTTCGCCGGATAACCGAGCACCAATTTCATCGCCTCGGCCAGATCGTAATTGGAACTGAGCTTCGCGCCGGTGCGTTTGCCGATTTCAACAGCGTCACCAACGTGATCGCCGTGGCCGTGCGTGAGCAAAATCGCATCGACCCGTTTCAAGGCGGCGAGTTCGTCTTTGCCATTCTCGAAAACAGGATTGGTCAGCCACGGGTCGATCAGGAGCACATTGCCCGCGGGCGTGACTAACTTAAATGCAGCGTGTCCGTACCAGGTGAGTTGCGTTTGCGAAGCCATGGTGATGACGAAAGCGAAAACGTCATTCGGAGCAAAGCGTTTGTTTGCCAGACACACTCTCGCTAAGATCGACATATGAATCATGACGATGCCCACCGCCATCTTTCCGTGACGGATGCACGGATGGCGGAATTGATCGCACGATCGCGCCGCTACAATATCGCGCCTTCGCTGGCCATTCGTCCGTTTGACGCCCTGGCCGAATCGATTGCTTATCAACAATTGAGCGGAAAAGCCGCCGCCACCATCTGGGGCCGGGTCCGCGCCCTCTATCCGAAGAAAAAATATCTCGATCCAAAACTGATACTGGCGACGCCGGACAGAAAATTGCGCGCTGCCGGTTTGTCCCGCAGCAAGGTTGCGGCCCTAAAAGATTTGGCGGCTAAAACAATCGACGGCACGGTGCCAACCGCGCGCGCGTTGGCGAAGATGACGGACGAAGAAATCATCGAGCGGTTGGTTAGCGTGCGCGGGATCGGCCGTTGGACGGTGGAAATGCTTCTTCTCTTCGATCTCGGGCGACCGGATGTTTGGCCCGCGGCCGATTACGGAGTGCAAAAGGGATTGGCCAAGACTTTCGGCAAACGAAAACTTCCGACGCCGAAGCAAATGATCAAGCTCGGCAAGAAATTCCAGCCTTATCGCTCGGTCGCGGCCTGGTATTTTTGGCGCGCACTCGATAAGCCTGAAGTGGCCAATCGTTTCGACTGAGGAACTGTAGCCACCGGCCTATGGCCAGTCCTGTTTTCTTACCAACGGCGCACAGCGCCGTGGCTGCAACGATTGACTTTGCAATGACTTCTGACTAAAACGCCAAGAATATGGCGATGATCCACGTTAATCGGGGCGCAACAAGTCTGGGCGCATTTTCTGAAGAGGAAGTTCGCGAAGGGTTACGCACCGGTCGTTTCGCGCCGAGCGATCTCGGTTGGCGCGAAGGGATGCCCAATTGGCAAGCGCTCTCGCAATTTCCGGAATTTGCGGCGGCTCCGGCAGCAGCCGGACCGCCGCCAGCCGGCGCAACATCGACAATCACCCCGTCGGCGACTCCGGCGCCGGAGAGCGGGTTGCCGTGGGACGAGCGGCAAGAGCGCGGATTTTTCAATGCCTTTATCGAAACGCTGCAAATGGTTTTGGCCCGGCCGACAATCGCCTTTACGGCCATGAAGCGCGAAGGCGGTCTAACCGAGCCGCTGCTCTACGTGCTGGTCGGCGGAAGCTTTGGCCTAATCGTTTATTTCATTTACAGCTTCGCGTTCCAATCATTAGGAATTTTTGCGCAAAGAAATCCGCTCACTCATCTGGTCGGCATGGGGATCGGATCTGTGGTCCTTCTGATTCTGACGCCGGTCCTTATCGTAATCAGCGTGTTTATCAATGCGGCGATTCTGCATGTGTGTCTGATGATTGTGGGCGGCGCAAAGCAGTCGTTCGAAACCACGTTCCGCGTCGTTTGTTTTTCTGCCGGGTCAGTTTACCCGCTCATGATCGTCCCGCTGTGCGGCGGCATTATCGCCGGCGTCTGGGGGATCGTGCTTCGGTGCATCGGTTTGGCCCGCGCGCATGAAACCGATACCGGCCGCGCTGTTTTGGCGGTCTTCCTGCCGCTCATTGTTTGCTGCGGAGGCGGATTTCTACTGGTGATTCTGTTCGGCGGAATCGGGGCCTTGAGCCATTACTGGAATCATTGATCGTTCGCAGATGCAGCTTTGCCGTCGCCCGCTCGCCCCTGGTGAAACCGATCACGAACTGGTTTGGCTGAGCGTTTCAATCGCTTCGCTTGGCGCAGCGGCGGCGTGGTTTGCGTTGCGGTTGCCCTGGCCGCAATGTTTGTTTCACGCGCTGACCGGGCTCCCGTGCGTGACCTGCGGCTCGACCCGATCGGCGATCGCATTTTTGCACGGCCAATTCTTTAGCGCATGGAAATGGAATCCACTCGCGTTCGGATTCTTGTGCGCGCTGTCGAGCTTCAACATTTATGCGGTCACCGTTCTCGCCACGCGCGCGCCGCGTTTGCGAATCGCTAATTTCAGTCGCATGGAGAAAACCACCGCGCGTTTTCTAACCATCGCTTTGCTCGCACTGAATTGGATTTATTTGCTCTCGCACTGGCGCAACTTTTAGGGCGTTATGCTGTAGAAGTATACGTGCCCGTAGCTTTGGTGGATCGGGCAGTCCCTTGTCCGCCAGTCGGACGGACTCGTCCTGTGGCGAGATGGATGCTAATAATTGGCGGGGAAGCCGCATTAATTAACATCGCCCGCGGAGCGGCCGATCCACCTCTCCAGTCGCACATTGGAGAAGCGCGATCCGCCTAACGAGTTGGCACTCGCTCCACGTCGTCTTCCGGCGCGCCGCGCCGTCAATTCCGGCCAAAGTCTAAACAAAACGGTCGCGCCGCATGAAATCACGAAGACCGCTAAGATCGCCAATTCGAAACTTGAGCTTGGCGAATTTCATTCAAGCCACAGATTAACACGGATGAAACACAGACAAGAATGCGGACCGCGCCACCCGAAATCTGTGTCGATCTGTGTTCATCTGTGGCTAATCTAAGGCATGCGAATTCTCGTCACCGGCGGGGCTGGTTTCATCGGCTCGCATCTTGCCGAAAAACTGGTCGCGACCGGCCACGACGTCGCCATTCTCGATGACTTCAACGATTTTTACGATCCGCAAATCAAGCGCCAGAACATTGCCGCGGTCTCGAAAGATGTGGCGATTCATCATCTCGATCTTCGCGACAGCGGCGCGGTGCGGAATTTATTTCATCAGGAAAAATTTGAAACAATCGCGCACCTGGCCGCGCGCGCGGGAGTTCGGCCGTCGATTCAAAATCCGCAGGTTTACTACGACACCAATGTCAACGGAACGCTTCATCTCCTCGAAGCCGCGCGGATGACCGGGGTTGAGCGATTCATCTTCGCCTCCAGCTCTTCCGTTTACGGCAGTTCGACAACCGTTCCATTTTCGGAAGATCAACATCTCACGCAAACGATCAGTCCCTACGCCGCTACGAAAATTGCCGGCGAATTCCTTTGTTCGACCTTCTCTCATCTTTACGGAATGCGCGTGGTCGCGCTGCGTTACTTCACGGTTTACGGGCCGCGGCAGCGTCCCGATTTGGCAATTCATCAATTCGCGCGCCGCATTCATGCCGGCAAACCGATCGATCAATTCGGCGATGGCACGACGCGGCGCGATTACACTTACATTGATGACATCATTCAAGGCACGATGGCGGCGCTCAAATATGACGGAGCGTTGTTCGACATCTTCAATCTCGGCGAAAACGAAACCATCCAGCTCAAAGACTTGATTGTCGCGATCGAGAACGCGCTGGGCAGGAAAGCGAAAATCAATCGGTTGCCCGAGCAACCGGGCGATATGCCGTTGACCTGCGCCGATATTTCCAAAGCGAGAAGATTGCTCGGTTACAAACCAGCGATGCGATTGAGCGACGGGCTTCCGCGGTTTATCGAATGGTTTCTGCAATCGAGCCTCGCAAAATGAACATGTCGATCCAAGATTTGCCTTTCGATCAACGCGCCTGTTTCATTGCCGGCCAGGCCAAGTCCGGCACGACCCTAATGGTTGCCTTGCTCGATAATCATCCCGAGTTGCTCGTCTTGCCGGAAGAGACGGCCTACTTCCCAACCGTGCTCACTAAATACGCGCCGCGTGGCCGCCGCGCGCAATTCGATTACATCACCCAACAATCGCTCTCCAATGTGCTTTTCGGAAGCAAATGCAAATGGGGTAAGCGCGACTACTCCAATTTTCCGAGCGGGCGATTTTATGAGTTGTTCGAACAGGCGGCGTTCGATCCAGCCAACACACAAAAGGATTTGCTTGTTCTGATGGTGGAAGCGTACGCCGCTACGCTTGGTCGTTCGCTTGAACATGTGCGCCGTTGGGTCGAGAAAACGCCGGCGAATCGTAATTATATCGCCTCGATCTTCTCGCGATTTCCGCAGGCAAAACTTCTCGTCATGATTCGCGACCCGCGTGCGATCCTGGCGGCGCAAATTGCTCTGGAGAAAACTCGCCGGAGGAGGCGCTTCTCGGTTTATTATGTGGTCGCTCATTGGCGAGTGGCGGCAAAACTGGCGAAGCGCGTCCTCAATGGCGAGCTTTCCGGCCTGGTCGTGCCCTACGAACAACTTGTGCGCGAGCCTTCGATGTCGATGGAAAAAGTATGCGCCTATCTCGAGATTACGTTTGATCCGGCAACCGTTTTAACGCCGACGAAGGCGGGCCGGCTCTGGCAGGGCAACTCGGCTGCCCGAATCGGTTTTTCTCAAATCAGTACCGAGCCAGTGACGCGGTGGCAGCGTCAGCTCTCCGCGGACGAAATCGGCTGGGTGGAATGGCATTGTCGCGAACTGATGCCAGAGTTTGGATATGAGCCGCGGCTGAGCGCGCGCTCTTTGCGACATTTTGTGAAACCGATTCGCGAAGAGCGACCGAGAGAGTATTTGAAATCCCGGCTCTATTCGTTGCGGGACGATTGGATGCGGCGCTAAGACCGGCAATCAAAAACGATTCCGGATGCTCGACCGGATTTGAGATAAAGAAGCGCGCTTGCATTCATTGCGCGGCCCATCGATAATTCCTGCGAGATGTCGGGAATTTTCTTCAGTCATCCGGGCGTCCGCTTTCCACGACGATTCAGATTTTTTGAGATTATGATGCGCGGTTTTGCATCTTCGCTGCTTCGTTGGCTGACTGTGGCGGTTGGCGGTTCGACACGAGTCCATTTCCGGCTTGACGAGGCGGAGTTTCCAGCGGCGTCGCAAAGTGCTTGCAAATTGCTTGAACGAACCTTGCCAGGCTCGCGCGCCGTGGACTGTGCATCAATCGATGCGCTCCGCCCATTTAACAATTGGGTAAACCTTGAGGATCAATATGAACTCTTATTCACCCGGGAGACGCCCGCGCCGTTCGCGCGGCGGTTCCCGACGATGGGGCGATCGCCCGCGTTATCAAGAAACGCGCGCGGAAACTCCCAAGAAAACATTCTGGCAGCGAGTCGCGGCATTTTTTGGAAACGGCAAAGGCGCAAAAAAGCCAGCGACCGTGCTGCGCAATGGCACGCAGCCCTCGCGGTCGGCGCGCAAGCCTGAATCGGTCGAAGTAAGTTCGCCGCGTCTTTACGTCGGTAACCTTTCCTTCGACGCCACCGAGAGCGACCTCTTCGAATTGTTCAACGGCGTTGGCCACGTGCAGAACGCGGAAGTCGTGAGTTACCGGCACAACCAGCGCTCGAAAGGGTTCGCCTTCGTGCAAATGCAAACGATCGAGGAAGCCAAGCGCGCCGTCGAGGAATTGCACGACAAGGAATTCCTTGGCCGCAAACTGGTCGTGAGCGGCGCCAAATCGAGCGAGCATCACGCGAGAAGTTAGTCAAGATTGGTGATTTCATTCGGGAGACGTGGCGTTTAAAGCGCGCGCGTCTCCCGATTTTGTTTTCGCCTGTAGTGCTTTGCGCGTTTCATGCCCAGAAATAATCGCGGCGCGCCGATCTATTTGGCCTCGGGCTCGCCACAGGACGAGTCCGTCCGACTGGCGGGCAAGATGCCTTTGCTACGTGCTGCGTCCCTGCTTCAGCTTTGCTGAGCAAGGCGTTTGTG
>Ga0184605_10000359_pt1 | contig 13400 bp, 11 predicted proteins | sample PLM0_30_coex_FD_132995 | JGI IMG/M metagenome (GOLD analysis project Ga0184605, IMG submission 132995) | Groundwater sediment microbial communities from an aquifer in East River, Colorado, USA - PLM0_30_coex | ecosystem: Environmental > Terrestrial > Soil > Riparian zone | place: USA: East... | reverse complement strand
TCGCGCACGTCCCTCGAGGGCCGATTGAAGGTGTCACTCGAGCCACGTTGGAGTATTTCGTTCTGATCCCAGTCGAGTCAACGATCGTTTTAACAGGTAACGGGCAACGGGTAACAGGTAACGGGCAACGGGTAACAGGTAACGGGCAACGGGTAACAGGTAACGGGTAACGGGTAACGGGTAATCTCCCACTCGAATCAACGATCGTTTTTTGCTGTTGCCTCCGCATCGCACCAGTCGATACTTTCGTACGCGGGGCCCTTAGCTCAGTCGGTTAGAGCAGCGGACTCATAATCCGACGGTCGCAGGTTCGAGTCCTGCAGGGCCCACTCTTTTCCTGATGGAATCTTCTGCGCTAATGCCGCTAAACCGCACCCGACCGATTTTTCCCACCGCGTGCAGGCTGTTCTCGCGCGCGACGACGATTTTCGCCCTGCTAGCCACGCTGGGCGCCAGCTTCTGCGGGCCTGAGCTCACGACTCCAGGCGACACAGACGTCACTGGCACCTGGTTCGCCGCCGGTCCCGCGGCGGGAATGACGAGCATCACAATGACGCTCAGTCAGACTTCGGACGGGCATGTCACCGGAACGTTCACGGCAATGGGAACACCGGGGAAGCAGGTGTGTCCTACCACCGGGCCGTGCGCCTTAGCGTCCACGATCAACGGTGCCAACACCGTGCTGCAGGTAAATCTCGAGCTCAAGAATGCAGGGACGTTCACCGGCCAGGTCATCACGGCAACGCAGCTTCGTGGAACCATGACAAGAAGTGAAAACTCGCAGGTCGAGTTCGACCGCACGTCTTTCCCGTAAGGCTTGGTTCTTCACCGCTATCTACCGCTAAAGCGGTTTGCGCTATAAAGTTGTAAGTTCTGTCCGGCAGGCTCCCGCACTGCGGCGCGGGGGTTTTTTTAATCGGGTCGCGTAGCTCAGCTGGTTAGAGCGCTGCTTTCACACAGCAGAGGTCCGGGGTTCGAGTCCCTGCGCGACCATTCCATCCGCACTACTTCCACTCAACATAGAATGAAACTCTCGAAGCTTAGCTCGCTTCTTCTGATCGCTGGCCTCTTCGCTTTCGCACCGGCAGCTGCCCAAAACCCGAGCAGCGCGCAGGCGCAGCAGATGATGCAGAATAATCCCGCCTTGCTCCAACAGCTAAGACAAAAGATCCTCACGAGCGGGCTCACGCCCGATCAGGTGCGAGCGAGGCTGAGGGCCGAGGGCTATCCGGAGAACCTCCTTGACGCCTATTTGCCCGGCGGTATCCCAACCCCCGATAACGCCGCCTCACCGGAAGAAGTGTTCTCCGCGATTACCAAACTCGGCATCGCTGACACAGCGGAGGTGGATCTGATTCGCTGCGGAATTGACGCAGACTCGCTGGTAATCCCCGATACACTTCCCAACGGGCTGATTGACACCACGCAGAACGCGAAACAGCGCCTCAACAAAAGGGCGTTGCTCCGGGCGCGTTGCATCGCACAGGAGGATTCGCTCACCCGCGGTCTCAAGAATGTTGCAGCGGCGGACAGTGGCTTCGTGATCTTCGGACTCGATTTCTTCCGCAATAGATCAACCACGTTCAATCCCAATCTTTCGGGACCGGTCGACGCCAATTACCGCATCAACCCAGGCGATCAGCTCGCCCTCATTCTGACCGGCGACGTCGAACAGTCCTACCAGCTCCCGGTTAGCCGGGAAGGGCTCATCGTGATTCCGCAAGTCGGCCAGGTCTACGTGAACAACTTGACTATGGCCGAGCTCGAAAATGTCTTGTATTCGCGCCTCGGTCGAGTGTACTCGGGAGTGCGTCGTGGCCCCGGAGCGACGACGCATTTTTATATCACGCCGGCGCGACTCGGTAGCAATCAGATCTACGTCACTGGCGACGTACTGAGACCCGGCAGCTATCGCATCTCGAGCGCCGCTACTGCTCTTACCGCCCTCTACGCCTCGCTCGGACCGTCGGATAACGGCAGCCTCAGGCAAATTCTCATTCGCCGGGGAGCGGCCGCAGATACTCTCGACGTCTACGATTACCTGTTAAACGGCAATACTGCCCACGACGTGAGGCTGAACAACGGGGACCTGGTGTTCGTTCCGATTCACGGTGCACGCGTCCGCATCGTCGGCGAAGTAGCACGGCCCGCAACATACGAGGTGCGGCCGAACGAGACCTTGGCCGATGCCCTTCGGTTCGCGGGTGGATTTACCGCGACGGCCGCGCGCCAGAGGGTTCAGATCGAGAGAATCATCCCTCCGTCTCAACGCGTACCAGGTGGTCGCGATCGGATCGTGACCGAGATAGTCTCCGACACGTTCAACGCTGGCACAGCGCCATCGGTACCCGTACTTCCCGGCGATGTGATTCGGGTATTCTCAGTTGCATCGCGTGTGCGCAACCGGATCAACGTAACAGGGGACGTCTGGTCCCCTGGAAGCATTGGCATCGCCCCTGGCATGCGACTATCCGACGCCTTGCGTCTCGCCGGTGGAGTGAGGCCTGATGTCTACCTCGGTGAGGTGCTGATCAGCCGCACACAGCCGGATTCGTCACACATCCAGCTTCGTGCGGCATTGCGCGACACGACCGGCAGTGTGATCAACGACATTCCCCTACAGGAAGACGACGAGGTGAGAGTATTCTCCCTGTCCGAGTTCCGTCCGATGCGGTACGTGGCGATCAATGGTGCAGTGCGCAAGAGCGGTCAATTCCCATACAGGGAAGGGATGACCATTCGGGATCTCGTTCTGCTCTCCGGCGGTCTCGACCAGAGCGCGTACCTCAACGAAGCGGAAGTTGCGAGACTCCCGGAGAACCGCGCTGGAGGAGTCACCGCCCGTACTTTCCGAGTTCCGCTCGATTCCAGCTACATTTTCGAGCGCGCACCGGACGGGAAATACCTCGGACCTCCTGGCCTGCCAGCGGCTTCGGGTCCGAATTCCGAAGTGATAGTCCAGCCGTACGATAATGTCTTGATCTTGCGGCAGCCGAACTGGGAGCTGCAGCGAACGGCGGTAATCGCAGGAGAGGTTCGTTATCCTGGCAGATATTCCCTGCGCACGAAGACGGAAAAGATCACGGATCTCATTACGAGAGCAGGCGGCATCACGCCCGACGGGTATGCCAATGGAGTTGTTTTCTTTCGATCAAAGAACAATGTGGGTCGAATCGGAATCGAGCTGCCCGATGTGCTCCGGAACGCGAAGTCCCTTGACAACTTGCCCCTCCAGGACGGTGACTCGCTTTTCATTCCACGGTACAACGCAGTCGTGAACGTTCAGGGCGAGGTCAACTCTCCGGTTGCCGTCACCTACGCACCTGGAAAGGGGATGGAGTATTACATCCGCGCCGCGGGCGGGCCCTCCCGAAAGGCCGACGTGGGCCGCTCTTACGTGACGCAACCGAACGGCAAGGTCGAAGCCCGCCAATCTCATTTCCTTCTTCCCGACGGCATCCCCCAGCCGCGAGCGGGAAGCACCGTGTACGTTCCCGCGCGCGATCCCGCCGACCGACCGACCGATCTCCTGCAAAACGCAGGGGCCATCGCGCAGATCGCCGCGACGCTGGTAACACTCGTAATCGCGTTGCGACGGTAAACCGCGGTAAGCCTCGGCGGTGACGTATGAACTGGTCCCGTTGGAGCCGCATCCCGTGGATTGACACGCGCGCCGCCTTTGTTTCCGCAACGACCAATGGCGGCTCGCTTCTCGATCTCGGGTCGTCGGATGGTGAGACCCTCTGCCATATGGGCGAGCTTCGCCCCGACCTGAATTTCTTTTCTGTCGATATTGCAGGCCGACCGCGACGCACACCACCAGCGACATCGTTTGCCCAACTCGACCTCGAATCTCAATCGCTCCCCTGGGCAACCGAATCATTCGACGCGATAACGTGCATGCACGTCGTCGAGCATCTGAGGTCGATTACGAATCTGTGGCGCGAGATTGGGCGCGTACTGAAGCCGGGGGGCCTGGTCTACGTGGAAACTCCGAGCCTCGCATCACTGGAGACGCCGAGCGCGCCGGGGTCGCTCAAGGGAAATGTGACGATGAACTTCTACGACGATCCGACACACGTGCGTCCCGTGCCTGTGAGCGCGTTGTCGCAAGCCGCCCGCGATGTCGGGCTCGTAACTATAAAGTCCGGCCGCTCCCGAAACTGGCTATTTGCCGCAGCGTACCCCTTTTTCTGGCTCTTGCCACCGACGCGAAAAAAATATGTCGCTAAGCTTCATTGGCTCGGCTGGTCGGTCTATCTCATAGCGCAAAAGCCAGCGGCGTAGTAGCATCGTGACAATGACTCAGCAGCCCCTGACGTTTGGCGTTTGGCTGGCGGGAATCATCTCCCGGTGGCGTCTCGTTCTCGGTGTCATAGGCGCGACGTTCGTCGTCGCCGCGCTGGCGGTGATCTTTCTGCCACCAGTGTATCAGGCGCACGCATCGTTTGTCACCGCTGGTTCGACGAGCAGCAAGCTGGCAGGCGCACTTTCGAGCAGTGGGATGGGGTTACAGGGACTCGCATCTCAGCTCGGAGTCAGCGCCAGCGGCGATCCTTCGGAATCGCCCAATTTCTACGTGAAGCTGATCCAAAGCGAAGAGCTGAGGCGACGGCTGCTCAATTCAAAATTCCAGGACCCGCGCGGCCAATCGCCGCGCGACAGTGCGCGTTTGCTCGACATTCTTCGTCTCAAGACGAGCGACCCTGAGCGCAAAATGGAAATGGGTGTCAAGGAGATGGGGAAAGTGATTGGCAGCGACTTCGACCTCAGGACGAATCTCGTCCTTCTGTCCGTCGACTCGCGCTGGCCCGAGCTCGCCGCCGCCATTGCCAATCGCACGATCGCTCTCGTCGATGCATTCAACCACGAGCAGCGGGTATCACGGGCCCGCTCCACGCGCCTTTTCGTCCAGAGCAGAGTTGATAGCGCTAAGATCGAGCTCCAGGACGCAGAGGAGCGACAGCGCATCTTCTACGATCAGAACCGGTCGTGGAGAACTTCGCCCCAGCTCGTTTTCGAGGAGGGACGGCTCCGTCGAAATGTGGATGTCGCGACCGATCTCTTCCTCACTTTGCAGCGTCAATTCGAATCCGCCCGTCTGGATGAGTTCAACGACGCGGCGGAGATAACGGTCGTCGATCCCGCCGTCGCCCCGCGAAAAGCCACGTGGCCACGCTATGGCATTCTCCTGTTCAGCACTCTATTCATTGGCGGCCTCCTCGGGCTTCTGTCGGCGGGCAGTGCAACGATCCTCGCCGACTGGCGTGGAAGAAACCCCGCCACCGCATCCGCCTTGAGCAATTCCATCGCGACGCTTCCCTTCCCTCTCGGAGAGCGACGCAGCCGCCCACGCGTTTCCTGACGTGAAGAAGTCGTATTTGACGCGCGTGGTTTTTCCGCTATTCGCATGGGGTCTGGCGTTTCACAGCCTCGTGATCGCGGCCTTGTTCGGACTATTCGGCCTTCCCGTGGGGGTAGTACGCGCGATCGCCGCGTGGAAGGACATCGGCCTTTTGGTACTCCTTCTCGTCGTCCTAGTAAAATCCATCTCGGGCCGAGGTCCTGGAGTCCGGATCGCGTGGAGCGACTTCTGGATCGGGGCGCTCGTCGTGCTCGCCACGATGTTCTTCGCGGGAGAGAATCTGTGGCTGCGAACGAACCTTCCGATCACCGCCGAGCTGCTCGGGATACGCCAGGCTGTGTTTTTCATGCTCATCTACTACGTCGGCAGAGCAATGCCGGACCTCGCTGATGACGACGGCACCATGCGCAAGATCTTTTTTCTGGTGCTCGTCACATGCGTCCTCGGCATCCTCGAGCGCTTTCTGCTGCCTCCTGAGGGTCTTGTCGCGCTCGGGGTCGCCGCCTATTTCCAGGATTTTCTGGGGGCGAGCGCGATTACGATCGGGAACGAGTATGGTCTCCCCACCAACTACTGGGCATCGCTCGCCGGGCATCAGGTGCGGCGGGCCGGCTCGATATACCTGGGCGGACAGGGCTTCGCCATTCCCTTCCTTCTCTTTTTCCCTTTGGTGACTGCCTGGGTCCTGCCACGTGCGCAACGCTCGGTGTGGCGAATCATTGGCTACTCGATCATCTGCGTCGCCTTACTCCTGACGCTCACACGCATGACGATCATGGTGGGGATGCTCCAGCTGCTTCTATTCGTGGTGTTGCGGCGCCGGCCGGAATGGGCGGTCGCGGGTCTCGCGCTCGCCACCATGTTATTCCTCGCCGCGATTGTGCTGATGCCCGGGTTTCCGATGTTTGTCCTGCACACGCTGTCGGGTCAGGAGGCCAGCACTGCCGGTCACCTCACAGATTGGTCGAACGGCATACTCGCGTTTTTTGGGAAGCCGTGGGGGTTCGGGTTGGGGACCGCGGATGCGGCCGCGACAAGATCGGGCCTGGAGCATATCACCGGCGACAATCTGTACCTTACCTACGCGGTCGAGATGGGAGTAGCAGGAGTATTGCTCCTGGTGCTTGTCCTGGGCTCGATCATGGGCCACGCGTTGAATCTTCTTCGAAACGGCATCACCGAGGCGGAGCGGCGGATGGGTACCGCAATCTGGCTAGCCGCGATTGGGCTCGCTATCAACGGGATGACGGCGGTCGTCTTCAATTCGATCACGCTGGGATGGCTGTTCTTCTGGCTGGCTGGCTCCGTCGTCACGCGCTCACAGCGAGTTGCAGTGCCCGCTCCCGCCGCCGCGCCTCCCGAGCTGCGACTGGCGACCGTTGACTGAGGCTTTCTCGTCGGGGCCGAAGCCACGAATCGGTGTCGTAGTAGTCAATTGGAACGGCGCCGATGATACGATCGCCTGCCTCGATTCGCTGCGGGTCGCGAACCCCCGAGCTGCACGCGTGGTGGTGGTGGACAATGCCTCAGCGGATGACAGCGTTGCAAGGATCAGCAGCTGGGCGCGACAGACTGAATTTCCGCTTGGAATGCTGGTCGCCCCGTCGAATCTTGGATTCTCGGGTGGAAACAATCTCGCCTTATCCCAACTCCTGCTCGACCAGGCGGTTACTCACTTCCTGCTCCTGAACAACGACGCAACGGTTGCAGAAGACTTCTTCAGCGAGATCAACCGCGCTCTGGCGACGGCTCCCAACGCGGGCCTGCTGACGGGCACGATCTACCATAGTCCCGACCGCGAGAAAGTCTGGTACGCTGGTGGCAGGGAGATTCGCTTGCGCGCATTGATCGAACACCTGGAGACACCTCCAGCTGGAGCGGAGCCCGTACCGACAGAATTCGTGAGCGGTTGCGTGATGCTCATCTCGAGGCAGACGCTGAATGAGATCGGCCTGCTGGCGGATTGTTACTTCCCCGGGTACATGGAGGACGCGGAATACTCTCTTCGCGCGCGCGAGGCGGGACTGCCCGTGTTATACGCACCCCGTGCGCGCGCCTTTCACAAGATCGGCGCCACCGCTGGAATGGCCTCTGCCTCGCCCTTCATTACTCAGACTCTGGCGCGGCACAGGGTGCTGTACGTTCGGCGAAACTTCAGAGGGGTGGAGCGTGCCGTCGCGCTCGCCTATCTCGCCATTACGAAGCCGGGGAAAGCGATTGCCGAGACCCTGGCGGGTAGGCCGATGATGGGGTTGGCCGTGCTGAAGGGGGCGATCGAGGGATTTTTCCGAAAGCTGTGAAACCCTAACTGAAAACAGGCAAGTCTGGACTGTCCTTCCGAAGCGGCGGATAACTCAGATCCTTCGCCTTGACGATTGGATTGTCGACCGGCCACCTGATCCCGAGCAACGGATCGTTCCACAACACTCCCCTCTCATCGCTTGGCGAGTAGAAATCCGTGCACTTGTAAGTGACATCGACCTCGTCTGACAGGGCGCAGAAACCGTGGGCGAACCCGGGGGGGATCCACAGCGCGGTCATCTCGTTGTCATCGAGCGTGACTCCAACCCATTTTCCGAAGGTCGGCGATCCGCGGCGGATGTCAGCCACCACATCGAACATCTTCCCGCGAACGGCGCGCACAAGCTTTCCCTGAGGGTGGCGTAGCTGATAGTGCAGGCCGCGCAAAACCGCCTTCGCCGATCTGCTGTGGTTGTCCTGGACGAAGTGAGCGTCGAGACCCGCATCGGCAAACGCGGCTTCGTTGAACCACTCGAGAAAGAAGCCGCGCTCGTCCCGAAAGACGCTGGGCGTGACCAGCAGAACACCGGGCAATTCTGTCTCCCGGATTTCGAGTCGCGACGCTGCCATGTTCTCGGTAGAATCTTCGAAAGTGGAGCGATAACTTCTCACTCACAATGGGCTCTGTCAAATCAGCGTCGCGCGAATGACGTCATCCCGAATTCAGTGACTGAGTCGGCGGTTCTCGTCCTCCTCAGCTCCTACAACGGTGCGCGATACATAGCCGAACAAATAGAGAGCATTCGCGGCCAGACATTCCACGATTGGCGGCTCCTGGTTCGTGACGACGGCTCGTCGGACGAGACAAAATCAATCGTCAAGCAATTCAGCGCCCTCGACGACAGGATCGGGATGCTCGGCGACAACCGGGGCAACGTCGGGCCATGGGCCAGTTTTGGATTGCTCCTCTCGGCCGCGGCGAAAACCGACGCCCGGTACGTGTTTCTGTCGGATCAGGATGACGTCTGGAGTCCGGGCAAAATGGCGAGCCAGCTCGAAGCGCTGAGGAGCGCAGAGAAGTCGCATGGAGCTTCGCACCCAATTCTTGCGCACAGCGATCTGGAAGTGGTTGGCGAGGACCTCGAGCCAATTCATCCGTCGTATCGCAGGTTTCAGGGCCTGTCGCACGACTTCAACGATCCTTTGAGAACCCTGCTCATTCACAACGGCATGGTGGGATGCACCATCGCGATGAATAGAGCGCTGCTCAAGATTGCGCTGCCCTTGCCCGCCGGCTCGGCGCATGATTGGTGGCTCGGTCTCTGTGCGGCCGCGACGGGCACGGTCCTCACCACCGGCGAGCGCACGGTGAGATACAGACAGCACGGGTCGAACGCCATCGGTGCGCCAGGGAGACGCGCCTTCCTGTCCCGGATCGCCCGCCATCCACTCGATTTCATCTCGGAATCGCTGGGTGCTTTTGACGTCGGCGTGAGACAAAGCTTCGAGCTCCAGAAGAGACTGACCGACCGGAACCTCGGCAGCCCTGAAATGCGAAGGCGTGTGAACCGGTATACCGAGGCTTTCGGTTCTCGGCCTATTCGCTCGCGCATCAGCTCTTTGCGTGAATCCGGCGCGAAACCGAGACGCCCACTCGCTCGGCTGCTCCTCTTCGGGATCGTGGCCGCGTTCCCTCACTGGAAAGCCGGGGATTGAGGTGCTGACGGTCGCGCTCGACGCCGAGCACACCCGACAGTCAGCGGCAGGCATAGCGCGATACGCCCGGTCCCTCGCGCGGGAGCTGACTGCGCTGGGGGAAGCCAGAGTCATCGAGCTCGGAGCAGGCGAGGTGGTTCAACGAGGGACGTTCGCGAAGAAGCTGCTCACTGCGCGACAGGACTTTGCGTGGTATCCGTGGCTGGCGCGCCGTGCGGCGCGCGCAGCTGGCGCGGACGTGTATCACTCTCCGCTTCCGCGCGGGCCCCTCACTTCTGGATCACCGCCATTCGTCGTCACCGTGCATGACCTCGTTCCAATTCGCTTTCCGGAGACGACGACGGGCTGGAGCAGGGCGTACAGCGCGATCACGTTTCATCGCATCCTGGGTGCCGCAGACCGGATACTCGTTCCGTCGCAGGACACTGCCAACGATCTCAACGCGCTCGCCGGTGTCCCCCCGGACAAGATTCGAGTGGTCCCCAACGGCGTGGACGAGCTGTTCTTCGGCCGTCCGCAGGCAATCCCCGATATTGCGAAACCGTACGTTCTATTCGTCGGAACGCCCGAGCCGCGTAAGAATCTCGCCCGTCTGATCGCCGCGATGGCAATCTTGCGATCGCAGGGGATCCGCGAGCGATTGGTGATCGCCGGCGCCGGCGGGTGGGGCGCGGAGGTGCCAACGTCGGAACACGTGACAATGATGGGACGAGTCTCCGACGAAAAGCTTCACTCGCTGTACGGACACGCATCGTGCCTCGCGATACCATCGCTGCAGGAGGGATTCGGACTCCCCGCGCTCGAAGCGATGGCGTCAGGTACGCCGGTCGTCGCGGCGAAGAGTGGTGCTCTTCCAGAAGTCACAGGTAGAGCCGCGGTCCTGGTGGACCCACTCGACCCGACGTCCATTGCCGATGGCATTTCTGAGGCGATTGCCGGCCGCGACTCGCTGATTTCGCGAGGCCGCGCCCGGGCGCGTGAGTTCAGTTGGAAGAGGACCGCCGCACTTACGGCTGCCGTGTACCGGGAGATGCTCTAGCCCCGCGGCTCGACCCGCCACGGCGTCTTCTGCGGAACAGTGATGACGGCTTCGAGATTGTCTGCAAAAAAGCCGGTGGCATTTCCGAACTCCAGAATCAGGGTGCGCACCGCGCCGAGCGCTCCACGTACGTCGGAGCTTGGCGGGCCGTAGTGGAGCTTTCTGACGTGAACTCGAAAATCCGGCGAGAGTGCGCTGAAATATTCTGTGATTTCTCTGGCGCTGTATTCCTTCCAGTGGTGTCCGAAGGTGCCGTGGTGCATGATCTGCTTCACGCTCAGCCCAATTCGCCGCAAGGACACCAGATTCCAGAGGGCTCCGAGTACGGAGAGAAGCTTGAGCGAATTGGGGGTGGTGACGAGGATCATTCCGTTTGGCCGCAACACCACATGAACCTGCCGCCAGAATGCGATTGGATTGAAGGTTATGTGTTCGAGGATCTCGCAAAACAGCACGGCGTCGAAGCAGTCCGCATTCGCAGACAGGAATCTGCCGGCGGCGATGTCGTCACTATCGACGGCGGTGAGAGCTATTTCTCGACGGGCGGCGCGCTCGACCACCAGCGGAAGTCTCGCAAACGGTGGGACGTCGATCGCGGACACGCGATACCCAAGCAGCGCCAGGACGGACGAGAGGTGAAGATAGTGGCCCCCGATGTCGAGAATCTCAGCGTGTTTCGGAACTAGCTCCACCATCCGCGCTGCCGTGACGCGGAACCTCCCCTCGTGAAGATCGAAGTATCCAAGCTCATCGGCGCTCCCGCTGCGCTCGACATCTGCTCTGACTGCGGCGCACGCGTCCGCGATTGTGTGGATTTTCATGTTTCGAGAGCTGCTCTGAGGGGTCCGCGAGGACTTGCGGGCAACAGCTTGCCCGCCGCTCTGAACAGCAGTGCCGCATCGAATGTCACTCGTATGCTCCACGCCGCGGCGGCGCCGGAAATTCCGTACTCTGAAACGAGCCACCACGCGAGCGGGAGATGGATCACCAGCTCCAGCAGGTGGAACTTGGCGCTGATGTCGGGTCTACCGAACGCAGCGATGAAGGTGGTGGGCACGAGAGCCGCTGCGTTGAAGAGCAATCCAATGGCGAGGAGGCGCACGGCCGTCCCGGCACCGGCGGCAACCTCCTGCCCGAGCCACAAGCGCAGAAGAACCGGTCCGAACAGAACGAGGATCAGAACGGGACCGCCGAGCAGAAGCACAACTGTTGACACGGCTCGCCGAAACAGTGGCCGGAGCTGATCGCGGGCCGGCATCGATTGCAGCGCGCTCAGAGTTGGAAACATCGCCCGCACCAGGCTGCCGGGAATCGCAAGGAAGCGCATCACGCCATCAAAGGGCGCCGAGTATATCCCCAATGCGGCGAGGCCCCGAAAATGGCCGAGGAGAAACCGGTCGGCGTAGACGAGTGTCGGGCTCACGACGTTCGAGACCGAGAGCCACGCACCGAACGAGAGGAGCGGACGCATTCGGGTCCACTCGGCCGGCCACCTCCATTTGTAGCCGGGAACGCTCGCGGCAACCACCATCGCCACGACTCCGCAGACAACAAGCCGGAGGATGACCAGCATCGAGAGGATGGTTGGCAGCCGAACGCCGTAGGTGACTCCGGCCGCGGGAATGATGAAAGAGAGCGCGCTGATCGGCACTCTGAGCAGGTTCACCAGCGCGAACCGGCTGGCGCCCTCGAGCGCGCCGAACAGGCTGAGGAGCAGAAGCGTCGCCGGCACCATGACACCGATCAGCTGGAAAACTGCAATCGCTTCGGCGCGCAAATCTGCAGAGACTGCAAAGAGGTGGTCAACGATGACCGGAGCGAGGAGAGCGATTATCGCCCCGCCAACGGCGCCGAGCACTGCGTGACCGATCATCGACATCACGATGAGATCCGACGTGCTCTCGTCGTCCCGCGCAATTGCTTCAGCGACGTGCTTGGTAGTGGCGGGACCAAGCCCCAGCGCGAAAAGCGTGGAGTACTCGAGAACGGTGAGCGAGAGACTGAGAAGCCCGAACCGCGCGACGCCGAGCCCATGCAGCGTGACAGGAATGAGCAGGAGCCCGATGAGCAGCGGGATTGCCATCCCCAGCAGATTGAATCCGCTGTTGCGTGCAGTGCGCGATCGCAGCAGCTCAAGCACCTGCGACGACCTCCCGAAAGAGCTGATCGTACTGATCGCTCACTTTGTCCCACGTATACTCTTTCTCAATTCGCTCCGGTCCTTTGCGCCGCAGCTCGTCCACGACCGCAGGGTCCCCTTCAATTCGGCGCAGCTGCTCCGCCAGAGCGCGCGAGTCCTTCGGGAAGAAGAGTCCGCCATCGGCCAGCACTTCCCGATTGAAAACTGTGTCGAGGGCGAGAATGCAATTACTGTAGCCCATCGCCTTGAGCAGTGATGGATTGGTGCCGCCGACTGAATGTCCATGCAGGTACGCGAAGCAGTTGCAGTGAAGCTCCTTGATCACGGACTGGTCGTCGATGTGTCCCGCGAAAATCACCTGATCTGTCGCGATCTCGCGCAAGCGGCGGTGAAACGGGCTGTCGTAGTTGGCGCCACCAGCAATCACCAGCTTGCGCCGAGTGCCTGACTCGAGAAAACCCAGAATGATGAGGTCGGCATGGTTCTCGGGAATGAGACGACTTGCGATCAGATAGTATTCGTTCGGCTCGACGTCGAACTGGCGAACCACTTCTGGACGCTCTGATGATTCGACGTACGCACCATAGGCAATCATCGTCGTATCTTTATCGAATTCGTCGAGATAGAACTTGCGCATCGCTTCGGCGTCCGTGATAAGCCGGTTGCAGAATCTTATGGCCGAGTGGGCCGCGCTACGGAAATACGTGCGCGCGACGGGTCCCCATTTGGCGCGCTTCCAGTCGAGACCGTCGACGTTCATCACCACTCGGGCACCTGAGATTCTGCATAGCGCCGCGTGATGACCCATCCCGACGTTCACGAAGAAAAAGAGGTCATATCGCCCAAAGATGAGCGCGTGTAGCGAAGCGAGGAGAGTCGCGACCAATCCGGAAAGATTT
>Ga0184605_10000358_pt1 | contig 13415 bp, 9 predicted proteins | sample PLM0_30_coex_FD_132995 | JGI IMG/M metagenome (GOLD analysis project Ga0184605, IMG submission 132995) | Groundwater sediment microbial communities from an aquifer in East River, Colorado, USA - PLM0_30_coex | ecosystem: Environmental > Terrestrial > Soil > Riparian zone | place: USA: East... | reverse complement strand
GACTCCCGCCGTCACTCATTTCGAGCTTGCGCGACAGGCCCTCCTCGCCGGGAAGCACGTGTTCGTCGAGAAGCCGCTCGCGCTCTCATCCACACTGGGCGAGCAGCTGGTTGCCCTCGCTGAGGAACGCGGCCTCGTCCTCATGCCCGGCCACCTCCTCCTCTACCACCCAGGCGTCGGCAAGCTGAGGGAGCTCGTCGCTGCGGGAGACCTGGGCCGGCTCCTCTACGTGTACGGAAACCGCCAGAACTTCGGCAAGATCCGCCGCGACGAGAACGCTCTCTGGAGCCTCGGCGCGCACGACCTTTCCGTAATCCTCCACCTCGTGGACGAGGAGCCGCTCGAGGCCTGGGCGCGGGGCGAATCCTTCCTGAACCCGGGAGTCGAGGACGTCGTCTTCTGCTACCTCCGCTTTCCGTCGGGCGTGGTCGCGCACATGCACCTCTCCTGGCTCGACCCCCACAAGATGCGGCGCATGACCGTCGTGGGCGACCGCAAGATGGCCGTCTTCGACGACATGGAGCTCGAGCGCAAGGTGACGGTCTACGACAAGGGGCCCGAGCAACGCGCCGACACCTGGGGCGAATGGCAGACTCGCACCGGCGACATTTCCATTCCCAAGGTCCCGAACGACGAGCCCCTTCGGCTCGAGTGCGAGCACTTCGTGCAGCTCCTGCGGGGGCAAGGCGATCGCTTCGCGGCGGCTCACGACGGCCTCGCGGTCGTGCGGGCACTCGAACAGCTGCAGACCTCCCTCGAGCGGGAGCGCGTCTAATTTGAGGCGCATCTCCAAGACGGCGGCCATCTATCCGGGGACAAAGCTGGGGGCGGACGTCGAGATCGGCGACTACGCCGTCCTCGGCAAGCAGCCGGTGCTCGGCCCTCGCTCGACGGCCGCGCGCGAGGAGCTTCCCCCGTTGATCGTCGGTGACGGAGTCCGGATCCTCTCCCACGCCGTCCTCTTCGCGGGGACGCGCCTCGGTGCCGGGGTCATCGTGGGCGACCAGGCATGCGTGAGGGAGCGCTGCGAGCTCGCAGGGGACGTCGTCATCGGACGAGGCGCCTTCGTCGAGAACGACGTGTCGGTCGGTGAGCGGACGAAGGTGCAGGCCAACGCGTACGTGACCGCCTATTCGACCCTCGAAGAGGACGTCTTCATCGCGCCCTGCGTGGTCACGGCCAACGACAACTTCATGGGCCGCACAGAGCGGCGGCACGAGCTTCGTCAGGGCCCCACCATCCGCCGAGGCGCACGCATCGGCGCCGCCGCGGTTCTCCTGCCGGGAATCGAGATCGGAGAGGAGGCGTTCGTCGGAGCCGGCGCGGTCGTCTTGCACGATGTTCCGGCCCGTGCAGTGATGGTCGGGAATCCGGCGCGCCAGATCCGCGACGTAGCTGACGACGAGCTGCTCGCGTAGTTACGGGACGTGCAGCTCGGGGCTGACGCCGCGGACGAGGCCGCTCGTCGCCGGAGGCGTTATGCGCGCCCGGTAGTCGCGACCCGCCCTCACGTTGAAGGCGGCGCGAAAAGAGCCGTCCGTTTTGACGGTCGCCGTCGCCACGCGGCGGACCCACGAGCCGTCCGGGCGCTGCCTGTCGATGACGACGGTCCTCCCGGCAAGCGACTTCGGACGAACCGTGCCCTTCAAGCCGGTGGCCGAGCTGTCGGTGAGCACGATCCTGGCCGCGACGACGATGCGCGCCGCGGTTGTCGTCGCAGCAGGTGAGGTAAGTCTGTACGACGTCTCCTTGCGCGGCGAGACAGCCATCGGGCCCGCCCCCGTCACGGCGATGACGTTCGTCCAGTCGCCGCCGTAAGGCCGCCGCTGCAGCACTGTGTTCGCAACCCCGTGGGCGATGATGTCGAGATCGACCCTCCTTCCCCAAACGATCCGCGTCTTCTCCGGGACGAGCGAAAGGACCCCGATCGAGAACCAGGTCGAGCGAAGGCCGAGCTCGGAGCGGATCTGCGCGCCGGTGCGCGTCGCCGTGCCGCCCGCGGTGACGATGTCCACGCGCTCGACACGGTGACCTGAGTTTCGCGCGCCCACCGTCATGTCGCGGATCCCGCTGATGCCGAGACGCGACGACATCGCCGCCCGGGCGAAGACGCAATCGCGCCCCGCGCCCGGGCAGTCTTCCTGGGCGTCCGTCGGGCCCCATCTGTGATGGGGTGAGAGGTTGTCGTAGGGATCGGTTTCCGTCTGAAGATACGAGACGTCGGCACCGCCCCACTCCTCGGCCTTGTTGACGGTGCTTCCGCCCGAGGTGGAGAAGAAGAAGGTTGTGGCGACCGATCCACCGCTCATCACGACTTCCCCCGCGGTCGCGACGACGGCCGCGTTCGTCGAAGCGGTCTCCGAGTTGACGCCGCCGTAGACCTGGTCGCTCGTCCCCCGGCAGAGCACGTTCGAACCGATTACGGAATTACCGCAATGTCCTCCCGCGGCGAGCGCGTAGGAGCGCGCGGCGTCCGCCTGAGTCCGCAGGGCCTCCTGATGCCACGAGGAGGGCGATTCGTTTGCCACCACACCACGGACGTATGCGTCCAGCCCGAGCCGGTTCACGGCTGCCAGGCCGCCGGGTGCGTAGATCTGAATATTCCCGCGAAAAGGCTGTCCGTCGACGGAAAGGCGGCCGGCCGAGCGAAATGTCGTGCCGCTCGGGAAGGTCTTGCCTCCGATATGAACGGTGGAGCCCGAACGCGTCACGGAGTAGGAGCCTGGAGCAAGAGTCTTGCCCGCGCCCCTGATCGTCTGGGGCGATGCAAGCGGGAAGCTCGAGCGGCCGCTGGTGAGCAGTACCCGCACGTTGCCCGTCGCCGCGCCGAGCGTCGTACCGCGGTAGTAGTGAGCGAGGATTTGCTGATGCGTCCAGCCATGTTGGGCGAAGCCTTGCGCGCCCCACTGGCTCATGCCGATGCCGTGGCCCCAGCCACGCCCCTGGACGACAAAGAGCGCGGACGCTGCCGCGTTCGCTGAGAACGCAAGCGCGCCAAGCAAGACGACCAGGAGGGAGAAGCGACGCATCAGTTCTGGGACCCCATCGACAAGGTAGTTGAACCTGGTAAGGAAAGCATGAACGGGGCCTGTAACAAAGGAGTAACGGAGAAGGGAAGTTTGTTGCGACAGGAGCCTGGCTAGGACACGCATGCTGTGGCGCCGATGGCAGGAGCCCTCCCCAACCGCTATGTAGACCCCCGCCCGATTGGGCGCGGCGGCATGGGCCAGATCTACGTCGCCGAGGACCGCGAGCTGGGGCGCAAGGTCGCGATCAAGGTCCTCGACGACCGCTTCGCGGGCAACGAGCAACTCCGCGAGCGCTTCAAGCGCGAGGCGCTGACTGCCGCGCGGCTCTCAGGTCACCCACACGTCGTCACCATCTTCGACGTCGGCGAGTCGCAGGGGCGCCCGTTCATCGTCATGGAGTACCTACCGGGCGGGACGCTCGGGGACCGGACGCGGAAGGGGCCGGTCGAACCAGCCGACGCTCTCTCCTGGCTCGGGCAGGCCGCCGCGGGCCTCGACGCCGCACACGGGCTCGGAATCGTCCACCGAGACGTCAAGCCGCCAAACCTTCTCTTCGACGCGCGCGACGAGCTCGTAGTCGCCGACTTCGGGATCGCCCGGGTCGCTGACGACACGCTCACAGGGATGACGGCGGCGGGGACCGTGCTGGGGACGGCGGGCTACCTGGCTCCCGAACAGGCTCTGGGGCAGCCCGCCACGCCTGCGAGCGATCGCTATGCCCTCGGGGTGGTCGGCTACGAGCTCCTGACGGGCGGCCGTCCGTTCGAGCGCCAGTCCGAGACCGCCGAGGCCGCGGCGCACATCCACGAGCCCGTCCCGCCCGCCTCGGAGCGCCAGGTTGGATTGCCGCGCGGGATAGACGGCGTATTCGACCGTGCGCTCGCCAAGGATCCCAGGGAGCGCTACTCGACCGGCGCCGACTTCGTCTCCGCGCTGCAAAGTGCTCTCGAGGGACGCGAGGAGACCACCCGCCTGCTCCCGGCCGCTCCTCCCCCTCCGGTACGGCGCCGCCCGACACGGGGGCGTCCACCCTGGGCGTTCCCGCTTCTGCTCGCAGCGCTCGCCGCCGCCCTCGTAGCAGGCCTCGTCGTCGCCGTACTCACGTCACAGGACGACAACAACACGACCGCACCGCCCACGCAGGGCCCTGTGACGGTGACGACAGAGGAGACCGTCGGCACGACCGTAGTCACGACCGTCGTCACGGCGACCGCAGAGGCACCCGCAGGCCAGGTTTCTCTCGACGAAGCCGTGCAGCTCACGGATGAGGCGACGCAGCTGTTGGAGGAGGAGCGGTGGGAGGACGCCCTCCGGACGCAGAGGCGCGCCCTCAACGCCCTCGAGGACACATACTCCGACGATTTCCGTTACGAGGCCTATGCCGCCTACAACATGGGCAAGGCCCTTGCCGAGCTCGGCCGTTGCCAGCAGGCGCTCCGCTATCTGGACCGCTCGGAGGAGCTCCAGGGGCAGCGCGACGAGATCGACGAGACGCGCGCCAAATGCGAGGAGGGCTAGTTCTCTAGCTCGCCGAGCGCGCGGCGGAAGGCTTCCTGGGCGTGATCGCCGAAGACCGCGAAGACGACGCGCTCGAGGTTTCGCGGCTCGTAAGCGCGCGCCTCGCGCACCATGATCGTGGCGCATTCTTCGAGCGGAAAGCCGCCGACGCCGGTCCCGAACGCCGGCAGCCCGAGCGAGCGAGCACCCAGCTCGTCGGCGACTTCGAGAACGCGGCGCGTCGTGCGAGCCACGAGGTCCTCATTCGTGCGCAGGTCCTGGCCCATGACCGCCCCGTGGATGACATGGCTGGCGCGCAGGCTTCCTCCGCCCGTAACAACGGCTTCGCCGACCTCGATCGGTCCCTGCGCCATCGCCTCGGTCTCGATCTCGCTACCGCCTGCGCGCTTGATCGCGCCTGCCACGCCGGCGCCCATCCAGAGCTGGTTGTTCGCCGCGTTCGCGATCGCGTCGACCTCGAGCTCCGCGATGTCGCCCTCGACTATGTCGAGCTGCACGCAGGCAACTTAACGCCCGCTGGGGCTCATCGCCGGACGCGACTTCGGCGCCAGCGGAGAAGGCTTCACTCGGAGGACGCGAGCGACGTTGCCGGGCAGCCACCAGTTCCAGCGTCCGAAGAGCTCCATGGCGCTTGGAACCAGCAGCGCCCGCACTATCGACACGTCGAGCAGGATCGCCACTGCCAGGCCGAAGCCAAACTGCTGCAGGCCGACGATCGAGCCGGCCACGAAGCCCATGAACGCTGCGAACATGACGAGCCCGGCGGCCGTGACGATGCGTCCGGTCTTGGCCAGGCCCAGCGCCACGGCATCGGCGTTGGGGCGACCGGCGTCCCATTCTTCGCGCATCCGGCTGACGAGGAAGACCTCGTAGTCCATGGAGAGCCCGAAGACCATGGCGAAGATGAACACCGGAATCCAGCCCTCGATCTGGTCGAAGGAGATCAGGCCGATCGTGTCCGCCCCTCCCCACTTGAAGAAGATGACGAGCATGCCGTAGGCAGCTCCGATCGAGAGGAGGTTGAGAATGATCGCCTTGAGCGGAAGGAGAATGGAGCGGAACGCCCGCAGAAGCAGGATGTAGGTGAGGAGCAGGACCCCGAGCACGAGCCAGGGGAAAGCCCCGTAGGTGAGCTCGAGGAAGTCGACCCCGCTCGGCGGGCCTCCGCCCGCGTAGACCTGGACTCCCTCCGGAAAGCCTGCTGCCGGAATGATCCGGTCACGGAGGCGGTGCACGAAATCGAGTGCTGGCGGCGATCCGTACTCGCTCTTTCCCACGACCTCGATCTGGAGGTAGCGGCCCGTCGGATCGACGTGCTGAGGCGATTCGTCGAAGGTGACGCGGGCCACCTCGGGGTCTCTCCGTAGGCCCGCGATCAGTTTGCCGATGGCCACTCGGACGTCGGGTGCGTCGACTCCGCGAGGGCTGCCCGTGTCTCCGGCGATCGCCGTGGGCGCAAGCGCGCCCTCTCCGAGCGCGTCCGAGATGACGTTGAGTCCCTGGACACCCTCGAGGTTCTGCGGAATGCCCTTGTTGGACCCGGGCCCGAGCTCGAGCGCGAACACGGGCGAAGCGAGCGCGAGGAGAACCGCGGCCGTGCCGGCGGCGAAGACTGCGGGCCGCCGCTGAATCACGCGCGCCAGGCGCATCCAGAAGTTGTACTCGGCATCGCGGCGCGCCAGGATCCGCTTTGGCACCAGTCGGACGCGGTCGAGCTTCGCCCCCAGGAAATAGAGCAGGACCGGGAGGAGCGTGAGCGCGCACAGAACGGAGACGATCGGAATCGCGAAGCCGCCGATGCCGAACCCGCGCATGAAGGGCAAGGGCATGAAGAGCATGAGCGCGAGTCCGATTCCAACCGCTGAGCCGCTGAAGACGACCGCGCGGCCGGCCGTCTGCATCGTCCGCACGAGCGCGTCTTCCTTGGACTTTCCGCCGAGGAGCTCCTCTCGGTACCGGTAGACCACGAGGAGCGAGTAGTCGATGGCGATGCCGAGGCCGATGAGCATGACGAGGTTCTGGAGGTAGGTCGTCAGCTCCATGAAGTGGGCGAAGATCCAGATGATCGACAGGGTGGTCGGAATGGCGAAGGCCGCGAACAGCAGCGGAAGGACGAACGCGGTCGTCCCGAAAACGAACGCGAGGATGAGGACTGCGATCGGGATAGCGATGTAGAGCTCGCCGACCTTGAGGTCGTGAGCGAATACCGGGTCGAGGTCGTGCTCGATCGCCGCCTGGCCCGATACGTAGACCTCGGCGCCGGGAACCTCGCCCGCCGCCGCGCGCATGTCGTCCGTGTGCCCCTTCGCGTCGGCAGGCTCGAGGTTCGACGCGATCGTCGCCGAGACCACCGAGCTCGAGACCACCTGGACGCCGGCAAGCTTCCCCGTCGGAAGCTCCGCCGCGGCTTTCGCGGCGCGTTCCCGCACTACGGGGACGAGCCGGTCGGCCGAGCCGGGCGGGCCCTTGACGACGAGGCTGAACGAGCCTGTGGTCTTCTGGCCGAAGTGCTGCTCGAGGATCTTCTCGGTCCGGTCGGTGTCCGTCCCAGGGAGGGTGAAACGGTTCGTCAGGAGGGCGGAGAGGCCCGACATGGCCATGACCGAAACGACCAGGAGAACGAGCCAGACGGCCAGAACCGCCCAGCGATAGCGGATCATCGTGCGGGTGAAGCGCTCCACGCAGGCTCCTTAGGAAGGTTAGCGCCGACTAAGTTAGTGGAGGCTACGCGTCGCGTCAAACGTGCTCGCGCGACCTTTTTCTGGCTTTCACCCGATCGACGTTCCTGACCCCGGCGAACCAGAGATAGAGAAGCAGACCGATGGCGGCGGCGGAGACTTTGAGGATGCGGCCCACGGGTACGATTGTCTCATGCGCTCGCGCAAGGACATGGATCGCCTCAAGCTGGAGATGGAGGAGCTCTTTGCGGACCTCTGCCAGGTGCCTCGGTTGGTCGCTTCCCGCCGCGGCTTCCGCCCGGCGGTCGACATCTACCGCACCGAGGATCCCCGCGCGGTCACCGTCGTCGTCGAGCTCGCAGGCGTCGACCCCGCTACGACGGAGCTGGTGCTGGCCGAGGGGATCCTCGTCATCCGTGGCATCCGTCGCCGGAGCACGGGCGAGCAGCGAGTCGTCCACATGGAGATCGACTACGGACCGTTCGAGCGCCAGATTCCCATCGCCGAGCCTGTGGACGCAGAAGCGGCGGAGGCGACCTACTCCCGCGGGCTGCTCGTGGTGACGTTTCCGCTCGCCGAACAGCCGACCCGCAAGCTGAGCGTTCAGATCACCACCAAGGGAAGCGCATGAGCGTGGTCGAGGAAACACTCATCGAGGAGGAAGACCGCGCGGACGAGCCCGTGGAGAACGTGCTGCCGATCCTCCCGCTCAAGGAGACCGTGGTCTTCCCGGACTCCATGATCCCGCTCGCGATCGGCCAGGAGCGGTCGATCCGCCTGGTCGACGAGGCAGTAGCAAACGACCGACCGATCGCGCTGGTCACTTCCCGAGAGGGTGACGAGGAGGCCCAGTCGGCCGACGATCTCTACTCGGTGGGCACGGCGGCCGCGATCCACAAGATGATCCGGGTCCCGGACGGAACGCTGCGCATCCTCGTTCAGGGCCTTCGTCGTGTGCGGTTGACACGCATCGTCCAGGACGACCCCTACCTCGTCGGCGAGTTCGAGGAGCTGCCTGACGTCATCACGCGCGAGAAAGAGATCGCGGCGCTGGCTCGCAACGTGGAGGCGCTCTTCTCGCGCATCATCGCTCTCGTTCCGTATCTCCCGGACGAGCTGCAGCTCGCCGCGACGAATGCTGATGACCCGAGCGCGCTCGGGAACCTGATTGCGACGACGATGCGGCTCAAGACCGCCGAGAAGCAAGAGCTCCTCGAGGAGGCCGACGTCGAAGCCCGCCTCCGCCAGTTGACGGTGATCCTGAACCGGGAGCTCGAGCTGCTCGAGCTCGGCACGAAGATCCAGTCGCAGGTGCACTCGGAGATGGAGAAGTCGCAGCGCGAGTACTTCTTGCGCTCGCAGATGAAGGCAATCCAGGAGGAGCTCGGCGAGGGCGACGAGCAACAGGCCGAGATCGCCGAGCTCCGGGCTCAGATCGAGGAGGCGAACCTTCCCGAGGAAGCTGAGAAGCAGGCGCTCCGCGAGCTCGATCGGCTCGCGAAGCTGCCGTCCGCCGCCGCCGAATACGGCGTGATTCGCACGTATCTCGAGTGGATCCTGTCGCTCCCGTGGAACGAGACCACCGAGGACGACCTCGACCTCGAGAAGGCGCGGAAGATCCTCGACGAGGACCACTACGACCTCGAGAAGGTGAAGGAGCGGATCATCGAGCACCTCGCCGTCTCGAAGCTGAAGCACGATCTCTCAGGGCCGATCCTCTGCTTCGTCGGGCCCCCGGGCGTCGGCAAGACCTCCTTGGGGCAGTCGATCGCGCGCGCACTTGGACGCAAGTTCGTTCGCATCTCGGTCGGGGGTGTCCGCGATGAGGCCGAGATCCGCGGCCACCGCCGGACGTACATCGGCGCGATGCCGGGAACGATCATCCGCGCGCTCCGCGACGCCGGGACGAAGAACCCGGTCTTCATGATCGACGAGATCGACAAGATGGGCTCTGACTGGCGAGGCGATCCTTCGAGCGCCATGCTCGAGGTGCTAGACCCCGCGCAGAACTCGAGCTTCCGCGACCACTATCTCGACCTGCCTTTCGACCTTTCGCGGATCCTCTTCATCTGCACCGGCAACCAACTCGAGACGATCCCGCCTCCGCTCCTCGACCGCATGGAGGTCATTCGCCTCTCCGGTTACACCGAAGAGGAGAAGCTCGGCATCGCCAAGCGCTACCTCGTGCCGAAGCAGCTCGAAGCCCACGGTCTCGACAGCGAGCAAGCCAAGTTCACGGACAACGCGCTGCGCCTCGTGATCCGCGAGTACACGAGGGAGGCCGGCGTCCGCAATCTCGACCGCGAGATCGCCGCCCTCTGCCGGAAGTCGGCCGCCGAGATAGCTGGAGGCAAGCGCAAGCGCGTGCGGATCGACGAACGCCGCGTCCGCTCGTGGCTGGGCCGCCCGCGCTTCTCGGGCGAGGTCCGCAAGCGTACCTCCGATCCAGGCGTGGCCACCGGCCTCGCGGTCACCCCCTTCGGGGGCGACGTCCTCTACATCGAGGCGACCGCCATGCCTGGCGAGGGCAGGCTAATCGTCACCGGCCAGCTCGGCGAGGTCATGCGCGAATCGGCGCAGGCCGCTCTTTCCTGGGTGCGGAGCCATGCGAGCGACCTCGGTCTCGAAGCTGACTGGTTCGAGGGCAAGGACGTCCACATTCACGTCCCCGCCGGAGCGGTGCCGAAGGACGGGCCTTCGGCCGGGATCGCACTCGCCACTGCGCTCGCCTCGCTCGCGCTGAACCGCCCGGTCTCCGAGGAGGTGGCCATGACCGGAGAGATCACCCTCACGGGGCAGGTGCTGCCGGTCGGCGGCATCCGCGAAAAGGTGCTGGCCGCGCAGCGCGCCGGGGTGACAACGGTAGTCCTTCCGAAGGAAAACGAGGGCGACCTGGATGACCTCCCGAGAGAGGTCCGCAAATCGATGAACTTTGTGCCCGCTGATTCGATCGACGAGGTGATCGAGGCTGCATTCCCGGGGGCCCGGGTGTTGGAGTTTTCCTCCGCGGCCCGCGGGTAGATACTTCCCGCGAAAACCAAGAAAGGACGACACGAATGCCGAAGGCAAAGGACAGAATGGGCGACGCTGTTGATGCAGCGCGGCCGTACGTCGAGCGGCTCGCCCGCGATGAGGACCTGCACGACAACGTCAAGCACGCGTACGAGTCCGCACGGCGAATCTACGACGAGCTACTGGGCGATCGCGGCACCACCGGCGTGGCGCTCAAGGTAGCCCGGGACAAGGATCTCCAGAAGGAGCTCAAGAAGGCAGTCGAGGAGCTTCGCCAAGCGGGTCAGCGCGTGCAGGGCAAGGACTCGCACACCGGGCGGAACGCTTCGCTGCTCCTCGCGGGGATCGCACTGGGCGTCCTCTTCAACCCGGCGACGGGTCCTGACACGCGCCGTTGGCTGAAGGACAGGCTGTTCGGCCCCGAGCAGCCCTTCGAGTCCTACAACAACCAGTCGAACGAGCAGTAGTAATTAGCTCGGCCGAAATCGCGGCGCAGCCGCAGATTTCCGCCGTTGACTAGCCGCCGGGTTTTGCCTCGACGATCGTGGGCCCGGGTGGCCCCTCGCCGAACAGCGGGCCCATGTCGAGCAGAGTCGAGAAGGCGGCCGGGTCGAGGCCGCTCATGGTCGAGATGTCATCGGCCTCGAGCAGGACGGCCGCCGGTGCCGGGGCCTTGCCGCCCGGCGGACTCCATGCGCCTACGTCGAAGCTGAGATCGGTCTGGCGCTTCCACGCGAGCAGATAGGGATAGGGGTTCACCACGCCGTCGTAGCCCTTCCAGAGGAGCTCGACCGGGTGCACCTCGAAGTGGAGGTGGGGCGGCGTTCCCTCGGCGTCGCCTGTCGTTCCGACGAAGCCGATCACGTCGCCGGCATGCACGTGCGCACCGTCACGCGCGAGCGGCGAGAAAGCGGAGAGATGGGCGTGGTAGAACTCGTTCCCCTGCAGGTCTCGGAGCCAGAAGCGGTTTCCGCCGACGGTGTTCCACCCGACGAGGAAGAGCGTCCCGTCCGCGACCGCGAGGATCGGAGCTCCCTGGGGGGCAAAGATGTCGTTGCCGTGGTGCCACACCGTATCGGCGCGCGGAGCGCCGAAGTCGTCGCCGAACGACGAGGGGCCGTAGACCGGAAAGACATAGCCCTGGTTCGTCAGTTGGGGCTTCACGCCGGACGGCGTCGGATGGACGACCGACGGAGGCGCCGGATGCAGAGGCGAAGGAGTGGGCGCCGTTTGGGGTAGCGGCTGCAAGGGCGCCCGCGAGCCCTTCGGTGCGGTCGCGGCCGCCTCTGAATAGCCGACGAAGATCTCCGTGCCCGCCGGAAGCCCGGCGTGGTCGGCGGTCAGGCGGACGTGGATACCCGTTACGAAGGCGCGGTGGCCTCGTCTCGTCGTGGTGTTCTGGCGGACGACGGCCTGCTCGAGCAGGATCGCGTAGCCCCAGTCTCCGAGGGGGACGCGCGCATTGATCCCCGCCGCCGCTGGTTCCCCCAACACCACCAGGTTCGTGAGAACGGACTCGGCGAGGCTGCCTCCGGCGATCCTCGAAGTCGCGTGGGAGGTGGCGCGAAGATCAACCGATTCGGCGGTGAGCTCGCCACCGAAAAGCGACACTCCGCTTACCGACGTGACCGCCCGCCCGATGCCACGGACGTCGGTCCCGGTCGCCTGCGTCCCGGCGGCAATCTCGCCGACCGAGACTGCGCCGCTCGCGTAAGCCCAGCTGACGAGCGAAGCAGCCGCCTGAGGCGGCGACGAGATCGCGCCGGCGGTGACGGAGTTCCGCCCGGGCACGACAACACGCACGCCGAAAGAACTCGCCGAGGCCGCGGCCTGGGAGGCGGCCGCTCCCGCAGAGCCGCCGGTCGCGAGCGCTGCCAAGGCGAGCATGACCCCGAAGGCGATCCTCGCTCGCACGGAATAGAGGTTATCGCTGTACACGGCCACTTTGCTATCGGTCATATTTCCTCCCGCATGGAGACCGAGCACACCCACGCCGCGATCGAGGCTCTGCTCGAAGAACGCCGCACGTTTCCTCCCACCGAGGAGTTCCGCGCCGCCGCGGTCATCTCCGACGAGGAGGTCTACCGCCGGGCCGAAGAGGACTTCGAGCGTTTTTGGGCCGAGCTCGCCGGCGAGTTCATCGGCTGGTTCAAGCAACCCACGCAGACGATGGACTGGAAGCCGCCTCACGCGACATGGTTCGCCGACGGAGAGCTCAACGTCGCGTGGAACTGTCTCGACAAGCAGGTGGAGGCCGGCCGCGGCGGGAAGATCGCCTACCACTGGGTCGGTGAGCCGGAGGGCGACACGCGCGACCTCACCTACGAGGAACTACTCCGTGAGGTGTCCCGGCTCGCGAACGGCCTCCGCAGCCTTGGCGTCCGCAAAGGCGACCGCGTCGGAATCTACCTGGGAATGGTTCCGGAGCTTCCCGTCGCCATGCTCGCCTGCGCGCGCATCGGCGCTGCGCATGTCGTGGTCTTCGGCGGCTTCTCCGCGGAGTCGCTGGCCGAGCGCATGCGAGACACCGGCGCCAAGGTGCTAATCACCCAGGACGAGGGATGGCGCAAAGGCGCCAAGGTCCCGTTGAAACGGAACGCCGACGACGCTGCGAAAGAGGCGCCCGACCTCGAGCGGTTCGTGGTCCTCAGGCGGACCGGCGACGGCGTCCCCTGGTCCGAGGGCCGCGACGTCTGGTGGAACGATCTCGTCGAGGGACAGAGCGAGGACTGCGAAGCGGAGCGGATGAATGCGGAGGACGTGCTCTTCCTCCTGCACACCTCGGGCACCACGGCGAAGCCCAAGGGTGCCCAGCACACGACCGCGGGCTACCTGCTCCACGTCTCGGTCACGCACAAGTGGATCTTCGACATCCACGAAGACACTGTCTGGTGGTGCGCCGCCGACGTCGGCTGGATCACCGGTCACAGCTACATCGTCTACGGGCCGCTCAACAACGGGACGACGAGCGTCCTCTACGAGGGCGACCCGTCCTATCCCGATTGGGACCGGCACTGGGAGATCGTCGAGCGCTACCGGGTGAACTCGTACTACACGGCTCCAACGCTCATCCGCTCGTTCGTGAAGATGGGCCCGGAATATCCGGCTCGCCACGACCTCTCATCGCTTCGTCTCCTCGGCACCGTCGGGGAGCCGATCAACCCCGAGGCCTGGGTCT
>Ga0184605_10000357_pt1 | contig 13436 bp, 11 predicted proteins | sample PLM0_30_coex_FD_132995 | JGI IMG/M metagenome (GOLD analysis project Ga0184605, IMG submission 132995) | Groundwater sediment microbial communities from an aquifer in East River, Colorado, USA - PLM0_30_coex | ecosystem: Environmental > Terrestrial > Soil > Riparian zone | place: USA: East... | reverse complement strand
CGCCGACGTTCTCCGCGCCGCCGGTCAAGCCCAGGGCGGAATATTTCAGGTCCAGCGAACGATAAACAAGATCGAGGGATTTTAGTTGCTCTGCCGATAGTTCAGACGCGACGCAGACCAAGATCAACAATAGAATTCGGCGGCTGATGCCGAACGGGTTCATATTTGAACTAAGTCCGTTCGGTTTACTGTGCGATCGGGACGTTCTCAAATGGGGGTGCGCCAGGAATGTAAACCGAAATAGCCGTTACATCTGATGGCGGCGCCGGGAACTTCGCCCAACCGGCTTTTGTTTCTCCGGCCCCAACTTCCAAATATGCCAGATTGCTCGACAACGGCTTGCCCTCTGTATCCTTGATAATGGGATACTTCTTCTTGTTCTTGGCATCGACGTAATACATGTCGCTGACCTGCTGGCCGCTTTCATTATCAATCCTGGTGGCCTTGTCACGAGTGCTGATGTATTTGAATCGAACCATGATCGTATCGCCCGTTTTCTGGACCGATGTGAGTTCAAGGCTAATGCCACTGATGTCGCTATCGACTTTCATCGGCAATGTGGCAGCCGACTGAGCGGCCAGATGGCCGAGCGACGCGACTGCGACGAGTACAATGACAGCCGGAGCAGCCACGAGATATTTTAGTTTAGAAGCAAGTTTTGTATTCATAATGTTTCTCTGTTTGCGAGCGATACGCTCGCGACGTGAGCATTTGCCCGACTTCATCGCGGGTTACCGTGCGCCCCTTGTAAGAACCGCGCTGAGCAAAGTCAAGTGTGGTTTCGGCCGCTCATTTGTTCCTGTTGACTCCGAAACCTTTCGCGAGTTGACGGACGGAGCGCGCTTTGACATGCTCGCATGGTGAAACATTTCGTTTTCTTTTTTTGTCTTGCTTGCACTTTCGGTTTTGCGCGCGCTGAGACACCACTTCCTTCCGCGCCGGGAACAATCTGGCATTACCAGATGACGCAGGAGTTCGGCGAAGGCGTTCATCCCAGCGATAAATCGGTCAAGTTTGACGCGCAGGGAAAACTTCATCTGCCGATCGACATTTACCTGGCGGGCAAACAGCGCGTCGGCGACGTCGATGCGTTCAAATACGACATGTATCGGCAAGGCGCGGTTTCCTTGACCGAGTTTCTCACCGTGGATGAAAATGGCGTCACCGCCATCGCGCGCTCGGTGGAAAATGGCGAGCCATCGCTCTGCGTGCCGCCGCAGAAAATCTTGAGCTTTCCGCCGCGCGCCGGAGAGAAGTGGAACTATAAAGGCAGCGTCGGGGGCACCGAAACTGAGCAGACGTTCGAGATGATTGGGCAGGAAAGTGTGCAGACGCCAGCGGGAAAGTTTGATGCTTTTCACCTGCGGCTCACCCAAGTGGCGCCGACCCCGCCGAAGGTAGTCGAGGACCGCTGGTTTGTGCCGAACATCGGTTACGTCAAAATCGTTACCACTATGACGCTGGCCAACGGTAACCTTCTTCAACGCATTACGCTCGAGCTGAGCGAAGGTCCGAAGATGGGTGAGAAACCAGCTGCTGCGTCCGCGCCGTCAGCTTCACCTGTTGGGAAGAAGTTGCTGCACGCCGCGCTCGCGAAAGAATTGACGGCTGAGCCCACCACGAGCTTCACGCTGGATCTCAAGAGAATTTTCTGCCGCTGGCAGGGCGAGGCGCTGAAAAAGGGCGACAAAATCCGTTGCGTTTGGATCGCCGAAGATGTCGGCAAAGTCGCGCCGCCCAATTACAAAGTGGATGAAACCGATGCAACTGCTGATGGCCCGGAGGCGTTCGGCACATTTACACTTTCGCGTCCGAATAAAGGTTGGCCGCTGGGGAAATATCGCGTCGAGTTGTATGCAGGCGATCAGCTCGCCGATACGCTGAAGTTCACCATCGCGGCGGCGAAATAAAAAAGTTCGCTTCACACATCGGCTAGGACTGATTTTTGTTCTGGGGAGCACACGCGCCTCGCGTGTTGTCTCCGGCGCCTCGCCGGAGATTTCCCAGCTGTAGGGGACGCTGTTAGTGTCCCGTTTTCGGGAAGCAGACTGCTTCCCCTACAGATTAATCATCATTGCCACAGTTCACGAAAATAAGCGGCGACATTTGGTTTGAAATAAAAATACCAGGCCGAGACGCAACCGAGCACGCTGGCATTGATGATCGCCCGCCACATGATTGCGCGATGGATTAAGTTCATCCATCCGACGGCGATCGCGTAAACACTAATCAAGATCGACATCGTCATCACGAGATGACGCGACCACGGTTTTCGCGCGGCAAATCCGTAAGCGATGGATGCCATCAGGACTCCGATGACCGCGACGAGCGGCGCAGCGATGTGCAGCCATTCGCTGCGCGTGACTCGCTCGCTGCCCATGATCTGTGGCCCAACGTCGCAAATCGCGAGCAAGATTGACAGGAACATTCCCGCGGATGCCAAAGCTGCAAAGATTCGGATTGCAAACGGTTGCTTTAACTTAGTCACGGGAAAGTAGCTATGCACTGATCGCGCGCTTCTCCAGTTCTTTGCTGCTCGGCTGCTATCGCCGGTAAAACAAGTCCGCCCGCCAGGACGAACCAGCGGCCGGATCGCAAAACTTCCGTCGTGTTGTCGAACTCACAGGTGCATCGACTGACTTCGCGGATGACGTTGCCGCGGGGAAGGTTTACAATGGCGTTGCGTTGAGGCGGGCCGACGATGACGCGAGAGGCGCCAAGAGTGACGGCAACATTGACAATCGTTTCGGCGGCCCTAGGCTTCGACCGATATGAGGCGGCCAAGGAATCGCCCTCCTACGAAGGATTTATATCATTATGAAAACGAAATTTGCGGTTCTTACAGTGGCTCTCCTGTCTGTTTGCATGCTGATCCGGCCAAGCGCCATGGCGATCGGGTTCTCGATCGACGTGGGTGATCGGCCGTATTACACCTATGGTCCGAGCTATTGGGACGGTGGCTACGAATGGGTGTGGGTACCCGGGTATTGGGGGGAACACCATCGCCGATGGATGCATGGGCATTATGAGCGCCGTGGCGAGTGGCATCGCGAACATGCCCGGGAGCATCACCACGATCATGACCACCATGGTGATGAACACCACCACGACGACCACGATCACTAGAATAAGCCCGTAGCAAGCCTCGAATAAACCTTCCTTTGGAGCCGCTGGCTGCAGCCGTTCCCTGAGCATCAGGCAGGTTTACGCGTAAACGAGCAGATAAGGCGGCGAAGCCGCACATCAAATAACATCGCCCGACGAAGCGGTCGATCCACCATCAGCCGCGCGCGACCGACGAGCCGAATGATTACGGAGCGATCGCGCGCAGATAACGTTGCGCCGATCGGGCGATTGCGCCTTTCGCATCCGATAAGACGTTTGCCTTCCACCATCCGCCGTAGATTTGCTCGAACGAAAACGGTTCGATCGCGTCGACAATGCGCGAGATGGCGGCCGGCCCAAGCGGAATCAGATTCGGGTAGCTGCGCATGAAGCTAACGTAACGGCGGTCCTGCACCACGGTAACGATGTCGCCCGTGAGCAACGCGCCTTTACCATTCTCGGCTGCGGGGCAATGCAGCACAGTGCCGCCGTCGAAGTGTCCGCCGCAGTTGATCAGGGTGAGGCTGTCCCACAGCGGCTGAGTCGTTCCTTCCCAAAACTGAATGCGTGAACTTTCGCGCATGACCCATTTGCGGTCGGCGGCGTGCAAGAATATTTGCGCGCCAAAACGTTCGCTCCATTCGACCATCGACGAGTAAAAATGCGGATGGGAAATCGCAATCGCACGAATGCCGCCGCGCTCATTCACTGCCGCGATCGTTTTGGCGTCCAGCAGTGAAATGCAATCCCAGAGCAGATTTCCGCCGGGCGATTGCAAGAGCAGCGCGCGTTGGCCGATGGCAAATTCCGGCTCGGTCCCGATGCCGAGAAGTTGCGGCGCTTCGTTTTCGAACCGGTTCTGATGATCCGTGGCCAAGCGCTCGAGCGTGGTCCACTCCTGGCCATCATGCCGAATGAATTGCCGCTCATCTTCACAAATCGGGCAGCGCGATGGCGGCTGCCCGGTCGCGCGACACTGCGTTCCGCATTGCACGCAGATAAAGTTTTCCATCGCGGTTCATGTTTGTAGCGGCGATGTCTGATCATCGCAACAATCGGTGGATCGGCCTGGCAACTGCCGGGGCGATACTAAGATAATGCGGCTTCGCCGCCTGAATTAACATCGAGCAAGGGACTGCTCGATCCACCATGCGAAGCCGACGGGTTTTTTGTAGGGCCAGCACTCCGCTTGCCCGCATCGATTCGGCAGGCGATGCGCCCGCCCTACAATTCTGCAATCAGTGCGCTAAAATCGATGAACGCGTGGCGTTGCGAATAATGATCCAAAGTATAAGTCCGAGTGACATAAGTTTAATCCTTGTGCCGAATTGATCCGGCCCCGGTGATGTGTTTTTCGATCGTCGGCGGATTTCCGGAATAAGTGACTTTGCCCGCGCCGGTGATCGAGACCTTCAAGGTGTCGCTCACCGCAATGTCGGCGTTAGCTGCTCCAGTGGTTGAAATTTCCGCGGTCTTTGTTTGCAACGATCTTGCGTTCAGCTCGCTTGCGCCGGTCATATCGGCGAGCAATTCGTCCACAGTTCCATCGAGCGTGACGCGCGCGGCGCCGGTTGATTCAACAGCGAATTTCGCGCCGGAGAGTTGACTGGCGGTCAGTCGTGTCACGCCGGTGAGTTTTGCCGCGGAGCGAGTCGGACTCGAAACGACAATTTTGACGCCGTGCGTCGGCCAGATGCGATCGTGCGAATGCAAGTGAAGGCGATTGTCGATGGCACGATTCTCAATGTACGGAAGAAGATTTTCGTCGGTCGTGATGCTGAGCGCGGGCGCGCCACTGCGCCATTCGATCTGGAACGCGCCATCCGCTTCGATCTCTGAAAAGGCGGTGACGGTGCGTTGATCGGTGGTGATGTGGCCGTTGCCTCGAATGCCCGGCCATCCGCAGCCGGTGACGAGAACGACGAACGTCGCGAGAACTGAAATCGTGATTCTATTCATGAATGTTTGCGCCTCTTCTGATTCGATGCAGCACATGGCCGTTTCGGATTCAAAAAAATCTCTGCGGCCCGAATAATTCAAGAGATCGGTGATTTCTGACTCCTTGCCGCCTGTTGCCGGAGGGGGCTCCATGATTGCATCATCGAGCTGAGTTTAGAAATTCGCGCTCCCGAATGTCAAACTCGCTCTTCCCCTTGGGATCAGCCTTCGCGCGTGACCTCACTGGCTTTTTTGTCTTCACGCAAACCGAGGAAAACCGGCTGACGCAATTTCCCATCGCGGGTCCACTCGGCGAATTTGATCTGACAAACGAAAGTCGGATTTACCCAGTGCATTTTCCGCATCATCGAAGGCGTGATGCCTTGCACCCATTGGCCGTTGTGCTTCGATGGAAGATCGGCAAACGGGCAATCGTCGCGCGCTTCTTCCCGGAACTTCTTATGCAACATCGACAGTGATTTCGATGTGAAACCTGAACCGACTTTGCCAGCGAAGAGAAGGCGTTTTTCTTTGTAGTAACCAACTAGAATCGCGCCGAAATGTTTCCGCGATCCGCCCGGTGGCGTATAACCACCGATGACGAACTCCTCTTCGTTCACGCATTTGAGCTTGATCCAGGCGCCGCTGCGCCGCCCCGGTTCATAAACGGAATCGCGCTGCTTGCCGACAATTCCCTCCAAGCCGCGGCATTTAACTTCCTTGAGCAACGCCTGCGCGTCCCCGCCAATTTCGCCGGAGAAACGAATTGGTTCCCCTGCATCCGCGCAAAGCTGTTCGAGAAATTTTTGTCGTTGCTCCAGCGGCAGCGAGATCAAACTTTTGCCTTTAAGCTGAAGTAAATCAAAAACGTAAAAATAAATCGGCGATTTTTTTTCCTCTTCGCCAGTCGGACGGACTCGTGCCGTGACGAGCGTCTCGCGCGCTTGCAAAAGTTGAAATGACGACCGGCCTTCCTCATCGAGCGCAACCACTTCGCCATCGATCACACATTCGGCCACCGGCAAATTTTTTACGGCAGCGACAATTTCCGGAAAGCGCGCGCCGAGATCGTTTCCGTTCCGCGACATCAAGCGCACTTCATTGTCGATCTTGACTGCGATCGCACGGATGCCGTCGAACTTCAGCTCGTAAACCCAATCGCCGCTGGGCGGCGGCTTCTCTAGTGTGCGCGGTTTCATCGGCTCGATGAAGCGCGCTTTGGCTGATGGTAGGCCTCTTAGCTGCGAGCCGAACCAAGCCGACGCTCGTCTTCTCGCGCGGGGTTCATCACCGCTTTTCTCGCGGACTTTTTTTTTATGAGATGCCGATCCTGGCTGCGAATCCGGACGAATTTTCGGGTGAGCTCGATCCGATTCCCACTCGGCGTCTCGATCTTTCGCGATCTGCTTCATGGTGCGGCCGCTTTTGACCGATTGATCGTCGCGCTTTTTCGAAATTGGCTTTGCGCTCGATCCCGCTTTTAGAATCAGCCATTGATTTTTCCCTTCGCCGCCGCGAATTCGAATGAGCGCCCATTCGCCTTTTGCTTTCTCGCCATCGAGCACCAGATGCAGTTTGCCCTCACGCAGTGATTGCAGCGGCTGCTCACCGTAAACGTAGTATGTTCCCCGGTCCCAAACCATCACTGTCCCGCCGCCGTAGTTTCCGCGCGGAATCACTCCCTCGAAGTTTTCGTATTCGATGGGGTGATCTTCCACTTCCACCGCGAGATGTTTTTCACCCTGTTTCCAGGGAAGTCCTTTCGGGATCGCCCACGACTTGAGAACACCGTCCATTTGCAGCCGAAAATCGTAATGCAAACGGCTGGCATCATGTTTCTGAATGACGAAGCGCGAGGCGCCCGGCAACTTTTGCGGTCGCGGCTTGCCGCCTTTTGGCTCGGATGTGCGCGCAAAGTTGCGCTTCCGTTTGTACTGCGTCAACCCCATCAATCTTGATTTTAGCGACGGTCATAGACCGCCGCCACAGGATAAACGAAAATACGATCGCGCGAATTTTACGCTTCCGCCGGAAGCGGCTCGCCCACCAGGTAGCGCGTGAAGCGCCGGATGACAATGTTCTCGCCAAGCTCCGCGATTTTTGCACTGAGGAGCTCTTTGATTGTTTGGTCGGGATTTTTTATGAAGCCTTGCTCGAGCAAACACACCGTGCTGTAAAACTTGTCGAGTTTCCCATCGACAATTTTATTCACCACATTGGCGGGCTTGCCTTTGACTTGGCGCTCATAAATCGCCTTTTCGGAATCGATTATCTTCGCTGGCACTTCTTCCCGGGTCACGTAAAGCGGATGGGCAGCGGCAATGTGCAGGGTGATGTCTTTTACGAACTCGCGAAAATTTCCGTTTTTCGCGACGAAATCCGTTTCGCAATTCACCTCCACCAGCACGCCCACCTTGCCTTGCAAGTGAATGTAAGAAGCCACGATGCCTTCCTTGGTTGCGCGCGAGGTCTTTTTACTGGCGGTGGCGATGCCTTTGGTCCGCAAAATTGCCTCCGCCTTTCCGAGATCACCGCCGCTCTCCGCCAGAGCGCGCTTGCAATCCATCATGCCGGCGTTGGTCTTTTCGCGAAGCTGCTTAACGAGTTGTGGACTAATTTCCATCCGCAATTGAACGTTGGGTGTTCGATATTGAGTACGTTGGACGTTTCCTAAGCGGAAACGCCAGCCATCTCGACTTGCTCGCGAATCCGCGCTTCGCTGCTTGCCGAAACGATGGCATCGACCAGCTTTTGCAGAATCACGCGAATGGCGCGAATCGCGTCGTCGTTTCCCGCGATTGGATAATCGACCATTTCGGGATCGGCGTTGGTATCGACAATCGCGACAACTGGAATCCCAAGCCGACGTGCCTCATTCACTGCATTTTGCTCGCGGTTCGTGTCGATCACGACCATTGCATCGGGCAACTGCGACATCTCAAGAATTCCATCAAGGTTGCGTCGAAGTTTTGCGGCTTCGCGGTTGAGCGCGGCCAGCTCCTGTTTGCCCATTTTCTTGTATTCGGGCGATTGCTCAATCTGCTCAATGTACTTCAAGCGTCCAATGCTCTTGCGAATGGTCGAGAGATTGGTGAGCGTGCCGCCGAGCCAGCGCTGATTGACATAAAATTGGCCGCAAGCCAGGGCGGCTTCCTTGACCGCTTCTTGCGCCTGCTTCTTGCAGCCCACGAACAAAATCTTGCCACCACGCCGCGTGACTTCCTGGAGAAACTCCGTGGCGCGTCGAAGCTGGAGAACGGTCTCGTCCAGATTAATGATGTAGATCTGATTGCGCTTCTCGAAAATGAATGGCTTCATCTTTGGGTTCCAGCGCTTGGTCTGGTGTCCGAAATGCACGCCTGCCTCCAATAATTCGGGCACTAATTCTGTTGTATCTGCCATAGAAAAATCGCACCGGCGAAATGCCGCAACGGGACGAGGAAGATGCTACACCGTGCGGCAAAGGCAAACGGAATATTAGAAGCAAACGTCCAACCGGCCTTCGCCCGGGACGGGCTACGCCGTGGCGAGCGCTCAACTCCGAAGGCTTTCGCGAGCAGGCTGTTCAACATCCAATGTCAAACTAAGAGATCGACAATCGCGAGACCGAGAATCACAACACTTCGTCCCATTTCATCGGAAGACGAAGAATTTCAGCGCGAGGCTTTCTCCCCTTTGTCGGCGTAGCGCGCGAGCAACCAGCACAAATCGGAAAGGCGGTTGAGGTAGCGCAAAATTTCCGGATTAAAATCCTTTTTATCGACAATCAGCATCGCGACGCGTCGCTCGGCGCGCCGGCACGTGGTTCGCGCAAAATCGAGCGCCGCGGAAACGGTTGTCGCCCCGGGGACCACCCAATCCTGCGGATAAAGCGATTTGTCTTTTTCAAGATCGACAATCACCCCAGCGATCCGATCAACCATCGCAGCACTCGTCAATTTGAATCCATCTTTGATATAACGATCGAGGTCTTCGCGCGCAGTCGCCAGCTCGCCCATTACGACGATCAGATCTTTTTGCGCCGCGAGAATTTGTTCCGAAAGAAACTTGTCGCCACAAATGGATCGCGCGAGACCGAGCGCGGCGTTCAGCTCATCGACGCAACCACAGGCATCCACCCGCGGATCGGCCTTCGACACGCGCCGGCCATACATGAGCGAGGTTTCGCCTTTATCGCCGGTTTTGGTTACGATCGACATCAGCAGCGGCCGGAGTATTGGAGCGATGGAGTAAAGGAGTAATGGCTCTCGGTAGCGCCCATCACTCCATTACTCCATTACTCCAGCGCGCTTAGCCAACTGCCGGCTGCACTTCCGGCTCTTCGACGACCGCCGCGCCGATCGGTTCCCCTTTTTCCACAAGTTTAATTTCGCGATGCGCCGGGAACCCGGTGCCCGCTGGAATCAAGTGACCCATGATTACGTTCTCCTTGAATCCGCGCAGACGATCGACCTTGCCGAGCGTGGCCGCTTCGGTGAGCACGCGCGTCGTATCCTGGAAGGATGCCGCTGAAATAAAACTGTCGGTCTCGAGTGAAGCCTTGGTAATGCCGAGGAGCACCGGTGTGGCTTCGGCCGGTTTGCCGCCTTGCTCCACCACGCGCTCGTTCTCCGCTTCAAAGTTGAGCCGATCGACTTGATCGCCCCAAAGCAACGAAGTGTCGCCCGGGTCGGTGATTTTCACTTTGCGCAACATTTGGCGCACGATGATCTCGATGTGTTTGTCGTTAATCTCCACGCCTTGGAGCCGATAAACTTCCTGCACTTCGTTGACCAAATGCTCCTGCAAATCCTGCGGCCCGCAGACTTCGAGAATTTCATGCGGCACCACGGGACCTTCGGTCATTTGCTGGCCTTTCTTCACGAAATCGCCTTTGAAAACGATAATGTGCTTCGTGAGCGGAATGAGATGCTCTTCCTCGGAACCAGTTTCGGGATGCTTCAAAATTAAGCGGCGTTTGCCACGAACAGTTCCACCCATCTCGACGATGCCGTCGATCTTCGCGATCTCAGCTGCATCTTTGGGCCGGCGAGCTTCGAACAATTCAGCCACGCGCGGCAGACCGCCGGTGATGTCTTTGGTCTTCGCCACTTTTCGCGGCGTCTTCGCGAGCAATGCGCCCGCGCGAACCTTTTGGCCTTCTTCGACAATGACGTGCGCGCCGGCAGGAATCGAATAACTGGCCAGCACTTCCTTCTTGTCGCCGACGATCACGATTTGCGGATGCAAATCTTCCTTGTGCTCGATAATCACTGTTCCCATCAGCCCGGTTGCTTCATCGACATCACGCTTGATCGTGACGCCCGCGATCATGTCGCGGAATTCAACCTTGCCGCTCTTGTCGGTGAGGATCGGCACGTTGTACGGGTCCCATTGCACAAACGTCTCGCCTTTCTTCACGCTCGAGCCTTCGTCCTTCGAAATCATTGAGCCGATCACGACGTTGTAACGCTCGAGCTCGCGGCCCTCGGCGTTGTGCACACTGATCGAACCATTCTTATTGAGCACGATCCAGCTGCCGTCCAACGCTTGCACAGTGCGCAAATCGTTGAATTGAATTTTGCCGTCGTTCTTCGCTTTGATGATCGGCTGCTTGAACGTCTGGCTGGCCGTTCCGCCGATATGGAATGTTCGCATGGTCAACTGTGTGCCCGGTTCACCGATCGATTGCGCGGCGATGATGCCGACCGCTTCGCCCAGTTTCACAAATTGTCCGGTGGCAAGGTTGCGTCCGTAGCACATGGCACAAACGCCCCGGCCGCATTCGCAAGTGAGCACGGAGCGAATCTTCAGTTGCTCGACGCCGATGCGCTGTAAATCGTTCGCGATCTTTTCATCGATAAGCTGGTTGGCTTTGACGACTTTCTTTTTCTTTTCGACAGGATCGACAATTCCTTCACAGCTGACCCGTCCAATGATGCGCGTGGCAAGATCGACAACTTCTTCGTCGCCTTCGTAGATCGAGCGAACAACGATGCCGTTGACCGTGCCGCAATCCATCTCGTTGATGATCACGTCTTGCGACGCATCGACGAGTTTGCGCGTGAGGTAACCGGAGTCCGCAGTTTTGAGCGCGGTATCGGCCAGACCTTTGCGGGCGCCGTGTGTGGAAATGAAGTATTCGAGCACGCTCAAACCTTCACGGAAATTTGAAGTAATCGGGCGCTCGATGATTTCGCCGCTCGGCTTCGCCATCAAACCGCGCATGCCAGCGAGCTGACGGACCTGCTGACGATTGCCGCGCGCTCCCGAGTCCACCATCAAGTGGACGGGATTGAGTTCCTTGCGGCCCTCGTTGTGTTCGAGGGTGCGGAACATCACACTGGAGATTTCGTCGCCCGCGTGCGTCCAAATGTCGATGATCTTGTTGTAGCGCTCGCCGTCGGTAATGATGCCTTTGCGATATTGCTGCTCCACCTGGCGGATTTGTTTGTAAGCGTTTTCCAGCTCGGTCTGCTTCTCTTTCGGGATAATCATGTCCGAAATCCCGATTGAAATGCCGGCCCGTGTTGCTTCGGTAAAACCGAGTTCCTTCAGCTTGTCGAGGGTCTCGACCGTGCTTTGCGGACCCGCCACCTGATAGCAACGCCAGATGATGTCGCTCAGCTGCTTCTTGCCCGCGGGCTTGTTGAAAAATCCAAGCTGTTTCGGCCAAATCTGATTGAAGATGACCCGGCCTGCCGTCGTCTCGATGATCTTTGCCTCGGCGTTTCCATAGGTCGTTTGCTGGCCGTGATCGGGGTTCTTGATCCGAATGCGGTCATGCGTCTGAATGCTTCCCTCGGCCATGGCAAATTCCACTTCGATCGCATCGGCAAACAATGAAAGACGGCCGTTGCCATCACTTCCGCCAGCGCGGCGCGGATTTTGCGTCAGGTAATAACAGCCGAGGGTGATGTCTTGCGAGGGCGTTGTAATCGGCTTGCCACTTGAAGGCGAGAAGATGTTATTCGGCGCGAGCATGAGCATGCGGGCTTCCATTTGCGCTTCCACGGAGAGCGGCACGTGCACGGCCATCTGGTCGCCGTCGAAGTCCGCATTGTAAGCCGTGCAGACAAGCGGATGAATGCGAATGGCTTCGCCTTCGATCAATTGCGGCTCAAACGCCTGAATCGACAATCGGTGCAGCGTCGGCGCGCGATTGAGCAACACCGGATGACCTTTGGTGACCTCGTCGAGAATGTCCCAAACTTCCGGCGTCTGACGCTCGATCATCTTTTTCGCGCTGCGCACGGTGTGCACGTAACCGAGGTCCTTTAGCCGGCGAATAATGAATGGCTCGAAGAGAACCAGCGCCATCTTCTTGGGCAGACCGCATTGATGAAGTTTCAGCTCCGGACCGATCACGATGACCGACCGGCCTGAATAATCCACGCGCTTGCCTAACAAGTTCTGACGGAAACGCCCACCCTTGCCTTTGAGCATGTCGCTAAGGGATTTGAGCGGACGATTGCCCGCGCCGGTCACGGCGCGGCCGTGCCGGCCATTATCGAACAAAGCGTCCACCGCTTCCTGCAACATCCGCTTTTCATTGCGGATGATGACGTCCGGCGTTTTGAGCAACAGCAAATTCTTGAGACGATTATTGCGGTTGATGACGCGGCGATACAGATCGTTGAGGTCCGAAGTGGCGAATCGTCCGCCTTCGAGCGGAACGAGCGGCCGCAAGTCCGGCGGGATGACCGGCAACACATCGAGGATCATCCAATCGGGACGCGCATGCGAATTTTGGAAGCCCTGGATGAGCTTGAGCCGCTTGGCCAGTTTCTTGCGAATCTGTTTGCTCTTGGTGGCTCCCATCGCTTTCTCGAGTTCCTTGTTAAGCTTGTTGAGATCGATCTCCGAGAGAAGTTTCTTCACCGCTTCCGCGCCCATGCCGGCGACGAAATCGTCGCCGTATTGTTCCTGCGCTTCGCGGTATTCAACTTCGTTCAGGAGCTGTGTCTTTTGCAGCGGCGTCTTGCCCGGATCGATGACGATGTAATCCTCGTAATAGATGACGCGCTCGAGTTGGCGCGCGCTCATGTCGAGCATGAGCCCGAGGCGCGATGGCATGCATTTGTAAAACCAGATGTGCGAAACCGGCACCGCCAGCTCGATGTGGCCCATGCGTTCCCGGCGAACGCGGGCGAGCGTCACTTCCACGCCGCAACGATCACAAATGACGCCCTTGTGTTTGATGCGCTTGTATTTTCCACAGGAGCATTCCCAATCCCGTGTCGGACCAAAAATCCGCTCGCAGAAAAGGCCGCCCTTTTCCGGCTTAAAGGTACGGTAATTAATTGTCTCCGGGTTTTTGACTTCGCCCTTGCTCCAGGATCGCATCGTGTCGGAGGAAGCGACACCGATCGCGACCTGATCGAAGCCCACGGGGCGTTCTTCGCCTACCAATT
>Ga0184605_10000356_pt1 | contig 13439 bp, 11 predicted proteins | sample PLM0_30_coex_FD_132995 | JGI IMG/M metagenome (GOLD analysis project Ga0184605, IMG submission 132995) | Groundwater sediment microbial communities from an aquifer in East River, Colorado, USA - PLM0_30_coex | ecosystem: Environmental > Terrestrial > Soil > Riparian zone | place: USA: East... | reverse complement strand
CGCGTGATCTGGGGCGGAAAATTCTCCCCTACCGAAATGGCGTGGTGCTTTCGCCATTGCCGGGCCTTCGCGATGACGAGCCGCGTCGAAGCGTGCCCCAACATCGCCCTCGAGGCGATGAGCGCTGGCGCTCCGATCATTTCTTCCGCGAATGCACCAATGCCTGAGTTCTTTCGCCAGGCCGCCTGCTACTATGCCGCTGGTGATGCGGCGCAGCTGGCCGATCGAGCCCGCGAGATGCTTGTGCTCAGCAGGCAGGAACTGGCCGCTCGCGTCGATGCTGGACTTGCGCGCGCCCGCGATTTTCGGTGGGACGATTGCGCAAATCGCACACTCATCGAACTCTCGCACGTCGCGCAAGAGCCGCGGATCGGGCTCTCCCGTCCCGCCTGACGGAAAGGAGAACGTGAAAGGAATCATTCTGGCCGGCGGCACCGGCACGAGACTGCATCCGGCCACGCTCGTCGTGAGCAAACAGCTGCTGCCCGTTTACGACAAGCCGATGATCTACTACCCCCTCACCACGCTGATGCTCGCGGGTATTCGGGAGATCCTCTTGATCTCCACTCCATTCGATCTTCCGCGCTTCCGGCAGCTTCTTGGAACCGGAGAGAAGTGGGGGTTGTCGATCTCCTACAGCGAGCAGCCTGAACCGAAGGGACTTGCACAGGCATTTCTGATAGGCAGCGGATTCATCGATGGGGGATCGTCAGCGTTGATCCTGGGAGACAACATCTTCTATGCCGCGAACCTCGCGAGCACGCTCCGGGACGCGGCTGCGCGTCCGTCTGGCGCAACGGTCTTCGGGTATCACGTCAGTGACCCGCAGCGGTACGGAGTGGCGGAAGTTGGAAAAGACGGTGAAGTGCTGAGCATCGAAGAGAAGCCGGCGAAGCCCAAATCAAGCTACGCCGTGACCGGTCTCTACTTCTATGACGCGCAGGTCGTCGAGATCGCGAGAGCTCTCAAACCATCGGCGCGCGGTGAACTGGAGGTCACCGACGTGAACGTGGAGTACCTCCGCCGCGGGCAGCTCCGCTTCGAGCTCCTGAGCCGTGGATCTGCATGGCTCGACACCGGCACACACGAATCTCTTCACGAAGCATCGGCATTCATCCAGACCATTGAGAAACGCCAGGGACTCAAGATCGCGTGTCCCGAAGAGATCGCGTGGCGCTTCGGATATATTGGCGATGAGGAGCTCGATACCCAGGCCTCGGCGCTTGGAAGCAGTGGCTACGGCGATTACTTGCGCGGAATTCTGAAGGACGGAGTGCGGTAGGGGCACGAGCGTACCCAATGGACAAAAGACGTTATGCGCGACGACTGGTTCTGGAATCGGGGTGACGATAACTTGACACGAGTGTCTCGCCTCCGACCGGAACGGGTCGGCTTCACGAAATGGACTATCGAAAATTCAGACATCTAGTTGGGCAGCGAATCGGAGCGGTCCGCTGAGTGGCGTCACCGTGCAGGAACGCAGTTCGGAAGGGCCGTCGCCCTTTCTCTCGATCTGCATTCCGAGCTACAACCGGCCCGAGCTGCTGGCGCGCCTCCTCCGCTCGATCGACGTGCCGGGCGATACCGTCGAGATCGTGATTTGTGAGGACATGGCTCCCAACCGCGAGCGGGTGCGGGAGGAAGTCCAGGAGTTCCAGGCGAGCACGCCCTATCGCGTACGCTACTTCGAGAACACGGAAAACCTCGGGTATGACCGGAACCTGCGTGAGCTGATCGGAAAGGCCCGCGGGGAATTCATCGTTTTCATGGGTGACGATGACCGCTTCGTCCCAGGCAAGCTCGACGACTTCATCGGCTATCTTCGAAGCCAGCCGGACGTCGGCTACGTTTTGCGGTCATATCTCGTCGAGCACGACGACGGGCGGAGCGAGCTGTTCCGCTACTTTCCGCGCTCTGAGCGCTTCGAGCAAGGCTTCGATACCTATGTACTGCTCTTTCGAAGAAGCGTCTCCCTTGCCGGATTTACATTCCGGCGAGAGCTCGCAGCCGGCAAGCTCCTTGAGGAGTTCGACGGAACGCTGCTATTCCAGCTTTACCTCGCTGCCGAGATATCCCTTCACCATCCGACGGCGTTCTGCGATGTGCCCTTCGTCTACTGCGAGCAGAGCTTTCGCGCCGATGGCTCCTTTTTCGGCGCGGCTGAGGCTGAGCGAGCACGTTTCTCTCCTGGCAAAGTGCTGCCCAGCAACTCGATGAACTTCATGAAAGGATTTTTTCGAATCACCCAGTACCTGGACAGGAAATACGGGTTTCGGTCGACAGAGCGGGTCCGGAACGACATCTCCAAATACTCGTATCCCGTTCTGGCGATCCAGCGGAAACGAGGGTCGAAGGTCTTTCTGCAGTATGCGCGGACTCTGGCGAGTGACCTCCAGCTGAATTGCACCTTTCATTTCTACATCTACACCTTGGGCCTTCTCGTCGCGGGAGAAAAAAACTGCGACAGATTGATCTGGTTGATCAAGCGCACCCTGGGCTACACACCAAAGCTGTGATGTCGGAGAGACCGTGGTCGGTGACCTGGCAATCACCGGGTTGAGTCCTGACCGCTCCGTCCCGACGGTTTTAATCGCGGGTGATGGCCGGTCGGCAATTCACGAGCGTGCGATCGAGGGGGCGCTGGACGAGCAGGGCTGGCACACTCACCTCTTCACCTGGCATCAATACGTCAACGGGGATCGGTCAGGGTCGCTCCTCTCGCCGGGAATCGCGGCGCGTCTTCAGAGCCGATTCGTCCTTGGGCCGGCGATCGCGCGTCTCAACCGCGATCTGCAGGCGGCTGCCAAAAAAATTCGCCCCCAGCTGGTTTTTGTGTATCGGGGAGCGGAAGTCTGGGCTGACACCATCGCAAAGCTCAAACAAGGCGGAGCGATAGTGTTCGGCTACAACAACGATGATCCGTTCGGCAAGGCGCCGCCATTTTACTGGCGGCATTTTCGTCGCGCCCTCCCCAGCTACGATCATCTCTTTGCCTATAGACCCAAGAACATCGCCGACTACCAGTCCCTCGGTCTGAGCGAAGTGAGCCTTCTTCGGTCGTACTACATCCGCGGCATCAACTTTCCGGTCGCTGCTCGGCCCGACAGGAAATACTCTTGTGATGTCTTGTTCGCCGGACATTATGAACGGGACGGTCGTGAGGTAATGCTGGAACGACTGGTCGAGGCGGGCATCTACCTGCGTGTGATGGGTCCTGAGTGGGAGCGATACGACCGGGCGGGTTCTCTCGCGACCGCAATCAGCCGAGAGGTACCGCGCGGGTCCGAATACAATCTTGCGCTCAACAGCGCGAAGATCGCACTCGTGTTTCTATCAAGACTGAACAACGACAGCTATACCCGACGCTGCTTCGAGATTCCCGCGACAAAGACTTTCATGCTCGCGGAATACTCGAGCGATCTGGCAAGTCTGTATGAAGAAGGGATTGAAGCAGAGTACTTTCGGACCCCCTCAGAGCTGCTGGCGAAGGTGCGGCATTACCTCGCCAATCCCGCACAGCGCGAGCAAATTGCCGAGGCAGGATATGCACGCCTGATTCGTGGTGGACACGAAGCAGCGGATCGCGCGCGCCAGATCACGTCCACTTACGAAAGGCTGGCTGGCGAACGAGAAGCGGCCGCGCGAAAGTCGCCGACCGCGCCGGTCGGTGGCCGAGCTCACTAAAGTCAGCCAAGCTCCAAATGCTCAGAATGCGACGCTTCGTTTATCGTGTGCTCAACTATCTACGGCCCACTCCCGTAACCCGGACCCTCACGATCGACCAGATCCTGGCGGATCACGGCGCTATGGATGTGGTCGAGAGATTCACGGATCTGTATTATCGCAGTGGAGCGGCTGGAAACCTGATCTGGCGGGACACAGAGATCCTCAAGAACCCATGCGACATATGGTCGGCGGTGGAATTGTTTCAGAGGCTCAAGCCTCGCGTAATCGTCGAGACCGGCACGCACAAAGGCGGAAGTGCCCTCCTGTATTCGGACATGGCGAAGGTGCTGAAGTTTGAATGCACGATAGTCGCCATCGACCCCAATCCGAAATGGTCCGTCGACCCCCCGCCGAAGGAATCGTTTCGATTCGAGGCTACAGTACGGAGCCGGGCGTTGTCGCGCAGGTCGAGACCATCATCCGCGCTCACACGCGCAACGGTGGCAACGTCATGGTATTTCTAGACTCCGATCACAGCGAGGCGAACGTGGCCGCAGAGATGCGCGTCTACGCTCCCTTCGTGACCGTTGGATCGTATCTGGTGGTTGAAGACGGTATCGTCAATGGTCATCCGAGCTTCCCGGAACACGGGCCGGGCCCCTGGGAAGCGATCGAAGGGTTTCTTGGCTCGAACTCCTCCTTCGTCTCGGACAGGGAGTGCGAACGATTCCTGCTCACCTTCAATCCTCGCGGCTGGCTGAGACGCACGTCGTGATACACCAAAGTCGTTGAACGTTATTTCAACCCGCGTTGGCTTCTATTAACCTTCAGATGGAAACCGTCGCCAAGAGGGAGCTCACCGCTTGAATGTCCGGCGCTGCTCGAGATGCGTGATGGATACCACCGATCCGAATATTTCCTTCGACTCGGCGGGCGTCTGCAATCATTGTCGCCAATACGACGAGGTCGCCGCAAAGCATCTCTTCTCGGAGGAGGAGGGGGCTCGCCGGCTCGCCGAAGTCGTCGAGCGGATCCGCTCGGATGGCAAGGGAAAGCCGTACGACTGCATCATGGGTGTGAGCGGCGGAGTCGACAGCACCTATTCCATCGTACTCGCAAAGCAGGCCGGCCTCCGTCCCCTCGCAGTCCATCTGGACAACGGCTGGGACTCTGAGCTTGCCATCAAGAACATTGAAAGAGTTCTGCGCCATCTGGACGTCGACCTCGTCACGGTAGTCCTGAATTGGGAGGAATTTCGCGATCTCCAGGTCGCGTTCCTCAGAGCTTCCACGCCGGACTCGGAGATCCCGACCGATCACGCCATCATCAGTGTCATGTTCTCTAACGCCGCAAAGCATGGAGTGCGTCACGTGGTGACCGGGTTCAACGTCAGAACCGAGTCGCACATGCCGGTCGCCTGGTCTTCCGGCCACAGCGACTGGCGCTACATCAGCGAGGTGCACAAGCGCTTCGGGACAAAAAAGCTGCGAAGCTACCCGCATACGCCGTTCTTCAGGCTCCTTCGACTTCGCCGCGCCCAGGAGTGGACACACATTCTGAATTTTGTCGATTACAACAAACGAAAGGCTCAGAATGTTCTCACCCGAGAGGTCGGATGGGTCGAGTACAGCGGAAAGCACCACGAGTCCATCTACACCCGATTCTATCAGGGTTACATCCTTCCCCGGAAATTCGGATTCGATAAGCGCAAGGCGCACTTCTCCAGTCTCATCTGCTCCAATCAAATGACGAGAGAGGATGCTCTCCGCGAGCTCGAGAACCCCCCGTATCCACTCGCCGAGCAGCAGGCCGATCGAGACTATGTGATCAAGAAGCTGCAACTCAGCGGATCGGAGTTCGACGCCATCATGGCGGCGCCGCGCCTGCGCTACGCGGATTACCCTTCGATCGGCCGATTCTACAATGGGCGAACCTACAGAATTCTCCGCTCCGCATATCGGGCGACGCTCAAGCCGCGCTCGGGTGCTTAGCCCACGTAGCGGCCTCATTACGAGTGCAGAGGGCGGACTGGCCCCGATGCGGATCCTGCTGGTTTCACACTACTTTCCGCCGTACGATCACATCGGCAGCGCGCGCACGGGCAAGACCGCGAAATACCTCGAACTTTTTGGACACGATGTTCGGATTCTCACCGCGCGGGACACGCTCACTCCCTTCGCGCAGATGCCCGTGGAGATCGATCCTGCCCACATCATCTACACGAACTGGATAAGCGCGCCATATCGGGCGGATCTCGCACTCAATCGGTTGGCGCAAGCGGTCGCCGCCGGGATTGAATCGCGCGCGAAGCCGCTTCCGCTCGGCTCTCCACGAACCGGCCAGTCCCGGGCGGGTAAGTCGTCGGCCTGGAAGTCGTTGGGACACGGAATACGCGACGGGCTCCGCACCATTTGTTATTTTCCCGATGCGCAGATCGGGTGGTATCCCTACGCTGTTCGCGCCGGTCGAGAGCTGATTCGCGGGTGGCGCCCGGATGTGATTCTGGCGAGCTCGGGACCCCATACCGGGCTTCTCGTCGCGCGATCGCTGGCTCGCAAGTTCGGCATCCCTTGGGTCGCGGAATTTCGAGACCTGTGGGTCGACAACCACGGTTATCAGCATCCGGATTGGCGAAAGAAGATCGAGGCCTTAGTAGAGAAGAGAGTCGTGTCCGATGCCGGCGGTCTCGTGACCGTCAGCGAGCCTCTCGCGGACACGCTTCGCGCAGCCTTTCGTCTCGACGTCGAAGTTGTCTACAATGGATTTGACCCGGGAGATCACGGGGAAGGTGCCGGCGGCGCCGCGACCCGAAATCTGGAGATCGTGTACACCGGTTGGACCTATCCCCAGCAGACGCTGCGTCCCCTGTTCATGGCTCTTCGAACGCTCGGCAGGGATGCGAGTGATGTGCGCGTCGTCTTTTACCGGTCGAACAACGACATGGTCAGGGCAGCGGCGGCGGAGGAGGGGCTTGAGCATCTCGTCGAATTGAGGCAGGGCGTTCCGTTCATGGAGTCGCTTCGCCGCCAGAAGGAAGCCGACGTCCTCCTTTATCTGTCCTGGAACGATCGCGAGCAGACTGGAATTTTTTCGGGGAAGCTTTTTCAGTACTTCGGGGCTGCCCGCCCTGTTCTGGCTGTCGGACCGACCGACAATGCTCCCGCGGCCGTGATTCGCGAATTTGGACTCGGCTTCGCTTCTTCCGACAGCGAAGCGATCGCTGTGCGGATTGCGGAATGGTTGAAAGAGAAGCGCACAACGGGCATGGTCGAGGCAATCCCCCCGGCCCGGGCTGCCGAATTCACGAGAGAGAATCAGACACGCAGACTGGAGCGCTTTCTCGCTCGGGTCGCAGCACGGGACTTCGGGGCGGAGCGCGAGTTATATTGCGAGTCCGCCGGGCTTCGCCGAACGTAAGAGGGGGCGCGGTGGAGCAAGGGGCACCGGGCTTGCCCATTCTGTCGAAAGCGCATTGAATGAGATGACCGCCGACGCGGAGAAGCGAGGGCAATGATTACAGTTGTGTACTCTTTCAACAAGAAAGGGTACGAAGCGGACTACTGGACGCGTGAGATTGCGGCCGCATCCAACAAGGATGTCCGCTTCATCCCGTTCAATCACGATCCGTACGTTCCGGTCGATCGGTACATTCGCGGGCAGCTGCTCGACAATCTCTACTTCGAGAAGAACACTGGGCTTCGTCGGCTTTACCGGGACATCGCCCAGCTCATTCAGCAGGAGAAGGCGGATGCGCTCCTCGTCGACAACTGCCCCCCCTATCATCCTGAGTTTCTGCGGACCCTCCCGATCCACAAGGTTCTCCGTACTGCTGACGGCCCGATGTCATCCTACGACCGCGACTTCGTATACGTCCACGCTTACGATCAGGTTCTCTGTCATTCGCCCGCGTACAGCCGCGACATGAGCATGCGTGAGAAATTGCTCTATTGCGGCGCTCGCAATGTAGACCTGTGGCCGGCTGCGCTCTTCGAGGCGGCTCACACTCCGACGCTCGATGAAGAGGCCATCTTCAGCTGGAAGCGCGACATCGACATCGTGTTCGTCGGCGCCCTGCATCTGAACAAGATGCCGCTGCTTGCCAAAGTCAAAAAAGCTTTCGGGAGGCGATTCGTTCTGCGGGGACTCGCGTCCCCCAAGAAGAATCTTTACTTCAACGTGAGGCATGGGGTTGCCGGCTGGGTCAAACCTCTCCCCTTCGAAGATTATGTGCCCATGTATCGAAGAGCGAAGATCGGCTTGAATGTGCACAATCGGGGTAAGTACACCGTGGGAGGCTACCGGTTGTTCGAGCTCCCCGCGAATGGTGCGATGCAGATATCGGACGGCGGAGAGTATTTGAGCACGTTCTTCGAGCCGGACCGCGAGATAGTCGGTTACGACACCGGCGACGAGCTGATCGACCACCTACGGTACTATCTTGCGCACGACGCAGAGCGCGAGGAGATCGCCCGGGCCGGATATAGAAGGGTCCTGCGCGATCACACGATCGCACTGAGACTTCACCAGGCAGGCGAGATGATACGCAAGGGCATCGCCCAGGCCCGCTCAGGGGCCGTCGCGCGATAGGACAGACCCGGTAGGCCGCCCTACCGATCACCAATGGAAGGCAAACCGTGGGCAGGACAAGAAATGGGTGAGATACGCGGTAAGACGATCCTCGTCATCGGCGGGGCAGGCTTTATCGGCTCGCACGTGGTCGACGAGTTGCTGAAGGAAGACGTCAAGGAGATAATCGTCTACGACAACTTTGCGCGCGGCGTTCGAAGCAATCTCGAGGAGGCGCTCGCCGATCCTCGCGTGCGGATATACGAGGTCGGGGGCGATATACTCCACACGGACGTCTTGAGCGCAGCCGTTTCCGAGGCGGATCAGGTCGTCCACCTTGCTGCCATGTGGCTCCTTCAATGCTACGAGTTTCCCCGTGTGGCCTTCGAAGTCAACGTGCGCGGAACGTTCAACGTACTCGAAGCCTGCCAGCAGCACGCGATAGAGAGGCTCGTGTACTCGTCCTCGGCCTCAGTCTACGGCGATGCAGTTCAGATTCCCATGACCGAAGAGCATCCGTTCAACAACCGGACGTTCTATGGAGCGACCAAGATCGCCGGCGAGGCAATGGCCCGCGCCTTTGCGGAGCGGTACGGACTGTCGTTCGCGGGGCTGAGATACATGAACGTCTACGGCGCCAGACAGGACTACAAAGGGACGTACATCGCCGTAATCATGAAGATTCTCGATAGGCTGGACCAGGGCCTTCCGCCGGTCCTCTTTGGTGATGGATCTCAGGCGTACGACTTCATCTATGTGACCGACTGCGCGCGCGCGAATGTCTGCGCGCTGAAGAGCGATGCGACGGATTCCTTCTACAACGTCGGCAGCGGGACGCGCACATCGCTCAGGGAGTTGACCGAGCTCATTCTGGAGATCACGGGCTCGACTTTGCCTATTCAGTACGAGCCGGCCGGCAAGACGTTCGTGACCAACCGGATCGGAAGCACCGAAAAGGCGGAGGCAGAGCTGGGTTTCCGGAGCACGGTCGACCTGCGGGACGGCCTGGAGCGCCTCATTGCATGGCGCGAATCCCACAAACAGCTCGTGCTCGAGAGGCAGTCCGCCTGAATTTCACGCTCACCAGAAGCTCGACAAAATGTGTGGTATAGCGGGCGTCTTCAACGTCCTTGGCGAGCCGGTCTCGGTCACCGTTCTTAAGCGGATGGCCGACGCCGTGCGCCACCGCGGCCCGGACGGCGAAGGCGTGTGGACTTCTTCGTTCATCGGACTCAGTCATCGACGCCTCGCCATTCTGGATCTCTCTCCGCTCGGCCACCAGCCGATGCAGACGCCCGACGGATCGGTGGTGCTCGTGTACAACGGCGAGATCTACAACTTCCAGAATCTGCGTGCCGAACTGGAGAGCAAGGGCTACAGTTTCCGCTCCACCGGTGACACCGAAGTGCTCATGAACGCCTATCACGCCTGGGGTGAGAAATGCGTCGAAAAGCTGAACGGAATGTTCGCGTTCGCGGTGTGGGACTCTCGGCGCCAGCAGCTCTTTCTGGCGCGGGATCGCTACGGGATCAAGCCGCTTTACTACCACTTCATCGGCAACACGCTGGTTTTCGGCTCCGAGATAAAATCGCTTCTGCAGCACCCATCAGTCACAGTTCGCGTCAACATTCCCGCGCTGAACGAATATTTCTCCTTTCAGAACGTTCTGACGGACATGACGCTGTTTGCCGGGATCCAGCTCTTGTCTCCAGGTCACACGCTCACCATGTCGCTCGGCGACCGGGATTCCCTCGAGGTCCGTGAGTACTGGGATTTTGAATTTCGGGAGACCGACAGCTGCACTGAGCCTGAGTATGTGGAGGAGCTGCATCGCCTCTTCCAGCAGGCGGTCAATCGCCAACTGGTCAGCGACGTGGAGATCGGCTCGTATCTGAGCGGTGGAATGGACTCCGGAGCGGTCACCTGCGTTGCTGGTGAGAGCTTTCGAAATCTGAAGACGTTCACCGCGGGGTTCGATCTGTCGTCCGCGTCGGGTCTCGAGCTCGCCTTTGATGAGCGCAGAAAGGCCGAATTTCTTTCCAACAAGTACAAGACCGAGCACTACGAGGTCGTGCTCAAGGCCGGCGACATGGAACGAGTGATGCCATCGCTCGTCTGGCACCTCGAGGACCTGCGCGTGGGACAGAGCTATCCGAATTTCTATGTGTCGCGGCTTGCGTCCCGGTTCGTGAAGGTAGTGTTGAGTGGCGCGGGCGGGGACGAGCTGTTCGCCGGATATCCGTGGCGCTATTACCGCGCGGTTGTGAATGGGACAGCCGAAGAACATCAGGAGAAGTACTACAGGTACTGGCAGCGCCTGATACCCGACAGCCGGAAGGCCTCCTTCTTCGTGGAAGGTCACCGCGCCGAGGCGGCGGCCCATTCTACGATGGACGTGTTTCGGGGCGTGATGGGGAGATGCGGCAGCAGGCCGGACACGCCGACGGATTACGTGAACCAATCGCTCTACTTCGAGATCAAGACATTCCTCCATGGGCTGCTGATAGTCGAGGACAAGCTCTCGATGGCTCACGGTCTCGAGACCCGTATCCCGTTTCTCGACAACGACCTGGTCGATTTTGCGCTCCGCCTGCCAGTCAAATACAAGCTTCGCCATCTCGACGAGGTCGTCAGGCTCAACGAGAACGAGCCGGGCCCGAAAACCACGCGCTACTATAACGAAACGGGTGACGGCAAATTGCTGTTGCGCAAAGTGCTTCAGCGATATGTCCCGGAAGACTACGCGCACGGGGCAAAGCAGGGGTTTTCAGCTCCTGACGCCAGTTGGTTCAAGGGCGAGAGCATCGAGTATATTAAGAAACTGCTCTTCGACAGAAAGGCGTGCCTGTACGACTATGTCGATTCCGACACTGCGCAGTCGCTGCTGCAGGAGCATTTCTCGGGCACGCAGAATCGCAGACTGCTGATTTGGTCGTTGCTCTGCTTCGAATGGTGGTGTCGCATTTTTCTCGAAGGCAACACCCCGGTCGAGACGCGCTAGCCTTCTCCGATTTCCCACACGATGATTCCGATAACGAAAGCGAACTTCGATGAAACTGACCTGGAGTTGATCCGCAAGCCGCTCGAGAGCGGTTGGGTCGTTCAGGGCAAATTCGTGAAAGAGTTCGAGGATCGGTTTTCGGCGATGACCGGATCGCCGCACTCGATAGCCACTTCGTCCTGCACCGCCGCCCTCCACATTGCGATGGCCGCGCTGGGCGTCAAACCGGGCGACGAGGTGCTTGTCCCCGCGTTCACCTGGATCGCCACCGCCAACTGCGTCGAGTACCTGGGTGGCACCCCTGTGTTCGTGGACGTCGACCTCCGCACGTTCAACATCGACGTGGCGGAGATTGAGCGGCATATCACACCGCGGACTCGCGGAATCATTCCCGTTCATCTCTTTGGCCTGTCCGCGGATATGGACCCGATTCAGGAGATCGCCCGGCGGCACGAGCTGTTTGTCGTTGAGGATGCGGCGTGCTCGTTCGATTCCTGGTACAAGGGCAGGCATACCGGAACGATCGGCGACTTAGGATGCTTTTCATTTCATCCCCGCAAATCCATTACGACCGGTGAGGGCGGGATGGTCACGACGTCGAGCGAGAAGCTAGAGTCGCTCTGCCGTTCGCTTCGTGATCACGGGGCTAGCCGCTCTGACCTGGAGCGGCACGAACAGAAATACTCGTTCCTCCTCGCGGAGTACCGGCATCTCGGCTTCAATTTCCGGATGACGGACATTCAGGGAGCGCTGGGTGTCTCGCAGATGATGAAGGCGCCCGCGATCATGGAAGGCCGTCGCGCGGGCGCCGCACGCTACGATGTGCTTCTCCGCAACGTCGACTGGCTCGATCTCCCGTATCGACACCCGGATTACGTGCATGGGTTCCAGTCGTATGTCTGCCTGTTCCGGCCGGAAGCGCCTTCGCTGGCCGAGTGTGAGCGTCTGAGCGAGTCGCGCAACTCCATAATGGCGTCTCTGGAAGGGAGGGGAATCATCACCCGCCAGGGCACGCACGCTCCTCCGCATCTGGACTACTACGCGAAGAAATACCGAATTAGTCCGCAGGACTATCCCAATGCCTACATGGCGGAGCGGCTTTCGCTGACGCTTCCACTCTTTGCGGGGATGACCGACGCCGAAAGCGAGCTTGTCGTGTCCGAGCTGGTGAGGGAATTCGAGAGCTTGACGTTCCATGCCGCGCGCGGCTTCAATTCAGGGATGTCGTCATGAAGGATGCGCCCATCGCGGAGCTTCAGGGGGCTCTCGAGCGCTTTCACTGGTCGCGCCAATCGGAGCAGCGCGAGAAATGGAACCGCTCGCTGCCCTTTGCCGACGGTATTGTCGACCGATGGGAGCGCGCCCATTTCCTTGGCTTCGGCGAAGGAAGCAGCATTTACGACAGCTCGATCGTGATGGGCGATGTTAAAATTGGCGCGAACACGTGGATCGGCCCGTTTACGGTTCTCGATGGGTCCGGTGGTCTCGAGATCGGAGATTATTGCTCCGTGTCCGCTGGCGTCCAGATTTACAGTCACGACTCGGTGGACTGGGCTCTGACGGGTGGCGTTGCACCCTATGCAACCTCCCCGGTCAGGATCGGGAGCAATTGCTATCTGGGTCCCATGACAATCGTTGGAAAGGGAGTCCGCATCGGCGATCATTGTCTGGTCGGCGCCAACTCTCTCGTCAACAAGAATTTGCCGGACCATTCGGTTGCGTATGGGAGCACCTGCCGCATCGTGGGAAAGGTACTCATTGAGGATGGCAGGGCGCGCATCGTCTACGCGGCGGATCGCTGACGATGAAGAAAAAACTACTCGAGATCCTCCGTTGCCCCGAATGTGGTAGCCAGCTTCGGTTCGATGGTGCAGTCGACTCGTCGGATGATTTGCGAGAGGGCTTCCTCGCTTGTCCTGCGAGCCACCGCTTTCCGATTGTCGCGGGCATCCCGCGGTTCGTCCCGCCCGAAAATTATGCCGCAAACTTCGGCTTCCAATGGAACCACTGCAAACGCACCCAGCTCGATCGGCACTCGGGGACGACGATAACGAGGGAAAGATTCTTTGCCCAATCCGGATGGACGCCGGCCGAGCTGAAGGGACGTTTGGTTCTGGATGTCGGTTGTGGCGCCGGCCGGTTTGCCGATATCGCGCTTTCCACCGGAGCAATTGTCATAGCGCTCGACTATTCCTCAGCTATCGAT
>Ga0184605_10000354_pt1 | contig 13444 bp, 14 predicted proteins | sample PLM0_30_coex_FD_132995 | JGI IMG/M metagenome (GOLD analysis project Ga0184605, IMG submission 132995) | Groundwater sediment microbial communities from an aquifer in East River, Colorado, USA - PLM0_30_coex | ecosystem: Environmental > Terrestrial > Soil > Riparian zone | place: USA: East... | reverse complement strand
GCCTGTCTGAGGCGCTCGATGAGATCGCTGACAGGGTGCAGCAGCTGAAGAGCGAGGGGGCTGCGCGTGTCAACGGGTACGAGGTGAAGCTCGACGAGCCCGTAGTCCTGGAGATCGAGAGCGAGGCGGAGAACGGGAAAGCGGAGCTGGAGTTCGAGATCAAGTGGGAGGCGGGAAAAAAGCGGCGGCGGGGCCGGCGCTTGCTGCTCGGCGCCGCGGCGAGCGCAGCGGTCGGCGCGGCGGCGCTTACGGTGATGCGCCGGCGACGGCAGCAGGGCGACGAGGAGTACGAGAGCTAGGGCCGGTGTCGAATTAGCCTCACGCCGCGCTCATAGGTGAAGTAGTTCCAGGCCCAGTTCACGAGCACGAGGGCACGGTTGCGGAAGCCGATGAGCCAGATGATGTGCACCGTTAGCCAGAGCAGCCAGGCGAGAAAACCGCTGACGGGGACGCCGTAGACGCGCGCAACCGCTGAGGCGCGCCCGATCGTTACCATTGTGCCCGGGTCCTTGTAGTCGAATGGCCGCGGCTTCTTGCCTTCGGTCTGGCGGAGGATGTTCGCGGCGACAAGGTCGCCTTGCTGGATGGCTACGGGCGCGAGCATAGGGTAACCAGCGCTCTCGGGTCCGCCGGCGTGGGCCATATCTCCGATGACATAGACCTCTGGGCGCTCGGACAGGTTTAGCGACGGCGCAACGGCGACGCGTCCGCCCGCGCTGAGCGGGATGTTGAGCGCCTGTGCGAGCGGGGACGCGCGCAGGCCGGCCACCCAGACGACGGCACCGGCCTCGATCCTGTCGCCGTCAGCGAGCGTGACGCCGCGTTTGTCGGCGTCGGTTACGCGGGTGCTGAGCTGCACTTCGACGCCCATCTCACGCAGCTTTTCGAGAGCCTTGCGCTGCATGCGTTCGGGCATCCCTTCCAGCAGGCGCTCACTCGCTTCCAGAAGCAGGATACGGGCGTGGCTCACGTCAATCTCCGGGAAGTCCCGTGGAAGGACGTGGCGCCGCAGTTCGGCCAGGGCGCCGGCCAGCTCGACACCTGTCGGGCCGCCGCCGACGATGACCGTCGTCATTAGGGCGCGCCTGCGCTCCGCGTTTTCTTGGGCGGCAGCGGTCTCGAAGGCCGCCAGAACGCGGTCGCGGACGGTCTCCGCGTCGTCGAGCTCGCGTAGTGTTGCGGCGTGGCGGGCGACGGACTCGAGGCCGAAGAAGTTGGTAACGCTGCCGGCGGCGAGAACGAGGAAATCGTAGGTCAAATCGCCGCCGTCCGTGGTCACGCGGCGTAGTTTCAGGTCCACACCGGTCACCTCGGCGAGGCGAAAGCGGATGGTTGGTGCGGTGACGATGCGACGGACCGGATGGGCTATGGCCTCGGGTTCGAGACCGGCGGTGGCGACCTGGTAGAGGAGGGGGATGAAGGTGTGGTAGTTGTGCTTATCGAGGACGGTGACGTCGACGGGCGCGCCGCGAAGGCCGCGCGCGACCCGGAGGCCTCCGAAGCCGGCGCCGACGATGATGACACGAGGGCGGCTGGGAGTCCCATTTGTGTCATTTTTCACAAGCATAATCTTACCAAGTCGAGCGAGCGCGTATTTTTGCTAAACACACTCGGGTTAAAGGGCTCCGCTCCTGCGGTGGTTAGGATGCGTATTACGCCGCGAGGACGTATCGGTAGCTAGGCGGGACCGCCTGCCATGTAAACGTCTGGGACGCCGCGTCCTGCAGCGACAGGCCGCCTAACAGGTGATCGAGCGCCAGCTTCGTGGCCCCGTGCGCCACAATGATGACTCGCTTGCCGTCCCATTCGCGAGCGAGGTCAGTGAGAAGATCCCGGACGCGCTTGGCGATGTCCCGCAGGCTTTCGCCTTCGGGAAACGGCGTATCGACGCGGGCCGGGCGCTCGGCGTGGATCTTCTCCACCGGCGCTCCAGTCATCTTGCCGTAGTCATATTCGCGAAGGCGGCGGTCGGGACGAATCGTGACGGCCGGTCCGAAGGCGATCTCTGCCGTCTCAATCGCGCGCCGCAGGTCGGAGCAAAAGACGGCATCGATGCGCTCACCGCGCCGGCGCTCCCCGAGATCCTTCGCCAGCTTGCGGCCCCTGTCCGAGAGCGGCGGGTCACTCCAGCCCGAGGCGACGCCCGCTTCGTTGTCGAGGCTGGTCGAGTGGAACTCGAAGATGATCTCGATGGTCACGCGAGGGGCCCCTAACGCGGGCTATTCGACGACGGGTCGTAGGGGCGCAACACACGAGCCAGCAGACGGCGTTTCGGGAGAGCAGCCTGTTACGGAGGGGCGATTACCTCTCGTTTTCGGCGTGTGCTACGCCCCAACGGGCGGATTCGGGCGTTCTCCCTATTCGCCGCCGTGGTATTTGAAGGAGAGCTTCACCTTGGCGCGGTAGGCGATGACCGCGCCTTCTTCGAGCTGCATGTCGAGCTCGACGACCTCGGCGATGCGGAGGTCACGCAGGCTGGCGGAGGCCATCTTGACGGCAGCTGTCGCAGCTGCTTCCCAGGACTCGCTGCTTGTGCCGACGAGTTCGATGATCTTGTAGACGCTCTCGGGCATTGGGGCCTCCTTCTGTTGTGCGGATGGATTCGGCGGCGATTGTACTGTATTGGGGGCAAGGTTGTCGCTGTCGCGCCGTTTAGACACCAGGCGTGCGGTTCCCCTCCCCTGGGTGTCCCTCGGGATGTGGTGTTCCTACTTCTTGGGTAGATATGTTTTCTGTCCCCCCCACCCGCCCCGGTAGGTAAACTGGGGGACACCCCCAGACCCCCGGCCTAGCGGCGGCGTCGTCTCTGCAGGCACGTGGTTCAGGGAAGCCCGTCGCTGTGGGCGTAGCATCAGGGCAGGGTTGTCGCCGCGTGAGGGCGAGCGTTCGAAGGAGCGGCGCTGAGGGCGTAGCATCGGACGGCGTCCTGTAGGGAGTGTTGTCAGCGGTCAGGATGCCATCCGACAGCGTGCGGCATGCTACGCCCCCACGAAAAATGGCCGGCCCGTCAAGCGCTGGGGTTACAGCAGGTCGCCGGTGGCTAGCTTGGTGCTGCCGTGCTCCTTGTACGTCGCGATCATGTTGCGGGCGATTGTCTGGAGGTGAACCTCGTCGGCGCCGTCGACTAAGCGGGCGGAGCGGGCGTGGCGCATCATGCGCTCGAGGGGTGTGTCCGTCGAGTAGCCGAGCGCGCCGTGGACCTGGATTGCGCGGTCGACGATACGCCAGAGCGTGTTCGCGACGTGGTACTTAGCCATGGATACTTCCTGGCGAAAGGGCATCTTGTTCTCGATCTTGTAAGCGGCGTGGAGGACCATGAGCTTGGCGGCGTAGAGCTCCATCGCGCTCTCGGACATCATCCACTGGATGCCCTGCTTGTCGGCGAGCATCGAGCCGTGGGCGAAGCGCTTTAGCGCGCGGTCCATGAGCATTTCGAGGGCGACTTCGGCGTTGCCGATCCAGCGCATGCAGTGGGCCAGGCGCGCCGGGCCGAGGCGATACTGGCCAAGCAGGTGGCCTTCGCCGCGGCCACCGAGCATCTTGTTGTCGGCCACGTGAAGATCGGAGATGCGAATCTCGCAATGATTGCCGCGCCCGGCCATAGTGTCGATGTCGCGGACGACCTCCCAACCCTCGGCGGGCAGGTCGACCATGAAGGCGGAGTTGCGGGCCTGCGGCGGGTCGGCGTCCTCATCGGTGCAGGCGATGAGGATGGCGAAGTTGGCGCCCTTGGCGCCCGAGATGAACCACTTGTGGCCGTTGATCACCCAGTCGTCGCCGTCCTTGATGGCCTTCGTCTGAATGAGCGTGGGGTCGGAGCCGGCGACCTCCGGCTCGGTCATCGCGAAGCAGGAGCGGGCCCGGCCTTCAGCCAGGGGGCGCAGGTATTGTTCCTTCTGCTCGGGAGTGGCCCAGTGGAGGAGCGTGTGCATGTTGCCTTCGTCCGGCGCCTGGGCGTTGATGACAAACGGGCCTATCCCGGTGCGGCCGGCCTCGGCGGAGACGAATGCCATCGCGGTCGCGCCGAGACCCATGCCGTCCCACTCCGGCGGGAGGTGCGGGTTCCAGAGACCCTCGGCTTTTGCCTTCTCGCGGAGGCCGACGATCGTGCGGACATACGCGCCGCGGTCGGCGCCGTTGGATTCGAGCTTTTCTTCGGCGGGGCGGACCTGTGCGTCCATGAACTTGCGGACTTTGAGGCGCACTTCCTCGACTTCAGTGGGCAGAGTAAAATCAACGGGCATAATGGAACCTCGCTTCCTGTGTTCGTCTGCTCGCGATTGTAGTTGAGAGTTAGCCACGATGTCACGTAAGCCGGATGGGGGAACAGGGAACATGGAACATGGAACATGGGCAGTTGCGAGCCCTCCCGGCCTTGACCTCGAGCGGGTGCTGTCGTGGTTTCGCGAGGAGGTCGAGCCCGTCGATTCGCTGACGGGGAGCGTGATCGGGCACGGGCGGTCGAATATAACTTACCGGCTGGACAGCGATGGGCAGTCGTGGGTCCTGCGGCGGCCGCCGCTTTCTCACGTGCAGGCGACGGCGCACGACATGGGGCGCGAGTTCCGGATACTGTCCGCTCTCGCACCGACGGGGTTTCCCGCGCCGAAGCCGATCGCGCTGTGCCAGGACCCGGCTGTGAACGACGCGCCGTTCTACATCATGGAGTACGTCGAGGGCTTGATTCCCGTCGATCCTAATGAGGTGAAGCGCCGGTTCGACGAGTCGCAGCGGCGGAAGATCGGCGAAGAGCTTGTCGATGTGCTCGTGCGGCTGCATGCGTTCGTGCCCTCGAAGATAGGGCTGGACGGGTTCGGGAAGCCGCAAGGCTACCTCGAGCGACAGGTGCGGCGGTTCAGTGAGCAGCTCGAATCGATCCGGACGCCGGACCGCGAGACGAAGGAGCTGGACGAGCTGGCGCGCCGCCTGCCGAAGGCGATCCCGCCGGAGCGGGCGCCGGGGATCGTGCACGGGGACTACCGGCTCGATAACGCGATCCTGGACGGCGAAGGGCACATCATCGCCGTGCTCGACTGGGAAATGTGCACACTGGGTGACTCGCTGGCCGACATGGGGCTGCTCCAGATGTACTGGAGCCGGGGGTCGAGCCAGGAGGTGGCGATCGCGGGGACGCCGGTGATGGCGCTGCCGGGGTTTCCCTCGTGGGAAGAGGCGGCGGCGCGCTACGAGAAGGAGAGCGGGCACGACCTGAGCGGGCTGGACTTCTACGCGGTGCTGGCGCACTTCAAGCTTGGCGTAATCCTGGAGAACATGCACCGGCGATTCCTGGCGGGAGGGACCATCGGCCCAGGGTTCGAGATGATCGGGCAGAACGCGCAGCTGTTGGGGCAGCGGGGGCTGGCGTTAGCGGATACTTCGGAGATAGCTGCGCTTAGGGGGTAGGTCCTTGTTCGACTTCCTGGGATACCCCTTCGGATTCGTGTTCATAGTGGGCGTGTTGGGAGCATGCTTTTTCACCCTTTTAGGCTACCGCATAAGCGAGGTGAGGCGGTGGGACCTGAATGCGATCGTCCTCGTCGTTACAGTTGCGACGGCTGTCTTTGTCGCGATGACCCTGGCTTCCCTCGCGGGTCTGGCCGGAGAGCAGAACTCTAGACATTCTTTGGTTCGTGATAGGAGTCATCGCTGCATTGCCATTCCTGCTGGTTAATACTGTGGGTTTCTTCGTTTACAGGCGTCGCTCGCAAGCGGACGTCGGGCGCGATAGCGGACCGCAGTCGAGAGAACGAGCGTCGGCAGACAGAGCTGAAGCTCCGTCCGTACGGGTGGCGGCGCAACGAAGCGATTTAGGCGCGGCGCCAGGGGAGCCAGCCGCTGCGCTTGGCGGCGGGAGCAGGGGCGGAAGGCGGCGACGCCATTGGTTCGGGCGCGACAGGCTGCGATGCCGCTGCCCGCGCGGGCGCAGCATCCGGCGCCGCGCCGTAGAGGACGCGGGCGGTGTCCAGGAGGGCCGATTGCTGCGTGTCGCCTTCGTCGAAGCCTTCGAAGCGGCCGTCCTGGAGCCATAAGACGCGGTCGGCTACGTCGCGGATGCGGTGGTCGTGGGAGACGATGATGATGGTGCGCTGCTGCTGGCGGGCGATGTCGTGGAGCAGCTCGACGACCTCATGGCCATGGCGGGAATCGAGGTTGGCGGTCGGCTCGTCGGCGAGGATGAGCTGCGGGTCGTTCGCGAGCGCGCGGGCGATCGAGACGCGCTGACGCTCGCCTCCGGAGAGCGTGCGCGGCCTGGCGCGGAGGCGGTCGGCCATGCCGAGATCGGTGAGAAGGGCGGTGGCGCGCTTGCGGGCTTTGCGGCCGCCGACGCCCGCGAAGTTCAGCGCGGCCTCAACATTCTCACGGGCGTTGAGGGACTCGAGCAGGTTGAAGCTCTGGAAGATGAAGCCCAGGTAGTGCCGCCGGAACTTCGTGAGCTGGCGTTCCTTCAGGGATGTGATCTCGAGGCCATTGACGCGCACGATTCCAGAAGTCGGTCGTAGCAGACCGCCGATCAGGGTAAGAAGCGTCGTCTTGCCGGAGCCGGAGGGTCCCATGACCAGCACGAGCTCGCCGCGGCGGACGCTGAGGCTGAGGCCGTCGACGGCGCGAACGGCGGCACGGCCGGAGCCGAAGACTTTCGTCAGGCCGTGGACTTCGAGGATGACTTCCGCTTGTGTGCGGGGCCCGCCTGTTTCCGTTGCTGCCGGCATCGCCATCGCTAGGCCCGGAAGACGGTCGCCGGCTCGACGCGGGCAACGCGGTTAATGGGCATGAACGAGGCAACGATGCTCATTAGGACGGTGATGCCGAAGACGAGGGCGATGTCCTGTGCCCGGATATATGTGATGAACTGGGGGACGAGGTCGCCGGCGACCTCGTTGAAGAGAAAGGCGAGGCCGACGCCAAGGCCGAAGCCGACGACGGCGATGAACATGCTCTGGCTGATGACGATGCGATAGAGCCCGAGCGGCGACGCGCCGATCACCTTCATGATCGCGTACTCACGCGCCCGCTCGATCGTCGCCGAGTAGATGACGAGGCTGAGGACGGTCAGACCGACGATGAAGGAGATCACGAGAATCACGCGGATGATCGGAAGGAAATCGCCCGTGCCTTTTTCGCTGGCACGAGCAGCGAATTGCTGGGTGGTATAGACGGACGAGCCCGGGACTTTGTCCGTCAGCTTCTGAAGAATGGAGTCCGGCGCGACGCCGTCATCGACCTTCACGAGGATGTAGTTGACCGTGCCGGGCACACCGAAGATCTCCTTGAACGACTCCGCCCTGATGAAGGCGAATTGAGTGACGAGCACATTTCCGATGCTGCGCACATCGGCCACCGTGAAAGACTTATCGCCGAAGCTTAGGGTATCGCCCTTGTGGAGGCCGGTCTGCTTGGCGAAGGTGTGGTCGAGGAGGATCGTTCCTTTCTCCGGAACGAACTCGGTACCTTCCGGGCTGCCGGCGCCGCCCACGAACTCGAGCGCCATAACGTAAGTGCGCACTTCGCGTCCGTTTACGTCGAACGCCATCAAGCGCCCGTTCAGCGTGTAGACACGCTTGACTTCTTCAACGGAGCGAACGGCGGCGGCGGCAGTGCTCGGCAGGTTGGAGTTCGAGAAGACCAGGTCGGTAGTACCGCGCTGCGTGATCCAGATGTCGCCGGGCAGGTTGTGGATGAAGGAGTCGGTCTCGCGCCGGACGCCCTGGTAGAGGCTGTGAACAACGATGATGAGGACGATGGCGAGCGTAACGCCGCCGACCGCGACGAGCAATTTTACTTTGTCCGCAAGCAGGTTCCTGCGGGCGATAGGAACCATAACCCCTCAATCCGCTGGCTGGGCCCCCCGCCTTGTGACTAGGCCAATCTACGGGTCTCGTGGGATAGGTGTCAAGGAGAACCCGCTCGCTGCGAAGGGTCGTCGCGGAAGCGGAGGGGCGGATCGATGATGCGGCGCCGGGGGCCGTGGGTGATGGCCATCGCCTGGCCCACCAGCGTATCGTCGCGGACGAACTCGAGGACGGCTTCGGCGATCTCTTCCGGGCGGATTAGGGGCATCGTATTCACGTAGGCCTCACGGACCTTCAGTTCGGCGTCCGTCATTGAGCCCGGCATTCCGCGTACCATCGGGGTATCGACGACGCCGGGGCAGATGCAGTTGACCCGGATGTTGGCTTCGTCCTTGAGGAAGGTGAGGGAGCGTGAGAGCCCGACCACGCCGTGCTTGGCGGCGGAATAGACCGGGTCGGGAAGATGGGCGATGAGGCCGGCGAGGGAGGCCGTGTTCACAATTACGCCGCCGCCGCCACGGCGCATCGCGGGAACGATCGCCTGGACGGCGGCGATCACCGCCCAAAGGTCTACGGTCAGGGTCCTCTCCCAGAGATCGAGGGCAGCCGCCGGGAAGCGAGGTTGAGGGGTGCCGATGCCGGCATTGTTGTGGAAGATATCGACGCCGCCGAAAGACTGCTCGGCAAAGGAGACCATGCGCTCCAGGTCGTCTCGCTTGGTGACGTCGACGTGGACGAAGGCCGCCTTGCCCCCGGCGTCTTCGACGAGGCGCACCGTCTCATGGCCGCTGTCCTCATTGAGATCGGCGACCACGATAGAAGCGCCCTCCTGAGCGAGCGCGAGCGCGGTGGCGCGGCCGATGCCGGAGCCGGCGCCGGTGATGATGGCTACTTTGCCTTTGGGGTCCATGGAGGTCTCCTTCTGCTGTCTCGTGGCTGGTAGTCTCCGGCATCGAGACACCGCCGGCAAGTCCGGCCACTCCTCTTTGTATAGAAGAAAAGCGGTCGTTATAATGCCTGAAGTTATCCGCATGAAAGGCCAGATAGCTCTCGGCGCTACGTTTGCTGCCCCTCTGGCAGTCGCTGGGGCATGGTTTGTATTCGCGGCCGGTGGGGGCGATGGTGAGCCATCCGCCGTATTGCTGCCCCCGGAGCCCGGAATAGGACAGGTTGTAGCAGCCTCGTCTGCCACGCCGGCCACGTCGGCCACGCCGCTGAGCGCCTGCAATGGCCCTTCCGTGGACGCGGATTTCCTGGCCTCGAACCAGATACTTTCGTACTACGGCAACCCGCATGTGCCGGGTATGGGCATCCTCGGCGAGCTCGAGCCGGACGAGCTTGTCGCACGTGTTAAAGAGCACGCAGCGACGTACGACGAGCTGAACGGGGCGCGCGGCGTGCAGCCGGCGTTTCACATTGTGTACGCATCGGCGCAGCCCGAGGCCGGCCGGGACGGCCTCCATCTGCAGTTTCTCGACAAGCGGACGATCCTTCGCTACCTCGATCTCGCCTGCAAGAACGGGTTCCTGGTGTTCCTCGATATCCAGGTGGGGCGGAGCGATGTCGAGACGGAGATGCGGGATATCCTGCCGTACCTGGCAGCGCCGAATGTACACGCGGCGCTGGACCCTGAATTCGCGATGGGTCCAGGTGAGGTACCGGGGGAGGCGATCGGCTCACTGGACGCGGCGGATGTGAACGCGGCGCAGGCGGTGCTCGAGGAGTTTGTCGAGAGGCGCGGTCTGACGGACAAGATGTTGATCGTGCACCAGTTCACGGACGGAATGATCACTAATCGGGCGCTGATTGACGACTATCCGCGCGTGCGGCTTGTGATAGACATGGACGGAGTGGGGCCGGCTGAGATCAAGGGCGTGAAGTTCGGCTGGTATGCCGCGCCGGCCGAATACTCCGGGATCAAGCTTTTCTTCCGGCAGGACCCTGACCTAATGGGCGAGCGGGATGTGCTCGGACTCGATCCGGATGTGATAATCTACCAGTGAGTTCTTGACAGCATAACGTAACACTGGTACAATAGAGCCGATGGAGCTTTCGATCGGCGAGCTTGCGCAGAGCTCTGGCGTCACCCGGCGGACCATTCGTTATTACGTCGAAATCGGCCTGCTGCCGCCGCCTTCGGGTTCGGGAAAGGCCGCGGTTTATGGGGGCGAGCAACTCGACCGGCTGGCGTTAATCAAGAAGCTGCAGTCGATGCGGCTCTCGCTCGAAGAGATCCGGGACGAGCTGGCCGGGCGGACCCGCGGCCCGGAACCGGCTTCAAGCGCGGCCATGCTTTTGGAGCCGTCGCAGCCGATGAGTCCCCGGCCGATGGGTTCCACAGCATCGGAATACATCGCGAGCCTGCGGGAGCTGGGGCCGGCCTACAAACAGCGGGGCGTGTCCCATCCGGGGGAGCGCGCGGCTGCGTACGACGCAGAGCCGTGGGTTAGGGTGTCGATCACTCCGGATGTGGAGCTGCACGTCCGACGGCGGGGAGCGCGCAGCCAGCGCTGGCTGTGGCGGCTGGTAAAGGAAGCAAGAAAGATTCTGGAAGAAGAGAAGGAGGAGACATGAACCTATACGTAGCTTTAGACAGGCACCTGTACGGCGGTGGCGGCGCGCAGCGACACCTCTGGGTGAGGGTGGAGGCGCCACGCTTGCCCTCGAAGAACGCGTCCCGCGCGCCGTTCGATATCCAACTAGTCCTGGACCGCAGCGGCTCTATGAGCGGCTCGAAGATGGAATACACGAAGCGTGCTGCCGCAACGGCCGTCAACTTGCTTAGCGAGACCGACCGATGCGGGCTGGTTGCTTACGACGACGAGATCCTTCCCGTCGCGCCATGCGGCCGTGTCGACGGGAGCCAGCGACCGCGGTTACTGCAGGCGATCAATCAGCTTCATCCGCGCGGGTCGACGAACCTCTTCGGGGGCTGGCTGGCCGGGGCGGAGGAACTGAGCCGGCTTGAAGAGGCACGCGTGCGCCGCGTGCTGCTGATGACCGATGGGCTTGCCAACGTTGGCCTCACGGACCGGGCAGAGATCCTTCAGCACGTCAGGGAGCTGGCGGCTCGCAACGTCGGTACGACGGCGTTCGGCGTCGGGCTGGACTTCGACGAGTTGCTCGTATCGGGTATGGCGGAGGCCGGCAACGGGCATTTCTATTACATCGAGCGCCCGGAGCAGATCCCCGACTTCCTGTCGAGTGAACTCGGGGAGTTGCTGACTATCGCGGCGCGCTCGGCAACGCTCGAAGTGGCAACGGGCGGAGTGGCGGTCAGCAATTTGAACGGCCTACCGATGGCTGGGGCGCTCTACCAGCTGGGCGACCTATCGGAGGGGACAGTGGTGGATGTTTGCTTCGCGCTCGACCTTCCTCCTCAGGCCGCAAGCCCACTCAAGATCGAGGTGACGTTTGGCTGGAAGGACGCAAACAATTCGCGCGCTCGATCGACTTCGAAGGTGGTTGTTGTGGAAGTGGCGTCTGAGGAGCAATGCCGCCGGGAGACGCCGAACCGGGACACGCTGCTCCAGGCCGCGAAGGCGCGAGCAGCGCTGGCGCGGACGGATGCGCTCACGTTCAACAAGATTGGGGACTACGATCGGGCGTCGACGCGGGCCGTAGCGGAGGTGGCGGCTCTCGAGGCGATGGCAGTCGATCTGCCGGAAGCTGCGGTCATGGCCGACGAGCTACGGGAAGAGGAGCGGCAGTTCGCATCGCCAATGTCCGCGATGGCCTCGAAGGACGTGCTCTACCAGAGCTACAAGGCGCGCCGGAGCAGGGACGACCCATGAGCGTAGAGGACGTCGGTCGCGAGATCTATAGGGCTTTGAGGGCGCTGGTCGATATGCCAGAGAACTCGTTCGCGATCTTCCAGGTCAAGGCGTCGCGCAACCGGTTCGTGCAGTTCGCATCTGAAGGAAACGGCGCGCTGTGGGGAGAAGTGGTGAGCAACCAGTTTCTCGAACCCGAAGAACGCCTGCCCGACGAGATCGAAGACCGAATCGTGGACTTCGGGTGGCATCCGCCCGAGACGCCATATCGCGCAGGCCAGGAAACAGAACGAGTCAACTATTATCGCGAATGGCCGGCGCCGACGGACCTCCGGTCTGCGGCTTGCGCAGCGGCGGTTACTCTCTGGACGGCGTTCGGCGTGGACCAACCGGGCGAAATCTCGTTCGAACTGGAGGAGCACGCGGCCGAAGGGTAGGCCGCGAAGGTGGCCGGCTAGCTAGTCCTCATGGCAGCTATAGCCGGTGCGGTGGGAATCGACCACTACGGTATACGCCGACGCCGGATGGCCGGTGGAGACGAAGATACTGGCCGAACCGCGTTTGAACCGCGCATTAGTGACATTGATCGGCGTCGCTCCATATGGACTCTCAGGCCCGTACCCGAGCCGAAAAGAGTCATTGAATACGTCATGCTGCCAATCGTCGCCAATGTTACGGACGTAGAAGTCCACGACGTCCTGATTTAGCATTCTCGGCGGCCTTCGATACTGGGCGGTGGTGGCAACTCCTACGATTGCCCCGTTCGTGCAGTATGGATTGGAACGTAGGTCGAGCCTCTCGGAACCCGGAAGCTGGGGCAACGAATCCAGGAGGCCCGGTTATCCTGAATGTAGGCTTGCTGCTCATGCGCGCTAAGGTCATCCGGGTGAGCCCTTATCCATGCCCAGACTAGCGCTACAACTGCCATCGCGGTTGTCGCCATCACGGCGGCTCCAGCCAGCTTGGTCGCCCTGCTGATTCCGCGCTTTGGATGAGCAACATGCTCGAATTGTTCGACAACGCACGTGCGGGCGACCCAATCGTGGAAGAACTTCCCTTGAAGGAAGACTCTCGCGGCCACAACAGACGCGACAATCAAGAGGAAGACTACAGGAACCCACGCGGCGCCGGTTGCCAACAGGTAGAGCATCACGACTGAGACCGCACCGACTGGAGCCCAAAATGTGATGGCGCGAACCTGACATTGCCCCGCGCCAGGCCGAGAGCCATCGAGCCGCGTTACCCGTAGTCCAAAGGCGGATTTGCCTATAGTAGTCCCCAAAATGTGAGACCGACAATATCGTACAGAAGGGTGGCGGCGGCGCCGATAACGACAACGAGGAAGGTAATTGCGAACGCCGACCATCCGTAGCAACGACTGACGCCATTACAGTCGCTTGTAGTGGCGTGGAAGCCGAACCCCCACACAGCGGCGAGACTTAATCCGAGAAGCCAGCAATCGATAAGTCGCGCCGCTAAACGCCTGCCAAGTGATGGCATGTTGGGTTGACCGTCACCCTAGTAAAGGACGTTGCTCTTCATCCGAGGATTCCGCCGCCAATTATACGGTGGTGACCCGCCAGCCCTTGGCGGCCAGTATGTTACGAGCGCAAGTCACGTCCTTGATGGCACCGCTTCTGTTGGTGCTGCCTACAAAGTCACGGAACGCGCCGCTGCTGACGCGCCACCGCCTCCTTATGATTCTGCGGGCAGCCTAAAACGGCTCGATCTGGTCGGGGCGTGGCCGGTAGAGGCGTCGGGCCGGCGTTGGGCGCGTCTCCCACATGTTGGCCCGTTCGGCGGCGTTCAGGAGGACCGGCATGAAGTCTTCCCCGCGAAGATGGCCGAGAGCGCCGGAAGCGGCGGCACGCTCCCCGAGCT
>Ga0184605_10000352_pt1 | contig 13500 bp, 19 predicted proteins | sample PLM0_30_coex_FD_132995 | JGI IMG/M metagenome (GOLD analysis project Ga0184605, IMG submission 132995) | Groundwater sediment microbial communities from an aquifer in East River, Colorado, USA - PLM0_30_coex | ecosystem: Environmental > Terrestrial > Soil > Riparian zone | place: USA: East... | reverse complement strand
GGGAGCGGGATTCACTCGCGGCGAATCCGAAGCCGACGTACGGTTTCTACACGACAGGCGACGTCGGAGTTTTCAAGCGGGTGGCGAGCCGCCTGCTTCGGTCACCCGTGCGGGATGTCGAACCCGTCGAGATATAGCTGGCGGTTGCCAGTTGTCAGCTGTCGGTTTTGCGCGCTTTCGTTGCTGGGGCTCTGGTGGGCTGCTTAAGATAGATTGAGGGTAACGAGCCGCCGGGAGGCCGGAGGCGGTTCCTGAAACGGGAGCCAACGTAGCTCAGTGGTAGAGCAGCGGTTTCGTAAACCGCAGGTCGTGAGTTCGAATCTCACCGTTGGCTCCAAAGTTTTAGCTACGAAACCTGTCATTTGTTGCCCTAAGAATTGCGCGGTTCAGGGGCCACTACAGCAACGGGTGTAGCAACGGGAGCAAGTCACCCGCGGAGTAGGGCATCAAGGGCCTCTGTCGCCTGTCGCTGCATGGTCGGGGTGACATGGCTATAGAGGTCCAAAGTGACGGCGATCGTGCTGTGCCCCAGCATCTCGGACGCGATCTTTGGATGAATGCCCTGGCTAAGCATTAGCGTAGCCGCCGTATGTCGAAGGTCATGGAACCGAATGCGAGGCAGCCCGGCGCGCGCAAGAAGAGGCTGGAAGGAACGCCGAATCATGTTCCCGGCCTCAATCGGCGTCCCAGCCTCTGTGGCGAAAACGATTTCAGCGTTCTGCCAGTAGGGACAACGCAATCGCTCCTCTAATTGACTTGCGCGATGCAGCCGCAGGGCTTCCACGGCAGCGCGGGTGAGTGCAATCTGCCGACGGGACCGAGCGGTCTTGGGTTCGGAGAATTCGAAGCCGTCTCTAGTCCGCTGGAGCGTGCTGCGCACCTGAAGCGCGGCCCCATCTAAGTCAATGTCCCTCCACTTAAGAGCAAGGAGCTCGCCCTGGCGCATGCCGGTCGAAACAGCCAGCACATAGAGGGCTTGTAGCCGGTCGACTTGCGCGGCACGAAAGAGCGTCCTTACTTGCTCCGGAGTGAGGACAGCCATTTCGCGGCGTCTGATCCGCGGCTTATTAACGACATCGGCGACGTTGCGGCCTAAGATTCCCTGCCTTGCCGCCTGTCCGAGTGCCCGGTGCAGAACCGCGTGCAGGTGGGCCACGCTTGTGGGAGACAGGCCGGAGTCCAGGCGGTTCGCGTAGAGGTGCTCGAGGTGCTGGGGCGACAGCTTCGCTAAAGGTACAGCCCCGATGAGGGGATTGGCGTGGAGGCGAATATACTGTTCATAGCGTCGGAATGTCCGGGGACGCAGCGACGGCCGCACAGCTTCGAGCCAACCCTCAAAGTACCAGGCCACGATTTGTCGATCCGAAAGAACTGGCAATCCGTCTTGTCGCCGTCGGAACGCCCCTGCCAACTTTTCGGCTACAGCTTGCCGAGTCTTGCCGTAGAAGCTTTTGCGGCGGCCTCGCTCCAAGCTAATCGTGGCAGCCCACAATCCGTCCTTGCGCTTATAGATACTGCCTTCTCCGTTGGCGCGCCTACTCATCTCGTTGACCCCTCCTGCCTCCGTGAGGCATCCGATTGGCTGCTTGCTTTGTCCCAGTCTTCCGCCGTCCATAACATGGATCCTCTTAATACGACGTCTCTCGCTTCAAGGGCGGCACGCCAAGCTTCTCGTTCCTCGCGCCCCATCCAGGGGCGGTAGGCAAGATATGCGTCGAGGTCGTCGATTGGCATACCTACGTGCAGGCGCCAACGGTAGACTCTCGCCAGCCGGTATAGTTCGGCGGAGTCGATCTCGGGCGCCGCGAGACTGATTTTAAGGACCCATTCGGCCTCTTGCTTTGTGAGCGTCTTGCCGAGTTCAATCGCCTCGCGCAGCCCAGGTAAGATTTTCTCGGCGTCCTCGCCCGCGGCATCAGCTAAGGTCCAAGGGCCGGTAGGGTCATCTGGCGTAATGTCGGCAACCATGCGTTGAATTGTTCTCAGGGTCGGCACGTCCAGTCCGGCGATGCCTTCGTCGACTCTCAATTCGCGCTCGATCTCCTTGGGCGTCCGACCCTTAATGGCAAGCCGTTGAACGGCCTCCACAACTTGGTCAGGGAAACGCCGTCGCCGCCGCTTACGTGTCGCAGATGTCCTTTTAATGTCGTTGTCATGCATTGTACTGTCGGCCAAACTATCTATACTGACTGTATGGACTTCGCAAGTCGTTGTCAACCCTGGACGGATGGAGGTGAATCAATTGAGCGAGAAACTACTGCTGACAGTTGATCAGGCTGCCGAGCGCCTTTCAATCGGGCGCAGTCTCTTCTACGCGAGATTGCTCCGGGGCGATGTGCGCTCGATAAAAGTTGGCCGCCGCAGGCTCGTGCCAGCCGCAGCTCTAGATGAGTTTGTAAAGCGACTGGAAACGCCCGACGCCGGGGACGAAGCTTGGTGATCATCAGTCCGGTCTCAAACTCGAGATCGGGGAGGAAGTGTACCTCCTTAAAAACAGCCGCCACTCTCTGTGGGAGAGCCGGCAGTCCGGCAAGAGAGAACCAGGAAGCGCGTCGACGGTTGGGAGCACTAAAGGGCATCCGATGCGGGAGCTGGCTGCCGTCGACCCCGGTCTTCCACGAAGAACTAGCGTACGGACGCGGGGTTCTCATGGGCCTGCTGCATCCTGGCGCGGACGATCTAGGCTAGTTCAGAAGGCCGGGCAGCGGCTCCAATCCGAAGTTCCTTAATGGAGTTCGGAGAAGGGCAGGGAACCCGTGGGGTGGTGTCAAAAATTGCAACCGTCCAACAGTACGATGTCAAGAATTGCAACGGAGCCTAATGACGTGGATTTGTTGGAGCGCCTCAGCGCCGGTGAGAAGGTGCCAGAGGTGGCACACGAGTGGGGCGTGTCTTTGCGCGCTGTCTACCATCGGCTCGTCAGACTACGCAAACGATTCGGCGCCCGGACGGACGTGCACCTCATCGCGCTGTGGCTAACGGCTGCACCATTGCACCAGGAGAAGGCCCCTAGGGTATCGAAGGCCGCGAAGCTCTCCGCGACTATCGGGACAAACGGCCGCAAGCGGATCGAGGAGGAGGTCTGGCCTCGCTGCGAATCGTGCTCAGGTCCCCGGGGACCACACGCGACGGATGGTTTGTGTGGAAGCTGTGCTCACGGCACGCGGATCCAAGGCATGATGAGCCGTCGCGAGAACTCTGGATAGATCTGTGACCGGCCGTGAAGAGCCCACCAGATGCCTAGCAGGCTTGGGCGACCACGCTCGGCACATATGCACTTGACGGTCGGGATGGCTGGGCCCCAGCCCTGCGCCTGCGGCTGCGGCCGCCTGGTCAAAGGGCAGCGCCGGTCCTGCCAGTTCTACTCGGGCGCTTGCCGGGTCAAGTTCTACCGCCAGAAGGCACGGAGCGGCGCTACGCTGGCAGGCACAGGGAGAGAGGGTGCCGGAGCGGTTCTGGCTGCCCCCTGTAACGCTAACAACGCAAGAGCGGGAAGTTCACTGTCGAGGTTGCGGCCTTTCCGCTGACGTCGCTCGACGGCCCGCTTCCCTGCCCTGCCTACTGCGTGGGCTGCGCGTCGAGCGGCGAGTGTGGTTGCGTCTCCCAGGCGCGAGCGGTCTAACCTTCCTGTTTCTTCCTGTTCTGAGGGTTCTCAGGAAGGGGAGGAACACTTGTATAGGCGTCCTCCCCTCGTCCCTACGGTAATAAGTGCACACGGCCCGGTTATTTCCGTACTTGTTTCGGGTTGCTTAAACAACGCTGTTTCTCTGCTTCTTCAATGAGAACAAGTGCGACGTGGGGGTGGAAATCGTTCCCGCCAACTCACTCAAGCGGCAGATGTATAGCGGCGTTGCTTACGGTGAGCAGTTGATCTATGACATCGAGCGGTTGCGCCGACATTTTCCCGCGGTGCCGATCAAGGTCATCCTGATCGATGTTCCGGGCGAAGAGCTGCCAGAGGAAGTGGAAATCACGGAAGAGGAGGCGCGGGAACAGGAAGTCAATGAGCCTGGGGAGTAGTTGCTCGGGCTGGCTACTAGTTTAGTTCAGAGCTGAGAGTTATCCCAACGCCAGCGGTGCACAGAGGGCAGTCCCGATCAGGATGCTCGAATGGCGCACCAAACGTCTCGTTCTCGACGATGAGGTCTGCGACGGCAAAGAGGCGCTCGCCTTGGCGCAGCCAACTCGCCGGATCAATGCTCTTGTTCTTCCTCAGCGTAAAGGTTGCCGCCCCAGCCACACTCGCCCCCCGGTCCTCCACGATCCGACGCATGACCTGCATCCCGCGACCGGTTGTTACTATGTCGTTGACCAAAAGAATCTTCGCATCGGCGGGGAGGTCAACGTGATTGAGAAGCGTGCTCGGCAACCGCCCCTCACCGGTTTTCGCAACGAAGCGCGGTGCATTCAACTGCCGCGCGAGTTCGTATGCCAGAATGATCCCAGCTGTGTCGGGACTAATGACGCCATCCACAGATATATTAGCCGTCCTAATTGATTGAGCTATCGCGCGTGCAACGGCGACGACATTGGCGGATTCGCTCGCGAACCGGCTGAATCTCAAAAACACGTTAGTGTGCTGTCCAGATAAAAGCTCGAAATGCCCGCCTACTAGACACCCTGTTTTGGCTACGCGGCTTACTAGTTCCTCGGCCATGTAGGCGTACGGGATCTTAGGATGGAAAAATCTCCTGACTTCCGACGCGTCAGTGATCGGCGTGAGCCTTGGTTGAACTTGGGTTACCATAGCTGTCGCTCGCTCATCGAGCCTGCGAGACCTCCGGCTTCTCGAAAAGCGTGAAGTAGCCGCCGACATATGCCCGCGTGCGGTTCTCGATCTGTCGATTGGCCCGAGACATGAGTTCCTTTCCGTTCCCCGTAATCTGCACTAAGAGAATAGGCGATTCCCTAGAGAGTCCTGCCATCACCGTCATGTCGTCGAAATCGAGTACCACCTCATTTATGAACACGGCCTGAAGCGTTCTACCCAGCAGTTCCTCGACCCCCCGATGGAGCGGGTAAGCGTAAGATGCTGCGGAGTCTGGTTTACCCGATAACCATACGATCGCCTCAAACCGAAGGTTTTGAGTCAAGGTTTGCACGAGGTTGCGTGCGACGTGGGCCGTCCAAGCTTCATCCAGCAAGAGGCGGTTCAAGTCGCCGTCGGCTGGGAACGCAGTGAACGGACCCCAAGACTGAACTTCGCCCGAAGGCATCAGAAAGTTGACGTCCTTCCGACGTTGGGACTCAAGCAGCAATGCCGTACCCAGCGCTGCAGTTGCAGTAATTGCAGTCGCTACGTCGATAGTCGCTCCGAGTTCTCTCGAGATCAGCCAAGCCGCACCCGTCGCGCCAGCGACAATCGGTAGCAAGAGGACTATCGATCGAAGATCCTCCCATCCAGTGCGCTCCCTACGGTCAGCGTGGATGGTCTTCACCGTTCCCCCTAACCTCGATCTGCTGGTGAGAGCGGGTCTGGATGACGTCCCACGTGTCAAAAACCATTACTGCGATCAGTGTAACTGCCCATGATATTTCACTGACGACAAAGACGAAACCTACAACCGTGCGAGCCGAGAATCCCCCAAGGAATTCCTCATCGGTCCCACTGGCCCATTCAAAGAAGTCGAATGCCCGATGCGCAATAGCATCGGCAGCCAGCAGAGTCACGAGACCGCAGAGCAAAAAGACCGCGTGACGGATCAGAGTACTGAGATACGGCCATGAAAAGAACTCGGCTAGCTGTTCCCTGAGTCTCCGATTTGGCGCTCCGCGCTGGATGCCTACCCCCAATTAGAATCTTAACATAACCGTGGCGACCAACGGCCTTAAGATCACACCCGACTTGCATGATCCTCTGTTGGAATGGGGCTGTCAATCGTCGGGGCATTGTTTCAACAATTCGTGCCATTCTTACGGACCCCGTGTATTCCGCCGGCGAACGCAAGCAATTAAAAGCTGACGAGCCACTCGCCCTCGGCGGGCATGGAGCGCTTGATCAGCTCGAGGTGGTCGAGGGCGATGCCGGCGCCCATGGCGACGCATTCGAGGGGGTTGTCGGCCACGTAGCAGGAGATGCCGATCTCCTGGGTGATCAGGCGGTCGAGGCACGCGACTTGGCGTAGCGGGAGGCTGACACAAGCTTAACCGCATCTTACCTATCGCAGACTCCACTGGGTTCTGATGTGATGTATATTCTGTATCTGATGATTCGACTGGGCGGCATCGGAGCCCTGTGCGCCCTCAGTGTCGGTGTTTTCCTGCTCGCCATCGGCCAGCCATCCGTCACGTCCGCCAGCCCGCCAGCTCAAGAGACGTTCACCGGTTCAACGGAGCCAGTGGAGGTAGCGCCTGCAGGAGGGGCGCCGCTCGGCGGAATGCTCCTGCGAGACGTCCGTATCGCCGCGCACGACACGTTTGACCGGATCACGTTCGAATTCGAGGGTGGTTCGCCGGGCGCTAAGGTGGAATACGTTGAGCCGCCGATCCTCGCGGACCCTTCAGGGCTGGAGCTGGCCATCGAAGGTTCCGCCTTCATTCGGGTAGTAATGCGGGGCGCGGCCGCGCACGACCCTAACACCGGCGCACCGACGTTCGGGCCGCGTGAGTTGAAGCCCCGACTTGCTTCTATTGTTGAGGCGGAGAACGCGGGCGACTTCGAAGCCGTCCTCGCCTGGGCGCTTGGCGTGAGCGGGCGTCTTCCGTTCCGAGTGCAGACATTCCAGGGGCCTGACCGGCTCGCGATCGACGTGGGGCATGCGGTTGTGGCAACGGGGCCTGCGGGCCTGCCCACGACAGGCGGTGGGCCCCCCGCAGGCACGCCGGCCAATGCCTTGGCGCTTGTAGCTGTTGCTTTCGTTCCGCTGGGATTGTTAGGCGCCTACGCATTCATGAAGCGCCGTCGAGGACCTGAAGCAGGCTGAGCGAGAAGGTCGTTCCTCGCGCACAGAATACAGGCGTCGCTAAAGCCGCTCACGATAGTGCCGCCGCAGTCCGGGCGCGGGCTAGACGCGAAAACCAGCGGCGGCTCGATGCTTGTTCTTCGGGCGCCCTACTCCCGCCTCCTGGCTCCATTCGCCTACCCCCTTCGCCTCAAACCGCCCAACGGTGTGCCTGCCAAACCAGCGCTCGCCTGTCGCCTTGAGCACCCGCCCTCGTTAGCGCCTTCTTCGATTAGTCGCTTGCGGCGTGGGCAGAGCGGCAGAATCTCGTGGCGCCGCCGGAACCAGCGGGACTCTGATCCTCGCGTCGTTCGCGATTTTCCTTCGAGCGCTCGTCAATTACACTTGCGGGGAGACGGCAGGATGCAAGCGAGACAGGGGCGGGTAACCGAGCGCACCTTCTATCCAGTCCTTACGCAGACCATTGAGCGGTTAGGCGGAAGCGGCGTCCAAGAGATCAATTTCAATTCCGAGCCCGATATAGTCTTTGACCTGCGGGATCGGCGGTGGCTTCTTTCGGTCAAGATCGATGAAGCGCCGGCGATAATGAGACGGGCGTTCATTCAGTACCAGCGTCACAAAGACGAGAGCCGCTTGCAGCACGGCCTCATCCTGTTTCTTCCCGTTGCCGCTCGAAGGACTGCTGCCAATGCCGAGGCGCTTCGACACGCGGTGGAAAATTTGCCGGTGACGGCCATCGTCGACACACCAGGTTTCAAGGATGAGTACAGCGGATTGACGTTCCCCCAGACGATTCGGCGTCTCATGGATGAGGTCGTCCCAAGGCTGAGACGTCAAGAAGAACGACCATATTCCCTGGGCCTTGTGGTTAAGCTTCTGCGAGAGCATGTCCGAGAGATGATGGGCGCAGTCGATCTCTCGGACCCATTGCTGCTCCGCGTGGTGACGAGCCGAGATCTGCTGTCCGAGATCGGCGACTTGACTGAGCGGCAGGTCGAGGCCGCCGGTCGCTTTCTTGCCTCATATATTGTTCTCAGCCAGATACTCTTTCTTCGGCTTCTCGGCACGGCCATCCCGTGGGTCCTTCCGGCTGATCTCGTGCCGGTCACTCATCATTCTTTGAGGGAAGCGTTCCGGCGGGTCCTCGATGTAAATTATCGGCCGATCTACGATGTGGATGTCCTCGACGCGATTTCCGTCTCCTATCTAGAAGAGACATTCCGCCTGATTTGGGGACTAGAGGTTGAACGGGCTCGTCACGAACTGCCCGGCAGAATCTTCCACGAACTCATGCCGCCGACTATCAGGAAGATGCTGGCAGCCTTCTACACGAGACCCCTTGCGGCAGACCTTTTGGCGCACTTGACGCTCCGCAGTCACGGGGCGACGGTGCTTGACCCCGCATGCGGTTCCGGTACGATCTTAACCTCAGCGTATAAACGCAAGCGCGAGCTGTTTCAAGAGGAACGGAGGGTTGGGAACCCTCACGAGCGCTTTGTTGAAGAGGAGATCTTCGGCGCGGATCTGATGCCGTTTGCCGTGCACCTGACCAGTGCCAACCTCGCGGCGATGGACCCAGGAACCGTGATAACAAGGAACCAAATCATACGGGGCGACAGCCTTCGTCTTGCGGCCGGCGGCGAGTATCGCTACGGACTTCAATTCGGCATGTTCCCTGCAGCGGCGCGCGCCGAAACCACTTCTGGCGAAGCGTACGAGGTCACGTTAAACCCAGTGGAGGCCGTTCTCATGAACCCGCCCTTCACCAAAGTGGAACGGCGAATCCAGGACTACGTGGACATGAGAAGGTTCCGGAAGCTGCTTGGTGGCGAGGTCGGGTTGTGGGGACACTTTGTCGCGCTGGCCGACGAGTTTTTGGCGGAGGGTGGAACAGTCGGCGCGGTGTTACCCATCAATCTTCTACGCGGGAGGGAAAGCGCAAAGGTACGCGATTTGGTGTTCTCGAGATGGACTCCTCTTTACGTGCTCAAAGCCACCATGAATTACGGGTTCTCAGAGTACGCTGAGTATCGAGACATTTTGTTCATTGCGGTGAAGGGCCAACCGGACGCAGGACATCGCGTCAAGTTCGGCCTAATCAAGAAGGACTTGACGCAGCTTGACCAAGACGATGTCCACCACATTGCTCAGCGCGTCCAGGCGCTCGGCCAGGAATCGAGCGAGGACCTAGACATCCGAACCTTCACGATCGCAGAACTTCGCGAGCGGTTCGTCAATCTGATGTGGTTCTGCGGTGTCAGTGACTACGGCCACAAAGACGTCCTAACCTCGTTCGTGGAGCGCTTTAGAGAACATCTCGACAGGTTCCCCGATGATTACTTCCGGGAGGGATACAGACCGGTTCCGAAGGGTGTGTCTAGTTTCCTTTTCCTGACTCGCAACCTCGAACCGTCGCGGATCGAAGAGGCGTTTCTTTCGTTCGACGACGAAGACGACCGGGGCGTGCGGGCGCGATCCTCACGAGGAGTGACGTACGACATAGAAAGGGAGAGCCTAACCCGCACGCTTCGTACAAACACGGGCTTGCGTACGATGAGCGTGACGGGTAGGCATGACTACATTGCGCACCGGCCATACCACGCACTCCGACGAATATCGGCGGCGTCTCGCTTTCGACGGCCGGCCCGATTCGAATGGGATGGCTTCTGGCGGGAGATGAACAGCGAACTCGAGGAGGTGCGAACCCACCTCGTTACCATCCATAGGATCAACCCATATTCACCGAGCACGAGCTTGGCGGCGTGGTTTTCCGAGGAACCGATCTCGCCATCAAACCAGTTGACTGTGATCCGAGAGAGCGACCTCGGCCGTGCTAAGGCGGTCTGCTGTCTCTTGAACTCGGCAGTTTTCCTCGCGCAGTTCTTCCTGCTCAAGGAGGAGACCACCGGCCGATACATCAACGTTCGGTTCTACGATTTCGCGGAGATGATGCTCTATCCGGACGAAGCAGCCGTGTCTCGGCTGTCTGACGTGTTCGAGTACTTTGCGGACTACGAGTTCCCTTCGCTAACGACTCAACTAGACGAGGACTTTGAACAGCGTTATCAGCAATTTTGGTCGCTGCAACGGCGTGCCCAGCCGTCCCTCTTCCCGACGTTGCGGGGGCGCGCTGTGCGTCCGTCGCAGATCCGGACGTCGTTCGATTTGGCAGTGTGCGAGGCGCTTGGCTCCCAGATGACGGAACGTGAGCTGGCAGATGTTTACCGGGTCATCGTCGAGGAGATGATCATCACGCGCGGGTTGCAGAGTGACTAGACTACGGTTCAGCGCGAAGAAAGGCAGCTATGGAGCTAGCGCGTTGAGCGTGCGAGCTCACGAACTCCGAGATCACGACAAGTTGGAGATCCCCGATGTCGCTCGGTCCCTCTACGGTGATGACGACGCCGCGACGCGTCGATGGGCCAGTAAGAATGCCTCCGTCGGTAAGAAACAGTGTCAGAGCTGCCGCGAGCATCGGAACCTTTTGCCAACAGATGACCGCGGCGCCGGGCTGTAGCTGACCAGCGTCTCCCTTTCGTTCGAGCGAAGTACCAGCAAATGTCTGGCTCGCGATGTTGACTTGCCGCTCCGCTCAGTATCGCCTCCACCAGCTCCTCTAAAGAGGAAGGTTGCATTCACGAGAATCGCCTGTTCTCACTGACTGCTAGAACCCGAGGAACGAGATGACTATCCCGATCGCGAGCAATACATCGCCCACACTGAACCTGATGAACCGGTTGCCAAAGTTATCGGCCAGAAACAGAAGGCGTTGCCCGCTCGCCTCTGCACCCACAGCGAACGCGCCGACCCCCTACGCCTCCAGTGAGCGGATACGGGCATAAAGCCACCGTTGGCCAGCGTGACGGCCGCGTTGCAGCCAATACCGGCGCCCAGCAGCAACAGCGATGGCCCCGCAGTCGAACCGATAAGGAGGGAAGCGGCCGCTATTCCCCAGAACAGCGCGCAAGTGCCGAGTCCAGGCATCGATCGGTCCGCGGAGTGAGTCCAGCCAGATAGCGAAGCGACCGATCACGAGATCGCCATGACGCAGGTGTTGAAGTAGGGCGACCGGGGCGGCTCGTGCTCGTGCGTACGCCGTTCCTCGAGCGCCCGCTCTAGCAGAAATTCGCCGGCCTCAAACTTCCACGCAGAAAATCGGTCGATCGCTTGCCGGACAAGCGCGGCCGTGGCGTTGTCGCCCAGCTCAGTGAGATCGTCTGCGAGCTGTTGCAGCTCTGTGAAGGTGTCCATCGCGGGGCGGCGGACCTCCGGGCTCCGATTGTACTTCCGCTCAGGTTAAGACGCCACAAAGACTAAGCGCCGGGGAGTGCACTCCGCTGGTCAGGCTTCTCGATAAAGCTCGGTTAGGTAGCGAATGATTGCCGCCTGGAGCACATTCCTACCGAGGTCAGTCAATGAGGCGATCCTTTGGTCTTCGGGCAATGAATCACCGCGTAGCGTGGTGACCCGCCGCAAGTCCAGGTAGCTTTCGGGCATACCGACCTCTTCCCATACCGGAAGGTACATACGCCCGTAATGCCGGCCTTCGATGATCGTCTCCTGGTCGGCCGCGCTTAGTAGATCCAACCGCCGCAGCAAGCCTATCAAGCGGTGCCGCTTGTTATCTTCGTTCTCGATTTCGCAGTCGTGCGTCAGCACGATCCCAAGACGAAGCTGACCCTCGGCAACAACTGGCTCCTTATTGTCCCAGTGAAACCCGTCGGACGGCGCATGATCCTGGTCGTGAAGGAACACCTCGACGCGGTTCCCTTTTGCCTGGCGAGTCCTTAACACCTGAAAGCCCGCAGTCGACAACATGAGGTGAAGCACATCGCGGTAAATATCGCCCTGCCTGAGTTCGCCAGGTATGGGACGAACGTAGTAAAGCTCAGCGGTCGACCTGGGCAGAATCACGCAGAGCGCGGTCTAGTCGTCTGGCTCAGAAGTGAGCTGAGGATGGTGGTGAACGGCGCCTGCGTATCTATCCCATCCTTCGAGACCGTGGAGAAGCACCAAGTGTGCTTGCAGAGCACGCTGTTCGCGCTCGACCGGGCCGGCGAGGTCACAATGGACGTGCGGCTGCATGGCTACGCTGGTCCCGAGACTGGACCAAATCACCCAGCTCACGGAGGGCGACGTCAGTGGCGAAATCGTCGCATCGGCGCTCACCACGGACCGATCCTCTCCGGCTGGGTCGTTTGAGGTCGATATATCCAGCTCAGTGGCCGGAGTTTCCATCACCATATCGCGTCGTTTCCACCTTGACATATTATAGCTCCTCCTAGACCTTTAGGAAACGGCTTGCCCTGCGGTTACGGCTTCGAACGTCACGCGCTTCTCAGCCTGACCGGCTTTGACAATAATCTCGTACGCGCCGGGCTCGAGGAGTTGAAGTTGCCCGGACATGCCGATAGTAACGCGTTGCTTCATCCCGGCGGGTATACCAGCCTCGCGCCCAATCTCGAAATCGCCACCTCCCGTAGCGAGTTGTATCCCCTCGCTCTTACGAATCATGAAGCTCCACGGATGCTTGCGGTTGGTGAGTGACCAGGGGATCAGAAATGCGATGCCGAGCCCAAACGGGAGTACAACGGGATACTGACTCGCGCGGTACACGTTCCACCCCCCGCCGATCAAATTCAGCTTTCCACCAGCTGCCTGAGCGAAGTCCGCTAATACCACGAAATCGATTTCCACGTCTTCGGGCGGCTCGCCGCGGCTGCCTCTCCTCGGGCGCACAGGAGCAGTCTCACCTAACGCCATAAGTCCTCCGTCGCGACGATTCTAGGCGGTCGGCTACGGTGCTGCAAGCCAGAATAGAGAGCGCATAATTGCCTGATTTTGTACGTGGAATCGTCGTTTAGAGCACACCGCTCACGGCGGGATTCGTGTGAAGCAAGCGCTCTCCCGCTGAGCTAACCGCCCTCGCCTTACGAATTGTAGGGCCACCTTGGGAGGCAGTCAACGAAAGTTGGCGCTCGGTAGTGGTTCAGTTTGAAAGCTTGAAGCCGATCTCGCAATGAGAGGCTTGAGCTTGTTGGGAAACGTGGTACTGCTCTTGAATTTCGCGCATCCAGACCACGCAGGCACCGGCTCCGTTGTCAGCGGTGAGTCCGCGCAGGATACCGTATCCGGCAGCGCCGACAATGATGGCAAAGGCGACCAAGACGATTCCGGCCCTAAAGAACATCTCACTTTCCCTTGTAGCGCAGAGGCGGGCAGGCGTCAACGCCGAGTGGCCGGGTGGTAGGCCGTGAGCCCCGAGCGCAGGTGCTCGGGGCTCACATGCGTGTAGATCGCCGTCGTCGCGATCGAGACGTGGCCCAAGAGCTCCTGAACGACGGGCAGCGGCGCCCCGTTACCTCCCCATCAATTTTAGGGTACAGGAGCCGGGAGTCAGGACTAGGTGCTTGGTTACGCGCTTCGGCGCGACAGCAGTGCAGCAAGCGTCACGAACAACAATGTGCCGACGATATATATGAGCCGGTCTGCATCGCTGGAGGCGGTGTGCCAGACAAAGCCCCAGGGTAGACGTCCCGTCATCAAGTAATACCCCATGTTGCCCCCGATTACGAGTGCGAGCCATGGAAGCAGAACT
>Ga0184605_10000351_pt1 | contig 13514 bp, 10 predicted proteins | sample PLM0_30_coex_FD_132995 | JGI IMG/M metagenome (GOLD analysis project Ga0184605, IMG submission 132995) | Groundwater sediment microbial communities from an aquifer in East River, Colorado, USA - PLM0_30_coex | ecosystem: Environmental > Terrestrial > Soil > Riparian zone | place: USA: East... | reverse complement strand
TTTTTCGCCGGGTACTGGCGGATAATGCATGTCCCATAAAAACCGATGCATACCGCTCGCGCTGGAAAGTCCCTGCGGTGGCCGCACCCAATAGGTTGGAATCGCCAGCATCGGATCAATCGCAGGGATTGGATCGGCGCTGGAATAACGCCGCACGACCTGGCCCGCTGCGTCACGAATTTCCAGCGTCACAGGGGCGCCCGAAGGCTCAAAGCCCAGATAATAATCAATCACCGCACCATCCGGCGGATTCTCACCGCCGGGTTCGTCCGGCGGCAGCGGCGTATCAGTGTTCATGTTCCAGCGCACCCTGATCGCCGTTTGCGGTCTGAAGAGGAACGCCTCGACACCAGTCACTTTTGCTTCCAATTGCCGCAGCGGTGTGATGTTGTCGAGAATCCAAAAGCCGCGCCCGTGCGTTGCCACACAAAGATCGTCGCCTTTAATAATCAAGTCGCGAACAGAACTGGCAGGCATATTCAGCCGCAACGACCGCCAGTGATCGCCCGCGTCAAACGAAACGTAAACAGAGCGTTCAGTGCCGGCAAAGAGCAAGCCGTCGCGTTCGGGATCTTCACGCACAACATTTACGTTCTCGTTGTTTGGTATACCGTTGGTGATTTCGGTCCAGGTTACGCCTGAGTCACGCGTGCGATAGATGTGTGGCCGTAGGTCGTCAAGCCTTAACGTGTTTACAGCAATGTAGGCCGTGGCGGGATTGAAGTGACTGGCATCAATGATCGAAATCTTCTGCCACGCTTTAAGCTGCGCCGGCGTGACATTGGCCCAGTGGGCGCCACCATCAGTGGTCAGGTGGACCAGACCGTCGTCGGTTCCGGCCCAGATGCGTTTGATGTCCAGCGGCGATGGCGCGACTGCATAAATGACACCGCGCTGAGTCGGTTGCGCGGTTGGTTGCGAACGATACTTGCCAATCGTCTCGGGAAGTTCGAAAGTCTTGCGCGTCAAATCCGGACTAATCTGCTGCCAGTTTCGACCGGCGTCTCTTGTCTTCCACAATGTGTTAGCAGCGAAAAATAGAAGGTGTGGATCAAGTGGCGAAAAAATCACCGGCTGGGTACGCAGCATGCGAAAGTCCGGCGCGCGAAAAGGCTTTGGCAAAATGTTCTGTGCCTGCGCTGTGCGCCGGTCATAACGAGTGAGCTTGCCGCCGTACACGATGTCCGGATCAAGCGGATCCGGAGTAACGAAGCCATATTCCTCCGCGCCGACCGGATGCCATTCGCGGGAGGTTATCTGGCCGTCGTTGCCGCGACTCGAGATGCAAACTGAACCACTCTCTTGCTGGCCACTGCAAAGCCGATAGGGAAAAGCGTTGTCGGCTCCAACGTGATAAAGCTGGGCCGTCGATTGGTTGTACCAGCTACTCCATGACTTGCCGCCATTCACGGTGATGATGGCGCCCTGATCGTAGCCAAGCAAAATAATCTCCGTGTTGTTTGGATTGATCCAAATGTTTTGCGTGTCGTCGCCGCCGGGCGCACCACGAAAGCCCGTCCAGGTCTTGCCGCCATCGCTCGACTTCCAGCAGACAGTGCTGGCGACATAGATGACATCGGGGTTCTTAGGATCGATGCGCGGCACTGGAAGATCTCCACCGCCGATCCGCCCGGCCGGGCGCGCATCAGTTGTTGCAATCCTCCAATTGTCACCGCCGTCATCCGAAGCGTAGAGTTTGACCCCGTCCGGCGAAGCGACCGAGGCAAATAAATGTTTCGGTGAACTCGCTGAAATGCTCAGGTTCGCCTGAATCATTCCCTCCGGCAAGCCTTTGCTCAACTGCTTCCAATTCTTGCCGCCGTCCGTCGATTTGAATATCCCACCACCCGTTCCATTCCAGGCAGCATTCTCCCAGGGACCCTGACGCGCTTCCCAAAGAGAGGCGTAGACAACATCGCTGTGCGAGGGATCGATCTGCACATCGGCGCCACCCGTATTCTCGTCTTTGTAGAGGACTTTTTCGAACGTCTTTCCGCCATCGGTCGAACGGAAAATGCCACGCTCTTCATTTGGCCCATACGGATGACCGGCAACCGCCACGAGTAAATGATCGGGATTTTGGGGATCGACGGCTATTTGCGGTATCTGTTGTCCATCGCGCAGGCCCAGGTGTGTCCAGGTTTTTCCCGCGTCCGTGGATTTGTAAATGCCGTCGCCGACTGAAAGATCTGGACGCTGTAAGCCTTCTCCGCTGCCGACATAAATAATATTTGGATTCGACGCAGCCACGGCGATGCAACCGACTGAACCCGTGGGCTGATCATCGAAAATTGGGAACCAGGTGCGGCCATAATCGGTTGTCTTAAAAACGCCCCCATTCACCTGAGCGATATAAAAAACATTCGGTTGGGAAGGCACGCCCGCTACTGCTCGCGTGCGACCACCGCGAAATGGGCCGATGTTGCGCCAGTGAAGCGACTGTAACAAGTCTGAGTTCACCTGGCCACGGGCTGTTGGGCCGATTGTCAGACACGCCAGCAGCAGAATGGGCGCTATCACGCGACGCAGTTTGATAGATGAACATTTGGACAGATTCGAAAAAGTATTAGTCACAGTCGTCACTCCGCGGAGTTCTTCGTTGATTGAGACATAGATAGACCGATCGATTATTTGATCCAGACAGTTTTGATGTTGACGAATTCGCGGATGCCGAATTCGCCGAGCTCGCGGCCATAGCCCGAGTTTTTTATTCCGCCAAATGGGAGGCGCGGGTCAGAAGCAACCATACCATTGATGAAGACGCAGCCGGCTTCCAAGTTGTCTATGAACTGGTTGCGTTCGCTTTCATCGTTGGTCCAGGCTGCGGCGCCGAGGCCGAAATCCGTTACGTTCGCAAGTTGGATTGCTTCGTTAATATCATTAACGCGAAATAGAAGCGCGACTGGCCCGAATATTTCTTCCGAGTAAGCTGGCGAGTCCCTGGGAATATTTGCCAGCACGGTTGGCTCGTAGAAATTTCCGTCGCCTCCCAGCTTTTTCCCGCCGCTCAAAAGAATTGCACCCGCTGCCACTGACGTTTTCACCTGCTCGTCAAGGCCTTTAAGGATTTGTTCCGTCGCCAGCGGTCCAATATCGCTAGATTCGTCCAGCGGATCGCCCACCGTCAGCGCTTTCATTTCTTCAATGAACCGCTCCTCAAATTCGGCATAAATTTCTCGAGAGACAATAAAGCGCTTGGCGGCGATGCACGATTGACCATTGTTGATTGTGCGCGCTTTCACGGCGGTGCTCACGGCCTGTTCAAGATTCGCCGAAGGCATAACTATAAAAGGATCGCTGCCGCCGAGTTCGAGCACCGTTTTCTTAATTTCACCGCCGGCGATGCCGGCAACGCTGCGACCCGCCGGCTCGCTGCCCGTGAGTGTAGCAGCGGCGACACGACTATCTTTTAGAATTGCTTCAACTGCGTCCGAGCCTACCAACAGAGTTTGAAAAGTGCCTTCAGGAAAACCGGCTCGACGGAAAATGTCTTCGATAGCCAGCGCGCACTGCGGCACATTCGAAGCGTGCTTGAGCAAGCCGACGTTGCCGGCCATCAGCGCCGGCGCGGCGAAGCGAAAGACCTGCCAGAACGGAAAATTCCACGGCATCACAGCCAGCACTGGTCCAAGCGGTTGGAATTTGACATAGCTTTTAGCAGCGTCAGTTTCAACCTGGACATCGGCCAAATGCTGGTGTGCGGTCTCGGCATAATAGCGACAAACCCAGGCGCATTTTTCAGCTTCGCCGACTGCGCCTGTGATTGGCTTGCCCATTTCAAGGGTCATGATGCGAGCAAATGCGTACTTCTCCTGCTCAAGGATTTCCGCGACACGAGTCATCATCGCACTGCGTTCTGCGAATGAAGTTTCGCGATACACTCGAAACGTATCGCTTGCACGCTGCAACTTTTCGTTGATCTGAGCTTTCGTCAAAGACTCAAATGTCTTCAATGTTTCGCCTGTAGCTGGATTTATGGTTGCGATCGGCATTAGCTGGTCCTCGCGTTTTTCAGGGTGAGAGATATCATAAAACCAGTTTGTGTTCTATTTATCGCCGCAACCAAAATGAGAAAGAGTTCTTGTATCTTGAACTAAGTTATGAAACCCAAACCGAAGCTCGATAAATTTGCGATTGCCGCCGCGCTGCAGGAGATTGCCGCGCTGCTGGAGCTGAAGGGCGGCAAGGATCGCTTTAAGGCGCGCGCTTATCAAACCGGTGCCCGCGTTATTGCCGGCATGGGCGAAGATCTTGGCGCGGTCATCAAAGGAGAACGGCTGACTTCAATGCGCGGCATTGGCGACGCGCTTGCTTCCCAAATCAAACAGCTCTACCTCACCGGCGAATCGTCGGTGTTGCGTGCTCTAAAGAAAGATTTTCCGCCGGGCATTATCGAATTGTCCGGAGTGCCGGGTTTATCAATCGCGAAAATCGCAGCGCTTCACGAAGCTTTAGGCATCACTTCCGTTGCTGAACTCAAGGCAGCGGCGGAAGCAGGCAAGATAAAAAACATCAAAGGCTTTGGCGCTAGGACCGAACAGAAACTGCTCGAGACAATTGCGAGTCACCGGGAAAGAAAAAACAAAGAACAGCGGCTGCATCTGCATCGCGCACTGGGGACGGCTGAGCAGATTCGGAACTACCTGGCGACCGCCGAAGATCTGCTCGAAGTCGAATTCGCCGGTTCCCTACGTCGCTGGAAAGAAACAGTCGGCACCATCCGTGTCGTCGCCAAGACAAAACAACGCGCCAGTTTAATAGAATACTTTTTGCGTTTTCCGCTGATCGTACAGGTCGAAGAGCAAACAAAAGCGAGTTGCACAGTCCGGCTTGCAGAAGGCGCGAGAGTTTCATTGCTTGCCGTCCTTCCGCCGGAATTCGCTTTGGCGTTGTTGACTGAAACCGGCTCGGAGGCGCACCTCGCCAAGTTGCAGCAGATCGCAGCAAACAATGGAAGTAGCGGAAGAACGAAAAGCAAGCGCGGCAAATTCAACACACGCACGACTGCGCCGGTGGGTCACCCTAAAACTGAAGCGGAAATTTATCGTCGTTGGGGCATGCAATACATTCCGCCGGAATTGCGCGAAGACGAAGGCGAGATCGAGGCGGCGCTTGCAGGAAAACTGCCGGGAGATCTGATCACGATCGAAGACATTCAGGGAATGGTCCATTGCCACACCGCCTATTCCGATGGAAAACATTCGGTCGAGGAGATGGCGCGCGCCGCTGAAGCGATGGGCATGAAGTACATTACCATTACCGATCATTCGCCGACAGCTTTTTACGCCGGCGGCTTAACAGTCGATCGGTTAAAGCGTCAGTGGGATGAGATTGCCGCGGTGCAGGAAGCGGTGAAGGTGAAGATCCTTCGCGGAACAGAGTCGGACATCGTCGCCGACGGCCATCTGGATTATCCGGATAAGATTCTCGAACAGTTTGATGTAATTGTTGCCAGCATTCATTCGCGTTACAAGATGGATTCAGCAAAGATGACGAAACGAATTGTAACCGCGATGCGTCAGCCGGTATTCAAGATTTGGGGCCACGCGCTGGGACGTTTGATTCAACGCCGGCCGCCATTCGAATGTGACATCGAAAAAATTCTGGATGTAATTGCGGAATCGCGCGCAGCCATCGAAGTCAACGGCGATCCTTGGCGGCTCGACATGGAACCGCGCTGGCTGCGCGAGGCGCGCAAGCGAAAGATCAAGTTCACGATTTCCGTCGATGCGCATTCCACGGGTGCGCTCAATAATCTGAAGTACGGCGTGGCAATGGCGCGCAAAGGCTTGGTAAGAAAAACCGAAGCGCTGAATACTCTTGGTGTTAAAGCCTTTCAACGGGCAGTGAAGCCTGCATGAAATCGCGACGAAGGATCGAAGGGAGCGCCAATGCCTTGCCTCTTCTGCGAAATCATTAACGGTAATGTAAGCGCCTCAGTAGTTTTTCAGGACGATATTTCAATGGCCTTTCTCGATCATCGCCCGCTATTTCCCGGTCATTGTTTGATCATCCCAAGAAATCACTTCGAAACGCTGAGCGATCTGCCAACGGAACTCATCGGGCCGTTTTTTAAAAATGTGCAGTTGCTGGCCCGCGCGGTCGAGTTGGCGCTTGAAGCCGAAGGTTCTTTTGTGGCCATCAACAATCGTATCAGCCAGAGCGTGCCGCATTTGCATCTCCATATTGTGCCGCGCCGTAAGAAAGACGGGTTGAAAGGGTTTTTCTGGCCGCGAAACAAATACGAAAACGAAGAAGAACTGCTCAAAGTGCAAAAATTAATTCAAGGGGCGATTGCCGCGATTCAAAAACGCCAATGAAATGGGGTGTTTTGTTCAAAACAAGGCGCGCGAAAAGTTTTTTGCAAGTCTTAAAAAAATAAAACACATAAAAAATTGATCTTAAAACAGCGTTCGCGTATAACTCTCTCCGTCGCGAGGGTTATGGCCTTCGAGACCAACAAAGGGATCGGCAACCGATGTGGTGACACACGGAAGAGGGAATCAGCAACGGTCTGTTGATTCTATTGACGCCCTGGGTTGAAGCCGAAAGGCTTTGCTAGGGAAGGCTGAGAGGTCTTCTTGAGCCATTCGGATAAAAACGAGTGGTACCCTTTGGACGGACCCGCCGAAGGGAGCGAATGGCTCGGCGCAAGTTGAGCCGACGTTTTCGGATCGTAACCGAAGGTGGAGGAAAAGCCACCAAAACAAAAACCTAACGGCACCGCGTTCGAAAGAACGCGAGAATCGCGAAAGCGGTTCGCGTGCTGACCGATGATTCGACTGACCGACAGTTGATCATCGGGATACAAACCGGCAGCCTAGTGTGTACATGCGAAGCTGCCATCCTTTTAAGAGCTTCGGCGATTATTAGGAAACGGATTGCGCTACTTTCAGTTCGCTGGAGGTAGCGTTTTCCGTTTTTGCATCCCCGCCTAATTGCGTTATCATCGCCACACACTTGCAGATCAGATTTTAAAGCCGCGCAATTGCTCCTCGTCTCCCTATGAGTTTTGCGCCCATTCCCTGAGGAGATGATCATGACTGAAGCACGAATGCAGGAAGCCCCTACTTATGCTCCCGGTACATTTTGCTGGGTGGAATTGGGAACTACCGATGGCGAGGCAGCGAAGAAGTTTTATACCGAACTGTTTGGTTGGACCTTCACGGATAGTCCCGTTGGGCCGGGCATGGTCTACACCATGCTCAAGCTGGATGGAAAAGATGTTGGCGCGCTCTACAAGATGCCCGAGGAGATGACTTCGCAAGGCATTCCTCCGAATTGGCTGTCCTATGCGTCAGTCAAGAGCGCCGATGAAACCGCGGCCAAGGCGAAATCTCTAGGTGGCAGCGTGAGGCAAGAGCCTTTCGATGTAATGGACGTGGGTCGGATGGCAGTCATCCAAGATCCGACGAGCGCTGTTTTCGCCATCTGGGAGGCCAAAAAACACAAGGGCGCCGGAATTGTAAACGTGCCTGGGGCGTTGGTTTGGAATGAACTCACGACCACGGATACAACCAGAGCCGGCCAGTTTTATAGCGGTCTATTTGGCTGGGGAATCGACGCGAAGACTTTCGGGTCTACGGACTACACGATTTTTCAGAACGGCGACAGAGGAGCTGGGGGAATGTTCAAGCTGACTCCGGACATGGCCGGCGTCCGCCCGTTTTGGCTGGTATATTTCGCCGTTGACGACTGCGACGCGAAGGTAAAGAAAGCGACTGAGCTGGGAGCTACTACAATCAAGCCGGCTGCTGACATTCCTACGGTAGGTCGATTCGCGATCCTTCAGGATCCGCAAGGTGCGGCCTTCGCAATTATTAAGACTGAGCCTCAATCAGCCTAGTTTAGTGGACGGTTATTTCGGACTGACCGTGCAAAACTGCGAGCGGTGGCGAACGGATGCCGAAACTCAACTGCGACGTGTTGCGCGTGAAGAGATTCAGAGTTGAGTTTTTGCACCGGCTCGCGGCCGCTTGCCGTTTTTTGTAGCTTGCTATTCTTCAGGCGACCCGCAAAACGATATTATGAAATCACGCATCGTCTGGCTGCTCTTGTGTTGTATCTGGGGCTCGACCTGGTTATTCATCAAAATCGGTCTTAGGGATCTTCCGCCGATCAGCTTTGCGGCGATTCGTTTCCTCATCGCGACTGCGATTCTTGCTGCAATCATTGCGGTCAGGCGCCTTTCATTACCCCGCTCAGCTAAAGACTGGTGGATGCTGGCCGGGACTGGCGTACTTGCCTTTAGTCTTAACTACGGTTTGATTTTCTGGGGCGAGCAATACATCTCTTCCGGCCTCGCTGCGTTACTGCAAGCCACGATACCTGCGTTTGGATTAGTCATTGCCCATCTGCATCTGCCCGCGGAACGAATGACGCTGCTTAAGCTTTTTGGCGTTGTGCTCGGTGTTGCGGGCGTCGGCGTTATCTTTTCCAATCAACTGACGTTCGCTGGACCAAAGGCTTTAGCCGGCAGCGTGGCGCTGGTAATCAGCTCAATCTGCGTTGCTTATTCGAATGTTTTGGTTAAGGCATACGCCAGGAACCTTGAGCCAACGATCATTGCTGGTGGCCAGATGTTTTTTGGTTTGTTTCCCCTGGCGATTATTGGATTCGCCACAGAAGGAAGTCCCCTCAATTTTCATTGGACCAACCTGGCAATCATTTCATTGTTTTACCTCGCAATTGTCGGTTCCGTAGTCGCATTCATTTTGTACTACTGGTTGGTGCGTAGAATAGACGTAACCAAGTCAATGCTCATCGCGCTGGTGACGCCAGTGACGGCTGTGCTTTTGGGAATGTTAGTGCTTCGCGAAGAAATGAACTGGCGCACCCTGGCCGGCGGTGCCTTGATCATTGGTGGCATTGCAATGCTTGTGATTCACAGGAAAAACAGGGAAGCGGAATTGATTCCTGAAAGTTAAAGTCCTCAATGTGATTTGGGCGGCAACGTCGGTAGTTGTGCGGCCAGGTAAGATTCAATAGCGCGCTCGACGGAAGGCGCTTCCAATGGCGTATAACATTCCGGCAGCTTTCTTAATTGTTCAAGTTGTTCCGGCATTAACCAGAACCCGCCGACCTCGATTCCGAAGCGATTGGGAATAGCCAGCTCCAGAGCAGTGCGGTGAACAGCACGCAGATATTTTGCCGCTTGCCGATCAACCTTAACCACGCAGTCGCTTAGTGCAAAGCCCAGAAAGATCACATCCGATTCGGATGAAGAAATGTCGAGTGCGCGTTCGGCCTTCATTCTTCTAAAGTTGTTCAACGTTAGACAGCGCGAGAAGAATTGTTATAGCTGCGGATAAGCCCGCGTACTACACCCTGAATTTGAATGCGTTCAGGAGTCTTAATGAAGATTGGTTTGAACTGCGGATTGGCCGGCTCCAAACGAATGAAGTCAGGCTCGCGATAAAACTTTTTCACGGTGGCGTAGTTACCGTCAATCAGCGCCACAACCATCTGACCATTCTCGGCGGTTTGCTGTGACGAGACGATGATGATGTCGTTGTCCTGAATGTTCTCGTCAATCATGGAATCGCCACGCACGCGCAAGGCGAACATGCGGTCACGACCCAACATGTTCTTCGGCGCCTGGACAGTTTCGTGAGCAAGGATTGCCTCGATGGGCTGGCCCGCCGCGACCGTTCCCAACAAAGGAATCTCATACTCGTCCTGCTGCTCTTCCTGCTTGATGATCTCGATGCCGCGGCTGACATTGGGAATACGCTTGATGAGCCCTTCGCGCTCAAGTACCGACAGAATGCTGTGCACGCTTGCCGATGACGTCATCTGAAACTGTTTCCCAATCTCCGCGATGGTGGGTGGCAGTTTGTGGGCCTCCACATAGCGGGAGATGAAGTCGTAGACCGGCCTTTGCCTCGCCGTTACAGGCATGCGCGTAACTCCTTTCGAAAAACCCCTTGCCTTAAAAGCGTCGCGATGTTATTTTCGATAGTAAGCGAAAATCAAGCGAATATTATCGAATGAAAAGTATGGCGTCAAGCAAAAAGTGGCCTGGTAGCAGACTTTAGTCTGTGTTTCCTGTGCAGACTAACGGTGGTGCGACGAACACAGACTGAAGTCTGTGCCACTTTAGTCTGTGACTACTTCAACACCCGGGCGAGTTTTTTAAGATCGTCAACGAAGCGACGATGTTCCACGCGGCGGGTTTCATCATCAGGGGCACGAAGAATGGAAGAGGGATGGACGGTAGCCATGATGTAGGGAGCGAGAGTCGATTCGATGAATTCGCCACGCTGTTTGGTGACACGAAATTTTGGACCGAGCAAAGCCTGCGCCGCCGTGGCGCCAAGGGCGACAATCACTTTTGGTTTGACTAAAGCGATTTCAGCCTCGAGCCAGGGACGGCAAGCAGAGATTTCACCGGCGTTGGGTTTCTTATGAATTCGGCGTTTGCCGCGCGGTTCCCATTTGAAATGTTTGACAACATTGGTGACGTAAGTTTGCGAGCGATCAATGCCCGCCTCGACAAGCGCATTATCAAAAAGCCGGCCGGCGGGGCCGACAAAAGGCTTGCCTGCCAGATCTTCTTCGTTGCCTGGTTGTTCGCCGACGAACACGACTATTGATCGTTTGCGTCCTTCGCCGAAGACGGTTTGCGTGCCTCGTTTCCAAAGATCGCAGGCTTTGCAATCGGCGGCGGCTTCTTTGAGAGAAGGCAAGGTTATTTTGTCAGGAAAGAATTCTTCTGCCGAGCCATGTGAAGGTTTGCGTGGCATTTTAGTAGCACAGACTTTTTAGTCTGTGTTTTCGCAAAAGAGCACAGACTAAAGTCTATGCCACTAGCAAACTAACAGTTTGCTTTACATTAAGGTTTATAAATCATGAGAGCAGCAATTTCAAAAGCTGAAATTGAATCCACCATCGCAGCTCGCTTTGGCGATGCGTTTAAGCATCACGAAACGAAGAGCCCGGAAGTTATTGCTACCGGCATCTCACAAATCGATTCGCTCGCCGAAGGAGGATTACCACGCGGCGCCATCACAGAAATTTTTGGCCCGGCGTCTTCAGGTCGCACCAGTTTCATGCTTTCAACGCTCGCCACGGCGACCAACCATGAAGAAGTATGCGCACTGGTCGATATGAACAATACGCTCGATCCGGAATCAGCCAGAGGCGCCAGCGTGAATCTTGAACGGCTACTCTGGATACGCTGCGACAACAATCTGGAGCACGCCTTCAAAGCCACCGATCTCCTGTTGCAGGGCGGCGGCTTCGGTATTGTAATGCTTGATCTGGGCGATCTTTCTGCGAAAGCAGTGCGCCGAATTATCTCATCCTGGTGGTTTCGCTTTCGTCGCGTCGTGGAAAACAGTCCAACCGCTTTACTGGTAATTACGCAGGACTGCAGTGTGCGCTCCTGCGCAGCCTTGTCGCTGGAAATGAAAAACAAGGCGGTGGTTTGGTCGCAAGTGAATCAGGATACAACTAAAAAGGAAAACTTTTCCTTAGTTGATCTTTCAACACGAGCGAAAACTGCCGCCCCGTTTTTAGTTAGCCAAGGAAAGCTGTTGCGTTCCCTGACAATGCTTGTAGAACGTCACCGGCCGCTGAGCCCGAACGTAAGAGAAACTACGTTGCAGGTCAAAGCACAGATAAGACTCACTAATCGATTTTCTTTCCACCAACAGCACAAATAAAAGCCCCGACTTCATCGCTGTAAGGCTTCTGAAAATGCGCCGGCCAGTTCGATTGATCGGCATACAGTTTTTTGAGGCCTGCACTGATTTCCGGATCGCCGCCCGTAAATTGCTGAATCAAACTTGACCAGCGAGCCGCAAGCGAGCGTGCTTTTTCAGAAGTAGGATCCTCGCCGTCGCGCACTGCTGCTTCCACCTCTTTGATCAGTTGGGCCCAATCGTTCTGCCCTTGTTCGATCACTTTTGGAGTAGCGCGGGCCGCAAGTTTTTCAGTCGCGGATTCTGAGTAGTATTTCCTGGTCCAGTCCATGTCGTTTTGCATATTGATCACCTCGATGATTTTTTTGAATGCCTCCCAGTCGGGTTCTTCACTTGAGATAACAAGTTCAGCTTTCTCGATCGCCTGAACTGCCATTCCCAGGTGACGCCGTTTTTGATTGATGATTTCCCTTTGCCGGCGCAATGCTGTTGCCAGATCGCGGCCCTTCTGTTCGAGCAAATTCTTAATTTCCTGAAGAGAGAAGCCGATGAATTTCAGCGTGACGATTTGTTGCAACCGCCCCAGATCGCTTTCGCAGTAAAGCCGGTAACCAGATCCGGTATAGGCGCTCGGCTTCAACAGACCAAGCCGATCGTAATGATGCAGCGTACGGACGGTAACGCCCGCTCGAGTCGCAAACTGCTGGGCCTGGTAAGAAGGTTCTTTGTCTTTCATCACGCACTTTCCTTTCGAAAACCAATCCTAAAGCCTGACGTTACGTCAGGCGCAAGCTTTTTTATTCCCCGAATTAAGGCCAGCGGCTATTGACGGTTTCGGTAATTTTCGCTAATCTTCGAACAGCTCAATTTATTAAAGGAAAGAACAGTGTTTGCGGGCATTCATGGACAAAAGCTCTCGGACGGACTGTCTTTGGCGGAGTTTGCTTACTCCTTTTCTCCTTTTGTCGAAGAGGTGTGGCCGGACACGGTCGTGATTGACGTCGAAGGTTGTGCCCTCCGCTTTGGATCGGCATACGAGCTGGCAACGGTAATCGCGCGACAAGCCTTCGCGTCAAAGCAATCAGGTGGACTCGCGGCCCGGGTAAATGTAGCTCTGGCCGCGAATCCTGATGCCGCCATACATGCTGCGCGGCGCTGTCAGGGAATAACTTTTACTGCGGCGGGAGAAGAGCTGACTTGTCTTGGGCCATTGCTCGTAAGCGCTCTGGAATATTCGCTGGTCAATATTGAAGACAAGCGAGCAGCGGAAATTTTCGAGACGCTGAGAATTTGGGGCGTGCGCACTTTCAAAGAATTTGCCGAGTTGCCTGTTGCCGGTGTTTCCGAGCGGTTAGGTCAGGACGGTGTCCACCTGCAACAACTTGCCGCTGGAAAAACCAATCGCCACTTGAAACTAAAACAAGCTGCCCCCGTTTTCGAAAACTCGATCGAGCTCGAGTATCCCATTGCGCAGCTTGAACCTCTTTCTTTCATCTTCGCCAGACTGCTTAATCAAATCTGCGCAAGTTTGCAGACTCACGCGCTGGCGACCAATGAGTTGCACGTGCAGATGAAACTTGAAAACAAAAGCGCGCACGAACTGAGACTCAATCTGCCTTATGCCATGCGCGATCAAAAAGTATTTTTGAAACTCCTGTTGCTCGATGCCGAAGCGCATCCGCCAACAGCGGCGGTAGTTGCAGTCTCGATACATTGTGAACCAGTCAAGCCTCGCGTTTTACAGACCGGATTGTTTATTCCGCTTGCGCCTGAACCGGCAAAGCTGGAATTGACACTCGCGCGCCTGGCAAAACTTGTCGGTCTGGGAAATGTCGGCTCGCCAGAATTATTGGACACGCACCGGCCGGA
>Ga0184605_10000348_pt1 | contig 13544 bp, 16 predicted proteins | sample PLM0_30_coex_FD_132995 | JGI IMG/M metagenome (GOLD analysis project Ga0184605, IMG submission 132995) | Groundwater sediment microbial communities from an aquifer in East River, Colorado, USA - PLM0_30_coex | ecosystem: Environmental > Terrestrial > Soil > Riparian zone | place: USA: East... | reverse complement strand
CGCTCGAAAAGCTCGAGTACGGGGTAGACGAAGCTGTGTTCGTCGGTGACTCGCCGCACGACATCAAGGCGGGGAATGCGGCAGGAGTGATTACGATTGCCGCGCTATGGGGGCCGTTTACCCGCTCACAGCTCGAGCCATACAAGCCGACCCATTTTCTCGACAACATCAAAGAGCTTCCGTCGATGATGGACCGAATCGCCATGAAAAATGCGGGGTAATATATTCCGCACGTTCGAACCGCTTAGGAGCTAGTCAAATGGGTGTGTCATACCAGACGGGAACGCTGGTCCGTACCGGGGAAGAGAGGGCGACGCTCGTTCGCCGCACTTATTCGCTGGTGCTCGTCAGCGTGCTGGTGACGATGGTCGGAGCGTCGTTCGGGTTGTCGCAACCCAACCTGATGCTCGCGGTAGCCCAGCATCCCTTCATCGCATTCTTCTGCTCGCTGGCGCCGTTGCTCATGGCGACGCGAAAGAAGGCCGAGTTTCCGATGAACATCGGCCTCGTTCTGCTGTTCAACTTCGTGATGGGCGTGATCATCTCGCCGGCGCTCTATTTCTACGGCAGACAGCAGCCGGGACTGATCGGCCAGGCGGCAGTGCTGACGCTCGGCGCCTTCGGCATTCTCACCCTCTACGCTTTCGTGAGCCGCCGTGATTTCAGCGCGTGGGGGAGCTTCCTCATCGTCGGCCTCTGGGTGCTCATCGGGACCAGCATTCTCAATTACTTCGTAGGCAGCGCCACGGCCGACCTCTGGCTCGCTTCAGTGACGGTGCTGCTCTTTAGTGGCCTGTTGGTGTTTGACACCTGGCGCCTGCGCAACTTCTATGGCCCGGACGAGTACGTCGGAGCAGCGGTGCAGATCTACCTGGATCTGCTCAACATTTTCATGGCGGTACTGCGCGTTCTGGGCAACAGGCGGAATTAGTTGCGTCCCGAGGTTTACAGCTCGCGGCTGGGAGCTATCAGCGGGAAGCAGGCAGCTTAGCAGCTCTCAGTTGTAGTTGTACTTATTGCTCCTGGACTTTCTCTATCTGCCGGGCCATGTCGAGATCTTTCTGCGTGATTCCGCCGGCTGAGTGAGTGCTCAGGGTGCAGACGATCTTCGTGTAGCGAATGTCGATGTCGGGGTGGTGGTCGGCAGTCTCGGCTGCCCTCGCTACCGCGGTCACGAAGTCGATCCCGGTGAGAAAATTCCGGAACTGAAAAGTCTTGGTGATCACATCTCCGCGACGGCTCCAGCCAGGAAGCGTCCCAAGCTCTCGCTGAATCGCGATGTCAGATAACCGTTCAGCCGCCATCAGTGGCCTGCTCCGGGCAGTATGTTCGGCGAAGAAGATAAGTTCTAGAGCATCTCGCGCAATGCTTCTTGGCTTCGCGAGTATGACGCTCCTCGCCAGCTTATCTGCAACTGCTGCCGCACAAACGGGTCCAGCAGCGGATCGGGCGGCGCCTCAAGACAACTACTGGAGACGCTTCGCCCTGGGTTTCGGCGCCAGCATTCTGGCTCATGAGACTGCCCACGTCCTGACATCGATCGCCGTCGGCGCTCACCCGTACATCGCGTTCGACAAAGGTCGTCCAACGGTCTTCTCCGGAATAGATAGCGAGAGACACCCACACAAGCAGTTCATTTTTTCGGCGGCGGGGCTGACCACGCAGGCGCTGATCAACGAGGCAATTCTGGACATCCCGCATTCACGCGGCGGGGCAATCGAGCGAGGTGTTCTGGCTGGCGGGATCGGCACGACGCTCTTCTACATCACCCTTGGCCGCAACGGATCAGTCAGCGACATCAGCCTGATGGCGCGGACTTCTTCGCTCTCAAAGACGCAGCTGTCGCTCATTTTCGGCGGGGCCTCGGCCATTCAGGCCTGGAGGATCTCGCAGGATCCGAGGTACGAGCATTTCTTCCTGCGGCCGACCGGGGATGGCGCCACGCTCGGGTTCTGGTTTTGAACCCAACTGCAAGTGAGACCTGCTATGCTGCCCGCTTCCCGCTGAAAGCTGCCTGCCGCGAGCTGCAAACCTCGGGACAGCACTACTGTATGATGGCAGAGGCAGTGATTGTGTCGTGAATAGTGCCGGTGCTGTCCTGACGTAGTGAGGCTCATAGCCGGCAGCGTGAAGCGGGTAGCAGGCGGCTTTGCAGTTCTCAGTTGCAGTTGACCAGATGAGCTAGCCGCCAATCTAGTTTCGGGTTATATTCGGGCTATGAAGCAGCGCGATCCCGGCCTGTTCGGACCTGAGTACGACCGCGTCTCGCGGCAGCTTCCAGTCATCGGCGAGCAGAAGGACATCCGCTACTACTCCTCACCGGCCAAGAACGTCCTCAACGGACCGGAGACGACCGGGATGGGATTCTGGTCCATCAATCCCTACATCGGCTGCGCGTTCGGGTGTGCCTACTGCTACGCGCGCTACACCCACCGGTACGTGATGGAACGCGCAGCCACCGATGAGCGGATGACAACGGAGTTGGGCATCGCCTATAACCGGCTTCCGCCGTGGCTGGCGTTCGAGCGCAACATCTTCGTCAAGATGAACGCGCCCGAGGTTTTGAGCCGCACCCTCCGCTTCGGCAGCGACCGGCATTTGAAGCTGCTTCAAGGCGAGACGATAGTCATCGGCACGGCGACTGATCCCTACCAGCCGGCGGAAAGAAGATTTCGAGTGACCCGCGGCATCCTCGAGGTGCTGGCCGAGCATCCGGGATTGAGCATATGCATCATCAGCAAGAGCCCGCTGATCACACGCGACATCGATGTGCTCTCGCGGATCAATCGCATCTCCGACCTCTCCGTTCACATCTCGCTGATCACGCTCGACCGTGATCTGGCCCGCAGAATCGAGCCGAGGTCGCCGACGCCAGAAGCGCGGATTCGCGGGCTGGCACGATTACGAGAGGCCGGGATCGATGCCGGTATCAACTGCATGCCCGTGCTTCCCGGGATCACGGACAATCCATCGGATCTGGAAGCGCTCGTTAAGCGCGTGTCGGAAGCAGGCGCGACCTATGTGGGGGCGTGCGCGGTGAGACTCATGTCCGCCGCGAGGAAGCGGTATTTGCCCTTCATCGAGCAGGAGTTCCCGCATCTCGCCGAGCGGTACCGCAACACTTACGGGAATAGCGCGTACGCGGGCGAAAAATACCGCGAAGGCCTCGCGAACTTCTTCGAGAAGTTGTGCGCGAAGTACGGAGTGCGCGGATGGTCTCGGCGGGACGAGGAAGACGAAGGGGACGAGTCGCCTGGTGCGGCGCTCGTCCCCGATATCCAACTGTCCTTCGAGATTCCGTAGTCGACGCGAGCGGCAGAAGCCGCCCGACGTCGTCTAGTTGCCGCTGTTACTCGCCCGACTTAGGAGCAGGCGGGTTATCACTCGGTCCAAAGCCGATATTCATCGCCGTCAGGAGTGCGGCAGCGTTGTTGGCGGAATTGAACTTCTTCGCACAGGTCGCGATCGCGCGACGAGTCTGCGGGCCGTAGCGGCCGTCGACGTTCGTCACTCCACATCCCTGGTCGCGCAGCTCCTGCTGCAGCGCAAGGAATTGGACTCTGTTGAGTCCAGCCTGAGCAGAAGCCAGGGCTGGGGCGGCGATTAAAGCGATTACAGCGATGGTCTTCTTCATCTTCGATGCCTCCGATCAGGGATGGTCTCTACTATACAGTACAGAGTGTTCGTAGAGCTGCAAGGTCTACGCCGAGGGGGTGATTCGGCAGAGGTGTAATGGACAAAAAAAACGCCCGGCTCGCAAGGAGTCGGGCGTTCTTTTTTTCGAGAAGAATGAGCTTTAGCGCACCATCTGGATGATCAGGGCGCCAACCGCGAGCAGCGCTACGCCGATGGCGATCGCGGAAACAGGCGTAATCGTGACCTGCTGCTTCCACCAGTTGGTGGCGGTGCCGGGTGTGTCGGGCAGAGACGCCATGATGCGCTGCTGAACGTGCACCGGAGTCACGCGGCGGCGCAGCATCTCGCTCTCGGCGTTGATGCGGGTCCACAGCTCGACCTTCGATTTGCCCTCTACTTCACTTGCACGCATAACGTCTACCTCACCGTCAAGCCAGTCGTGGAGCATCGTGTGACCAGAGATTCCATTGAGCGGGACCTCCCGGTCGTACATCTGCTCAGCCGGCTTTTCTTGTCTTTTGACGGGCTCGCGGCCCGAGATCTTGTCATTTCTGTCGAAACCTGCGTCATCGAGCATCATGCGTACTTCTCCTCGAGCAGTTGTTGGAGGGCCTCTCGCGCCCGATGCACTCGCATCTTCAAAGCGCCAACGGTCGTTTCCAGTAACAGCGCCATCTCTTCGTACGATCTTCCCTCAACGTGCTTCATCACGAACGCTTCACGCAGCGAGGGAGCGAGTCTGGCCAGAGCAAACTGCAGGTCCGTACGCAGCTCGTTGCGATCCATCTCTTCTTCCGGCGTCGAGTACGTAGAGGGCTGATCGTCCTCGTCGTAGCTCACGTGCGTTCGCCGGATGTTCTTCAGCCAATCCTTGCACGAATTCGCGACGATTCGAAAAACCCACGCATCGAAACGTCCGCGCACTTCGCCCAAATGCTGATAGGCTTTAATAAATGACGCTTGGAGTATGTCTTCCGCCACATCCGGACTTCCGGTCATCCCAAGTGCATGGCGGTACAAGGGATCGCTATACCGGGTTATCAACACCCCGAACGAGTCCTTGTTACCTGCCAATACCTTCGAAATGATCTCCTGATCGGCGTCAATCAGCGGCGCCTGAGCATCCGGCGTCGCACCCCCCGCGCCCAGTGTTTGAGCACCCTGATTTTGCAGCGGTGTGGCTGTCATCTTCACCCGCCTAATGTAATCCCTTTGCCAGCCCCTATATAGACCCAACTGGCGTGAGGAGAACACCTTATCACCGTTACGACCTTCTGACGAACAGGGGCACGTGGAAGCAACCAAGTTTATCGGAGGCGCACCAGATAGAGGTGCTCGAGGGCCATGTCGCCGTGGTAGTGCCTGCCTTCCCGGTCGCTGTCGGCCTTGTAGCGGCGGTAACGCTGCGTAAAATGCGCGACCTTCCCGTCAACTGACGCTTTCGTTAAGAGCGTTTGGAGCTTATCGGGTGCGAGATGCCCCTCGGAATTGAAGCTTATGAGGGCGTGCCTGGCACCAGTCGCGGCAAGGAGCGCGGAAAAGAGCTTCTGTACCCGCCGCCCGTGCGACCATTGACTTCGTCCTTCCTCGCCTGCCAGCAGCCCCACCTTCCCGCGGATCGCCGGTGCCGAATCGGTCCAGCCGCGCGCCAGAATCTCCGGAATATGGTAGTAGGCCACGTACTGCCTCGAATTGTAGGGAGGATCGATGTAGAGCAGATCCACCTCACCGATCGAGCTCGCTGCGTCTGTCGCATCCATTAGCGCCGCGTGGGCGGGTTGAGCTCCCTTGATGGGCATTTCCGGAACGACCTCGAACGGCCGCTTGGCGTTGGGCTGCCAGCGTTTCATGTAGGAAGCGTAGACACCGGCAGTATTTGCCACCCGGTCGGCACCTTCGATGATCGCGGCGAGGAGCAGATAGTAGCTGTCCTCGGTGATCCTTCCCGTCCTTCGCCAGATCTCCAGCTGCTCGCGCGCAGCATCGATCCGCCCGGCGTTCTCCCCCGTGAAGTACATCCTGCCGCCGGCGACACTACGGCGCGATGGCGAGAAGTGCTCGGTGATGAAGCCCTCGCTTGGTGCTAACGACGCGAGGTCATTCGCCATATCGGTGAGCAAAGAATCGGCGGCTTCGGCCACGACGTACGCGCGCTGGAATACGTACGACGACATGAGAAGATCGCTCGAATGCACGCGCCAGCCTTTCGCCTTGAGCGCGCGACTGACACTGGCAGTTCCGGCAAATGCATCGTGCACGGAGCCGACGCCGATGCCGCTCCGCTTCAGGGTGCGGAGGATGAAAGGCAGAAGTCGTGTCTTGTTGCCGATGTACCTCATGATGCAAAGAGGGCGAGGTTCTTGGCCTCGCCCTCGGAAAGCGGTATCAGCTCGATACTGTTACTGGCTGCACATCTGCACGGCTGTCAGCACGGGTCGCTCGTTTCTCGGAATCTCGAACCCATACGTAAGGTTGAGTGCATCCGCCGCAGCGTTGGCTATCGCCTGCTGGCCATCCAACGATGGATGGACACCATCCAGGGCTATGAATTGTCCAAACGGTCGGGTGCAACCGAGGAATCTGGCCAGGCTGAAAGACTGCTTTATCGCGATAAAGGATGCCAACGCGGTATTCAGCTCGAGATACGCCCATCCGTGCTCAGAGGCCTTCGATTGAATGTAGTTGTTCATCTGAGTAATGACGGTGTTGATGAACGTTACATCCGACGGAGTAAGGATGAAGTCGGGCACCGCGGGATTCGCATTGTCCGCACAGCTGAAGGCGACGGGCTTCGGATTCGTTCCCAACGCGATCAGAACCTTGGTAAAGGCAAAAATCGAATTCGTATTGCCGTTGCAGTCGCTGGAGACGTTGATGCCGAATGACGCAAACGTGACGCTGTCCTTGTAGAAATCATTCCCTGGATAAACGCCGACGATGTTCGGGATGAGCGGCACCGAAACGAGGAGCGCTTTCGCCCCCGTTTTGGCGATGCTGTCTACGACGCCATCGTACTGGGGTTTCCAGAGGTTGAACGGATAGTAGCTGAAGGTGCCATCGGGCTGGCGGTACGCAGCGGCCGGAACGACAAATCCGTCGGTCACGGAGCGTAGAGCTTCGTTGGCGCCCAATTCGACCGACACCAGGGTGGGATTCTGAACCATCATCGACGTAACCTGGCTCCTGCCGGGCGCCAGCACCGCCCTATACAACCGCTTCCGCTGATCCGGTTCGACGGTGGTCGGTGCGACGGTAACCGATTCCGGGGTTATTCGGAGTGCGGCGTATGTTGTCGCTCCGTCCACCGCCACGTTATTGGTGGGGAGCGTGATGCCAGCGACGAGGGCGCAAACCAGATCGGACGCAGCGGGCTGCTGGATGGTACCCCCACTCAGTCGCCTGAACCCCAGCGACAGCGGTGCGATCAGTGGCGAATAACATCCGGGACCTTGAATCTCCGGAGTCGTGAACTGCTTAGCGAAAGCCTGGTGTGCGAGGAGCGCCGGCCACGCTGACTGTTGCGTCGAGTAATACACCCCCGCGGATTGGTAGCCCATGCTAACGCTGGTGCCAAGCGACACGTACTTGTCGAAGGCTTCCTGCCCCTTGGGACCGGTGATGCGCGCGCTGTCAGGTTCGCACGCTGCTACCAACAACACGAGAGCGACAGCACCAGCAGACAAGAACCGGTTACGCGTCATAACGAATCCTCAGAGGTGAAGAAACATCCGGGGGGCCTGGCCCAGCGGGCTGATAATATCTGTCATCGCTGAAACGCGCGCCACCCCAGAGTTCGAATGGCGTCGCCGTGCTCATCGAGCTTCGGTGGAGGCAAGCGTACGCTACCGGGCACACTCGGAGGCATTCCCGTTCGAGCATCTGCACGAGTGGCTTCGATAGCCTCCTTGACTGTTCGCACAACTCCGCACGGGACGCGCACCGACTGAAGCCTGTCGATCCAATGTTGCGCGTCCATTCCTCGGACGCGCTCTGCAACCGCTGTGACTACACGATCGCGGTTCGTCACGCGGCCGGCATTGCTTGCGAGAGCCTGGTCGTCGGCGAGATCGCGCAAGCCGAGTGATTCCACGCACGCACGCCATTGCGCGTCGCTTCCGACGCCGATGACGAACGGCCGATCCGCGGCTTGGAACAGCTGGTAGGGAACGAGATTCGGATGGGCGTTGCCCCATCGCTTCGCATCCCTGCCCGAGACGAGTACGTTCTGCGCGACGTTGATGAGCGCCGCGCGCGCACTGTCCGCGAGCGAAATGTTGATGAGACGATTTGCCCTGGACAGCGTCCCCGCGCCGCGCTCCGCTACCGCCGCCAGAATCGCGATCGCTGCATCCTTTCCCGCGATCAGATCGGCAAAGGCGACACCGGTCTTCATCGGCGCTCGATCGGGCTCCCCGGTAACTGCCATCCACCCGCACTCCGCCTGAATGACGAAGTCATAGCCAGGGCGCGTACTTTCGGGTCCGAAACCGGAGATCGTGCACCAGATGAGCGATGGGTTCCGCTCGAGGAGATCGCGCGGATCGAGTCCGAGGCGTGCGAGCGAGCCGGGCAGAAAATTCTCGAGCACTACGTCGGCATCGCGGATCAGATCGAGCACGACTCTCCGATCGGTCTCGTTCGAGAGGTCCGCCGCGATGTTCTTCTTGTTCCGGTTGATGGCCAGGAAATAGGCGCTTTCGCCATCAGCATCGAAGGGTGGTCCCCAGCCTCGCGTTTCGTCGCCTTGACCGGGTCGCTCGACTTTAATGACGTCCGCTCCCAGATCTCCAAGCATCATCGAACAAACGGGTCCCGCCAGTACTCGGCTCAGGTCCAGCACTTTTAGGTTCATTTGTCTCTGTTTGGCTTATTAGTGCTTGATAAGTGTGCGCTTACTGTCTTTACAACGCGCTACAAGTGGCCTTGGAAGCCGGTACGCGAAGACAGTTCAGCCCACCTTGCTTTAGTCACGAAAAATCATATACTTAGCGCCGTTCAAGCCCCAGTCGGGGCGAACTCGATTTTCTGAGATCCCCACCCGTCGGCCGAGCCCCTAGCGCTGACCGGAGCCCATAAATGCCCGATAGAGAAAAACCCGCAGTTGCTACTCCTACAGCACCTGCTCCCGCCCTCGGCACGCCTCCGATTCCGCCCAAGCGCAGTCCAGGCCACCGCGGAGCTGATGTAAAAGATACCGTCGCCGAAATGGCGGCGAAGGCTCACGAGATCAGCCTCGAGGCCGGCAGTAAGATGGCTGCCGCGATGAAGGACGTCGTCGGCGCTGCCGCAGGCCTTACCGGATTCGTCCTTGAAAGCGCGCGCGACCTGCTTCAGTACATGGTCCGTCGCGGTCAGATGACGCAGGAGGAAGCAGACAAGCTGATGCGCGAAGTCGAAGCATCGCATGCGAAGAGAAAGCCATACTCTGCTCCGGCATCGGTCGCGGCCAAGACCGCGCCCAAAGTCGAGGCCTCACATTCTGCTTCTGCGCACATCGCCAAGCACGCACCGGCCCCGGTCAAGCACGCCGCCAAGCCCGCTGTCAAGCACACCGCCGCCAGAAAACCGACCGCCAAAAAGCCGACCATGAAGCCGGCCGCAAAGAAACACACGCACAAATCCGCGTCCAAGTCCAAGCCCAAGGCTTCAGGCAAGACCGCGAAAAGAAGATAGGCCGTGGCCATACCGCGAGGCGATGCAGTCGCGCTCGCCCGCGCTCTGATACAAATCGATTCCAGAAACCCCACCCTCGCTCCGGAATCGCCGGGTGAGGGCGCCTGCGCCCGCGCCCTCGCTGGGGTGCTCGAGAATTGGGGCTTCTCCGTCGAGATCGACGAGATCGCTCCGAACCGCTCGAATGTCGTGGCGCGTCTCGGGCCCAGCGATGCACCAGCGCTAATGCTGAACGGTCATCTCGATGTCGTCGGTGTGGAGGGGATGGTTCATCCCCCATTCGCCGCCGACGTTCGCGACAACCGGATTTACGGTCGCGGCTCGGCTGACATGAAGGGAGGCGTGGCCGCGATGTGCGCCGCCGCGGTACTCGGTTACAGCCCCAAAGCGAAGCGGCAGATCCTGATCACCGCGGTCGTCGACGAGGAGTACGAAAGCCTTGGCATGCGCGCCCTGTTGGCGTCGGGGGTCCGTGCTGATGCCGCGATCATCACAGAGCCGACGAGGCTCGCCATCTGCCCTGCGCATCGCGGCTTTGTCTGGTTCGAAGTCGGCTTTACCGGCCGCGCGGCTCACGGCAGCCGCTACGACATCGGCATTGACGCGATCATGCATGCGGGACTCTTTCTTACCGAGCTCGATGAACTCGAGAAAAAGCGCGACGCGGGTCCGCTCCATCGTTTGCTGGGCCGCGGATCCTTGCATGCATCTACGATCCAGGGTGGTGTCGGATTGACGACCTACCCCGAAAAATGCGATCTCAGGGTCGAGCGCCGGACGCTTCCCGGAGAATCGCCTGAGATGGCGATGGCCGAGATCACCGACGCAGTTGCGCGGGTAAGGTCGAAGCGCCCGGATTTGGACGCTCGCGTTACATTCATTAAAGCACAACTGCCGAGTGACGTGCCTGGCGATAGTCCGATCGTGATGCGGCTGCAAACGGCCCTCGAACGTGAAGGCATGCCTGTGAAGATCGAGGGACTCTCGGCGTGGACAGACGCCGCGCTGCTCAACGAGGCGGGAATTCCGGCGATCTGTTTCGGGCCAGGCGACATTGCTCTCGCCCATGCGGCGGAGGAATTCGTTTCAGTCGATGAGATCGAGCGCGCGACACGTGTGCTGACTCGCGTCGTGAGTGACTGGTGCAATTAGATCTGGCAAGGTTGAAGGAAGAGGAGTGGCTCGTTGACTGAGTGGACGCACAAGCAATACGACATTCTCGAGCGAGCGATCCAGACCGGTCGCCGGATCGCGGCTTATCGGCGCGGGACGGAATATGTCGTCGTGCCGATGAGACTGCGAGTGATCAGCGGTCGCGAAGCAGTGGAAGCGACGCACCCGACCACTGGCGATCAGATCACGCTCTATCTCGACGAGATGGACAGCTTCGAGGTGGTGAAATGACCCGCGCCAAGTCGGGTGACCTGGTCGCCATCTATGCCGACGAGTCGTGCATCGGCAACGGACGTGAGGGCGACAATCCCGGTGGCGCCGGTGGATTGATCGAATGGCTTCATCCAAGGTCCAACGAAGTAACTCGCTGCGATTACTGGATCTCGGAGCCGGCGACAACAAACAACCGTATGGCCCTCCGCTCTGTAATCGAGGCCTTCCGCGCGATCTCAAGGAGCGGTAATTCCTATCGTGTTGTCTTTACGAGCGATTCGAGCTACATCGTTAAAGGCTTGAATGAGTGGCTTGAGAAGTGGAAGGCACAAGGTTGGAAGAAGAAAAACGGGCCCATCCTCAATCTGGAATTGTGGAAGGAAGTCGACTCCGTCGTTTCTCCGCATGAATACCAAGGCAGATGGGTCGGTGGCCACGCCGGACATCCACAGAATGAATACGCCGACTTTTTGGCGACCCGCGCAGCCGAGGAACAATCGAATTCAGGCGGGTTACGGGAATCTGAGTTCGGAAACTGGTTGGCGAATCAAAAGGAAGGCCCGCTCTCCTTGAAGGACACAGCTCCCTTCCCTGAACTTCATTCATTCCAGCCGAGCAGGCGCACATGGACGACCTAGACAGGCTATTTCAGCGATTGGTTCACAACATCAGGAACGGGCACGCCGAGTATCTCAGCGTACCGTTCACGGTGCAGGAGCTCCACGACTCGCTCGTCCCCTATCGTCACTACCGGCGCGACCTCGGCATCGAGACCAATCAGGATTATGAAGCAGCGGTGACGCGCCTGTTGTCCGGCGAGAAGGGCTACATCCGCGCCGATCAGGCGATGCAGGAGAGACTCAAGAAGGAGCTCGCATCGGAGAACACGGATCTGGGTGCATTTCGCGATTACGGAGACACGCGGATCTCTCTTGCCCCCGACGCGGTGCAGAAACTGGGAGTTTCGATTCCCTCGCAGAACTCGGGAGGCTATTCGGTCGGCGGAGCTCGCGCCGCGGGCCAGGGCGGGAATGGCGAGAGCACGACATCCTTTGCGATGCCTGGCCTCTCGACGATGGATCCGCCAGACGGGTGCAAGTTCTGCGGGGGCACCCTGCCCGAAGGACGAGCCGTCACCTACTGCCCACATTGCGGCCAGAATCTCGCCGCGAAGCATTGCGCCGGCTGCGGTACGGAGCTCGACCCTGTCTGGAAGTTCTGCGTGAACTGCGGAAAGAAGGCCGTATAACGCACGGACCTGAATCATGAGCGGGAAAACTGAGTTCGCCGGCGTAGCTTTCCTGTCGGCCGTCCGCACGCCATTCGGCACTTTCGGCGGCAAGCTCAAGGGGTTCTCGCCGGTCGACCTCGCCGTTCATGCTTCGAAAGCGGCGATCGAGCGCGCGGGCGTCGCCGCGACGGATATCGACCAGACGATATTCGGAAACGTTCTATACACGACGAGCGATTCAATCTATTTCGCGCGGCATGTAGCGTTGAAATCGGGATGCAAGCAGGAGACTTCAGCGCTGACGCTCAATCGTCTCTGCGGGTCCGGGTTCCAGGCGGTTGTGAGCGGCGCGCAGGAAATCATCCTCGGCGACGCCCAGATCTGTCTCGTTGGCGGAGCCGAGTCGATGTCGCAGGCACCGCACGTGACGCGTGGCCTCAGGTGGGGAACTCCGCTCGGCAAGGCGCCAGTGATGGAGGACGTCCTGTGGGAAGGACTGACGGATTCCTACGTCGGGCTCGGCATGGCCGAGACGGCGGAGAATCTCGCCGAGCGCTACAAGCTCGATCGTGGATGCGTGGATGAGTTTGCGCTGAGATCGCAGCAATTGTCGAAGGCGGCGTGGGAGGAGGGAGTATTTGACGACGAAGTCGTACCGGTTCCGATCCTGAATCCGAAAACCGGCAAGACGGAGGAGTTTTCTACCGATGAGCACATGCGGCCGGATACGACGGCGGAAAAGCTGGGCGCGCTCAAGCCGGTGTTCCGAAAGGATGGCGTCGTCACCGCGGGAAACGCGTCGGGGATTGGCGATGGAGCGGCAGCGATGATCATCGCCAGCGAGGAGTTCGCGAAGTCGCGGGGTCTCAAGCCGTTGGGTCGCCTCATTTCATGGGGAGTTGCGGGCGTCGATCCCGCGGTGATGGGCATCGGACCTGTTCCCGCGTCGAAGATCGCGTTGGCGAGAGCCGGCTTGTCCATGGACGACATGGATCTCATCGAGGTGAACGAAGCTTTCGCCGCTCAAACCTGTGCCGTGGAGCGTGAGCTGTCCCTCCCGCGCGAGCGGCTCAACGTGCACGGCGGGGCAATCGCGCTGAGCCACCCGCTTGCCGCCTCCGGAGCGAGGATCACGGCCCATCTACTGCATGCTTTACGAGCCCGTGGAAAGCGATACGGTCTCGGCACCGCCTGCATCGGCGGCGGCCAGGGCATCGCACTCGTGGTTGAATCCATTCAATAGTCTGCGCTCGTCGCAGTGAACGAGGAAAACAACATGAAGCGACTCGGCGGTCGAGTTTTGAGGTGGCGACGCATCCCGGTCACCCGCGTATTCGCAATGACGGTCGCGGCCGGCATTGTGACCGCGTGCGGATCGGTCGGCGGAGGCGGAGGCGGCACTGTCACGAACCCTGGGCCGACTCCCGATCAGACGTCGCCCGATGTGATTTGGCCCGTCAAGACCCGTGAGCACGTCGATCTGTGGCTGCACGGGTACGCGCTGCTGCAGGAAGACACGACCTTCGTTCCATTCTTCAGGCGCGGATACAGCACCAACATGATCGTTCTCAAGAACAGGGCGAACGTCGTGACCCAGCTCGATGCAAATCGGGACCGG
>Ga0184605_10000347_pt1 | contig 13569 bp, 12 predicted proteins | sample PLM0_30_coex_FD_132995 | JGI IMG/M metagenome (GOLD analysis project Ga0184605, IMG submission 132995) | Groundwater sediment microbial communities from an aquifer in East River, Colorado, USA - PLM0_30_coex | ecosystem: Environmental > Terrestrial > Soil > Riparian zone | place: USA: East... | reverse complement strand
TCGTCGCCGTACTCGGCCTCGCGGACGATCTCTGGTCGGGCCCCGAGCGCGGCTTTCGCGCCCACCTGCGGGCCGGGCGCACGACCGGAATGCTCAAGCTCGTCGGCATCCCGCTCGTCGGTCTCGCCGCAACGCGGAAGGCGTCCGGCGCGCTCCTGGTCGGGCTCATGGCCAACTTCCTCAACCAGCTCGACACGCGCCCGGGGCGGGCGCTCAAGGCCTACCTCGTCGGCGCTCTCGCGACGCGTGCGCCGGTCGGTCCCGCCGTCCTGCTACTTCCATACGATCTCCGCGAGAACGTGATGCTTGGAGACGCAGGCTCGAACGCGCTGGGCGCGATGCTAGGCTTGAGTTCCGTGAGTCGTCTCACGGAAAGGAGCCGTTGGCTGGCGATCGGTGCGCTGGCCGGGCTGACCCTCATCGGTGAACGACGCTCCCTCGGCGAGCTGATCGAGCGCACGCCTGGGCTCTCCGCCCTTGATCGACTCGGGCGGGAGGCGTTCTGAGAGCGACGAAGTACGTCTTCGTCACCGGCGGGGTCGTCTCGTCCCTCGGCAAGGGAATCACCGCCGCCTCGCTCGGGCGACTGCTGAAGGCGCGCGGCCTGAAGGTTCAGGTCCAGAAGTTCGACCCCTACATCAATGTCGACCCCGGGACGATGAGCCCGTTTCAGCACGGCGAGGTCTTCGTCACGGAGGACGGCGCCGAGACCGACCTCGACATCGGCCATTACGAGCGCTTCATCGACGAGAACCTCTCGAGGTACGCGAACCACACGTCGGGCTCGGTCTGGTACTCGGTGCTGCGCAAAGAGCGGAAGGGCGAATACCTGGGCTCGACTGTGCAGGTGATCCCGCACATCACGAACGAGATCAAGGAGCGCATCCGCCGGGTCGCCGAGACGACCGACACGGACGTCGTCATCAGCGAGGTCGGGGGGACCGTCGGCGACATCGAGTCGCTCCCGTTCCTCGAGGCGATCCGGCAGTTCCGGCGCGAGGCCGGTCCCGAGAACGTGCTCTACCTGCACGTGACGTACGTCCCGTTCGTCGAGGTCGCCGGCGAACTGAAGACGAAGCCGACCCAGCACTCGGTCAACGAGCTGCGCCGCATCGGCGTGCACCCCGACATCGTCGTGTGCCGCGCCGGAGAAGAGCTCTCGCACGAGCTGCGCGAGAAGATCGCGCTCTTCGCCGATATCGAGCCGCGCGCTGTGATCGTCAACCGCGATGTCCCCGACGTCTACCTCGTTCCCGAGGCGCTCCAGGCCGAGGGGCTCGACGAGCTCGTCTGTTCGAAGCTGGGTCTGGAGACCGGCCCGCCCGAGCTCGGCGAATGGGCGGAGCTGACGGACAGGGTTCGCCGGCTCGATGGCGCGGTGCAGATTGCGCTCGTCGGCAAGTACGTCAAGCTCCAGGACGCCTACCTCTCCGTCCACGAGGCGCTGAAGCACGCCGGCATCTACCACGGCTGCAATGTGCATGTGCGCTGGCTCGACGCGGAAGGAATGGCGCTCGAAGAGGCGGAAGCGGAGCTCGAGCAGGTCGACGGTGTGCTCGTGCCCGGCGGCTTCGGCTCACGCGGCTGGGAGGGAAAGATCCTCGCCTGCCGAGTCGCCCGCGAGCGCGAGATTCCGTACCTCGGGATCTGCCTCGGCATGCACGTGGCGATCTCGGAATTCGCGAGACATGTCGTGGGCCTCGCGGGCGCGAACTCGACCGAGATGGACCCCGAGACGCCGTACCCCGTCATCGATCTGTTGCCGGAGCAGAAGGAGATCGAGGATCTCGGGGGGACGATGCGGCTGGGCGCGCAAGCCGTCGAGCTCGTCGAGGGAACCCGCACTCGCGAGGCGTACAGCGAGGCCGTCGTCCCCGAGCGCCACCGGCACCGCTATGAGGTGAACAACCACTTCCGACCACGGCTCGTCGAGGCCGGTCTCGTCATCTCCGGGACGTTCCAGGAGGGACGGCTCGTCGAGATCATCGAGCTGCCCGATCACCCCTGGTTCGTCGCCAGCCAGTTCCACCCGGAGTTCAAGTCCCGGCCGACGCGGCCCGCGCCACTCTTCCGAGAGTTCGTGGGCGCCGCGCTCGGGCGCGCCCGGGAACGTGCCGGCGAGGCCATTCCGGCCGCCACCACCGCTTAGCCGCGGCCTAAGATCGCGGAGTGCCCGAGGACGCGCTGGTCGCCCTCTTCACCGAGCTTGCGGCTCTGCCGAGCCCGCCGGGCGATGAGCGCGTGGTCGCCGACCGGGTGACGGCGTACCTGCGCGGTCTCGGTCTCGACGTCGCCGAAGACGACGCGGGTGAGCGGATCGGCTCGAATGCCGGCAATCTCTACGCGCGTCTCGAGCCCAGCGGGGAGGGTGGGACGCCGCTCTTCTTCTGCGCCCATCTGGACACGGTTCCTCCGGAGGGGGCGATCGAGCCGGTTCTCGACAATGGAGTCATTCGCAACGCCGCCGGCACGATCCTCGGCGCCGACAACAAGTCCGCGGTCGCCGTCATGCTGGAGGCGACTCGACGCCTGCTGTCCGAGAATCGCCCCCATGCAGGCCTCGAGCTCCTCTTCACGCCGAAGGAGGAAACCGGGCTGCACGGGGCGGCGGCGTTCGACCACGAGCAGCTGCGGGCTCGCATCGGCTACGTCTACGACCAGGCTGCTCCGATCGGCGAGGTCATCCTCGGCGCTCCGCACGCGCACTCGATGGAGGTCCGCTTCCACGGCCGGGCAGCCCACTCCGGCATGTATCCGGAGGAGGGGCGCTCCGCGATCGCAGCGGCTGCGAAGGCGATCGCCGACTTCAAGCTTGGCCGGGTCGACGAGGAATCGACTGCCAATGTCGGCATCATCGGCGGCGGCACCGCCGGGAACATCGTCCCCGAGTGGTGCTCGTTCCTGGCCGAGGCCCGCTCGCACGACCCGCAGAAGCTGGCCGACCTCGTGCGCGAGATGCTCGAAGCGGCGACGTTTGCGGCGGGGCTCGAGGACTGCCAGGTCGAGACCGAGGTGCACAAGAGCTACAGCGGGTACCGCTTCAAGCGGGACGACTTCGTCGTCCGCCTCGCTCGGACGGCGCTGGAGCGGACCGGCTATGAGCCCTCGCTGAAGATGAGCGGCGGCGCGGCCGACGCGAACGTCTTCAACGAGCGCGGTCTGCAGTGCGTCAACCTCGCGAACGGCATGGCCGAGATCCACACGCCCGACGAGCACATCGCCGTCGCCGATCTCGAGGCGATGGTGGACGTGACGCTTGCACTCGTCGAGACGGCTCGCGAAGCGCATGCCGCTTAGCCTCCGGCGCGGCAGGGTGACCGCGGTCCTGGAGCGCCTCGACGGGCTCGCCCGGCTCGAGGTCGACGGCCGGGGCTGCATCGCGTTCCCGCGCCTGACGGGGCCGGTCGCGCTCGGGGACGAGGTGATCGTCAACGTCCAGGCACGCGAGCTCGGCCTCGGCTCGGGGGGCTTCGACGTGCTCTACGGCAATCTGACGCGTGGTCTCGACCTGGGGCCTGCGTCCGGCGCGCACGTAATGACGCTTCCCTACTCGCCGCTGCAGTCCGCGGTGCGCTTCGTCGAGGAGGAGGGCGGACTCGCCGAAAGCCTCGCCGACATGCCGGTCGTGTGCTGCTCGCTGCACTCGCAGCTCGCGCCGGCCTGTGCTGGCATCGGGGCAGGCGTACGGGTGGCCTACGTCCAGCTCCCGGGCGGCGCGCTTCCGGTTTCCCTGTCGGATTCGGTAAGAACCCTCAAGACCCGTGGACTCGTCGAAGTGGCCGTGGCGGCGGGTGCCTGCTTCGACGGCGACGTCCAGGCCGTCGGCGTCGCGTCGGCGCTCGCCTGGGCGGCTGGGGCGGGCTTTGACATCGCGGTCTGCGCCATCGGGCCGGGAGTGGTGGGGACGGCTTCACGGCTCGGTCATGGTGGGGTGGCCGCTGCCGAGGCAGCGAATGCGGCGAGCGCACTCGATGGTTCGCCGGTGTTGGCCGTTCGAGTCTCCGAACGCGACCCGCGAGAACGGCACCAGGGTGTCTCGCACCACACGCGCGCGGTGCTCGAGCTCGCGCTCGGTCAAGCGGTGGTCGCCTGGCCGGCCGGCCTCGAGGCTCCGTATTGGCTGTCTGCACGCGAGGAGGTCGACGTCACTGGCTGGCGCGAAGCTTGCGACGGGTTGCGGCTCGAGCACATGGGCCGCGGGCCAGGCGACGATCCGTGGTTCTTCGCATCGGCCTTCGCCGCCGGCAAGCTCGCCGGCCGCCTGGTCGGCTAGATGGACGAGCGCCGCCTCGGGCCCGTTGTCGGGCTCGGTACCTGGAGGACGTTCGACGACGACCGGCAACTCGCCGACGTCGTCGTCGGTGCAGCTCTCGATGCCGGCTGCCGTCTCTTCGATTCGTCACCGATGTACGGCGTAGCCGAACAGTCGCTGGGCGCAGCACTCGCGGAGCGTCGTTCCAAGGCGGTCGTCGCGACGAAGATCTGGGCCGGATCGGTCGAGGAGGGCCGAGCGCAGCTCGAGGACCAGCTCGGTTGGTTCGGCCGAGTTGAGATCGAACAGGTGCACAACCTCGTTGCCTGGGAAGAGCATCTGCCCTGGCTCGAGGAGGAGCGCGAGGCTGGACGGGTCGAGCGGCTGGGCGTTACCCACTGGCATTCGTCGGCCTTCGGCGAGCTTGCCCGAGCGCTCGAAACTCGCCGGTTTTCCGTGCTTCAGATCCCATTCAACCCGCTCGAGCGCGAATGCGAGCGCGAGTTGCTGCCGCTGGCCGCGGAGCTGGGCGTCGCAGTGTTCGCAATGCGGCCGCTGGGAGACAAATCTCGCCTGCCTCACCCGCCGCCGCCGGAGGCGCTCGCACCGCTCAGCGAGGTCGGTGTCTCGAGTTGGCCGCAAGCGCTCTTGAAATGGGCGCTCTCGGACGAGCGAATCGATGTAGTCATCCCCGCCTCGCGTAACCCTGAGCACGTGCGCGAGAACGCGGCCGCAGGCAACCCGCCATGGCTCGGCCCTGAGGAGCGCGAGCTCGTCGAGCGGCTGGCCCAGACCTGACCGCTCCAGACATGTGCCCGGGGCCGGCCGCGGGCCACCCTCCGGTTCCAGGCTAGTTGCCGAAAGCGCGCGTGTCTGTGGCGAGAATGTGCCGAGAATGGGAAAGGTGAGTCATCGACTCGGCGGCGACGAAGGACGTGCCGGCTTTGCCGGCGTGTGCGGTCCAGCCAACCTTCTGGGCAGCAGCGCAATCCGGCCCTCAACGTGGATGAGCGACTAAGGTTGCCCGGCTTCAGATGAGGATCGGCGTTGCCAAGGAGATCAAGTCCGACGAGTACCGCGTCGCGCTGACGCCGGCGGGGGCCCGCGAGCTCGTCCAGCAGGGGCACGACGTGCTCGTCGAGACGGGCGCAGGAGCCGGCAGCGCTTTCACGGACTCGGCGTACGAGTCGGTCGGCGCTCAGATCGTGCCGGTCGACGAGGCCTGGGGTGAGGCGGAGCTAGTGCTGAAGGTGAAGGAGCCCGTGCCTGGGGAGTACGAACGCCTGCGCGAGGGCCTCGTCCTCTTCACCTATCTCCACCTGGCGGCCGACGAGGAACTTACGCGGGCGCTGGTTGAAAGCGGAATCACAGCAGTCGCTTACGAGACCGTCGAGACCCCCGATCGCGCACTGCCGCTGCTGGCGCCGATGAGTGAGATCGCCGGTCGGCTCGCCGCTCAGGCAGGTGCCTACTTTCTCGAAAAACCGGTGGGCGGCCGGGGTCTGCTGCTGGGCGGCGTGCCCGGCGTCGCGCCGGGCAAGGTCGTGGTCATCGGCGGGGGAATGGTCGGCTACAACGCCACCGTCATCGCCCTCGGCCTCGGCGCCCGCGTGACGATCGTCGAGCGCTCGATCGACCGCATGCGTCACCTCGAGGAGGTGCTCGGGGCGCGGGTGACCCTGCTCATGTCGTCGAGCCTCCAGATCGAGGAGTCGGTTGCGGACGCCGACGTCGTCATCGGCGCCGTGCTCATACCCGGTGCGCTGGCCCCGAAGCTCGTAAGCCGCGAGATGGTCGCCGGCATGAAGGAGGGCTCTGTCGTGGCCGACGTCGCAATCGACCAAGGCGGTTGCTTCGAGACCTCACACCCGACTACGCACTCCGAACCGGTCTACGTCGTCAGCGGAGTGACGCACTACTGCGTTGCCAACATGCCCGGAGCGGTGCCCATCACCTCGACGAAGGCGCTGACCAACGCGACCCTGCCCTACGTCGAGGAGATCGCGGAGCATGGCCTCGCGGAGGCCGTCGCCCGCGACCCTGCTCTCGCCCACGGTGTCAACGTGCTCGACGGCAAGGTGACCTACGAAGCCGTCGCCGAGGCGCACGGCCTCGAGTATGCGCCGCTCGAGGACGTCCTTCCGCTCTCACCCGTCTGAGTCGCTACGACGTCTGCGGTTCGGGCTTCTTCTTGGTCCCCGTGGGGAAAACCTTGACGACCAGCCAGGTAATCCCGGCCGCGAAGCCGGCAACACATGCGACAAAGACGATGAGGCCGAGCAGGCCGAGGACGGTTCCCATGACCGACCTAGAATAGCTTCATGTCCCGCGCATGCGTCATCGTGCTGGACGCGGTCGGCGCGGGCGAGCTCCCTGACGCGGCCGAGTTCGGCGACGAAGGCTCAGACACCCTGGGCAACGTGGCGCGCGCGGTCGGAGGCCTCGACCTGCCCAATCTCGAGGCGCTCGGGCTTGGAAACGTCGAGCCGCTGGAGGGCTGTCCGCCGCAGCCCGGCGCTCCAGCGGTCGCGGGCCGCCTGGTCGAACGGTCGCGCGGCAAGGACACGACAACCGGCCACTGGGAGCTCATGGGCATCGTGACGCCGCAGCCGATGCCAACGTATCCGCACGGCTTCCCATTCGAGGTCATCGATCCCTTCATGCACCGCACGGGTCGGGGCGTCCTCGGCAACAAGGCCGCCTCCGGGACCGAGATCATCGAGGAGCTGGGGGAAGAGCACCAGCGAACGGGGAAGTGGATCGTCTACACCTCCGCCGACTCCGTCTTCCAGATCGCGGCCCATGTCGACACGATCCCGCTCGACGAGCTCTATCGCGGGTGCGAGATCGCGCGGGAGATTCTGACCGGGAAGGACGCAGTCGGCCGCGTCATCGCCCGACCATTCACAGGGGAGCCGGGGAACTACGTTCGTACTCCGGACCGCCACGACTGGTCCCTCGAACCTCGACAGCCGAACTACCTCACCCTCATCCGCGAGGCCGGGTCGAAGGTGCACGGCGTCGGCAAGATCAGGGACATCTTCGCGGGCTGCGACATCGACGAGTCGCATCCGACCAAGTCGAACGTGGACGGCATCAACCAGACGGAGCGGCTGCTCCACGAGCTCGACCAGGGTCTGATCTTCGTGAACCTCGTCGAGACGGACATGCTCTGGGGCCACCGCAACGATCCGGTCAACTTCCATCGCTGCCTCCAGGACTTCGACCGCCGCTTGCCCGACCTCCTGGCCGCGCTGCAGCCCGGTGATCTCATGATCCTGACCTCCGACCACGGCTGCGACCCGACGACGCCGTCGACGGACCATTCACGCGAGCATGCACTTCTCCTCACCTACGTCGCGGGCAAGAATGCCGCCGGCCGAATCCATGAGGGCGAGTTCGCAGACGTCGGCGCCACCGTCAACCGCTGGCTCGGTGGGAAGGCTCCGCGCAGGGGAACTCCGGGCCTCCCGATCGTCGAGCCGTGACCGATCCCGAGGCGAGGTCGTTGATCCGGCCAGCCGAGCTGATCGAGCGGAAGCGCGACGGCGGCCGGCTCGAGCCGCAGGAGATCACCGAGCTCGTGCTCGGGCACGCCCGCGGGGAGATCCCGGACTACCAGCTCGCCGCTTTCTGCATGGCCGTCTACTTCCGCGGCCTCTCCGCCGAGGAGACCCTGGCACTGACCAACGCGTTCGTCCGCAGCGGCTCGACGCTCGATCTGCGGGCGGAGCTCGGGCGCGCCGTCGTCGACAAGCATTCGACCGGCGGCGTGGGGGACAAGACCTCGCTCGTCGTCGGCCCGCTCGTTGCGGCTTGTGGCGTGCCGTTCGGGAAGATGAGCGGCCGCGGCCTCGGGCACACCGGCGGGACTCTCGACAAGCTGGAGTCGATCCCCGGCTTCCGCGTTGAGCTGTCCAAGGAGGATTTCGTCGAGCAGGTACGCGACGTCGGCCTGGCGATCATCGGGCAGTCGCCCGATCTCGTCCCGGCCGACAAGCGGCTCTACGCGCTGCGCGACGTCACAGCGACAGTGGACAGCATCCCGCTGATCGCGGCCAGCATCATGTCCAAGAAGATCGCCGCGGGCGCCGAGGGGATCGTGCTCGACGTCAAGGTCGGCGACGAAGCCTTCATGAAATCCCTCGAGGACGGCCGCATGCTGGCAGAGGCGATGCTCGAGCTCGGTCGCGGCGCGGGGCGCCAGGTGATCTCGCTCCTGACCGACATGGACCAGCCTCTCGGCTGGGCGATCGGAAACGCGATCGAGATCGAGGAGGCAAGAGCACTGCTGGCCGGGGAGGAGACGCCGCCGGACCTCTTCTCACTCGCAATCCAGGCCGCGGGCCAACTCCTCGCGCTTTCGGACCTCGACATCGACGCGGAGGAGGGAACCCGGCGCGCCGAGCAGGCGGTCGAGGACGGCTCTGCGCTGGCGGCCTACGAGCGCTGGATCGAGGCGCAAGGCGGCGATCCCAGTCCCGACGTGCTGCCCAGAGCCCCTGTGGCGCGAGAGCTGACCGCCGAGCACGAGGGCTTCCTCGCAGCGGTCTCGGCACTCGGCATCGGACGCGTTGCGCTCGAGCTCGGGGCAGGGCGCCGGACGAAGGAGGACGCGATCGACCATGCGGTCGGCATCCGCTGCTTCGCGAAGCGCGGTGACGTCGTCGAGGTCGGCGAGCCGCTCGCCGCGGTCTACGCACGGGACGAGACAGCCGCCGACCACGCAGTGGAGCGCATCCGCACCCTGATCTCGATCGCGGACGAGCCCCAGCCGCCGCGCCCGATCGTGCTCGAGACGCTCGCCTGACGCATCGGCGACGCGAGCTACGCTGGTGCGGTGCCTGAGCTACCGGAGGTCGAGACGATCCGGGTCGGCCTCGAACCACTCCTCGCGGGGCGGAGGTTCGAACACGTCGAGATCGAGGACTCGCGGCTGACCCGGCCACATGACCCGCTGGCGGTTGCCGCCGAGCTCGTGGGCGAGACCGTGGCGGCGCTCGAGCGCCGCGGGAAATATCTCCTTGTTCGATTCGAGAGCGGTCGAGTTCTCCTGATTCACCTCCGGATGACGGGCAGCCTGCTGCTTGTGCGGGACGGAAACGCGGACAAGGATCTCTATCGCCGTGCTGTTATCAAATTAGACAACGGATCGGACGTCGCCTACCGAGACGTGCGCCGCTTTGGAACGTGGCTCCTGCTCGAGCCCGGTGAGCTCGAGCCCTATCTCGCCTCGCGCGTCGGAGACGAGCTGCTCGACCGGCGGCTCTCCGCCCAGGCGCTCGAACGCCTGCTCGAACGGCGCCGGGCGCCGATCAAGGCGGTGCTCCTCGATCAGCGCGTATTCGCCGGCGTCGGGAACATCTACGCGGACGAGGCGCTCTGGTGGGCGCAGATCCATCCCCTCCGCCCGGCCGCGAGTCTCGACCGGGCCGAGCTTCGTGCCCTGGTGCGAGGTGTCCGCAAGTCGCTCAGACACGGAATCGCGCGCCAGGGGGCGACCTTGCGCGACTACCGCGGCGCGGACGGCGCAGCGGGCTCGATGCAGCGCGAGTTCCGCGTCTACGGCCGGGAGAGCGAGCCCTGCATCCGTTGCGGGGTCCCGATCGAGAAGACTCGGGCCGGGGGCCGCGGCACTTGGTACTGCCCGAATTGCCAGGTCTAGTCGACCGAGCTCCTTCGCCGGCCGGAAACGTAACTACGCTGAGCTAGTGCCACCCACGTCGGCAGCAGTTGCCCTGACGGCGCGGCTCGAGCTCGGGCGGGCGGCTCTCGCAGTCGCAGTCGGACTCGGCCTCGCCGCGATCGGCTTCGCGAACGGTGGCTATTTCCCGACGGCCTGGGGCTGGGGCGCGCTCGTTGTGCTCACCGTCGTGGCGGCCTACCTCGTCGTCGGCGAGGCGACCCGCCCGTCGAGGCTCGCGATGGTTTCGCTCACTGCTCTCGCCGCCTTCGGCGCCTGGACCTGGCTCGCTCTGCTCTGGACCCACAACACCGCCGCGACGGTACTCGAGGGGCAGAGGCTGTTGCTCTACGCCGGCGCGCTCGCCGCGCTCGTGCTGCTCGTTCGCCGGGCGACCCTGACGCTGGCGCTCGCCGCGACACTCGCCGCCGTCGTCATCGTCTCGGGCTACGGGCTTCTCACGCGACTCTTCCCGGAGCGGCTCGGCATCTACGACCCGGTTGCCGCCTACAGGCTCGAGGAGCCGCTGACCTACTGGAACGCGCTCGGGGTCTTCGCGGTGATGGGCGCGTTCCTGGCGCTCGGCTTCGCAGCCCGGGCGCAAAGCCTGGTCGCACGTGCAGCCGCTGCGGCGACGCTGCCGATCCTTCTGGCGACGGTCTATTTCACCTTCAGCCGTGGAGCCTGGGTCGCAGCCGCGATCGGTCTCGCGCTCGCGGTCGCAGTCGACCCACGCCGTCTGCAGCTGCTGCTGGCCGGAATCGTCCTCGCCCCGGCCTCTGCACTCGCCGTCCTCATCTCTTCCAACCAGGACGCTCTCACTCGCACGGACGCGCCACTTGCGGCCGCATCACGTGAAGGCCACCGGCTCGCGCTCTACCTACTCCTGCTCGTCGTCGCCTCTGCAGTGTTCGGACTCGCACTGGGTTCTGCGGAAAGGCAAATCACTCCCGCAGCTCAGGTGCGGTTTGCATTCGGTAGCGGTCTCGCGCTCGTCGCCATCGCGTCTCTCCTGGCGGTCTTCGTCCGCTACGGCGGCCCGGTCGAGCTCACGCGCAAGGGCTACGACGCGTTCACGACGACGAAGAGCGAGACGCCCGTCAACCTGAACCAGCGCCTCTTCAGCTTCTCGGGGAGCTACCGATCGGAGGTCTGGCACGTGGCCTGGGAGGACTACAAGGACGACTCGGTCCTCGGCTCCGGCCCGGGCACGTACGAGCAGTACTGGAACGAGCATCGGCCGATCCAGCACAAGGTGCGCGACGCGCACAACCTCTATCTCGAGGTGCTGGCCGAGCTCGGCCCGCTCGGCCTGCTACTGCTCCTCATTGCGCTCGGAACCCCCCTCGTCGCGAGCCTCACGGCCCGGGGCCACCCGCTGGTTCCCGCTGCCTCTGCGGCCTACGCGGCGTACCTCGTACACGCCTCGGTCGACTGGGACTGGGAGATGGCCGCGGTCACGCTGACGGCGCTCACGTGCGGCGCCGGTCTCCTCGCCGCGGCCGACCGGCGGGACAGGCCGCCCCTCCTCCTGGGTCCTGCTCGGATCGGCGGAGTCTCGGCGGCGTTGCTGCTCGCGGCCGTCTCCTTCGTCGGCCTGGTCGGCGCCAGCGCGCTGGCGGCGGGCGACAGTGCCCTCGACGAGGGCCGGTACGCCGACGCCCGCTCGCAGGCGCAGAAGGCGAAGCGCTGGTGGCGCTGGTCGCCCGATCCCTGGCGGCTGCTCGGTGACACAGAGGCTGCGCAGGGAGACCTGTCGGCGTCTCGCGAGAGCTACCGGAAGGCGATCACGAAGGACGGGAGCGACTGGAAGCTCTGGTACGACCTGTCGACGGTGACCGACCCGCCCGAGTCGCAGCGCGCGCTCTCCGAAGCGCTCCGCCTCAACAGGTATGCCCGCTCCGACTTCGAGGACACCGATGTTTCGCGTTGACCCGCTTGCAAACCCGGAACCGCTGATCCGACGGGTCTACGCCTATGTCGCCTACCGGATCGGCGACGGGCCTGACGCGGAGGACATCACGAGTGAGACGTTCGAGCGGGCGCTGCGCTACAAGAAGAGCTACGACTCGCGCAAGGGCGAGCCGGTCGCCTGGCTGATCGGCATCGCCCGCCGGTGCATCGAAGGGCGGCCCGCGAACCTCGAAATCTCGTCCGAGCACTACGAGACCTCCGACCGAGGCGACCTGGAAGACGATGCGCTGCGCCGAATCGTCCTCTCCGGCGCGGTCGGCCGGCTCGAGGAACGCGACCGTGAGCTGATCGGGCTCCGTTACGGAGCCGATCTCACGGCACGGCAGATCGCCGAGCTGCAAGGCGCGAAGACGAATGCGATCGAAGTTGCCTTGCACCGGGCTCTGGGCCGCCTACGGGCCCAGATGGAGGGAGACGACGAATCTCCTCGGGCTGTAAGGAAATCGCAGGCCGGGCGGTAGTAGTGGTTGCAAAGACGAAATCGAAGTCAGAGAGGATCCTAAGTAATGCGATCTTGGCGAAGAAAACGGGAGGGCGCAGGACTCGAGTCCGAGCTCAGGGCGAACCGCCCCGAGCCCAGCCGCGAGTTCCTGTACAAGCTCGAGGCGCGCGTCCGCGAGGACGGTCGCCGCTCGCGGGCAGGCTCGTTCCGAATCGCCTTTGCCGGTGCGCTTGCAGCGGGTGTGCTCGCGGCGCTGGCCTCGGTCGGCGGGCTTGGATATGCCGCAACCGGAGCCGGTCAGGCTGTGGAGAAGGCAACGCGCGTCGTGCACAAGCACGGCGTGACGACTCTCCACAAGTCGGCTGCACGGGCCCAGTACAGCAAGCCGAAGGCGAAGTGCCCGAAGGGCAAGAAGCGGGTTCGGGGCAAGTGCAGGAAGGTCAAGAAGGCGCGGGGCGTCAACTTCCGCAGGCCTCCTTTCACCGGCTAATCCTGCGAGAGGACGATGAGTCGACGGGGCGGTCGCAAGACCGCCCCGTTGTGCTCTTGGCACACTTGGAGGGTCATGAATAAGGGGTTTCGACGAAGTGGACTGGCGTTCGCGGCGCTGGCGGCACTGGTGCTCGCGGTCGCGGCCGGCGCAGGCACGACCCGCGGCCCGAAGCTGACGCTTTCGTGGCAGGCGCCGACGCCCGCAGACGGGAGCGCGTTCACCGTCGGGGCCGGAGCGCCGGTCTCGGTCGAGCTCGCGGCGTCGAGCTCGGAACCGCAGCTCGTGCTGATTCGCGCGCGGGGTCTCCCAGACGGCGCATCGCTTGTTGCCGGCTACGGAAGGCCCGGCTTGGCGACGCTGACCTGGACCCCGACCGAACAACAGGTCGGCGAGCACGTGTTGACGCTCACCGCCGAGACGCACGATTTGCCCCACGCCTATGCGCGTCCGCGCAGCTTCCTCGTCTACGTCCTGCCCTCTGCGCCCGCCTCGCGAGGTGAGCCCTTCCCGTTGAGCGGGCCGAGCGGGATGTCGCGCTCGGCATCGATCCTGCGCACCGTTCCCGCGCGCACGCGGCCGAGCACGAGCGCCAAGGTGATCACGCGCCTGCGCCCGCGGACGCCGGAGGGGACGGGGAACATGGCTCTCGCCCTCACGGGGCAGATCAACGAGCAAGGCGACTACTGGGTGCGTGTTCGCCTGCCGATCCTGCCGAATGGGTCGAC
>Ga0184605_10000346_pt1 | contig 13574 bp, 13 predicted proteins | sample PLM0_30_coex_FD_132995 | JGI IMG/M metagenome (GOLD analysis project Ga0184605, IMG submission 132995) | Groundwater sediment microbial communities from an aquifer in East River, Colorado, USA - PLM0_30_coex | ecosystem: Environmental > Terrestrial > Soil > Riparian zone | place: USA: East... | reverse complement strand
GATCAGCAGCGGCAGCTCGAGCGCGACGGCGAGTCCCACCGTCTCGCTCTTGAGGACTACTCCGGGGCCGGCAGAGGTGGAGACGCCGAGCGAGCCGCCGAAGCTGGCGCCCAGCGCCGCGCCGACGGCGGCGATCTCGTCCTCGGCCTGGAAGGTGCGGACGCCGAAGTTCTTGTGGCGCGCGAGCTCCTCGAGGATCGAGCTCGCCGGTGTGATCGGGTACGCGCCGAGGAAGAGGGGCAACCCCGATTTGACGCTCGCGGCGATCAGCCCGTAGGCGAGCGCCTGGTTTCCCGTGATGTTGCGATACGTGCCCGGCCGGAGCTTCGCCGGTTTGACCTCGTAGGAGACGGCGAAGTCCTCGGTCGTCTCCCCGAAGGCGTAGCCGGCTTGGAACGCTCGCTTGTTCGTCTCGGCGATTTCCGGACGCTTCGCGAACTTTCGCTCGAGGAAGGCCACCGTGTGGTCGGTCGGGCGGTTGTAGAGCCACGACATCAGTCCGAGAGCGAACATGTTCTTCGCACGCTCGGCCTCCCGTTTGGTAACGCCCTGGACCTCCTTCGTCGCGTCGAGCGTCATCGTCGTCAGCGGAACGGTGTGGACGTCGTAGCCGTCCAGCGTGCCGTCCTCGAGGGGGTTCGCGTCGTAACCCGCCTTGGCCAGGTTCCGCTCCGTGAACGTGTCCTGGTCGACGATCAGCGTCCCACCGCGCGGGAGGTCGCGCAGGTTCGTCTTCAGCGCCGCTGGGTTCATCGCGACGAGCACGTTCGGCGCGTCGCCCGGCGTCAGGATGTCGTGGTCGGCGAAGTGAACCTGGAAGCCCGAGACTCCAGGCAGCGACCCGGCGGGCGCCCGAATCTCGGCGGGGAAATCCGGAAAGGTCGAGAGGTCGTTCCCGAGCACGGCGGTCTCGCTCGTGAAGCGGCCGCCGGTCAGCTGCATGCCGTCGCCCGAGTCGCCCGCGAAGCGGACGATGACGCTGTCGACCTGCTCGACCGGTTTGGCCTGCTTGGCCATCGCCGTAGGTATAGCGCGTTGTCACACCTTCGGTGCAAAGGCGTCACAGACACGGCACGAGATCCTCGTTAGCGTGCCGGTAGGGGCGCTTTTGCACCCCCCACGCGGGCTGGGCCGGATCGGGACGGCTCGGGGCGGTCGGGCGCTACGCCGTGGTGCGCCGCACGACCTTCAGGCCCCAGGCGCGGCCGCTCTCGAACAGCTCGTCCGGATCGATCTCGTCTCGCCAGCCGAGGAAGTGCGGCTCGCCTTCGTCCTCTGTCGAGCCATAGACGGCGAGGCGCCGCTCTGCTTCTTCGGCCGCCGGACCTCGCTCGAGCTCCTCGAGCCGGCGCTCCGCCTCCTCGGCCGCAGGCCCTTCCATGTAACCGCGCGGCATGTGGGCAACGCTACACCGTTTCGATTTCCGGAATCGGCGCATAACCGAATCGTGGCTCTCAGACGATCGACAGCCTGGACACCGAAGGCGATTCCTTTCGGTTTTCTGATCGCCCTTCTCGGTGGCTGGGTGATCGCCGCCGCGCTCGTCGGGCCGCTGTTCAACTTCGGCTTCTTCAACGACACGAGCTGGCAGTTCTCGACGAAACAGTGGGAGACGCAGCTGATCCCCGGCATCGTCGCCGTCGTCGGCGGCTTGATGCTGATGACTCCGTCGCGCGGCGGGGGCACCCTCGGCGCGCTGCTCGCTTTTGCCGCGGGCGGCTGGCTGATCGTCAGTCCGATCCTCTACCCGCTCTGGTCGAGCGGCACGATCCAGCCGTACGGCTCGGAGGGGATGAAGGCGCTCCGCTGGCTCGGCCATTTCTACGGTCCCGGCGGGCTGATCCTCTACATCGCCGGGTACGCGCATGGGCTGTTCTCTCGCCGCACGGTCGTCCAGGACACTCAAGTCGCGGAGCCGCAGACGCAGCGGACCGTGACAGCCGACACTTAAGACTCTATGCGGGTGTCGCCTCCGCGAGCAGCGCCTCGAGGTCGAGCGGCGCGTTGAACATCGCGACGCCATCTCCGTCTGCGGCGCGCGGCCACTCGTCCCGCGGCCGGTCGCGGTAGAGCTCGATCCCGTTCCCGTCCGGATCGCGAAGGTAGATCGCCTCGCTGACGCCGTGATCGGTCGCACCACTGACCGGGATGCCGGCTTCGACGACTCGGCGCAGCGCATCTCCGAGGGTCGCTCGGTCCGGATAACGGATCGCGACGTGGAAGAGGCCGGTCGTCCCCGGAGGGGGCGGCGAACCGCCGCGGCTCTCCCAGGTGTTGAGGCCGAGATGATGGTGGTACCCCCCTGCGCTCAAGAAAGCCGCCTCGTCTCCGTAGCGTTGGGTCACGTCGAACCCGAGCACGTCGCGGTAGAAGCCGAGCGCCCGGTCGATGTCCGAGACCTTCAGATGGACGTGTCCGACATCGACACGCGGGTCGATCGTCCCGGCCATGCGCCAAGCTTACGGGCGGGAGCGCACGTGCGCTCCCGCCCGTCCTCAACTCCTAGGGCCCCCAGGGCAGCGAGCCGTTCATCGCTGCAAAACCGAGGGCGCCGAGAGCCACGAGCAGTGCCTTCATGCGGCCGGACATGAGTCCACCTCCCTTCACTTGCCTAGGGTCGAAAGAGCTAATTGGGTACGGAATAACCGGGGTCATTTGTTGTCAAGGGAGTTTCAGACACCCTTTGACGCCAGCCGGAAGAGCAGGGAAGATGCAAAGGGAGAGCGATGGAGACGCAGCAGACTGGACCAGAGTCAATTGGGCAACGCCTGCGCCGCTTGCGGCTTGAACGGCAGCTCTCTCAGCGCGAGCTTGCGTCGCCAGGGGTGTCATACGCATACATCTCTCGGATCGAAGCGGGAGCGCGACGCCCCTCGGTCAAGGCGCTCAGGCAGCTCGCTCGAAAGCTCGGAGTGTCAGTCGAGTACCTCGAAACGGGATCGGATCTCCGCGACGTCGACGAGCGCGAGCTTCGGCTTGCCGATGCGGAGCTCGAGCTCCGGCTCGCTGAGGATCCGAGCAGGGGCCTCGACGTCGTCCGGCAGATCCTCGACGAGGCGACCGCAGCCGGCGACTCCACCTCGGCGCTTCGGGCGCGTGTTGCTATCGGCCTCGCTGAAGCACGCGGCGGAAACAACGCCGTCGCCGTCGAACGCCTCGAGACCGCTCTCGATTCCGGTCTGCTCGACCCTTCCAGGCGCCCGGACGTCTACGCCACGCTTGGCCAGTCTTACGCAGCTCTTGGGCAGCCCCAGCGCGCCGTCGACCTCTTCGAGGACTGCCTGGCTCGAGTGGCGGAGGAAAGTCCAGAGGACATCACGACGCAGGTTCGGTTCTCGACCTATCTGAGTTACGCGCTGAGCGACATGGGTGAACTCGGTCGCGCCGAGGGAGTGCTCGAGGCCGCACTCGCACAGGCCGATCAGGTCGCAGACGCGTACACGCGCGTTCGGCTCTACTGGTCGCTCGCGCGACTGAACGAGATCCGAAATCAGCCGGCAGCCGCCCTCGACTACATCCGCCGCGCGATTGCGTTGCTCGAGGTGACCGAAGACACACTCCACCTGGCGCGTGCGCATCTGCTCTGCGGCACGATCATGATCTCTCAGGGCAAGGCTCAGGAAGCCGGGGCGCAGTTCGCGGCGGCCGAGCGGATGTTTGGCCCCAAGCCGGATCCGTTCGATCTGGCGAATCTTCGCTCCGACCAGGCAAAACGTGCCGTTTTACTTCAGCAGCCCAAGGAAGCCGAGCGACTTGCGAGGGAGGCGCTCGAGCTCCTCGGGGATGACCATCCGGCAGAGCGAGGGGTCTCCCTGGCAATCCTGGCGGAGGCACTGGCGGAACAGGAAAACCCCGAGGCCGACAAGACCTTCAAAAGTGCTGTCCAGCTCATCGACGAGCACGGTCGGCAGAATGAGAAAGCCGACACCTACCGCTCTTGGGCCCAATATCTCCGCAAGGTGGGCCGCGATTCGGAGGCGCTCGATGTCCTCGACCGCGCAGCGCAGCTCAGCTCATCGCCTCAGGTAAAAGTCTGAGTTGATCGAAGCGTCGCTCCGAGCGCGCGGCCCTTACTCCCTTCGACTCTCGACCCGCCTCGGCAGTGACGCGACGCGTATCGCGACGGGTGGTCGGCTGCGCGCCGTCTACGAGATCGGCGGCCGGCTCGAGATCGCCGAGGCGAGACAGCACCCTGACGGCGCCCTGGTCGTCCGCGCGCCGAGCGACGAGGCAATCGAGCGAATGTCTTTCACGCTCGGGATCGATGACGATCACTCTGAATTCCTGAATCGCTTTTCCCGGGACCCGTTCCTGGGTGCGACGGTTCGGAGGCTTCGGGGGCTGAGACCTCTTCGCTGCGCGACGGTCACACAGGCGCTGCTCCGCGCGCTTTGTGGACAGCTGATCACGGCGCGGCGGGCGCGCGAGATCGAGCGCCGGATCGTGAGGGCGGCAACGCCCTCGATGGACGGCTTGCACGCAGCGCCGACGCCGGCAATGCTCGGGCGCTTCTCACCCGCCGAGCTGCGGGCGCTCGGCCTCGGCGGGCCGCGGGCGAGCGCCCTCGTCCGCGTCTGTCGCTCGCTCGACCTCGAGCGCCTGCGGGAGGTCTCGACCGACGCGGCCGCCGCGCGCCTGGTGCGGGAGTCGAGAATTGGCCCCTGGTCGGTCGGGGTCGTCTGTCTGGAGGGCCTCGGTCGCTACGAACGCGGGCTCGTGGGCGACCTCGGACTCGTCAAGCTGCTTGCCGCCCTGCGCGGCCGCCGGGTCGAAGGCTGGGAGACCGCGGAGCTGCTCGAGCCGTACGGCGAGTGGGCCGGTCTGGCGAGCGTCTATATGCTCGCCGGCTTCAGCCAGGGGACGATCGCGGTCCCCGAGCGCCTCGCTGCCTAGAGCCCCTTTCATGATGGGGCCTCGTCGCCGGGGTGCGATGGTCGGTTCCTGGCAAGGACGCAGCCAGGGGCCGTCCAGCGCGGCCCGGGGGCACAGTGCTTCATTGTGAAAGGGCTCTCAGGCGCTCGCTTGCGACGCCGACCCAGAGGACGTCCGGGCTTCGCCCGGGCGTCCGTCTAATCCCGGTTTGCAAAGCCGGTGCCGGTGCGTCTGCCTGCAACAAGTCTCTTAGAGTTCGGGTGATGACCATCGACGCTAGGCGCGTTGCCGTGCTCGGCGCGGGCACGATCGGCGAGGCGTTGATCGCCGGCCTGCTCAGCGGGGGCTGGCGCGAGCCCGGCGAGATCGTCGCGACCGCACGTCGAGAAGAGCGTGCCGAAGAGCTCCGGGAGAAGCTGGGCATCGAGATGACGTTGTCGAACGCCGACGCGGTCGGCGGCGCGGCACTCGTGGTGATCGCGGTCAAGCCGCAGGATTTCGACGTCCTGCTCGAGGAGATCGCACCGGTTGTCACCGCGGAGCAGACGGTCCTCTCGGTCGCGGCCGCGATCCCGACGACCGCGATCGAGGAGCGCCTGGCCGAAGGTGTGCCGGTCGTGCGCGCGATGCCGAACGCGCCGGCGACAGTCCACGAGGGGATGGCGGGCATGTGTGCCGGCGCTCACGCCGACGAGCCGCATCTCGCCCTCGCCGAAGAAGCCCTCTTGCACCTCGGCGCCGTCGTCCGCGTGCCAGAGCCGTACATGGACGCCGTCACGGCCGTCTCGGGTTCCGGCCCCGCGTACTTCGCCCTTCTCTCCGAGGCGATGATCGAGGCGGGCATCCTGCTCGGACTCGCGCGTGAGGTCTCGACGCAGCTCGTCGTTCAGACGATGCTCGGAACCGCGAAGCTGCTCCGGGACGAGCACATGCATCCCGTCGAGCTGCGCGAACGGGTCACGTCACCAGGCGGCACGACGATTCGAGCCGTGCGGGAGCTGGAGCAAGCCGGCGTCCGCGCCGCGTTCCTGAACGCGATCCAGGCGGCGATGGAGCGTTCGCGCGAGCTCGCGGCCGGCGCGCCGTGAGCCGCGCTCCATCGCAGCCGTGGAGGGGGCCGGGGGGAACCGGAAGGTTCCCCCAAACGCAGTCCGCGACCGTCAGGGCGGCCAACTTTCGAGGAAGAAGGAGGCTCGCGGGGGAAAGATGGTTTCCCACGCGCGACGCGCCGTGAACACTCGTGACGTCGAGGCGATCGTCGCCGACGACGAGGAGTCCGCCGCACGAAAAGTCGGCGAGATGCTCGCTGCCGCCGCGGGGACGGGGAGCGAGATCGTCCTCACCGGAGGCTCGACTCCCGGTCGGGCGTACGAGCTCGCCGCAGAGCTCGAGCCCGACTGGAACCGAGCGCGTGTGTGGTGGGGCGACGAGCGCTGCGTCCCGCCGGACGACGAGCGGTCGAACTTCCGGCTCGCCCAAGAGAAACTGTTCGCCAAGCTCGAGGGCCAGCCCGAACGAGTGCACCGGATCCGCGGCGAGGATGAGCCGGCCTCGGCGGCGACCGCCTACGAACAGGAGTTAACGGGGGTGACGCTCGACCTGCTCCTGCTCGGCCTCGGCCCGGACGGACACGTGGCGTCGCTGTTTCCGCATGCGCCCGGGTTGGACGAGACCGAGCGGCTCGTGGTTCCCGCCGAGCCCAAGCTCGACCCCTACGTCGAGCGGGTGACCATGACGCCGCCGGCGCTCCGTGGCGCTGGGCGCATCGTCTTCCTGGTCACCGGCGAGCAAAAAGCCGAGGCCGTCGCGCGCGCGCTCGCGGGGCCGCCCGACCCCGCCGTGCCGGGGAGCCTGATCCGGTCCGAACGCGGCGAGACGCTCGCAATTCTGGATCAACAAGCCGCTTTGCGGTTGCGCGACTAGACAACGAACGGCGTTTCCGTATATATACGCAGGGTGCCGCCGCCAGAGTCGCAGCCGCCGCTGCTCGACGTCTTCACGATCGATCGTCCGGATCAGCTGAAGGCCCTCGGTCATCCTCTGCGGTTGCGCGTCCTCGAGATGCTCGGTCAGAGCGAGGAGGGGTCACTGACGAACCGCGAGTTGGCGCAGCGCTTGGGCGTCGATCCCGGGCACCTCCACTTCCACGTCCGGATGTTGTTGCGGGCCGGCCTCATCGATCGCGCCGACGGCGGCAAGGGGCGGGAAAAGCCGTACCGCGCCGTCGCGCGAACGGTGCGGGTGGCGCCGGAGCTCGTTTCAACGGGGCTCGGCACCGACGTGCGCGCGTCGATGCTCGACGACCTTCAGCGGGCCTGGGCCGCGTTCGGCGCCTCGGGAAAGTTCCGCATCACCCAGACCACGGTCCGCATCTCGGAGGAACGAGCGTTGCGGCTGATCGAAGAGATCGCGGAACGGGTGCGTGACGAAGAGACCGACGACGACGAGCCTCTCGTAATCACGGCGTTCATGCATCCGGTGCGTACCGGAAGCACGGACTAGCTCGGCAGCAACGGCGAAGACAGTTCGACCGCGATCCCGCGGCGAGCCGCGAGCGCCTGGAGGACGAGCACGGTGTCCGCAACGGGAATGTCCTCGAGGTACTCGTTCCGATTCTCGAATGACTCGAGCACTTCCTCGACGGCCTGGGCGTAGCCAACCACGTCGTGTGCGGCGAGGAAGGCCAGCGCATCGCCGACCTCGCGGGGGAAGTCGTCGCGCGCGCGAATCGCGTCAGCGTGGATGCGAGCGTGCTCGTCGTCGCCGAGCACGAGCAAGGCAAGCGCAGCCGCGTAGCGCCCGATCGGCGAATCGGACTCGGCGGCGCCGGCCTCGAGCGCCCAGCGTGCATCGGACGCTGCGCCGTCCCAATCGCTCGCGAGGAGGCGCGCCTTCATGGCGCCGATCGGGCGGCCCCAGCTTCCGGGCGGCGCGTCGGCGAAGCTCTCTCGGTAGCGCTCGGCCGCGCCGACGAGGCGGGCCGTGGCTTCCTCGCGGCGGCCGTCCATCAGCAGCGCTAGCCCGGCGCCCGCGGCCGCGTTGCCAAGCCGAGTCAGCTGGCGCTGGCGAGAATCGGCGGCGGTGGTGTCGGGAAGACGGCTCTCGCCGTCCCGGCAGCGGGCTTCCTGGCGGTCGACGTGGGCCTGCCAGTTCTCACCGGCGCCCACTCCTTGATTAGGCACAACCAACCTCCTCCCCGCGTCGAGCGTATCGAGGTTCGGCGAACGCGTGGGTGACGGGAATGCGCCAAAGGCGTGCCGATCGGCGGGCCTGCGGGGCCGCATACCAGTAGGTATGCGGCCGACTGAGGACAACGGCATGCGCGGCGTTTGCGGGCCGCCCGGCACACAACCGTACTTGTGGCCGCGTCCACTAGCCTTGTCTCGATGCGCGAGCTTCGCGAGGTCTACTACGTCGACGGCGTCCGCAGTGCGTTTGGACGAGCCGGGCCGCAGGGCGTCTTCTGGAGCACGCGTGCAGACGACATGGCAGTCAAGCTCGTCCGCGAGCTGCTGCGCCGCAACGACTCGCTGCCGCCGGAACGGATCGACGACGTCGCCTTCGCCGCGACAGCCCAGGTCGGCGACCAGGGGCTGACGCTCGGGCGCGATGTCGCCTTGCTGGCAGGCTTACCGCGGACGGTTCCCGGGTTCGCGGTCGACCGGATGTGCGCAGGCGCGCTGACAGCGATCACGACCGGCGCCGGCGAGATCGCGATGGGGGCGGCGGACGTGATCCTCGCGGGCGGCGTCGAGCACATGGGTCGGCACCCGATGCTCGAGGACGTCGATTACAACCCGCGCTTCGTCGCAGAGCGTTTGATCGACCCGTCGGCGGCGACGATGGGCCAGACGGCGGAGAACCTGCACGACCGGTTTCCGCAGATCACGAAGGATGAGGCCGACGCGTACGCCGTCCGCTCGCACCACCGCCTCGCCGAGGCCTGGCAGAACGGCGTCATGCGGGAGACCGTCGTGCCGATGAGCGTCTTCACGGAGGACGGCTGGCGCGAGGCCGACCGGGACGAGTTCCTGCGGCCCGAAACCTCCGTTGACGCGATCCGCGACCTGCCGACGCCGTTCAGGCCCGGCGGCCGCGTCACTGCCGGCAACTCGGCCGGCCTCACGGACGGCGCGACGGTATCGCTGCTCGCCTCCGAGCGCGCGGCCGAAGAACTAAGCCTCGAGCCAAAGCTCCGGCTCGTGTCGTTCGCGTTCGCCGGTGTCGAGCCAGAGCTGATGGGTATCGGCCCTGTGCCTGCGACGACGAAAGCGCTCGAGCAGGCAGGGCTGACCATCGACCAGATCGACGCCTTCGAGCTCAACGAGCCGTTCGCCGTGCAAGTGCTGACCTGGTGCGATGGGATGGGCGTTTCGCCGGACGACGAGCGGCTGAACCCCTACGGCGGCGCGATCGCGTGCGGCCACCCCCTCGCAGCGACCGGCGTGCGGCTCGTCGCCCAGCTCGCGTACGCGATGCGCGAGCGCCCAAGCGCGCGGTACGGGCTGACCGCTCTCTGCGTCGGCATGGGCATGGGCGCGGCGCTCCTGTGGGAGCGTGTCTAGCTCTCCAACCGAGTTCAAGCTCACGAGCGTGGCAAGGCCGGAAGTCGAGCGGCCGCTCGCGCTCGTGACGATCGACAACGGCGGCGACCACACGAAGCCGACCGTCTTCGGGCGGCCCGCCTTCGAGTCGCTGGAGCGCGTGCTCGGCGAGCTCGAGTCCGGCGACTGGGCCGGCCTCGTGATCACGGGCAAGCCGTACGTCTTCTCCGCCGGCGCCGACCTAGAGGAGTTCTCGTTGCGCGCGACGCCCGAGCTCGCGCGAGAGGGAAGCCGTAGGGGTCACGTTCTCTTCGGCCGGATCCGCGCACTGCCTTATCCAACAGTGGCCGCGATCAACGGGGCCTGCCTGGGCGGCGGCGTCGAGCTGGCGCTGCACTGCGACGCGCGCACGATCTCGATGGGGGTTCGGCATTTCGCCTGCCCCGAGTGCTTTCTCGGGATCGTTCCGGGCTGGGGCGGGACGCAGCTCGTACCGCGCCTTGTCGGAGCCGAAGTAGCGATCCAGTTCGTCGTCGAGAACCCAATGCGCCAGAACCGAATGCTCGAGGGGCGCCGGGCACACGAGCTCGGTTTCGCAGACCGGCTGCTCGAGCCGGCCGAGTTCGTGGACGAGTCGCTCGCATTTGCGACCGAACTCGCACGAAAGAGCGCCGATAGCGCAACAAAGCCCGAAACCGGGGACAGACCCCAGGACGAGCCCGCTGCGGACATGCTCCGAAAGGCCCGTGCGGGGCTCGACGACTCCGTCCACGGCGCCGCGCCGGCACCGTACCGGGCGCTCGACCTGATCGAGGGCGCGCTCTCGGGCTGGAGCCTCGAGCAGGGCTACCGGGCCGAGGAGGACGCGATCGCCGAGCTGCTGCCGAGCCCGCAGGCCCAGGCGTCGCTCTACGCCTTCGACCTCGTCGAGCGGCGCGCGAAGGAGGCACCGAAGCTCGACGCGGAGCCGCGGCGCGTCGGCGCGGTCGGCATCGTCGGCGCCGGGCTGATGGCGACACAGCTCGCGACGCTGTTCCTGCGCCGGCTCGAGCTGCCGCTCGTGATCGCGGACGTCGACGAGCAGGCGCTCGAGCGCGCCCGGGCGTCGATCGAGGCGGAGCTCACCGGCCTCGTCGGCAAAGGCCGCTACGACCAGGGCAAGGCGCGCTTTCTCGGCTCGCTCGTCCGGACGACGACGGGCCGTGCCGAGTTCGCCGGCTGCGACCTGGTGCTGGAAGCCGTCTTCGAGGAGCTGGAGCTGAAGCGCGAAGTCTTCGCCGAGCTCGAAGCCGTCGTCACTCAGGACTGCGTGCTCGCGACGAATACGTCCGCCCTCTCCGTCACCGCGATGGCCGCCGGGCTCCGGCACCCCGAGCGCGTAGTCGGGATGCACTTCTTCAACCCGGTCGCGCTGCTGCCGCTCGTCGAGATCGTCCGCGGCCAGCAAACCGACGACGCGACCGCCGCAACGGCGTTCGAGCTCGCGACGAAGCTCCGCAAGCGTCCCTTGCTCGTGCAGGACGCGCCCGCCTTCGTCGTCAACCGGATCCTGACGCGGCTGCTGGCGGTCGTCCTGGCCGCACTCGAGCGCGGCAACTCGATCGAAGAGACCGACGCGGCCATCCTTCGGCTCGGCCTGCCGATGGCACCGTCGGTGCTACTGCAGATGGTCGGGCCCCGCGTCGCGTTGCACGTGCTCGAGACCCTGCACGAGGCCTATCCGAGTCGCTTCCCTCTCTCCCAGACTCTTGCGAACTACGCCGAAGGCCGCGAGGAGATCGTCGTCGGCGAGCACAGCCCGCTCGCGCAGGAGGAGATCCTCGAGACGGCCCTGGCGGGCATCGCGGAAGAGATCCAGCAGGTGCTCGACGAGGGCGTGGTACCGGCGGCTGCCGACGTCGACACCGCTCTCATCCTCGGCGCGGGCTTTCCGTTCTGGCTCGGCGGGATCACCAAGCACCTCGAACAGGCGGGCATCTCGGAGAGAATGGCCTCGTGAACGACGACTGGCGGATCAGGGTCGAGCTCGAGGAAGGCAATGCCGAGCGCCTGCTCGAACGGCTCGGCCTCGATCTCAGCTTCGAGGCCCGACAGCTGGCCGAGGACCTGGAGGGCCGGCGCCTCGTCGTCTCGCGAGACGACGACACCCTCTTCGTCTATGCGGGGTCGAGAGCCGAGGCCGAGCGCGCCCGAGCCGTCGTCGAGGCGGAGCTTCGCGAGCTTGGCGCCGAGGGCCGTGTCGGCCCGATCGAGCACTGGCTTGCCGGCGAAGACCGGTGGGACGACGAGCCGCCGCAGCAATTCGAGGCCGAGCAAGACGTCCTCGAGCAAGGCCTGTCGCCATGGGAGGTCCGCCTCGAGACGGCCTCGCCCCAGGAGGCGGAGACGCTCGCCGGCAAGCTGGAAGCGGAAGGCCACGGTGTGGTCCGGCGTGACCGGTACGTCCTCGTCGGCGCGGACTCCGAAGACGAGGCCCGCGAGCTCGCGAAACGGCTGCACGGCGAGGCCGAGGCGAGCGGGGAGCTCGTCTACGAAACGCTGCCGCAGAACCCGTTCGTCATCTTCGGCGGCATGGGCGGATCGGGCACTCCGCTCTAAAGTTCCCTCACCACGCCCCCGATCGGGTATGCTCTAGGAAGCGAAGCTCGCCGAAGGGGTTGGACGCGGGCTCGCTTCTCATTACGAGGTTGCAGCACTGGAAAAAGTGCTGCGTCGATGCAAGAGACGACCGAGCAGCCGACGCTAGCGCCGGAGGCGGAGAACGGTCTCAGCGAGACCGCCGCCCGCGCGCAAGACTGGGCCGGAGAACCATTTCTCCGGGCCGACGAAGACCCTGCGGTCGTACTCGCGCCCGGCACGGCGCGGAGACTCGCGCTCGCCGATGCCGTCGAGGAGATGGAGGCCGGCCGCATCCCTTCATATGAGTGGAAGCGCCGCTACGCGCTGATGTTAGGCCTCGAACGCGTGCTCACCGACCGCCCGCCGCGGCTCGCGTCTGGAACCGAGCTTCGGCGGCACCAGATCGACGCGCTCGCAGGCATGCTCACCGAGCTGATCGCCGCCGCCCAGGCGGCCCCCGAGCCGGCCAATGGAAACGGCGCGTACGCGGAAGCCGAGGCCGAAGAGGACGAGGAAGACGAGCTCGAGCCGCCGCCGGCCGCCGACGGCGACACGGAAGACTTGCCGCTCTCGCCGGAGGAAGATCCTGGCGCCGTCCGCCGCTTCCGCTTCCGGCATCCGACGGCGTCCGGCAAGACGATCGCCGCGGCCGGATTCGTCGAAGCGGCGCGCACGCTCGGCGTCCTCATCCTCACCCACCGCCGCCTCCTCGTCTCGCAGTTCAACCGCGATCTGACCACCGAGGGCTACGGCGACCGATTCGTCGACGCCGTCGAGCGCGGCCACGAACCTCAGAAACCAAACCCGCTGACGATTCAGACGTACGCCTGGTTCGCGCGGCACTGGGGCGATCTGAACCCGGAGGCCTACCACCTCGTGATCGCCGACGAAGCCCACACGGCCCTGGGCGAGAAGACGAGCGCGGCGATCCGCAGCTTCACGAATCCGATCTACATCGGCATGACCGCGACCGAGCAGCTGATCGCGAAGCAGGTCTCGGACGTCTTCCCGGCCTCGGTCGACGACCTTCCGCTCGCCGACGCCGCGCGGCGCGGGCTGATCGCGCCGCTGCGCTCGCTGCGCGTACCCCCCGCGGCTGCGATCCACACCGTGCCGATCGTCGGCGGCGACTTCGAGGAGCGCGCACTCGCCCAGGCTCTCGACCATCAGGCCCTGAACCAAGCTGCCGCGAGCCTCTACCGGGACCGCTTCGACTCCACGCCCGGCATCGTCTACGCGGCCGGCGTCGAGCACGCCTACAACCTGGCGAAGGAGTTCCGAGCCGCCGGGCTGAAGGCCGAGGCAGTCAGTGGGCGGACGCCGCCGGTCAAGCTGGCCGAGATCCTCGCCGCCTACGAACGCGGCGAGATCGATGTGCTGATCAACGCGATGCTGCTTGCCGAGGGCTGGAACTCCCCGCGCGCGACGATTTGCATGCACCTGGCGCCGACCGCGAGCAAGCGCGTCTACCAGCAGCGGATCGGTCGGATCATGCGCATCCATCCGCGCAAGGAGGCCGGGGTCGTCGTCGACTTCGTC
>Ga0184605_10000344_pt1 | contig 13584 bp, 14 predicted proteins | sample PLM0_30_coex_FD_132995 | JGI IMG/M metagenome (GOLD analysis project Ga0184605, IMG submission 132995) | Groundwater sediment microbial communities from an aquifer in East River, Colorado, USA - PLM0_30_coex | ecosystem: Environmental > Terrestrial > Soil > Riparian zone | place: USA: East... | reverse complement strand
GCTTCCGGCGCGTACGCGTTGATCTTGCCGTCGCCGAAGTTGCCGACCAGCAGATCACCGCTGAAGCGACCGAAGTCGGACGGAGCCCATGCGAGCCCCCACGGCGCGTTCAGCGCGTGGCGGCTGGCGACCCGGCCCATGAACTGACCCTCGGGATCGAACATGTCAACGAACCCGAGCCCCGGCCCGGCCACTTCGTCGGGCGAGGTCGGGTCCTGCTTCGCGTACGTCACGAAGATCGTCCCGTTGATCGCCTGGATCCCGAACGGCCCGTACCCGGATGGCATGTTCGGATCCACGAAGTCCTTCTTGTGGACCCGGTTGAAGGCGGAGTCGAAGACATCGACGCGGCCGTTGGCGAAGTCCGTCGCGTAGAGCAGGTCGCCCTCGGTGCCCGTCGCGATCGCGAGACCCTTGTAGACGGCTCCCGCGCCGTGACGGTTGACCACGTTGAACGCCTTCGTTGAAGTGGCGGGCAGCGGCACGCCGGGGTTCCATCCGCGGATCGTGCCGAACTCCGTCGCGAACAGGAACACCGAGGGGCCGGAGGCGCCCTCGTGGCTCACGACGAACGCCGGACCACCGTTGAACACCGCGCCCGTCGGGGCGCCCGGAACCTTGACGACCAGCGGGATCGCTGCGCCCGTTTGGTCGTACAACGTCGAGCGGTCGGTGCCGTTATCCGCCACCCACCACGGCGAGGTCGGACCCGCGACCAGCCCCCACGCGTTGACGAGGTTCGGATCCAGATGCGCGGCAGCGCCCGGGACATCGGATACGAGATCCGTTTCCCCATACCTGTTGGCAGCGAGCGTATCTGCGTGACCCGCAGACGCGGTCGCCGCCAATAGGCCGAAGACCATCGCGCTCAACAACGAGATGACGCGCTTCATCATCCGATCCCTCCCATCGGCCGGCGCCCATGGCCGGCGTCCTTCGTACTACGGACGGCGGCCGGGTGCGGTTCAGGCGATCGTTCCCGGATCGCAGCGAGCGGCGTCCTCGTGCTCGATCCGGCGAAGCATGTGGATCCACAGCCACGCGATCGCCGCAAGCGTCCCGACCAACCCCAAGAAGTAGACGTACGTGAGGACGTTCGCGTGGTGGAAGTCGTGCCACGAGCGCGCGACGGCGATGAGCAGCAGCACCAGACCGAACGCGGTCGTTCCGATCATGACGCGGGCGGCGGACCAGCGCCCGTCCGCGGCGATCGCCAGCCATCCCACGCCGGGGAGCGCCACGAACGCCGCGATCGCTCTCGCCGTCAGCGTGGTGAGTCCCCAGGGCCAGACGGCGACCGCGCCCTCGGGGTCGAGGTACATCCACGCGGCGATCGCGACCAGGACCAGACCGGTGGCCACGAGTGCCCGGCTGACCGTCTCCTCGAACCGCGCGTCACGAGCCTCCAACGTCCCCGGATCGTGGCGTCGGTTCACGAGCCAGACGGCGGGCACCAGCACCGGGGTGATGAGGTAGATCCAGAACCAGAGTTCGAATGGCAAGGAGCCGTGTCGGAACCGGTTCCAGTGGAGGAACGTCGTTCCGAGCATCATCCACGTGAAGACCGTGATCGGCAGGAACCCGAGTCCCACCCGATGCCACTGACGCTCGGTGAGGACCCGGACGAAGAAGTAGATCGCCGACCCGTACCCCGCGCCCATCAGCATGGCCGTCATCGACGGATGGATCGTCCACGCGAACCGCCGATCGGTCTGCTCGGGGAGCAGGAACAGAACGATGAACGCGAAGACCAACACCACGATCACGACGGCCGCGACCGCGCGCGAGAAGGGGATGATCCGGTCGTCCTGCACCTCGGTCGAGCGCACGGGCGTCACCGTAGCGCGCTTATCCTGGATGCGTGACCACATCCGTGCTCGTCCTCGGCGCCGGCTTCGGCGGCCTCGAGCTCTCCACCCGACTGTCCGAGGAGCTCGATGCCGACGTCGACGTGACGTTGATCGATCAGGCGGACGCGTTCGTGTTCGGCTTCTCGAAGCTCGACGTGATGTTCGGCAAGCGCACGCCGGAGTCGGTCCGCCTCCGCTACGAGGACATCACCACGCCCCAGGTGCGGTTCCGGCAGGAAACCATCACCGCGATCTATCCCAAAGCTCGGCGCGTCGTGACCGACCTCGATCGCTACGACGCAGACGTCCTGGTGGTGGCGCTCGGCGCCGACTATGACCTCGCGGCAACGCCGGGTCTGGCCGAGGCCGGGAACGAGTTCTACACCGTCGCGGGCGCCGAGGTCCTCAGCGAACTGATCCCGTCGTTCCAGACCGGAACCGCGATCGTGGGTGTGTGCGGGGCGCCGTTCAAGTGCCCGCCGGCGCCCAGCGAGGCGGCGCTGCTGCTCGACGAGCACCTCCGCGGCCGCGGTGTTCGCGACGACGTCCGGATCCAGGTCGTGATGCCGTTCGGTGTGCCGGTCCCGCCTTCGCCCGACACGTCGGCAGCGATCCTCGCTGCCTTCGCCGAACGAGGGATCGAGTTCCTGCCCGATCACGTGGTCGCGTCGCTCGACGCGGCAACGAACGAGGCCGTGCTCGACGACGGCAACCGCCTCCACTACGAGCTGTTCCTCGGGATCCCCGTGCACCGGGCGCCGACGGTCGTCGAGACGTCTGGGATGACGGAGGGCGGCTGGGTCCCCGTCGACCCGGGAACGCTCGCCACGCGGTTCCCCGGCGTTTACGCCGTGGGTGACGTCACGAGCGTGGGAACGCCCAAGGCCGGGATGTTCGCCGAGGGCGCGGCTCGCGTCGTCGCGGATCAGCTGATCGCGCGGATCCGCGGAGCGGTTGAACCGCCCGGCTACGACGGGAAGGGTGCGTGCTACATCGAGTTCGGTGGCGACGAGGTCGCGCGCGTCGACGTGGACTTCGTCTGGACCCCCGGACAACCGACCGGCACGTTCGTTTCGCCTTCGATGGCAACGGCAGCGGAGAAAGCGGCGTTCGCGTCCACCCGGCGCGCTCGCTGGTTCGGTGGCTGAGCATGCGATGGATCGCGGTCGTCCTCGGCGTCGGGCTGATCGTCGCCGGCGCCGTCTGGACCTTCCAGGGATACGGAACGCTGAAGGGAAGCTTCATGACCGGCTCCCGCATGTGGCTCTGGATCGGGATCGCATGCGTCGTCGCCGGAGCCGTCGTGCTCCTCATCACGTTCATCACCAACCGTTCGTGAGGTGCGCGTACGATCGGCCGTCACCGGGAAGGAACCCTTCGAAGGACCCGAGCACGGAGGCCAAGCACGGAAGGAGACGTCATGATCGATCTCGCGACGAAGGCCTCGGTCACGATCGATGCGGCGATCGATGAGGTCTGGAACGCGCTGACCACACCGGAGCTGATCAAGCGGTGGTTCTTCGGGGTCGACACGGAGACCGACTGGCAGGTCGGCAGCCCGCTCGTCCACCGAGGCGAATGGCAGGGCAAGCCTTACGAGGACAAGGGGACGATCCTCGCGTTCGAGCCGCCGACGAAGCTCGTACACACCCATTGGAGCCCGGCCTCCGGCGAGCCGGATCGTCCGGAGCACTATCAAGAGGTCACCTGGTCGCTCGCGGAGCGCGACGGCCGCACCGTTCTGACGGTCGCCGAGACCAACCTCCCGTCCCAGGAGGCGAAGGAGATCTCCGAGCAGAGCTGGAAGGCGGTACTGAACAACCTCAAGGAACTGCTCGAGGCGTAGCCTCGTGCTCGATGCGAAGGAGATCGCGGCGCTCGTCTCGCGGTGCCGAGCGGTGCCGCTCACGGAGAACGAGTACGTCGCGAGGGACTTCGTCGTCGCGTTGTTGGAGACCGTCATGGACTACCAGAACGCGACGACGACGGTTCAGCGGGCGGGGACATACTTCGCCGACAACCGGTGGGACGAGATCCGAACGCTCGACAACCTGGAGAGGGTGCTCGCGCGGTTCCCGGCCGACAGAGAAGGGAACGACGAGCTGGCGCAGTACCTGTGGGGATACCACCATTGGCGACGGGAGCAGGAGCTTCGTGGTCTTGTTGCCTACTTCCGCGAACGGAACGTCACGGATCTCGCCGCGCTCAAGGCCTGGGCGGTCGCATCCACCGCGGAAGACTTCGTCGGCCACGTCAAGGGCCTCGGGACCGCCGTCTATCACGGGCTCGTCATGCGCCTCGGCGTGGAGACGGTCAAGCCGGACGTCCACATCCTCCGGTTCGTCTCGGATGCGATCGGCCGACCGGTGAACGAGCTCGAAGCCATCGAGGCGCTCGAGGAGGTCGCGAAGCGGCTCGACCTCAGCGCGCGTACGCTCGACTGGTCGATCTGGGAATACCAACGAGCCCTCGTGGGGAGGCGATGATCGGAGAACGCGTAGCTCGGCTGGCGACCCACCTGGAGGGCCGCGAGGAGGCGTTCATCGAACGCCTGGTCGAGCTCGTCGCCGTGGATAGCGGGACGGGTTCCGTCGAAGGCGTGAACCAGGTCGTCGAACGCTGCGCCGAGTGGCTGCACACCGACGGCTGGTCCGTCGACCGGCACGCGGTCGAGGGACCGAACGGGCCGCTCGGTGACCTCGTCGTCGCGGAACAGGACGGCGGAGCGCCGACCACCACCGTGCTGATCGGCCATACCGACACCGTCTTCCCCGATGGGACGGCCGCCGCCCGGCCGCTGAAGCTGGACGGGGACCGCATCCTCGGCCCCGGGGTCTGCGACATGAAGGGCGGATTGGTGTCCGGGATCCTCGCGGTCGAGGCCCTCCGGGCCACGGGCGCGGCCTTCGGCCGAGTCATCTTCGTCCTCAACCCGGACGAGGAGGTCGGCTCGCCCGCTTCCCGGCCTTTCATCATCGAGCGGGCCGCCGACGCGGACGCTGTGTTCGTCCTCGAGGCCGCGCGGGAGAACGGCGCGGTCGTCACCGCCCGGAAGGGCATCACGAACGCACGGATGGAGTTCGCCGGGCGCGCGGCTCACTCGGGCGTCGAGCCGCAGAAGGGCAGGAGCGCGGTGCTCGAGGCCGCGCACGCGACGATCGCCGTCCACGCGCTCAACGGGAGGTGGGACGGCACCACCTTCAACGTCGGCGTGAGCATGGGAGGCACCCGCGTGAACGTCGTGCCGGAGCACGCCACCCTGACGATCGAGATCCGGTCGACGGACGAAGCGTCGTTGAAGGCCGGCGAGGAGGAGCTCGTCCATCTCGCGGCGCGTTCCGTCGTCCCCGACGTGGCGACGACGCTCGAGCTGAGCCGCGAGCACAACCCGATGGAACGGAGCGACGGGATCGCGGCGTTGTTCGCGCGCGCTCGGACACTGGCCGGCCATCTGGGGCTGGCGCTGGAGGAGGCGGCGACCGGTGGCGCGTCCGACGCGAACACCACGGCCGCGATGGGGGTTCCCACCCTGGACGGGCTCGGACCGGTCGGCGGCGACGATCACTCCCCCGCCGAATGGATCCAACGCTCGAGCGTGGTGCCTCGGACCGCGCTCCTCGCCGCTCTCATCGGGTCCGTCGGAGCGACGCCGCCCGAGTAGCCGCGGGGCTACTATCCGCGATCGACATGACCGCACCGCGCGATCGACGTGTCCTCATCGCGTTCCTCGCGGTGGTGGTGCTCGGTGGCACGAACCTCGTCCTCGTGGTGAAGGTGGCTCGACAGCTGGATCCGCTCTGGGGCGCGGCCCTTCGATTCCTGGGAGCCGCTCTCCTCACGTTACTCGCGGTCGGAGTCCTTCGCGCGCCGTTGCCGCGCGGTCGCGAGCTGGTCGTGTCGGCGCTCTACGGCGTCTTCGCCTTCACCCTCGGTTTCGGACTCTTCTTCTGGGGCACGCAACGGGTGCCCGCGGGCATCGCCTCGGTGATCATCGGATCGGTGCCGCTCCTCACGCTGCTGCTGGCGGTCCTCCAGCGCCTCGAACCGTTCCGTGTCCGCGGCCTGGTCGGTGCGATCCTCGCGATCGCCGGGATCGCGGTGATCTCGGCGAAGCCCGCATCCGGGACGTTGCCGATCCTGTCCGTGCTCGCCCTCGTCGGCGCGGCCGCGGCCACGGCCCAGGCCGCGATCACGGTCCGGAGGATCCGCGACGCCGAACCGCTCCCGGTGAATGCCGTCGGGATGGCGGTGGGCTCCGTCCTCCTGCTGCTGGGTGCCATCGTGAGCGGGGAGTCGCTCGACGCGCCCTCGTCGGTCGGCGTCGGGCTGGCGCTCGCGGTGATGATCGTGACCTCGCCGTTGTTGTTCGTGCTCTACGTGTTCGTCGTGCAGAGGTGGTCCGCCTCGGCCGCGGCCTACCAGCTGGTGCTTTTCCCGCTCGTGTCGATCCCCCTGTCGGCGATCCTGCTCGACGAACACATCTCGGCGTCGCTCCTGCTCGGGGCACCGCTCGTGCTGCTCGGAGTCTGGGTCGGCGCGCTCGCGCCCGATAGGGGCCCGCTCGTGGCCGCCGACTAGGCTCCTTCCGTCATGACCGCGGCCGACCGCTACGACCTCGTCGTGATCGGGGGCGGTGCGGCCGGCGAGAAGGGAGCCGCGCGGGCCGCCTACTTCGGCAAACGGGTCGCGGTCGTCGAGCGCCGGAAGGAACCGGGCGGGGCCACCGTCCATACGGGAACGCTTCCTTCGAAGACGCTCCGGGAGGCAGCGCTGTTCCTGTCGGGCTACCGGCAACGGGAGCTGTACGGCGTCTCGGTCGACATCGCCCCGCAGTTGGAGATCGCGAAGCTGATCGAGCGGAAGAACGCCGTCCGCGAGCAGGAGACGGATCGGATGCTCGAGAACCTCAAGCGCCACGGGATCGAACTGGTACACGGCTCCGCCCGGCTGCTCGACGCGGGCACCGTCGAGGTGACCGACGAGCGCGGTGAGCGACGCCGGATGGCGACCGACGTAATCTTGATCGTGACGGGGTCGAGCCCGTTCCGGCCACGCGAGATCCCGTTCGAGGACCCCGACGTCCACGACTCCGACAACATCCTGGAGATCGATCACGTCCCCACATCGCTCGCCGTCCTCGGTGGTGGCGTGATCGGCTGCGAGTACGCGTCGATGTTCGCCGTGCTGGGCACCGACGTCCACCTGATCGAGCGACGGGAGCCGCTCCTACCGTTCCTGGACGCCGAGATCGTGGAACGCATGACTGCGGGGATGCGCGATCTCGGTGTGACGTTCCGCCTGGGTGAGCGCGCGGAGGCCGTCACGCGACGCGGCGCGGAGCTCGTCTCCTCGCTGCCGTCGGGTGACTCGATCGCAACGGAGAAGGTGCTCGTCACGGCCGGCCGGATGGGCAACACGGCGGACCTCGGCTTGGACGAGCTCGGGGTCACCACCGACGAGCGAGGCCGGGTCGTGGTCGACCACACGTTCCGAACGACGGTGCCGGGGGTCTATGCGGCGGGCGACGTGATCGGAGCGCCGGCCCTGGCCGCGGCATCGATGGAACAGGCGCGCGTGGCCGTCTCGCAGGCCTTCGGGCTGGTCCGGGACACCTACGTCGCCGACCACCTGCCGTTTGGGGTGTACACGATCCCGGAGGTGAGCAGCGTCGGGGTCTCCGAGCAACACGCCCGTGCACGAGGCATGGACGTCGTCGTCGGTCGCGCGCCGTTCCGGGACAACGCCCGGGGCGCGATCATCGGCGACCGTGACGGCATGACGAAGCTCGTCTTCGACCGCGGGACGCGACGGCTGATCGGATGCCATTGCGTCGGAGAGCGCGCGTCCGAGCTGGTGCACGTCGGCCACGCCGTGATGATGCTCGACGGGACGGTAGAGACCTTCATCGAGATGGCCTTCAACTACCCATCTCTCAGCGAGACCTACAAGTACGCCGCGTACGACGCCCTGGATCGGCTCGGCGAGGGCTAAGACTGCATCGCCGTCAGCCACTGCCGATGCGTAGGGCCCGCCTGACCGTCAAGAGATCCGGTCTCCGCACGTCGGTCACGAGCGCGTCGCTTCGGGAGGGGTAGAAGGTCCGACGTTGGTCCGCAGCCACTGCGTGATCGGCTTGGAGCTCTTCAGGAACTCGACGAGCCGGTCCTTCGCACGCTTGGTGCCCAACCATGGGCCGGCTGGCCACTCTTGCCACGCGATGAGGCCCTTGTACTGGAGGAGCTCGATCCGCGGATGGTCCTTCGGGAAGCCCTTCGGCGCAGTCTTGAGCTTCCCGTGCCCCGTGACTTCCAGGCCGGCCGCGCGCGCTTTCGTCACGCGCCTCGCGAACTCGCGTCCTGTGCGGTCGGCGACGACGGCTTGCCGGTAGCGCTCGAGCTGGTCCGGGGCCATCTCCCACATGCCGCTACCCGCGCCCAGCCCCTCGGCACTCAGCTGCACATAGCCCTCGCCGATCGTCGCCGCGATGCTCGTCTTGTATGGGGACTTGTCGCGACTGAACCGAACGTCCCGATACGGTCGGAAGATCCTTCCCTCACCCCATCCGGGCTCGAGCTCGGCGAGCAACTCCTCCATCGGCGCACGGACCAGCTCGTCGTACTCGTCCCTGTGAGCCTGCCAGTACGCCTTGGAGTTGTCGGCCTCCAACCCCTCGAAGAACTCGAGCGCCTCCGCCTTCCAGCCGACGAACGTCATCGCGTCGCGCCCGCGGGCGGACGCGCCCGTGTCGAACGAGCCGTGCACGTGCCCGATCGTTGGCACGTAGAGAGGGAAGCTCGTGCCCGCTCTGGCATCGAAACCTCGGATCGTGGTCGGCCGGGAGGGCTCATTATGCGTGCGACGCCCGTGGTGGCCAGGGCTTCCGTCGGTCAGTGCGTCGGGCCGTAGAGGCCGAACGTCCCTCCCTGCGGATCGTTGAACATGGCGATCTCCGTCTCGTCGTCCACCTTCATCGCGGGCATCACGACAGTTCCGCCGTGACCCGCGGCCCGATCCAGGTACTTCGGAAGGTCGTCGACCGCTGCGTAGATGTCGACGCGGGGCTCGCCGTCGGGCGAGCTGCCGATGCCGCCGCGCGCCCCGACCGATCCACCGGTGTCGAACCCACCGTGGATGGGGCCCCCGTCTTCACCGGACATGTCCCCTTCGATCGTCCAGCCGAAGAGCTCCCGGTAGAAATCCCACGCCTTCTTCGGCTCCGCGCAGCCGATCTCGACCCAATCGATGGGCGGGTTGTCGCCGGCGGAGACCGGTGACCCACTGCCGTCACCCTGCATCAAGCCGATGTGGTTGCCCCACGGGTCGGCGAAGAGGGCGAACGTGACGATGTCGGGCATCACGGTGACGGGCATCAAGGTCCGCGCACCGAGGGATCCGGCTTCATCCAGCTTCGCCTGGATGTCCGGCGCTTCCGCGTAGAAGACCGAGCGCACGGTCCCCGGCGCCTGAGGCTGCGGGGCGGTGACGCCTCCGTTCATCCCGCGGCCGGCATGCGTATCGATGGTGATGTACCCACCCTCCATCGATTCGGTGTGCCAACCGAACAGCTCCGCGTAGAACGCTGCCTTCTTCTCGGGGTCCGGACCGATCATCTCGAACCACGTGATCGGGTTGCCCATGGCGCCCTCCTCTTGGTCGGGCCGGCCGTCAGAGCGGCCGAGCAGGTTGAACTTCAGCCTACGCCAGCCGTCCGACAAGCGAGACCCGGCGCTCGCGCGTCACGATCCGCGCGTGCGGAGGATCATCGTCGATCGGTGACGCACGACACCGACGCGGTCCCGCCTCGGCCGTACGGTTGGGCCATCGAACAGCGAACGATCGGAAGGAGGATCGAGATGAGCAGCCAGGCGATCCCGGTTCAGGTGGGACGGAGCTTCGGGTCGTGGCGCTACGCGGTGATCGCGGCGCTGGTGGCGGTCGCCTTGGCGGTCGCGCTCATCGTCGCGAACGCCGGCGGATCGAGCCCCGCCGGTGGATCCGGTCCAACCACGAACACCGGCCCCGCCAAGACGACCACGATCCAGGTCGGCGGCGGACCGGCCCGGTTCCACCCGCTGCCGAACTGAACCTCTTCCAGGCGTCGGGTACAGATCGCCCGCCCTCCCGAGGGGCGGGCGATCTCATGTGGGGATCGGAACGCGGCCGACCACCCTGGTTCCCCGTCCTGGCGCGCTCCGCACCTCCAGGGAGCCGCGCACCGCGTCCAGACGGTCGGCCATCCCCTGCAGGCCCGTGCCGTGCCGCGTGGCGTCCGGGTCGAATCCGGAACCGTCGTCCTCGACCTCGAACAGGAGGCGGCCGCCGTCCTCCGAGAGGCGGACGACGGCGCGGCTCGCGTTGGCGTACTTCGCCACGTTCTGGAGCGCCTCCAGACAACAGAAGTAGGCGACCGCTTCCAGCTCCTGCGGGTAGCGGCCGACCCCGTCGGCCGCCACCTGCACCGGCACGGCCGCCTTGCGCGCCTGTGCGTCCAGTGCGGCGGCAAGTCCCTTGTCCGCGAGCAGCGGCGGATAGATGCCGCGCGCCAGGTCGCGGAGCGTCTCGAGCGCCTCCTGCGTTTCGGTTTGGATATCGGCGAGCATCGCCTTCGCCCTCTCGGGATCCCGGTCGACGAGCGTCTCGGCCAGGCGCTGCTTCACCGCGAGCGCGACGAGCTGTTGCTGCGCGCCGTCGTGGAGGTTCCGCTCGAGCGCCTTCGCGCGCTCATCCTGGGCGGTGACGATCCGGCGGCGCGACTCGCGGAGCTCCTCGATGAGCCGGACGTTGCGGAGCACGAGCGCGGCTTGTGCGGCGACGTCGCTCAGGAGCTGCTCGCGGTCGGCCGCGAGCGGCTCGGCCGGCGGGGTGATGACCGAGATCGCGCCCAGCAGCTCGCCGGCGTATCGCACGGGGAACGCGCGCTCGCGGTCGGGGAAGGTGAACCGTTCGGCATCCGCGATCGGCACGGGCTCGACCGCCCCGTTCGACGGCCACGACGCCGCGGGCCGGAGCTCCGACCCGACCCGGAGCCACACCCGCGCCTGGGTGGCGCCGACCCCGTCGGCGAGGATCCTCGCCATGCGCGGCAAGACGTCCTCGGTCGAGTAGGTCTCCGCTGCGCGCGCCGTGAAGTCGGTGAGGACCTCGTACGGCGTCGCGCGCTTGCCGTACACGAGGCGGTTCGCGAATCGCCGCGCCCGCAGGCGGACCGGTTGGAACGCGATCGCGACGAGGGCCGCGGCGAGGGCCGACAGCAGGGGGCTGCGTTGGTTCCCCACGAGCGCCCCGATGCCGACCACGAGACCGATGTAGACGACGGTGATGAACGCGGCGAGCGTCGCGAACACGACCGTCCTGCCGATCACGACGTCGATCTCGTAGAGCCGGTACTTGAGGATCGCCCGCGCGATCGCCACGTACAGGAAGGCCAGACCGACGTCCGTGAGGATGGAGAAGACCGGCGAGTCGCCGCCGAAGGGCACGCTGATCGCGAACGTGATGGCGGTCAGCCCCGCCGCGGTCGCGAACCACTTCAGCTGGAGCCGCTCGTCTCCGGTCGAGCCCTTGAACCTGACCACCGTGGATGCGAACGACGTGAGGATCGTCAGCGGCACCGCCACGATCGCGAAGATGAAGAGGACGACCAAGATCGTGTTCACGGGCCCGGCCGTGTTGCCATTGGTGAACGGATCGTTCCACGACGCCGTCGAGGTGATCAGCGCGACGGCTTCGAGCATGCCGAACAGGGCCAACGTGAAGATCTCGACGGGGCGCCACCTCCGCGAAGGGACCCGACCGGTCGGGAACCAAAGGAACAGCAGCACCAACGCGCTGAACGGGAGCGGCCAGAGCACGTTCGAGATCCAGCCGGCGAGGTTCCCGCCCGGGAGGGATCCAGGGTCGACGAGGAGAGCGTGCGCGGCGTAAGCGCCGGCGAACTGGCCGATCCCCAGGACGAGTCCGACGAGAAGGAACAACCACCCGATGCGGTTCTCTGGTCGCCGGAGGACCAGCAGCACGCCGAGAGCCGGCGTTCCCAGGTTCACGACAGCGTCCAGGACCGTGGACAGCTCCCACGATTGGGCGAACGAGGGAAGGCTCGCGTTCCGGTCGATGAACAGCAGGACGACGCCGCCGACCATGAGCGCGGTGGAAGCGACACCCACGACCACCGCCGTGCGACGAACCGCCGAGGAGTTCACCGACCTGATTCTGCCTCGGTCATAGCCGCGGAGGTAGCCCTGCTAGCGCGAGCTTCCCGGGTGGGGCAAGCATCCCTCTGGCTCTACGGGGGCCCCACGCGGTACGTGAGGAAGACGAAGCGCTCGTCGTGGTCGACGCCCTCGAGCGTCAGTCCGTGGGGACCGAGGCGCCGCGGGAGGAGCGGCGCGCCGGCACCGAGCATCACCGGCGCGACGCCGAGCAGGATCTCGTCGAGCAGTTCCCGGTCGGCGAACCGTCCGACAAGCTCGCCGCCGCCGACGAGCCAGACGTTCCGGCCGGCCGCAGCCGCGACCATCCGCTCGTGGACGGGCCCTACATCGCCCTGGACGAACGAGAGCGAGGCGCCGGGGACGGGAGGCAGATCCCGATGCGTGAACACCCAGCACGGCGTGTCGCCGTAGTACTCACGCCATTTCGCCGGATCGTCGAGCAGTCGGTCGTGCGCCAGGACCCACTCGTAGGTCGTCGCACCCATGGCCATCGCGCCCACGTCTGCGAAGAACCGCCCGAACCGATCGTCCTTGTCACCGTTCGACGAGGCCTCGAACAGCCAGTCGAGCGAGTTGTCCGCGTCGGCGATGAATCCATCGATGCTCGTCGCCGTGTAGTACTGGGTCTTCGTCATCGGGGACGGCTGCGAGCCGCGTTCTCCTCGAGTCGCAGCTTCACGATCTTCTTTACGAGCGCGGCGGGGATCGGCCTGTCTGCCTGGAAGCGGAGCGTTCCCTTCCCCGAGAAGTACGGTTTCAGCTCGTCCCCGAGCGCCTCCATCACCGCGTAGCTCGCCGGATAGAGGCTGCAATGGTCCTTGAACGCGGCGTAGGAAACGAGGAACCGACCGTCCTGCTTGAACGCCGGCATCTGGTAGCTGATCGTTTCGTTCGCCTTCGGAGCGGCCGCCTTGATCGTCTTCCGCAGCTTCTCCAACGCGATGCGTTGTTCCTCGGGAAGGGCGGCCAGGTAGTCCTCCACGCTGGTCGATGCGGCCATGCGGTCCCTCCCCCGTGATGGGTCCTCAAGGATGAAGGGCCGGGCCCAACGGGCCCGGCCCTTCGATCGTCGTTCGCCTCACGAGCACTTCCGCCTCTATGGAGGCTTCATCCGGTAGACCAGCCGGAGCCCGGAGGTCGGTGAACTGGTTTGGATTCTGCCGGGTCACCCGGCAAAACCGGGCGGGGCGGTGGCCCCGGCCCAAGAGTGACGGCTCAGCAGCCAGTCACCTCGAGGGTCTCACGCTGTTCATGCAAGCAGGACCACCTCCTTCCTCTCGTGGGCACATGGTGCCGCGGACCCGCGCGTATGGCAACCACCGGCCGTGGCCAGCGGTCTCGTGGCTACCCGCCGACCGCCGAGCCCTCTGCCGCACGCGGTGTCGAGCCGGGCTGCTCCTTCGGGATCCGGCCGGAGAAGAACAGCCCGATGAGCGCGATGAGCGCGAGCGCGGCGAGCGCGGTCCGGAGCCCATCGAGCCGAGCCTGTTCGTTCTCGTCGAGCACGGCCTGCGAGACGGCCG
>Ga0184605_10000343_pt1 | contig 13608 bp, 15 predicted proteins | sample PLM0_30_coex_FD_132995 | JGI IMG/M metagenome (GOLD analysis project Ga0184605, IMG submission 132995) | Groundwater sediment microbial communities from an aquifer in East River, Colorado, USA - PLM0_30_coex | ecosystem: Environmental > Terrestrial > Soil > Riparian zone | place: USA: East... | reverse complement strand
GAATCCTTCGTCTGCCTTACCACCGGCGAGATAGTAAAAGTAGACGTTCGAGGACATGGCGATCCCGCCGTAGAAGTCGAGCGGCCCAAGGGAGGCCCAGTCCGGGTACACATAGACGACGTTGGGATCGAACTCATTCTCGACCGTGATGTAGCCGCGGCTCGTGATCGTCGTCCAGGGCGCAGCGATGCCTTCCTGCAGAGCGCCCGCGCCGACAATGGTCTTGAACGTGCTTCCAGGCGGATACCTGTCGGCGACGAGATGATTGACAAGCGGTTTCCCGGGTGAATCGACGAGCGCCGCCAGGTCCTGATCTGATAACGGCCCAGAAAAAACGTTGCTATCGAAACCCGGCGAAGAGACCATCGCAAGCAGTTCACCCGTTTTGACGTCCATAACGGCTGCCGCCGCGTTGTCGGAGCCTGCGGCATATTCGTTCAGGACTTCGGCGGTCTTTCGTTGCAGGTCCAAATCGATGCTCAGCTGCAGGTTGGAACCGTCGATAGGACGGCGCTCCGAGATCACCTTCAGCTCTCGGCCCGTGGAGTCGACTTCGATGAGCTTCTTGCCGGGCTTTCCTCTCAATGCCGACTCGTAGCTCGATTCGATTCCGCTTTTACCGATGAAGTCCCGCAGCAAATAATCGTTGCCTTTAAGTTCGGCGTATTCCTCCGGCGAAATCGGACCGACATAGCCAAGCACGTGCGAAAGCAGCGAACCCGAAAGATAGCGCCTCGAGGGCTCCGTGATTACCTGGAGGCCGGCGGCATGAGGCGCGAGCTCTTGAAGCACCAAGGCCGTATCGTGGTCGATGTCTTGCTTGACAACGACAGGCGTGAACTCGCCTCGCGCTGCCACGCCTTCGCGCACTTTCTTGTCTATCTCCTCGACCGGGACACCTGTCACGCCGGACAGGAGCTTATAAACGCTTGCTTCTCCTCGCGCTGGAAGGTCGCCCGGGAGTATGGCGGCCGAGAAGCGCGCCGAGTTCTCGACGAGCGGTTGTCCGTTGCGGTCACTGATGAGCCCGCGCGCGGCAGGTAGGGGCACTTCGCGCAGCGCATTTATTTCAGCCCGTTCTTTGAACTCAGATCCGCGTAGGACCTGGAGGTTAATCAGTTGAAGGATTAGCGCGCCGAACATCAAGATGATCAGCGCGCGAAGTATGGCAAACGCCGCCGGACTGCCATGGGTCCGGTCTCGTTCTATCTTGGGTTTGGCGCTTCGCCAGCGTCTGCGCTCCCTAAAGGGTCCCATCAACTCCTTCGTGAGCCACTACAAGGGCGACGTCAATCTTCGCGTTCCAATTGTGCCGAGCCTCCGCTGGGCGGTAAGCGTATGAACGGGCAGGTAAACGAGAGGCGTGAAGAGGGCATTGACCAAGCACCCCGGGAGCACGACACGTAGTATCGAGTCGCTCCAGGCCACGGATTGTCCTGTCCCGGCGAGCACAATCATGCTGATGATACCGTATCCGAGGCTACCAAACGCAACCACGACAACACAGGGCAAGAATTCGGTGTCGACCGCCCGGATACGCGTCGCCGCGGCGAGCAGCACGATTGGCGTCAATGCAAGTGCGGCGGTGCCGAGCGGATCGCTGGTCGCCAGGTCTTTGACAAAACCCGCCAGTAACGCGACGACAAGAGCTTCTTCGTGGCCACGGACGACCGCCCAGACCGCGACGAAGATCAAAACGAGATCCGGCGTTACGCCGAGTATTTCGATGTACTGCATCACAGATACATGGAGAACAGCAAGGAGTTCGGCCACGGCAGCTGCTATAGCGTACTTCATTGTGGTGATAGCCTCGCCGGTTTGAAGCTTAGCAATACGAGCACGGTATCGAGCGTAGAGAGATTAGCAGTGGGTTTGAGTGTGGCCTTCGTGAACGGCGACTGCGGTCGCTGCTCCACTCCCGCGACGCTGCCGATGAGCAGCTCCCGCGGATAGTTGCCGCCGAGGCCCGAAGTTGTAACGAGGCTGCCCTCGACGAGAGCCGCATCCGGGGGCAGCAGGTCCAGGACCAGCTCGTGTTTAAGGTCCCCTTCCGCGACGCCGCGAACGGGACTCGGCACAGGTGTGGGCGAAGGAGGCGAAGGCGTCGGCGCTCCGGTGGCCGCAGGCGACGAGGAGGGAGGCGCCGGCGTCGGCGTTACTGCGGGCGCTGCTGTGGCCGCGGGAGTGGGCGCGGGTGAGCCTGCTTGCCCTTGCGGGGCACCCGGAATCACTTGAGCATTGACGCTGCTGTCAGGGTCTGTAACCAGCTGGACCCAGGAGAAATCGTTGAAGCTGCGAGAAACCGTCCCGACCAGACTGCCGCCCCGCGAGAGCACGACCATGCCCTCGTCAAGCCCGTCCTTGGACCCGCGATCGATCGCTATCATTCGCTTGAGCCCGGAAGTATCCTCGGACATCACGTTCGCCACGAGGAGTTGGTCCTCGGGCCGCGCCTGCTTGACCCCCAAGGCATTCTCGAGCTCGCGGACACGCTGCTCAGCATTCTGTTGAGCCGCGACCGCGTGCTGAAGCTTTTCGATCTGGTCGCGCAGATCCTGATTTTCGTGGACGATATCCCCCCCGTCTGTGATGCCCTTGAAGAAATCATCCACGGGTCTGGCAGTATCGCGTAGGCGGGATGCCAGCGGCGTTGTAGCCGTCAAAGATAAGTTCTGTACTGGATCGAATGCCCGTCGTTCGGATAGAACGATGCTGGCGAGGCTAACTACGGTAATTGCCGCGAGCCACCAGACTAGACGCATCGTTCGCTCCTCGGTCTGCCTCTCTCCCGGTGGTCATCCACCAGAGAGCATCCCTTGTCTGATCCTAGCGCGGCGCCTTTCTGGTGTTGAGCCGAGCCTGCAGCTTTTGCAGGATTGCGGCTTCCTCCAGCACTTCGGCCGCGCCACGCACCACGCAGGTCAGCGGCTCTTCCGCCACGTATACCGGAAAGCGGGTCTCCTGCGCGAGCCGGCGATCAAGCCCTCTCAAGAGGGCGCCCCCGCCGGCCAGAATTATCCCCGTACTCATGATATCGGCCACGAGCTCAGGCGGTGTGATCTCGATCGTCTGCCGCACAGATTCGACGATGGCATTCACTGAGCTTGAGAGCGCGTCCCGAATCTCGACACTGCTCACCTCGACCGCCTTCGGAAGACCCGTGGCCAGGTCCCGGCCCTTTAGCTCTATCGTGATCTCCCGCTCGAGCGGGTATGCCGAGCCTGCCTCTATCTTCACTTCTTCCGCGGTGCGTTCGCCGATCAGCATGTTATGGACCTGGCGGGCGTAGGAGACGATCTCGGCATCCATCTCATCGCCGGCTGTGCGAATCGAGGTCGCGACTACGATCCCGCCCATTGAAATGACCGCCACCTCGGTAGTCCCGCCGCCGATATCGACAATCATGGAGCCGCCGGGTTCCATCACTGGTAGTCCGGCGCCGATTGCCGCGGCCATGGGCTCTTCTACCAGATACGCGTTGCGAGCCCCGGCGTTGAGGGCTGCGTCGTGCACCGCCCTCTTCTCAACCTCCGTCACGCCCGATGGGATCCCGACCGAAACTCGTGGTCTGGGCAGGCCGAACCCGAAGTGGTCATGAACCGAGCGGATGAAGTAGTGAAGCATCTTCTCGGTAACGCTGAAATCCGAAATCACGCCGTCCCGCAACGGCCGTACGGCGACGATGTCCGCCGGCGTACGGCCGACCATGCGCTTGGCTTCCGCGCCTATGGCCAGAATCTTCTTGTTTATGCGGTCAATGGCGACGACTGAGGGCTCGTCGATGACAATGCCTCGTCCCTTGACCATGACTAACGTATTAGCCGTGCCCAGGTCTATGGCTATATCGTGAGAAAATATGCCGAGGACGGCGTTGAATGGATTTAGGGGCAATCTCGCCTCCGGTCACTTCACCTACCTGTCCGGCAGGCGGATAGACTAGCGCATTATACCTAACGCGTCGGAAGCCTGCAAAAGTAGCAGGCTGGCGTGGAGACACTGCACCGCCGCACGCAGGGCCCCATAGGCCACGCTGGCCCTCGCGAGCTTGCACTTGGAGCGAAGCAAAGAGGCCTGAATAGCGGACGTCGGGCGGGTAAGTAGAGGCCAGCGCGTAACCTTCTTCGACGAGAGCCGCGTTGATCATCCGGTCTTCCACCCAGACGTAACGCAGGAGCCGTCCGAACGAATCAGTCTCCGATACATCCTTCTCGAGTCCGACCATTCGCCCCTCAACGAACTGCCGGTTGCGGTCACGGGCCTCCTCGCCGAAGCATCCCACTGGGCGCCTCGGGTCGACCGTCTCGGGCGTGTCCATCCCGATGTAGCGCAGCCGGTAATCCTTGCCCTCTATCTCGACGTGGATCGTGTCTCCGTCGACTACTCGCGTCACTTTAGCGGGTACGAGACCGGGCTTGACGTATGGTGTCGAGGAGGGGGTGGCCGGCGACTGGGCGGGCGTCGCGGATAGGGAGGTGGCTGTCTCGCGAGAGCCAGTCACATTCGCCTCACTGGCACAGCCAATTGCGATCAGCGTTACGCCGGTAACTAGAGCCAGATGAGCGCGCAAGCGACCGCCGCTTCGGAATCGCAATGCGTTACGCGGCATCTACGCCGTGCTCGCGGAGCAGCCGCAGGAAGGAGTCCTCGTCGAGAACGGTAATGCTGTAGTTCTCGGCCTTCTGGAGCTTGGATCCGGGATCTGCCCCCGCAACGAGGTAAGTGGTCTTGCGCGTGACGCTGTTCCCCGCTTCGCCGCCAAGCGAGGCGACTAGCGATTCCGCCTTCCCGCGCGGCATCGAGGCGAGCGTGCCGGTAAAGACGAAGGACTGGCCGCTCAGTGGCCCTTCGACGCGCTTCGGCCGCTTGTACTCGAAGTTGACTCCTGCTTTCCGCAGCTTTTGGATGATCGCGCGCTTCGGCGGGTGACGAAAGTAGGCGTAGATGCTGTCGGCGATCTTAGGGCCGATCCCCTCGACGTTGCGAATGTCTTCGGCGCTCGCTTCTATAAGAGCGTCTAGTGTGTGGAAATGGGCAGCGAGCACCTGGGCGACTTCTCCTCCGACGTGCCGGATACCGAGGGCGAACAGCAGGCGGTTCAGGTTGCGGCCCTTGGAGGCTTCGACGTTCTTCAGGACCTTCTCCGCAAGCAGCGAGCCCATACGCTCGATGGCCACCAGTTCGTCCTTAGTCAGGTAGTAGATATCAGCCGGATCCTTGATAAGGCCGCGTTCGAGCAGGATCGAGATCCAGCGCTCCCCGAGGCCCTCGATGTCCATCACGGCAGCGAAGTGTCCGATCCAGCGAAACATCTGGGCGGGGCAGGAGATGTTCGAGCAGTAGCTCATAGCCTCGCCCGGCGGGCGGACCGCCTCGCTGCCGCATACGGGGCATTTCTTCGGTATGCGGTAAGGCTTCTCCTTGCCCGTGCGCTTCTCGAGGACTGGGCCGACGACCTGCGGGATAACATCGCCCGCGCGCTGGACGATCACCGTGTCGCCCTCACGAATGTCCTTGCGCCGAACGTCGTCCTCGTTGTGAAGCGTCGCCTGCTTGACAATGACGCCGCCGACTTGCACCGGCTCGAGGATCGCAAACGGGTTGAGACTCCCGGTCCGGCCGACGTTGACAGCGATGCGCTGGAGCTTGGTCGTCGCCTGGACGGGCGGGAACTTGTAGGCAATAGCCCAGCGCGGCTCGCGGCCGACGTAGCCAAGCTCGTCCCAAAGGGACTTCTGGTCGATCTTCACCACCATGCCGTCGATCTCGTAGTCGAGGTCGTGCCGGCGGTCTTCCCACGTCCGGTAATGGGCCTCCACAGCCTGTAGGTCCTTGAAACGCTTGATCTCCGGGTTGATACGGAAGCCCAGCGCACCGAGCCACTCTAGGGTCTCGTGGTGACTCGGCGGCACCGCTCCGTCGCCTTCGGCCCAGCCGAGCTGGTAGATCCAGACATCCAGCTTACGGGAGGCCGTGATCTTCGGGTTCTTCTGGCGTAAGGAGCCGGCCGCGGCGTTCCGCGGGTTCGCCGCTGGCCGCTCGCCGCGGTCGATAAGCGTCTCGTTGAGACGCTCGAAAGCGGGTTTCGGCATGTAAACTTCGCAGCGCACCTCGAACTGTTCGGGGAAGCGTTTCCCCTGCAGCTGAAGTGGGATGCTGCGAATTGTCTTCAGGTTCTCTGTAATATTGTCGCCCTGGAAGCCGTTGCCGCGCGTCGCTCCCTGCACCAGGCGGCCGTTCTCGTACACGAGCGCCACCGCGAGACCATCGATTTTCGGCTCGCATGCCATCTCGAACTTATCCGTCGCTGCCAGTGCGGACGCCCGTTTGTGCCATGCCTGTAGCTGGCCGAAGTTGAAGGCGTTGGCCAGTGAGAGCATGGGCAGGCGGTGCTCGACCGGCGGAAAGCCTTCGACGAGCTGTTCGGTCACACGCTGAGTCGGCGAATCTGGGCTCACAAGTTCTGGGTAGTGCGCCTCAATCGCGCGCAGACGCCGCATCAACTCGTCGTATTCGGCGTCGCTGATCTCCGGCTCCGATTTCACGTGGTAGAGGTAGTCGTGCCGGGAGATCTCGAAGCGCAGCTCTTCCGCCTTTACCTTGGCGTCCTGTACGTGCTCGATTCCGCAGGCCATATCAGGCGTCAGTATAGCAACGGGTGCTCCTCAACCTATCGCTGACGCCGTTCCGGCCTGGGTAACGGGCAAGCCCGCCGCCCCGTCCATAAAGATATGCGCAATATTGACGTAAAGTGGTGGCACGTCGTGGGCGGGCTCTTCATTCTCTTCGTGGGCCTCCCCTACGTGTTGGGATCGGCCTGGTATTACTTGAAGCCCGGTGAGGACTCCACGGACGCCCGATTCTCGGAGGCGGAAAAGGCGCAGTTGCGCGCATTACAGCCCCAACTGGACTCGCTGGTATTTAGCGAGGAGGAGATCAAAAGCGTGCCCGGGAGCATGTTTTACGACTGCACTAATCCGGACATTAACGCCGGGGTTTTTTATGATACGAACAAAGATGGTACTGATGTAACCAGGGCCCGACCAACGGACATCCCGAGGCGTCCGCGCGGGGACTCCGCGTTCTGCAACGACGATGATGGCTCTTGGCTCTCATTCAATGCTTCGACAGAGGCAACGAAAAGCGAGCTATTGCATGATATCCAAGTGTTGGGCGAGTTGGCGGAGCACAAAGACGAGGATCTGCGGTCCGTTGTGCTTCCGCTGGCTGAATACCACGCAGGCAAGGGCGAGGTCCTCGAGTACGGATGGCTGCATATAGACGGGGTTGGTGACGCCGGCTTTGCCATCGAAGCGACGATCAGCCTGGATTCGGGAGTGTACAAGGTCTATCGGATGACCTTCATTCGCGGGGTCATATGGGCGGGTCTAACTGTACGCTTGCCGGAAAGCGCGGCCGACGCCAACGAGCCGATCAGGCTTGCTCACCAATTCGACCGGAAGATCAAGTCCCGTCTCGAAGCGGTCGTTGTGGATCCCCGCACCAACTAGTCGTAATCAACTATTAACCGGCGGATAGGCTATCGCGGGACCAAATCGGGTATCTTGGCCGGACGATGGGCGAAATCCAGGTACGCCCCGCAACCGAGTCGGACTTGCCCGGCATCCTAGAGATCTACAACGACGCCGTTCTAAACACGACCGCCACCTTCGATACCGAGTCGCAGTCGCTCGAGGAGAAGCGTGAATGGCTGCGCGAGGCGTCTTACCCCTACGTGGTTCTCGTGGCTGAGCGCGGCGGTCAGGTCTTCGGCTGGGCCAGCTTGCGCCGCTTCCGCCCGAAAGCGGCGTACAGGTATACCGCCGAAAATTCCGTTTACGTGAGGAAAGACTGTCACGGGGAAGGAATCGGCAGGACCCTTATGCGGCGACTCGTGGAAGTTGGGGCCGAAAACGGCTTTCACACGATAATCGCGGGTATTGCCGGAGACAACCCGGCCAGTTTGCGGCTGCACAAGCGTTTCGGCTTCCAAGTTGTCGGTATTGAACGGGACGTGGGCTACAAGTTCGAGCGCTGGATTGATGTGATGTGGATGCAGAAGATGCTCTGATCGTAGGTTTGAGGAACAACGATCTAGGACTACCCGCGATGCTACAATACGCTGCGTGAAAGTCGTCGTAGTGGATTATGGGGCCGGCAATCTGTTCAGCGTGTCCCGTGCGGTCGTGAACGCCGGCACGCGGCCCCTGGTCACGTCCAATCCGTCTTACCTGGACGACGCCGAGGCGGTGATCGTGCCGGGCGTCGGCGCCGCCGCGGACACTATGTCGAACCTTCGAGGGAGTGGCTTCGTCGAGCCGATCCGCGACTATATCGCTTCCGGACGGCCGTTCCTGGGCGTCTGTATGGGCCAGCAGGCGCTATTCGAGGTGAGCGAGGAGGGCGGAGAGCATGAGTGCCTCGGTATCCTGCCCGGCCGGGTCGTACGCTTCTCGAACGGCCTCAAGGTGCCACACATGGGCTGGAACCAGGTCCGGATCGTCAAGCAGCACCCGATTTTCGAAGGCGTCACAGACGGCTCGTACTTCTACTTCGTGCATTCATATTACCCGCAACCCGCTGATCGAGACGTGGTTATCGGAGAGACCGAATACGGCGTGAACTTCGCCTCGGTTATCGCCCGCGACAACATCGTTGCCACCCAGTTTCACCCAGAGAAGAGCGGCGGGGCCGGCCTGCGCATGTACGCCAACTTCCTGAAGATCGCGACGACTCCCGGCGTCAGTTAGCCGGCCAGACGTGCAAATCATCCCCGCTATCGATATCCGAGGAGGGCGTTGCGTTCGTCTTGAGCAGGGCGACTACGCTCGCGAGACGGTTTTCGATGAGGATCCGGTCGCAGTTGCGGGACGTTGGCAGAGCGCTGGCGCGCGACGACTTCACGTCGTCGACTTGGATGGCGCTCGTGATGGCCAACCCCGCAACGAGGCCACCGTGCAGGCGATTCTTGGCGCTTCCAAAGTGCCAGTGCAAGTGGGCGGTGGCATTCGAGATATCGCGGCGGTTCACAGCTACCTGGACGCCGGGGCCGATCGGGTCGTCCTCGGGACGACGGCTGTAAAAGACCAGACCACTCTGATGAACGCGATCGTGCTTTTCCGTGAGCGCGTGATTGTCGGCGTGGACGCGCGAGATGGAATCGTAGCCACGGAAGGCTGGACCGAGACGTCAACGATCGAGGCGACCGATCTCGTTAAACAGCTCTCGGAGATGGGAGTCGCGCGCATAATCTATACCGACATTCTGCGCGACGCGACTCTGACCGGCCCCAACCTCGCTGCCCTCCGCGACTTGCTCGAATTCATATCCGGCCTGCCTTCCCCGATGCGCTTGATCGTCGCCGGTGGCCTGTCCTCGATCGAGGACTTGCGCCGGCTCGCTGCATGGCCAGTGGAAGCCGCGATTATCGGCAAGGCGCTATACACGGGTGACATAAGTCTCGAGGATGCCATCGAGACAGTCCGGTCTTAGCGGTCGCTTACTTAAGTGGCGCCTCTTCTGCGTCCGCCGTATACTGCGATTTGACCGCCGCGAATCGGGCGGAGGAGGTTTCACCATGGCTGCAGCCGACGTCGGCATCCCTGAAGACATTCGCGATCTGGTGAAAGGCGCTGTCACTGGAATGCATCAGTTCGTCGACTCCGAGGTGCTGCCGATGGAGGAGCAGATGGGGGATATGCTTGTCGACGAGAGAAAGTTCTTCGACGAGAAGGGTCGCGCAGTCGAGGCGGTCGTCGACGCCAAACGCCAGGTGCGGATGAAGTCCGCCAAGGCTGGCTACTACGCAATGTTCGCGCCGGAGAGCGTCGGCGGCGATGGGCTGGGAGTACGATCGATGGTGTTGGTGGAAGAGGCGCTCTACCGCCGCTACGGCCCCGGACGCCCACTCATCACATGGGCAAAGGGATTTCTTACACAGCCGACGATTGCCTCGTTCGTGGACGGACCGTCGCACATGCTCGTGTCCGTCAGCGATTCCGTTCGCAAAGATTACCTTCCGGCCATTTCGGCGGGCGAGAAGATGGTATGTTTCGCCCTCAGCGAGGCTGATGCCGGATCGGACGTATGGGGCATCAAGACACGCGCAAAGCGGGACGGTGACGACTGGGTGATCAACGGCAGCAAGCAGTGGATCACGAACTCGCCGTACGCCGATTATGCCGTCGTCTTCGCCATCACCAACGATGACCTAATAGCGGAACGCAAGGGCGGCATCAGCGCTTTTTTTGTCGAGACCGCCGCCGACGGCTACACATTCGACGGCGTGCTGCCGGTTATGGGCCACCAGGGCGGCGATTGCGGCTCGATGTCCTTCGACAACCTGCGCGTGCCGGCGGACCGCCTGATCGGAGTGCAGGACCAGGGCTTCCAGATCGCCATGTTCGGCATCTCAGAGGGTCGCATATCGATCAGCGCCAACTGCATCGGCATGTGCGGATACGCGCTCGACCGCTCGTTGGAGTACGCCCAGCAGAGAATGAGCTTCGGCAAGCCGATATCCGAGTACCAGGCCATTCAGTTCATGCTTGCTGACATGGCGATTGATATCTTTACGATGAAATACATGGTCCTTCAGACGGCAGCGCTGGTCGAGGCGTTCCCGCAGACTGGCCGGCTCCCCGTGAAGGAAATATCGATCGCCAAGGCCTATGCGGTGGAGAAGACGCAGGAGTGCTATGACCGCGCGATACAGGTGCACGGCGGAATGGGCCTCACCAACGAAATGCCGCTGAACGAAGGCTTTCGCGTCGCCCGCACGCTCCGCATTCCGGATGGGACGGGTGAGATCCAGCGACGCACAATCGCCCGCCAGATGCTCCGCGGCGATACCGTCTTCTAGGCGTTCGGCGATGGTTCCATGTTGACCAAGCGCATCATCCCATGCTTCGACGTCGCCGACGGGCGCGTGGTCAAAGGCATCAGGTTCCTGAATCTGCGGGACGCCGGCGACCCGGTCGAGCTGGCCCGCGCCTACAATGACGAGGGAGCGGACGAGCTGGTCTTTCTCGACATTCGAGCATCACCAGAGCGACGGGACACTGCCATTGATATGGTGCGCAGCATCGCGAACGAGGTATTCATACCGTTCACCGTCGGGGGCGGCATTCGCTCGCCGGAAGACGTCCGCCAGATGCTGGAGTCGGGCGCGGATAAGGTGGCAATAAATACGGCCGCCGTCGAGAATGCAGATCTGGTGCGAGAGGCGGCCGAGCGCTTCGGGTCTCAGTGCATCGTTGTCGCCATCGATGCCAAGCGTTCGGCAGCGGGCAGCTGGCAGGTGCACACATATGGCGGGGTGGGAGGGGGCACGCCGGTCGAGATCGACGCGGTCGAGTGGGCACGACGCTGCGCTGAGGCGGGCGCCGGCGAAATTCTGATCACGGGTATGGACGCAGACGGCACGCAAGACGGATACGACCTCGAGTTGACGCGCGCCGTCTCTGAGGCCGTCCAGGTGCCCGTGATCGCGTCCGGCGGCGCGGGAGAGCCCGAGCATATCTACGAAGCATTCGTGACGGGCAAGGCGGATGCGGCGCTTGCGGCCAGCATCTTCCACTTCGGGACGCATAGAATCCGCGACGTGAAGCAATATCTCGCGGAGCGCGACATTCCGGTCCGGCTTTAGGCGCGGCCGGCTGACGAAAGGTACACCAATGGCACTCAAGTATGACGACCGTGGTCTAATCCCCGCGATCATCCAGGACGACGATTCAGGCGAGGTGCTTACCCTCTTCTGGATGAACGCCGAAGCCGTCCGGCGAACAGCCGAATCCCGGCAAGTGTGGCGCTACAGCCGCGAGCACCAGAAGCTGATGCTGAAGGGCGAAACGTCCGGGAACTACTTGAACGTCCGGCGCATCCTCTACGACTGCGACGAAGACGCGCTGGTCGTGCGGGTGGAGGCGACGGGGCCGGCCTGCCACACCGGCGAGCGGTCTTGCTTCTACCGAAAGCTCGACGCTTCGTAGCTTAGTCGAGCGGCGGAGCCGCTTCAATATTTTCCTCGGCCTCGGCGGCGACTTTGGGCGCTACCCGCCCAAGCACTCCCTCCCGGTAAAGCACCTCTTGGAGTGCACTTATCGCGACCTCCACCTGCGCATCATCCGGTTGTCGCGTCGTAAGCGACTGGAGCACCAGATTCGGCCACATTACCACCCGCGTCACCGGGCTCGATTCGAAGGCACCGCCGAGGCGGATGAGTTCGTATGCGATCGCCGCTATGACCGGGATCAACACAACGCGCGACACGACGCGAAGCCAGAGGTCCGGATCACCAACGAGCCCAAAGACGACGATACTCACAACAACAACAGTGAGCAGGAAGCTCGTCCCACAACGCACGTGCGCAGTTGAGTAGCGCTGCACCGCTCGTGGTTCGAGGGGGTCGCCTTTTTCCAGCGCGTGTATGGTCTTGTGTTCCGCCCCGTGATAAGCGTAGATGCGGCGCACATCCGGCAGCAGTCCGATTGCCGCCATATAGCCAACGACGACGCCGAGCCTGATCGCGCCCTCTATCAGGATGACTAACCAATGATTGTGCACCAGGCTCTCGAGCCAGTCCGCCAGCAGCAGAGGCCCGGCGAAGAAGATAATGGCGATCAATGCCAGCGAGGCGAAGGCGGTGGCCCACAGCGCGCGCGAGTTGATCTCGTTATCTTCCTGGCCCATCGCGACGTTCGAGGAGAATACCAGCCCGCGGATACCGAGTGCCAGGGTTTCCCACATGACGATGATGCCTCTTACGAGAGGCAGGCGGCGCAAGGGGCCCGTATAGGCGCCACCCAGCGGCTGCTCGCGCACGAGGATCTGTCCGTCCGGCTTGCGACAGGCGATGGCCATGCTCGTCGGGCCGCGGATCATCACGCCCTCGATGACCGCTTGTCCCCCGTAATAAATCCGGCGCTCAGCCATTTCCCACCGTTTTACAACAATCGGGCCGGAGATGGCCCCGGCCCGGAAATCGTGACCTGTTCCTGCGTTCCTATTTCATGCCGTAGCGGCGCTTGAAGCGCTCCACTCGGCCGGCAGTATCGACGATTCGATGCTCGCCGGTGAAGAACGGGTGGCAGTTGCTGCAGACCTCGACGCGCAGATCCGGTTTTGTGGCGCGGGTCTCCCACGTAGTTCCACAGGAAGCACAATGTACGGTTGCCTGCACGTACTCTGGATGAATTTTTGCCTTCATTAGTGCTTACTCGCTCGGGACGATACTAACTTTCTTTCGCCCGTCTTTATTATACGGCGCGAACTTTACCTTGCCCTCGGTGAGAGCAAAGATGGTGTAGTCGCGGCCCAAGCCAACGTTCACACCCGGGTGCACGCGAGTGCCGCGCTGCCGCACGATGATCGTGCCCGGCAAGACCAGTTCTCCGTCGAAGCGCTTCACACCCAGTCGCTTGGACTGAGAATCGCGCCCGTTTTTGGCGCTGCCACCGCTCTTCTTATGTGCCATCCAGCCCTACTCTCCACTCTCAACTTTCTTGGTTCTCGCCCGCCTCGCGGGTTTCGCGTCCTTTGCGCCTGATCCCTCACCCGCCGTCCCGGTGGATGGCTTCGCGGTCCTTCGCGGGCGGGCAGCGCGGCGCGCTG
>Ga0184605_10000342_pt1 | contig 13617 bp, 11 predicted proteins | sample PLM0_30_coex_FD_132995 | JGI IMG/M metagenome (GOLD analysis project Ga0184605, IMG submission 132995) | Groundwater sediment microbial communities from an aquifer in East River, Colorado, USA - PLM0_30_coex | ecosystem: Environmental > Terrestrial > Soil > Riparian zone | place: USA: East... | reverse complement strand
TTGGGAGCAACCGCCGGAACCCCCGCCGAAGATCGACATCATCCCGGCACCCTCTGTCACTGAATCGCACTCGAAGCCTGCTCATCTCATTCCGTTTGAGCAACCGGCGCCGGCTGATATCGAACCGCCGCCGCCCGTGCCCGCAGCGAAAAAACCTGCCAGCGCGCCACGGTTGATGGTTCCAAAGAAAAAACCCGCCTCAGGCGGGCCGATCGAGGAAGCGAAGCCAGTCGCGGAAAAACCCGTGCCGGCCAAGCAGGAAGTCTTGCAATTCGAGCCGGTCACGCGCGGTCGATTTGAAAAAAGCGAGCCGACGATTGTGGAAGGTCAGGACTTGGATGTCCCTACCTTCCTGCGGAAAAACATTCGCGTGAAATAATCGCGCGTCGCGCGATTATTTCTTCATCAACTCCAGCACCGCGCTCGTCATGCCGACAATGCCGACGCGGATCGTTGGCTCGGGCACGGGCGCGAATTTGCTTGAGTGCAAGCTCGGCAGCGGCGTGCCGTTCTTTTTGCTATCGGCGATTTTCGCCGGATCGACCGCGCCGATCCAGAAATCGCACGCGGGGATTGAGTGATCGGGCAGGCTGTATTCGGAAAAATCTTCAGCGCCCATCGTCGGATCGGTTGCTTCGATATTGTTGGCGCCTAACTGCTTTTTCCACACGGCGACGAGACGCTTCGTCAGATCGGGATTGTTGTAGGTCGCGGGCGTAAATTGATCTTTCAGTACATCGACAATCGGCGCGCGCTCGGGCGGAATTCCCGCCGCGACGGCGCAAGCTTTCGTGATCCGATCAATTGCCGCCAGGACGCGATCGCGCACGTCGGATTTATAAGTGCGCACGGTCAGCTGCATTTTCGCTTCATCGGGAATGATGTTGTGTTTGGTCCCGCCCTGAATCGATCCCACGGTGACGACGATTGGATCGATCGGATTATTTTCGCGGCTGGCAATGGTTTGCAGCGCCATGATTATTTCCGCCGAAAGCACGATCGGGTCCTTCGTTTTGTGCGGATAGGCGCCGTGCCCGCCCACGCCGCGCACCGTAATGTTCAGCGAATCGACATTTGCGAAGGTGTAACCTTCTGCGACACCGATCTTTCCCGTTTCCAGAAACGCGTTGTCGTGGTACCCGAGCGCGAAATCCGGTTTCCCAAATCGTGTATAGAGACCCGCTTTCAGGAGCGCTCTCGCGCCGTTTCCCGTTTCCTCAGCCGGTTGTCCGATAAACATGATTGTGCCTTGCCACTGATCTCGCAGCCGTTGCAAGGCGCGCACGGTGCCGATGAACGCCGCCATGTGCGCATCGTGCCCGCACGCATGCGCCACGTGCACCTCTTTGCCTTCGGCATTTTTCGTGATGACTTTGCTCGCGTATGGCAAGCCGGTTTCCTCTTCCACCGGCAACGCGTCCATGTCGGTGCGCACGAGCACGGTCGGGCCCTTGCCATTTTTCATCAGGCCAACGACGCCATAACCTTTCATCGCCGGATTGTCGTACTTGCCGAAATGATCAGTCACTTCGCAACCGGCAGCGCGCAATTCCTTCGCGATCAGCGCCGATGTCTGCTCTTCGCGTCCCGACAATTCCGGATGACTATGAATGTCCTTGTAAATTGCGAGCAACGAGGGCAGCTCACTCGCCGCGATGTTTTCGAGCGACGGCTGTTGCGCGAACGCGGACGCCGAAAAGATCAAACACAAGATTGACAACGAACAAATCTTCATCCTGCACTAATAACAGAACTGTTGGGGTAGCGCACGCGTCTCGCAGATTGGTTTCTGCGTCCCGCCAAAACGAACGTTTCTGATTTTATCCACAGATTACACAGATTAAAGCAGATGATTTTCAGACTTCAGCCTTCCGATTTTGAATCTATGAAAATCTGCGCAATCTGTGGATGACTCATGGATTTTGAGAAGAACACGATGCTCTTCGGCGTGGATTCGACGCCGCGCATTGTTGCGATCGAGCCGGGCGAAACCGGCACGGTTAAAGTTTACCGGCGTGAGAAAGATGGTTCGACAATCGCCGACGTCGAGCCGTTCCATCCATTTGTCTGGTGCGACTCCGACGTTGTCGATCTTGGCATCGAAGCCGAGAAACTCACCGGCGATCTCAAATACGGTTGGCGCGTCACCGTCGATAGCTGGAAGGAACTGATCGCGCTGCGTAACGGACTCAAGAAAGCCGGGCGCGATTTCTTTGCGTTCACTGATCCCGTTCAACATTACCTCACCACGACTGGCCGAACGCTTTTTAAAGAGTTGCCGTTCGAGGAACTCAAGCGAATGCAACTCGAAGTGTTGTCCTTTGCCGATCCTGTAGCCGGGGTGGCCGACCCTGGTCCCAGCGACCACCTTATGAGCATTGCGCTCTCCGACAACTCCGGCTGGGAAGAATTGATCATTGTCGATCCAAAAAATGTCGAGGAATCGGAGAGAAATGCGCTCAAGCGCTTAACGAGTCTCATCAAGGAACGCGATCCGGATGTGATCGAAGGCCATAACTTGTTCCGCTTCGATCTGCCGTATCTCATTACTCGTGCGCGCAAAGTAAAAACGAAACTCGATTGGGGACGCAGCGGCGGATTTTTGCGCTCGCGTCCGTCGCGACTCCAGATCGCCGAGAAAACGATCGATTACCCGAAGTTCGGCGTCGAGGGCCGGCATTTCGTCGATACATTTTTGCTCGCGCAATTTTACGATGTCGGAATGCGCACGCTCTCCGGCTTCGAGCGTGTCGATGTGGCGCGGCATTTCGGTTTCTGCGACAGCGAAGAGCTTTCGTCGGTCACTGGGAAGGAATTGCAACGCGCCTACATCGAGAATGACGAAAAGTTTCGGCAGCGTACGCTTTGCGCCGTCCGCGAAACGCGCGCCGTCGCCGAGCTTCTGAGCCCGAGTTATTTCATCCAGGCGCAGATTTTCCCCTACAATTATCAGGACGTGATCGTGCGCGGCAACGCTACGCGGATCAACGCGCTTTTTCTGCGTGAATATTTCCGGCAGCGTCATTCCATTCCGGAGATGCCGATGGTGCGCACGTTCGAGGGTGGTTACACCGATATCTTTTTCACCGGCGTCGCGCGCAACGTTTGGCATTGCGATGTCGCATCGCTTTATCCGTCGATCATGATCGAGTTCGATTGCTTTCCCGCGTCCGATCGACTCCAGATTTTCCGGCATCTGCTCACTGACCTGCGCACTTTCCGGCTCGAAGCGAAAGCAAGCATGCGCGCGGCGTCGAACGATCCGGCGCGACAACGCTATTTTCATGCGCTGCAAAACACATTCAAAATTCTGATCAACAGCTTTTACGGCTATCTCGGATTCGCGCAGGGACATTTCGCTGATTTCGACGCCGCCGCGCGCGTCACGCAGATCGGGCGCGACCTGTTAAAAAAAATGATCGACTGGCTGAACGGGCGCGGCGCGCAAGTGATCGAGGTGGACACGGACGGCATTTACTTCACACCGCCGCCGAAGATCGACATCGACGAGTTGCGCAGCGGTCTCGCGAAAGAATTGCCGCCCGGCATCGAGGCCGAGTTCGACGAGCAGTTCGACGCGATGTTCAGCTACAAGGCGAAAAATTACGCACTACTGACGCGCGACGGCGACGTGATCATCAAGGGTGGTGCGCTCAAATCACGCGGGCTTGAGAAATTCCAGCGCGTTTTCCTCGAGGAAATGATCAAGCTCCTGATGCAAGGAAAACCGGAAGCGATTAGCCAACTGCGAGATGAATTTGAGGGAAAGATTCGCGGCCGGGAATGGAACATCGACATGTTGATGAAGACCGACACGCTCCAGGATTCGCTCGAGAAATATCGGCAAAAAATCGCGGGCTCCGCGCGCAACCGCGCCGCCGCTTACGAGCTTGCCCTCGCCAGCGGCCGCAATTATCGCCCCGGTGACCAGATCAGCTATTATGTTACCGGCGCGGGAAAAAAACTTGCCGCCTACGAAAACGCCAAGCTCGCTTCAAAGTTCGATCCGCAAAACCGCGACGAAAACATCGACTACTACATCGCCAAGCTCGACGAGCTGATGAAGAAATTCGCGACTCTCGTTCCTGGACCGACGCAAGAGCAATTGCTGTAGCCGGGGCGCGATCTCGGCGGTTTTCGCCCTCGAGTTATATCATCCAACGCATCAACTGGTGCATTAGCATGCAGATGGGCCAGGCTGCTACGCATGAGATCCAGACGAAGAATATTGCTTCTTTGAGATACTCGCCGTCTGCTTCGGCGCCGAAGTATTCGCGGCTGACTTTGCGGAACGTGCGCAGCTCGGCGATTCCCTTTTCGACACTTGCAGAGGAGCGCTTAAGCGCTCCCGCGGTCGATTGAAAGGAGTAATCCGTTAATGGAAAACTCCGGTGCCCGCGGGTTGCGCGGCTGTCGCCAAGTGGGTGGCGCTGATTTGAACTGACTTGAGGTGTTGGTTTCATAAGTTTTTTCTAAGAGCTAAGTGCTTTCGATTCGGAATGACCCCCGGCACAAAGCGTCGGGTGATTTGGCCACTGGGGTGCCGCGAAAGCGGGCTCCAACTTGGCGAGATCTAAACGCGCGTTTATGCGGCCTGTCCGCCGCGGCGGGTGGCGCAAATTGGCGCGTTGATCGTTTTCATTTCGATCGATTTACAGCGGTTTTCGTGCCTGTCGAGGAAGCCGGGACAATTCCAGTCGTAAGTTCCTCTTGCGCTGGAAGAAACGATTCTTATTTCTCTGCTTGTCACGGCGTCAACGGAGATCGTCGCTGGGGCGGACGGACTGATAAACCTGGAAAAAAAGTTAAGATTTTTTTCAGAAACCCGATTACGGCGGCAGCCGTTCTGCTCCATAAAACGCGACTTTATGCGAAGTTTTGCGTCCCCCCTGGTCGTTATCGCCGGTTCGGTTATGCTCGCCGCAACCGCGGTTGGAGCCGGTAGTTTCGCTTCTTCGAAACCGCAATTTATCTTCAAAGACGCACAAGGAAAAACGCAGTCGGCCGAGATCGTCACCCAATATCAGCCAAAGAAGATCGCTTACCCACTTGGGAAGGTTGATCCGAAGATCGATCCGAAGCTGCGCCGCGCCGCGACGATCGCGGAGGAACGCGCGCACGCGCACTCGCGCTCGCAGTGCTGGCATTACGTGAAAGAGGCGCTGGTCGCCTCGGGAACCATCAGTTCGTATCCGGAAACGGCCTATGCCAAAGAGGCCGGGCAAGAGCTGGTGAGCAGTTACGGATTCAAGAAACTCGACGTGCGCGATCCATTCGCGGCACCGGTGGGCGCGGTGCTCGTTTACGGTGCGAAGCGTGCGGCGGGTCACGTCGAGATCCGCACGAAGGATGGGTTTGTGAGTGATTTTCGCTCGAAGATTCCGTCGCCGCGTCCGCTGCTTGGCGTTTACGCGAAGTTGTAGTCTCGCTCAGCGGCCAAGGCGACGCGGTCACGTCAGACCCCAGGCCTTCGCCTAAGCTGGGCTAGGCAGCGGATGGCTCGTCGAGCGGTGTAGCGATGTCGCTGATGTCCGAGATGCGGGCGTGCTCTTGCGTGCGAGCAAACACGTCTTGTTTTCTCCCGAGCCAAAGGCTGAGGGCGCACCAGATGGCCGCCAACGGGGCGGCAACCCAGGAAATCCCGGTGACACCAAGACCGAGCCAGGTGAGCAATGGATATGACCGCGGCGGGGCGATTGCAGGCCGTCTCTGTGAGATGGCGCTCTAAATTGGATCGCCGATACCACTAATTTCTTTTCGCCGTCCTCATCTTTTTCTTGCCCGTGATGGCGCTCGCTGATTCTTCACTTGTTTTGTATGGCCGTCATATTTCGCTAAACTAAAAAGCGATGTGGGCTCAAGGCGAAGGTGAAAACATCACGCGACGCGAAGCCGCGGGTTTGCTGAGCGCGACCGCGGCCGGTCTGCTTCTGCCGGTAAGTCTATCCCGCGCGCAGAAAACCACCGGAGGAAGCGAACCGACAAAGTCGATGCTGACGCGGGCGATCCCTGCTTCCGGTGAAAAGCTTCCGATTATTGGGCTTGGCACATGGAAGACTTTCGATGTCGGCTCGTCAGCTGCCGAGCGCAAACCGCTTGAAGACGTGCTCTCGCTTTTCGTCAAGCTTGGCGGGCGGGTCGTCGATTCATCGCCGATGTACGGACAAGCTGAAGAAGTAATTGGCGCGATCGCAGCCAAACTTGGGTTACGCAATTCGCTTTTTCTTGCGACCAAGGTTTGGACACGCGGAAAGCAGGCAGGCATTGAATCGATGGAGCGTTCGCTCGCGCGTCTGCAAGCAAAGCGCATCGATTTGATGCAGGTGCACAACCTGGTCGATGTTACCACACAGGTTGCGACGATGCGCGATTGGAAAGCGCAAGGTCGCTTTCGCTACATCGGCATCACGCATTACGAGTCCGGCGCGTTCGGCGAAGTAGAAAAAATTCTGCGGAGCGAGAAGCTCGATTTTCTTCAAATCAATTATTCAATCATGGAACGCGAAGCCGAGCAGCACCTTCTGCCGCTCGCGGAAGAACGGGGTGTGGCTGTGCTCGTGAATCGGCCCTTCGGCGGCGGCGATCTCTTCGGACGCGTACGGGCAAAACCGTTGCCCGATTGGGCGGCAGAATTCGATTGTCGATCCTGGGCACAGTTTTTTCTCAAATGGATCACGGCGCATCCAGCGGTCACCTGCTCGCTTCCCGCTACGAATAATTCGCGGCATTTGCAAGACAATATGGAAGCGGGAAACGGCCGTCTTCCGACCGCAAAGCAGCGACAACAAATGCTCGAACTAGTTTCCGCGGTTTGAACGGCCCCTCGGCGGCTTAGTGCTACGTTCTGCGCCGGGCGCAACGCAAGATCGACGACGCTTTCGGCAGTTGTCTGTCAACGCCCTTTTGGTTCGGATCGAGAACCAGGCGGAATAACTCGCAGCGTCATGAAGCGCGGGTGCGCCTGTGCCCAAGCCAGCGCTTGCCGCTTCGTCTCAAAAAAACGGTCGATCACGAGTGCGTCCCGTTCGCACTGATTCCGTCCCGCCAGTCGTGCCGCTTTGCGCTTGATCACATCCGGTCCGGTATCGACTGCGACGCATGGACCGTCCGGAAACAAAACCTGGCTGTTGTACGGGATTTTTTTCGGATCGACAGCGCACTGTCCGGCCCGCAATCGCGCGCCGGTCGCGTGCCCGCGATCACAATTCGAACTACCCGTGCTCCAATAAACCGTTATGCAAGCCAGCATTGATTCCTCGTCCGCTGAAGCGGCGTTGGCCAAAAACAAAATAAGTACAATCGCGTAAAATCGATTCATGCTTTGCTCTCGTGTGGTCGAGTTCTGGGTCGATGCAACCAAGTGCGAACCGTCAAAACTCAAGAGAGGGCTTCACTTTGAGATTCGGAATTGGCTCGCCGCGCGGCCGTTAGCGCAGGCGGATCTTTCTACGCGTAAACGAGCCGGCCTCTCTTTGGCAAGAACGCTTAACTCCGCGAAAATCACTTGCCAGATGGCGCCTTGGCTGTGATAAGAAGCGCCCGTGCGACGGTTCATTTTCCTGACTTATCTCTGCGGTTGTTGGCTTGCCTTCTCGCCGACGCAAGTTCGAGCGGAGGGTTTGGCGGAGTCGAAGACCCGGTTTTATTACAAGGATAGTTCAGGAAAAACCGCCTCCGCCCGGATCATCCGCCGCTACTGGCGAGTGCCGATTGTGCATCCGTTTGCACATATCGATCCACGAATCGACCCAAAGCTGAGGCGCGCAGCAACGATCGCTGAAGAGCGCGCGAATGCATGCTCGAAAGCGCGTTGCTGGCATTACGTAAAGGAAGCTTTGATCGCCGCCGGCGCGATCGATTCTTATCCTCAAACTGCCTATGCATCCCAAGCCGGCGAAGAGCTGGTGCGAAACTATAGCTTCAAACGACTCGCGATCCGTGATCCATACAAAGCTCCTCTCGGCGCGGTGCTGGTTTACGGCAACACGATCAGAGGCCACGTCGAAATCCGGACAAAAGACGGCTTCGTGAGCGACTATCGCTCCAAGAATCGCTGCCGCTATCCGTTAATCGCGGTGTACGGGAAATTCTCTTCCTAATGCTGTGTCATTGACCGCGTAGTACCGGAGAAGGTCAGCTCCGGCAGACGTCAGCGGCGCATCCGACCAAATGGTCCGCTTCCGCTAAGAGATGCGCTCGCGATCCGTTTGGTTTGCGGGACAGTTCCGGCCGCGACCTGCGGGGCTGGCTGCTTCGATACCTGCCCTGGAAGCTTTCGGGGCTGCGCCGTTGCCGCGCGATAATAATTCGGCGGAATAACTTGCACCGTCATGAATTCCGGATGCGCATTCGCCCAGGACAGTGCTTGCCGCTTGGTTTCAAAAAAACGGTCGATAACGAGCGCATTCCGTTCGGAAGCTGTCCGGCCAGAGCGGCGGGCCGCTTTGCGATTTTTGACAGCGCCGCCGGTATCGACCGCCGTGAAGACGCCGTCGGGCAAGACGACTTTGCTGCCATAAGGAATCCGGCGGGGATCGACTGCGCAATGTCCAACCCGCAGTCGCACGCCCGTGGCGCATTGGTGCCGCCGCGTATACCAGTCAGAACCGCGTCCGCCGCTGGCCCAGTAAACGGTGACTCGGGCCAGCAATGATTGCTGGGGCTGCTCCTGCGTGGTGCGACCGCGCGCAAAAGCGGGCGGAGCCAACAGCAGAGCGAGCCCAATCACGCCGATCAATGGTTTCATGTTATTTATAGTAATTACAGCAGCCCCTGCGCCCTCCAACTGGACAAACGGGCGAAATAGGAAGCTCCGACTACCTATGTTAATTGCATAAAAATGGCTGGTTTAGGTGCGCTTTTTCATACGGAGAAAGTTCAACGCGCCGCAGGTCCACCACTACAGGGCGTTTACCAACCGCCCTGGCTCGACAGCCACGATTTCACCTTCGGCCAGAAGTGGCCCAGATTTTCCTTGAGATCGCGGCAGAGGTAAATGTCCATTCGTTGCTCCCACGGCATCGCCCAAGGGCTGCTAACGATGCTGCCAGGATCCTCGACTGTCTTGAACTCCTGCCGTTCGTCGTCTGCGCTGTCGTCCATCCCCAGGACGACCTCGCCGATGTAGTTGCCGGGCGCCCCAGAGGAAATAATCTTGGTGTTCCGCACCTGCGACGACATAGCCAGAGGCGAGATATTGGCCTTCTGTGAAAACTAGAAACTCGCAATTGACATTTCCAACTTGATTCTTGAAACATGTCCGGACTACGAATGTGATTCGTATCGCGATGTGGTCAGGCCCGCGAAATATCTCCACCGCGATGATGCGCTCGTGGGGAAGTCGTCCGGACACAGCTGTGATCGATGAGCCATTTTACGCCTACTATTTAAAGGCGACCGGCAAAAAGCATCCCGGCGCGGAGGAGGTAATCGCCAACGGCGAAACTGATTGGCGCAAAATTGTTAAGCAACTGACCGGCCACGTTTCCAGCGACAAGCGCGTCTATTTTCAGAAACAGATGACGCATCACCTGTTGCCGCCAGTGGATCGACAATGGCTCGGCGCGGTCACGAATTGTTTCCTCATTCGCGATCCGCGTGAAGTGATCCTTTCTTACATCAAAAGGAATCCCGAGCCGACACTTGAGGACCTCGGCTTTGTTCAGCAGCAGAAAATTTTCGATTTCGTTCGCGACGAAATCGCCTCAAACCAGCAGGCCGCTTCGGCCCCGGCGGTTGTCGATGCCAAAGACGTTCTGCAAAATCCTGAGCGAATCTTGCAGCTGCTTTGCGACGCAATCGGCGTCGAATTCGACAACGCAATGCTGTCCTGGCCGCCTGGCTTGCGCGAGACGGACGGCATCTGGGCGAAATATTGGTACGCCGACGTCGCAAGATCGACATCATTCCAGCCATACAAACCGAAGAATGATCCGGTACCGACCCATCTGCGCGAAATCCATGATCGCTGTCGCGAATGCTACGACCGGCTTTATGCGCACCGTCTTCTGTAGCGGCGCTCTATGAGCATCGGACCAATTAAGTGCGACGGTCATAGACCGCCGCTACAATTGAGGAGAGATGGTGTAGCAATTTAAACCGAAGAACCGTGACCTGATCGTCAACATCAACGGTCGGCTCGCGCACCGCGCGCGCAATTCTTCAAGTCGATGACAATTCGCGTGGCACGCTCAAAGCCGATGGATTGTTGCGGCGGGATCCTCGCAAGGAAGAGCGAAAAAAATCGGGTCAACCCGGTACGCGCAACCGGTTCCAGGTCTCGAAACGTTTAGCGCGCCGGAAATCCTGCCCCGGGATCGGCGCAAGTTGCCACAGCCGCGAGCCGCTCGAGTTTCGAACTTTACAAGTCGGAACTCCGGTGATGAAATACAAATCCGAAAGGAAATAATCTGATGAAATCAAAATTCTTATTTATTTCACGAATCGCAGTGGCGGCTGTCACAGCGAGCAGTTTGTGCGCGATCGCCGCGATCTGCGCCCAGGAGGCCTACCCGCCTGACAATCCTCATTTTCGTAAATCGGCGACGGCGACGCCGTCACCAGGTGCCGCCAAGGCAAAGGCCACGAACCTGAGCGCAAAGGATAAGAATTTTCTGGTCGACGCTGCCAGCAGCGGGGGGTGGGAAGTAGAAACTGGCAAGCTGGCGGAGAGAAAGGCGCAAGGCGAAGCGACCAAGAACCTCGGCGCGCGCATGGTTGCCGACCACTCCAAAGCCATTAAGGAAATGGTCGATCTCGCCAAGAAAAAGGGCCTTGCTATTTCGACCGAGAATATCAAAGCCCAGCAGTTGAGTGGAGGACCGAATTTCGACAAGCAGTATCTGACTCTGATGGAACAAGACCATCAACAGAGCATCAAGGCCTTCGAGAAAGAAGCAGCGTCAGGCGATGACCCCGAAATCAAGGCTTGGGCTGCCAAAACGCTTCCCACGCTCAAGCAGCATCTCTCCTCCGTGGCAGATGCTCTGAGTAAGGTGAAATAATCGGCCGGATCTGCGTCGCGTCGAAATGTGGCGGCGAGCGCGACCGGAAAACCGCGGCGTCCATGTAACGCAGCGCGACCCAACGAAGGTGATTCGCGTCGCAATGTGGTCCGGCCCGCGGAATATCTCGCCCGCGATGATGCGCTCCCCGGGGGAATTTTACGCGTTTTGTTTGAAGGTGACCGGGAAAGAACGTCCCGGCGCGGAGGAAGTGATCGCCAAAGCATCGAGAACGGTGCTATCAGCGCTAATTTGATTCAACCGTTAGGTCGCTTGTGTGGTCTTTTTCCGCCGATGAGAGGTTCCTCGCTCCGCTCGGAATGACAGAAAAAATTGTAGGGCGGGCGCATCGCCTGCCACCGGAAAGCTTGGCAACCGGAGCGGTTGCCCTACAAACAATCCGTTTAATCCGCGTAATCCGCGGTTACTAATCTTTTCGATCACGAGCAAGAGCACGACCACGACTACGAATAACAAATGCTCCAAAAATTTAACGAGAAGAACCGTGACTTGATCATCAATATCAACGGTCGGCTCGTGCATCGCGATGAAGCCGGCGTGAGTCCATTCGATTCCGTCGTGCAAGGCGGCGATGCCGTCTGGGAAGGGCTGCGACTTTACAACGGCCGCATCTTCAAACTGCACGAACATCTCGACCGCTTGCACCATTCCGCAGCGGCGCTCTCGTTTCTCGAGATTCCGCAGCCGGAAAAGATCATCGACGAAATCAAGCGCACACTCGCGGCGAACAAGATGCGCGACGGCGTGCACATTCGTCTCACGCTCACGCGCGGCGTGAAGGTCACGTCCGGCATGGATCCGCGTCTGAATCAATCGGGACCGACATTAATTATCCTGGCCGAACACAAGGCGCCGGTTTACGCCAAGACCGGATTGAGTTTGATCACGAGCAAAATGCGCCGTCCCCCGCCCGAAATTCTCGATGCGCGAATTCATCACGCCAATTTGCTCAACTCAATCCTGGCCAAGATGGAGGCGAACAATGCCGGCGCCGACGATGCGCTGATGCTCGATTTGAAAGGCGACATCGCGGAGACGAACGCCACGCACATTTTCGTGGTGCGCAAAGGCGAGCTGGCCACGAGCCGCGTTGTCGCTTGTCCAGAAGGAATCACGCGCGCAACCGTACTCGAGATTTGCGCCGCCGAAAAAATCCGGTGCGTCGAAACGGATTTGTCGCCCGCCGATGTTTACGGCGCGGACGAAATGTTTTGCACTGGGACGATGGGCGAGCTCGCCGGCGTTGTTCAACTCGACAACCGCCTGATCGGCGACGGCAAAGTCGGCCCGATGACGAAGCGCTTAAGCGATCTGTATGCTCAGCGCACGATGACCGAAGGCGTGCGCGTTGTAGATTAAGACGGGAAGGTGGATCGGCCGCTCCGCGGGCGATGCTACATCAAAGCGCCGAAGGCGCGACTAACTTGAGCACCTCCGCTGCTTTCGCTTTAACATCGAGCAAGGGACTGCTCGATCCACCAAGTATTCTTAGTAATTCCTGAGCAGGCGAGTCACGGCAAGGATCATCGAAATAATCGGCCATGCTGAGATTCCCCCGATAATAGTGAACAGCAAAAATTGAGTCACGTAATCGCGACTCATTTCAGTGGCGAAGAATTCGCTGCTTAATTTGTGGAAGGCGGGCGACTTCTCCTCCGGAAGAATGGCAGAAGAAGTTGGCCTGGCGTCGACGGTCGCTTGGAAGGAGTAATCGGTTAACGGAAAACTCCGGGAAGCGTGCTGACTGGGACTAATTTGAGGTGTTGGTTTCATAAATTTCTAAATTGTTAAGGTGATTCCCGAATTTGGCTTGAGAGGACCGGCGCAAAAAAACCCGCGCGTGGTAAGATTCGACCACTGGGGTGCCGCGAAATGCGGGCTCCAACTTGGCGAGATCTAGCGAGCCTTTATGCAGCCTGCCCGTCCTGGTCGCCGTGGCGACCGCGGCGGACGGCGCGCATTGGCGCGTTGATCATATTCATTTGTGTCTATGTACAGTGCTTTGCGTGTTTGTCGAGCAGGCGAGCTCGTTTCTAGCCATAAGTCGCTCTCGTCGTGATAGAAACGATTATTAATATTTTTGAACAGGCAAGCTTGCGATGGGTTTAGCCGTCTCATTGTAGCGGCGGCTGTGTCAGCCGCCGAAGCTTCCCCCGCCAAATCTAAAAAATAAAAAACGCTTGCCCACTGGGGCAGTTCCCGGCATACCTCGCCTCGTGCGCGGACCCGTCCACTTGGCATTGGCAACTACATCGCTTCTCGTCCTGTTCAGCGCAGCTGTACGCGCGCAGGCGCTGGCCCCCTCAACATTGCGTCTTACGGGTTCCGAGCAGGAGACCAAGTACGAGCCGGTGCGAGTGATCACGAAACAACCGGCCCAAGCGATCACGAAAGAAAAAACGAGCGAACGGAAACGGCCTGTCGCCCCCTACCGTTACGTAACTCCAGCGGGCAAGAAAGAATCAGCGCCCGTCATCACGCAGTATTATCCGAAGCGGATCGTTTACCCGGTTGCCAAGGTCGATCGGCACATCGATCGCAAGCTGATGCAAGCGGCGACGATAGCGCAGGAGCGGGCGCATGCGCATTCGCG
>Ga0184605_10000341_pt1 | contig 13627 bp, 12 predicted proteins | sample PLM0_30_coex_FD_132995 | JGI IMG/M metagenome (GOLD analysis project Ga0184605, IMG submission 132995) | Groundwater sediment microbial communities from an aquifer in East River, Colorado, USA - PLM0_30_coex | ecosystem: Environmental > Terrestrial > Soil > Riparian zone | place: USA: East... | reverse complement strand
GTAGTGGCCGCAAATAAGCACAAGTCGCTGTTCGCCTGCCAGCTCCAGTGTGAGGTCGTGATCGAGGACGCGTCCGAGCGGGGTGAGGAGGATGATAGGACCGCGCTCTCCCGCCATATCGAGGACGGCCTCGGTCGCCTCGAAGACCGGCTCGGGCTTGAGGACCATGCCCGGGCCGCCGCCGTACGGATAGTCGTCGGCGACCTTGTGGCGGCCCTTCGCCCAACCGCGGATGTCATGGATGTGGATTGAAACGACGCCGGATTCGACGGCCCGCTTGATGATGGACTCATCGAAGGGGCCGCGGAACATGCCCGGGAAGAGGGTGAGGACATCGATGCGCATTCCTATCCCATTTTGACCCACATCAAGGTAGGAGCAAGGAGCCAGGAGCAAGTGGTTACGGCTGCGGTATGTGTTCGGAGCGCTCGCCGCGCAGGAGCTCGAGGGCGTGAGGAAGCACCGGCAGGATGACCGAGAGGTTCTCGCGAACGCCCTTGGGGCTGCCGGGCAGGTTGACGATTAGCGTGCGACTACGCACTCCCGAAACGGCGCGGCTGAGCATCGACATTGGCGTGTGCTTAAGGCCTTCGGCGCGCATCGCCTCGGCAAGGCCGGGCACCTCATAGTCGATGACGCCAAGCGCGGCCTGCGGCGTCACGTCACGCGGGCCGAGGCCGGTGCCGCCCGTGGTCACGATCAGATCGAGCTGTCCGCTGTCTGACCACTCTTGCAGGCGCTCGCCGATTTTCGACTCCTCATCGGGAATAACTTCGTAGCGTTCGACGGCCGCGCCAATGCTGCCCAGGAGTTCGCGAATGGCTGCGCCCGAGGTGTCTTCACGTTCACCGGCGGCGCCCTTATCGGAGATTGTGAGGATGCCGGCACGAACGCTCACGTGGGGGAGAAGTGGGGAAATTCGGGCGAAAAATATTGCATAAGCACTTGACAGTAGGGGATTGAGTGTTATTATTGCCCACGAAATGGGATGGAGTGGGGAGTCCACCCATGAGCCGCCTCACCGGCCCTTCGGTCTGACCACCGGCGGGCGGCGCAGCCCAAAGTATAGCACTCTCCTATCGCAAGGCAAGAAGGAGTTGGCACTCGGTGGTCGACTTTCGGGGGAAGTACGAACACACGATAGACGACAGAGGACGCGTCTCCCTGCCTGCGCGGTACCGCAATGAGTTTGCGGACAGGATTATCCTCCTGATGAGCGAAGACGGCTGCATCGAGGTGTACACCGAGGCCGGCTTCAATGAAGTTGCGAGTCATACGGCAGTGGAGCCTCCCACCACGCGCGTAGGTCGACGCGCGCGGCGAGGATTCTACTCAGACTCTTACGACACCGAGCTGGACCGCCAGGGTCGCATCCTGATCCCGCCGCTGCTCCGGCAGCAGGCGGCGGTCGACGGGGGCGTAGTAATCGCCGGGCGCAAGGAATGCCTGGAGATCTGGAACCCCCAGAGACTGGAAGAAACATTGCAGGCTGCGCGGGCGGCTTCCTCGCCAGAACAGGCGCCTGAGGATTAGGACAGGTGGTTGCAAATTTGTCCCCCAGGAAAACCCTGACTCACGCGCCCGTCCTGACGGAGGAGGTTGTCCGATACCTGGCGGTCCGGCCCGGCGGTCGTTACGTGGACTGCACAATCGGCGCCGGCGGTCATTCCGCTGCGATTATGGAGGCAGCTTCGCCCGGTGGGTTGCTGCTCGGCATGGATGCCGACCCAGGCGCCCTGGAAATCGCCGCGCAAGCGCTTTCTCGATTCGGAGACGACGTACAGCTTGCGGAGTCGAACTTCCGCGAGCTGTCGAGCGTATGCGAGCGCTTCAGCTTCGTGCCGGTGCACGGGGTGCTTTTCGACCTCGGCGTTTCTTCGATGCAACTGGCCGACGAATCACGAGGGTTCGGATTCCAGGTCGAAGCACCGCTGGACATGCGTTTCGGTCCCAACCAGGCACTGACAGCGGCCGAAATCGTGAATGAGTACCAAGAACAAGAGCTGGCCGACGTGATCTGGCGTTTCGGCGAGGAGCCGGCAAGCCGGCGGATCGCACGGGCGATTGTACGGGCGCGGCCAATCACGACTACCACTGAACTGGCATCACTTGTTTCCCGCGCAACGGGCGGGCAGCACGGCCGCCGGATACACCCTGCGACGCGTACCTTCCAGGCGTTGCGCATCGTCGTGAACGACGAGCTTGGCGCGCTAACGGAAGCGCTGGAACAGGCGCTCAAAGTTCTCGGCAGCGAAGGCCGGCTTGTGGTCATCTCGTTCCACTCCCTGGAAGACAGGATCGTAAAGCAGTTCATGGCTCTCGAATCGCGGGACTGCATCTGCCCGCCGGAGAGACCGGCTTGCACGTGCGGCCACACGGCACGTTTGAAGCCGGTCACGAAGAAAGTAGTGAGTCCGACAGCGGATGAGATCGCGGCTAATCCTCGGAGCCGCAGCGCACGCCTGCGGGCCGCCGAGAAGCTGGCGGAGAAGAGCTGATGGCCGCGGCGCGCAGGCAACCGGCCGCGGGAACGGGGGTGTTACGTTCTCCCGCGCTCCCGGTGGTATTGATCCTGGCGGCGCTCGCGATCGGGGTTACGGCGCTGTTGCCGCTCATCCAATCGAGCAGCGCAACGAGTACGGCGGGCGAGGTCCGGGCGCTCGAGGCGGAGCGGACGAACCAGCAAGCGCGGCTACGCGGTCTCGAACTGGAGATCGCCCAGCTGGGCAGCCTCAGCCGGATTGAGCAAGAGGCGGCGGCGCGCTTCAAGATGGGACCGCCCAAGGTGCAGAACTACATCGCGGTCGACGCGCCGGCGCCGGTAGCGCGCAAGATTCCGAGCCGCTACCTGGCGGAAGAGCCTCAAAAGGATTCAGATAGCCCATCTCTTTTCGAAGATATCGTGGACCGGCTGACGCCCTAAGGCTCGACTATGCGAGGGCAGAAATGGAGCACGAAGTGGCGGGTGTGGACTGTGATGGCGGCCATCGTAGCCGTCGCCGGAGTGCTGATTGCCAGACTGGGGCAGCTACAGATCCTGGACCATCAGGAATATGCGGCGGAAGCCCGGCTGAGCCATGTAAGCGAGGACACCTTATCCGGCAGGCGCGGAGCTCTCCTCGACCGTAACGGGTATCCGCTGGCAGGGAGCCAGGACTCGTTCGACCTAATGGTCGAGACGAAGGCGTGGTCAGACTCGAAAAATGCCACGGAATCAGCCGGGGCGTTGAGCCCAATCGCCGTTGTGCCGGCGGAGCAGATGGTGGCCAGCGTTTCGGGCAGCTCGATATACGAGGTGCCGGTGGCGCGCGGCTTGAGCTACGACCAGGCGCAGGCCGTTCGTAAACTCGGCCTGCGCGGAGTGCGCCTAATGGCGAGCAGCCGTCGAGTCTATCCAGAGGGCAATCTCGGCGCTCAGTTGCTCGGCTTCGTGGGGCAGGATAACTCCGGGCTGACAGGCCTGGAGTCGGACCTGAACGACGTTCTCGGCGGGGCGAAGGGCACTCTGACGTACGAGCGAGACGGACTCGGCAACCAACTGGCCGTGGGCGAAAGGCAGGAGGTCGCGGCGCAGCCTGGGGCCAACGTAGTGCTTACAATCGACCGTTATATCCAGCGCCTTGCGGAGACCGAGCTGGACAAGACAATCGAGAAGACCAAGGCGACCGGCGGCAGCGTGATAATCGTCCAGCCGAAGACGGGCGAGATACTCGCGATGGCAAGCCGGCCGTCGGCCGACGTCACGAAGCCCGACCTTAGCGACGATTCGAAGCTTGCTCTCTTCAGGAACAAAGCCGTCACGGACACGTACGAGCCGGGGTCGGTCTTTAAGCTGGTCACGATGGCGTGCGCGCTGGACCTCGAGCTTGTGGGCCCCTACACGCCGTGGCACGACTTGGGCGTGTTCAAGGTAGACGACTGGACGATTCGCAACTGGGACTACTCGGCGAACGGGGACCAGAGCGTCACGCAGATTCTGTCGAAGAGCCTCAATACGGGAGCAGCCTGGCTTGCCAGCCTCGCTGGTCCGGAGCGGTTCTATTCTTATGTCGACCGCTTCGGCTTCGGCAAGTCTACCGGCTCCGGGCTGGGTGGCGAGGTGACCGGGCAAGTGCGAACGCCGGCCAGCGATCCGGGCAACTGGCGGTCCGTCGACATGGCGACGAACAGCTTCGGGCAGGGACTGAGCGCCACTCCTCTGCAAGTGTTGATGTCGGCAGCCACCATAGCCAACGACGGCGTGATGATGAAGCCCAAAGTCATCAAGGAGATCGCCTATCCCGGCCATGTCCAGACGGTCGCGCCGGAAGCAAGCGGGCAGGTGATGAAGCCGGAGACGGCACGCACCCTGCGCGAGATGATGGGCGTTGTAGTTGACGGGATATCGCCCACGCTTCTCAATGTGGACGGCTACAAGGTCGGAGGAAAGACGGGAACAGCCAACCTGACGGTCGACGGCGGAGGATACAAGCCGGACGCCTATATATCTTCGTTTCTCGGCATTGCCCCGCTCGACGACCCCGTCCTGGCCGTCCTGGTGAAGATCGACGAGCCGCAGGGAACGCCGTGGGGCACGGTGGTCGCCGCGCCTGCTTTCGAGCACATCGTGGAGGGGGCATTGCCCTATCTTAGGATCCCACCGACGGAGCCGGCGTTGGTGTCCGGCCAGCGGTAAAGCCTACACGTGGGAGGGTTCGACGTAACGGCCGTCTGGCAAGCGCTTGGGGGAGTTCTGGTGGCGGGTAAAGGCCCCACCGATCGCGAATTCGCCCGCGCCGCAATTGACTCGCGCGTGGTCCGGGAAGGCGATCTCTTCTTCGCCCTAGGTGGCGAGCGAGAGGACGGGCATGACTTCGTCGCGCAGGCGATCGAGATGGGCGCATTCGGCGCCGTAGTCGAAAGGCCTGTAGACGTACCCGGTGCGGCGCCTCTCTTTCACGTGAGCGACTCTCTCGGGGCCCTCCAGCGCCTGGGCGGATGGTGGCGGCGGCGCCACGACGTCAAGGTCATCGCCGTGACAGGCAGCGTGGGCAAGACGACCTGCAAAGAACTAGTGGCATCAGTGCTCGGCCGTAAATATAGGGTGCTGAAGAGCGCAGCTAACCTCAACACCGAGATCGGCATCCCGCTGACGCTTCTTCAGCTAACGAACGAGCACGAGCGGGCGGTCCTCGAGTTCGGGATGTACGCGCGCGGCGACATCGCCACGCTCGCCGAGATCGCGAGCCCTGCGACGGGCGTGGTGACCAACGTAGGGCCCGTGCACCTCGAGCGGCTCGGGTCGATCGGCGCGATTACCGCGGCCAAGTCCGAGCTCGTGGAGGCGCTCGCGGCAGATGGCATGGCTGTCCTGAACGGCGACGACCCAAGAGTCGTCTCGCTGGCAGGTCGCACGCCCGCCGGAGTTACCTATTACGGCCTCTCGCAGCAGTGCCACATCCGAGCCGACGACGTCGTAGGCAAGGGGCTCGAAGGGACCGCGTTTCGCCTGACGCACGGCGGTAAGGGCGTCCTAGTGCGCCTGCCTTTACCGGGAAGGCATTATGTCTACCCGGCCCTCGCTGCCGCATCGGTCGCACTGGACGAAGGACTAGCCCTGAGCGAAGTAGCCGATGCACTCGCCGAAGCCCGGCTCGACTTGAGGAGCCGAATCTTACCCGGTCCACGCGGCTCGACGTTACTCGACGACAGCTACAACGCCAGCCCAGCCTCGATGCTCGCGGCGCTCGACCTGCTGGCCGAGCTGCCAGGCCGCCGGATCGCGCTGCTCGGCGACATGCTTGAGCTGGGCGCGGCCGAAGAGGAAGGGCATCGCAGCGTGGGTGAGCGGGCCGCTACGGCTTGCGATCTCTTACTGACGGTCGGCCGTCGTGCATCGTCCATTGCCGAGGCAGCGCGACGCGCGGGCGGGACGGACGTGCGGCATCTGGGCGCGACCGGACAGGCAATTAAAGTACTACGAACCGAGTTGCGAGAGGGCGACCACGCGCTGATCAAAGCCTCGCGGGCGATGGCGTTCGAAGAAGTGGTCTCGGCGCTGACAGAGAGATGACACATGCATTGGTGCTGGGAGCGATCAGCTTGATGGTTACGGCGATTGCGGGCTACCCGGCGATCTGGTTCCTGCGACGGCAGAACGTAAGCAAGGAAATCTACGAGTACCTGCGGGCGCCCGTGGCGGGCGCCTCGGGCGGCGCGCCGACTCTGGCCCCAGAGCGCCACGCCGCAAAGGCGGGCAGGCCGACAATGGGCGGCATTTTCCTGCTCGCCGGCATCCTCGCGACCACGCTGGGAGGCAACCTCGTCGGCCGCTACTCCGTTGGCCTGCCGCTGGTGGTGATGGGCTCACTGGCGCTGCTTGGCGGCATCGACGATTTCGGTTCCCTGCGAGGCCGTGAGCAGTGGGCGCTCAACAAGCGTGTGAAATTTCTCGCCTTTATCGCCATCGGCGCGGCGACAGCCTACGCTCTCTACGACCTTCTCGATTTGCGACGTGTCCATATACCGTTCGAGGGATCGCATGACATCGCAGGCCTCTACTTGCCGGTCGCGCTTGGCGTGATAGTCGTTACGGCGGGCGGCGTGGCTGTCACTGATGGGCTGGATGGGCTCGTCGCCGGTACTTCGGCAATTGCTTTCGCCGCCTATGGTGCGATCGCGCTGCTTCAGGAACAGATGTACCTCGGTGCTTTCTGCTTCACGGTAACCGGCGCCTCGCTGGGGTTCCTGTGGCACAACTCGCACCCCGCTTCGGTATTCATGGGCGACGTCGGAGCCCTCGCGCTCGGGGGCGGGCTCGCGGTCGTCGCGTTCATGACGGGCCACTGGCTTCTTCTGCCGCTCATCGGGGTAGTTTTTCTCGCGGAGGGTGCATCGAGCTATCTGCAAATCGGCTACTTCAAGCTAACAGGCGGCAAGCGGATCTTTCGCATGGCACCGCTTCACCATCACTTCGAGGAGTTGGGTTGGAGCGAGGTGCAAGTCGTGCAGCGGTTGTGGATCGTCGGCGCCTTGGGCGCGCTTATCGGCATCGTACTGGCGATGGAGGTGTAGATGGAGATCCGTCATCACCCACGCGACCTGGACTTCTCGGACAAACGAGTAACTGTTGTGGGACTGGGGATCGAAGGCGTAGACATAGCGCGTTACCTTTCGCGTCAAGGAGCGATGGTAACGGTGTCCGACTCGAAACCGCGGCAGAAGCTGAGCGAGCGCCTTCAGCAAGTGGACAATCTCGGGCTGAAGCTCGCGCTGGGCTCAAACCGGCCCGACGACATCGCTGAAGCGGAGGCACTCTTCATCTCGCAGGGCGTGCCGCTGGACTTGCCGGGGATGGCGCGCGCACGGGAACGCGGCGTGCCGGTGCACTCGATGATGGGGCTGTACATGGAGCTTTGCCCCGGCCCCATCGTCGGCATCACGGGCTCCAGTGGGAAGACGACAACCACTGCGCTCGTGGGCGCGATGTTCGAGGCTGACGAGCGCCCCGTATTCGTCGGCGGCAACATTGGGGTCGGCCTGCTGGAGCATCTGTCGTCGGTGCGCGCCTACACCTGGACAGTTCTCGAGATGAGCCACACGCAGCTCCAGCTCGTCGAGCGCAGCCCTCACGTCGCCGCGGTGCTGAATGTCACGCCGAACCACCTCGACCACTTCTCGTGGGAGGAGTACCGGAAGCTCAAGGCGCGCATCATTCGCTTTCAGCAGGCATCGGACATCGCCGTTCTGGGCTTCGACGATGGCGAATCGCGCAGTTTGGGCCCGGAGGTCAAGGGGCAGCTACTCTGGTTCAGCCTGGGAGGCAGCCTGCCCGGGGACGGCGTACTCGTGAGCGAGGGCTGGGCGGTGGTCCGCTTTGGCAAGCTGAACGAACGTCTGTTCCCGCTCGAGAGCGTGCGGCTGCGCGGGCGGCACAATCAGGCGAACGCCGTAGCGGCAGCTGCGGTCGCGACAGCCGGCGGCGTCTCTCCCGAAGCGATCGCCTGCGCCGTCCAGACTTTCCGGGGAGTGGCCCACCGGCTCGAGCTAGTCGCCGAAGTCGAGGGGATCTCTTATTACAACGATAGTATCGCGACGACGCCGGAGCGGGCGCTGGCAGGAATCCGTTCGTTCAGCGAGCCTGTGGTCCTTATGCTGGGCGGCCGCGACAAGAACCTGCCGCTCGAAGACCTGGCGGCAGAAGCGATGCGCCGCTGCCGGGCTGTCGTCTTGTTCGGCGAGTCCGGAGAAAAGCTCGAGCAAGCGTTTCGCAAGACGGCCGCGAATGAGGCCGTGGTGCGGCGGGTCGAAGGCCTGAGCGAGGCCGTTGAGGCCGCACGCACGCTTGCACGGCCGGGAGACGTCGTGCTCCTTTCCCCAGCCTGCACCAGCTATGACGCCTACGACAGCTTCGAGCAGCGCGGAGAACATTTCCGAAGGCTCGTCGGGCAGATGATAACGGAGGCGCAGCCATCGCTACCCTAAACTTCGAGGGCGCGGACCGGCGGGCAGGCTTCTTGCGGGCCGGGCCGCCCGACTACCTCTTGCTTGTCGCGACAGCGATGCTGGTGATCACGGGCCTCCTAGCCGTATACACTTCCAGTTTTGCGGTCGGTTATCACGAGTTCGGCAACACGAGCTACTTCGTCTCCCGTCAGGCCGTGTTCGCGCTGCTCGGAGTGGGAGCGCTAGTTGTGTTCATGCGCATGGACTACAACCGGCTGCGCACCTGGAGCGTGCCGATGCTCCTGCTGGCGCTTCTGGGGCTGATTGCGGTCCTGCTGCCCGGCCCAGGGGTCGAGAGAAATGGAGCGGCCCGCTGGCTGGTGTTCGGGCCAGTCTCGATTCAGCCGAGCGAGTTTGCCAAGCTGGCAGTGATTATCTACATCGCTGCCTGGCTGGCCAGCCGCGGGACGGACATCAATAAGTTCTCGCTGGGGTTCGTGCCGTTCGTCTTGCTCCTGGGGATCGTCGGCGGGCTCGTCATCGCCGAACCGGATATGGGAACGACGATCATCATATTCTTGACCGCCAGTACCCTCTTCTTCGTCGCCGGGGCGCCACTGAGCCACCTGGGGCTCCTCATCGCTGTGGGAGGCGTCATCAGCTATGCGGTGATCCTGCAACGGGACTACCAGCTGGACAGGCTGGCGATATTCGTCAGCCCGGAATCGGACCCTCAGGGCGGCGGCTACCAGATCGCTCAACTGCTGGTCGCTCTCGGCAGCGGGGGCCCGCTGGGGCTCGGTTGGGGGGAAGGCAGGCAGAAGTTCTTCTACGTGCCGGGATCGCACACGGACGGCGTTTTCGCGATCCTCGGCGAAGAGATCGGCTTCCTCGGGCTGCTAGCGATCCTAGGGCTCTTCACTTTCTTCATTTGGCGCTCCGTAATGGTGACGTTGAATTCGCGCGACAGGTTCTCGATGTTACTCTGCATCGGCGTGATCAGCTGGATCTCAGGCCAGACGCTGATAAACATCGGCGGGATTACTCGTACGATTCCGCTCACAGGAGTCCCGATGCCGTTTCTAAGCTATGGAGGCTCGTCGCTGATCATGGTGATGGCGGCGGTCGGGGTTTTGCTCAGCGTCTCACGGTACGGCTCGAGCGAACGGGTGCACGCATCCGCCCCGTCCGGGAAGCGCGCTGCGCCCCCCAAGCCGCGCCGCCGTAGGCCGTCCGCGAAGCGCCCGGCCTACGGCAGAGGCGCCGTGTGAGGCTGGCCCTAAGCGGTGGAGGAACGGGCGGCCACGTGTACCCGGCCCTCAGCATCGCGCGGGCGGTACAGTGCGCCTTACCGCCCGGTGAGAGCCTGGACGTGCTCTACCTGGGCTCGGGAAGCCCAGCCGAAACCGGCATCATGGGGCACGCCGGCGTACCGATGCGAAAAGTGCCCGCAGCGCCAATGCGCGGCCGAATGCCGTGGGAGATGGCGGCAAACGCGGTCAAGATAGGGATTGGGACCAAGCAGGCCCGCAGCATATTGCGAGATTTCAAGCCCCAGGCAGTACTTTCGACTGGAGGCTACGCGAGCTTCCCTGTCGCTCTTGCCGCCCGATCCAGCGGAATTCCACTGGCGGTGTACCTGCCGGACCTGTACCCGGGGTGGGCTGTGCGGGCAACCGCGCGCCTTGCCAGACGGGTTGCGGTAACCGCTACGGAGAGCCTTCGCCGCCTGCCGCGCCGAGAGGGCGTCGTCACCGGCTATCCGGTGCGGCAGGAATTCTGGCGCGCCGACCGTGCTGGGGGGCGCCAAAAGCTGGGGCTGGGCGCCGATGACAAAGTCCTCTTCGTAATCGGAGCGTCGCAGGGGGCGCACAGCATCAATCGGGCAATCGCTGCCGAGCTCTCGGGGTTGCTCGAATTGTGTGAGGTTGTCCACGTGAGTGGTCAAGCGGACGAGCAATGGCTGAGCGAAATACGAGATGGCCTGCCTCCGGCTCTCCGAAGCCGCTATCACGTGTTCGGCTATCTCCACGAAGATACCGCCTGGGCGATGGCAGCCGCGGACCTCGCGGTCTGCCGGGCCGGCGCCTCCACACTCGGCGAGTTGCCGGCTGTCGGCCTCCCTGCTGTCCTCGTGCCCTACCGCTATGCCGGCGGCCACCAGCGGCTCAACGCTCGCTACCTCGAGCGCCACGGAGCCGCCGTTATCCTCGAGGACGATGAGGTCGATCTCCTGCTGCCGCTCACCGGCTCGCTGCTCCACGATCAGGCGCGCTTGCGAGCAATGCGAGAGGCCGCGCTTCGACTTGCCCGCCCTGATGCCGCACGGCGCATCGCCGGGCTGGTGCTCGAGCTAGCCGAGGGAAGGCAGCCGTGAACGAAACTCTCATCGGCGCGATCCCCCAGCGCGTCCACCTCGTGGGTGTTGGCGGGGTCCACATGTCGGGCATCGCGCAAATCCTGCGGCATCGCGGGCACACAGTATCCGGCTCGGATCTTCACCTTTCCCAGCTCACGTCCCGGCTCGAAGCACTAGGCGTCACAGTGCGGGCCGGCCACGACGCTCAGAACATTAACGAGGCAGACCTCGTGGTCTACACCTCAGCCGCGCACGAGGACAACCCCGAGCTGGCCGAGGCCAGGCGCCGGGGAATTCAGACAATCAAGCGGGCTCCCATGATCGCGCGGTTGATGGAGGGCAAGCAGATAATCGCCATCGCGGGCAGTCACGGTAAGACGACAACCACTTCGCTCATCGCTTGGATGCTCGACCGCGCAGGGCTGGCCCCGACTTACATGCTCGGGGGCGAAAGCATCGATTTGGGCGGCAACGCCGCACCGGGCGACGGCGACTTCTTCGTCGTCGAGGCAGACGAGTTCGACACAGCGTTCCTGAGCTACCGGCCGCACATTGCCGTCGTTACCAACATAGAGCCGGACCACCTGGACATTTACGGCTCGTTCGAGAACCTGCGGGATGCCTTCCGCCGGTTCCTCTCTCAAGTCGACAATAACGGTTATATCGTCGCCTGCATGGACTCCCCTGACGTGCAGGCGGTTCTCCGGGAGGCCATAGGAGACGGCACGACACCCTCCCCCGTCCGCGTCGTCTCCTATGGCCTCAACATGCCGGCCGACTGGCGGGCAACGGCCATTTCGTCAATGGGTGTAGACAGATCAGCTTTTATGGTAGAATTCCGTCAAGAAGATTGGGGGACTGTAGAAACGGGATTGCCCGGCGTTCACAATCTCAGCAACTCACTCGCGGCGATGGCCGTGGGTGAAATCGTCGGACTCTCCCCCTCGACCATCGCAAGCGCCATTGCCCAGTTCCACGGCGTGCGGCGACGCTTCGAGCGAATCGGCGAAGCAGGCGGCGTGCTTGTTATGGACGACTACGCGCACCACCCGAGTGAGGTCCGCGCGACGCTGGCTGCGGCGCGAAGCCGCTTTCCCGGACGGCGCCTCGTCTGCCTCTTCCAGCCCCACACCTACACGCGCACGCGGTACCTCCTGGACGGCTTTAGGACATGCTTTCGCGACTGTGATGTGCTGCTCATCGCAAGAACGTACGCAGCACGCGAGGAGCCATCCGCGGGCATGACGGCCGAGGAGCTTGCGCGCGAAATCGCCGACCCGCTTGCGCGCTACACGGGCGAGCTGGACGAGTCCGCTCGCGCAGTCGCCGATGTCGTCGAGCCGGGGGATGTGTTCTTCACTATCGGCGCCGGAGACCTCGACACGGTCGGCCCGATGGTGCTCGAGTTACTGGAGCAGCGATGAACAACGAGCTGGTTGAGCGGCTCCGACGCCTCGCTGAGGTCAAGCTGAACGAGCCGCTCGCCCGCCACGTCACGTTCGGCGTCGGCGGCCCCGCGGACGTCTATCTGATCGCAAATACGGAAGACCAGCTTCGCCTGGGCTATTCGTTGGCGCGAAAAGGAGGCGAGGCGGTCTTTATCTTCGGGTCGGGCTCGAACGTCCTCGTCGGCGACGGCGGCGTGCGTAGCCTAACTATTGAGAACCGGACGGACCGGGTTGAAGGCCCATCTCCTAACGGAGCGGGATTCAAGGCACGTGTCGCCAGCGGCGTGAGCTTCGCGGCTCTTGCCCGTCGCATGTCGTCTTCCGGTTACGCGGGCATTGAGTGGGCGTGCGGTATTCCGGGAAGCCTCGGCGGCGCCGTCGTCTCGAACGCGGGCGCTTACGACCAGTCACTGAAGGACGTGCTCAAGGGCGCGCGGCTCAGCGACGAAGACGGCAACGTGATTGCCCTTTCGCCCGAAGATCTCGAGCTCGGTTACCGCAAGAGCGCCTTCACGCGGGCGACTATCCGCGACAAGGTAGTGCTGTCCGTCGACCTGCGTCTGGAGCGCGGCGATAGCAAGACGCTGAGGGAGCAGGTGCGGGGGTTCGATGAGCAGCGCAGGACCGCGCAGCCGCCGGGTCGCAACTGCGGCTCCGTGTTCAAAAACCCAGCGGACAACCCTTCCTGGTGGTATATCGAGCAGGCGGGTTTGCGCGGTCACACGATCGGCAAAGCCCAATTCTCAGAACGCCACGCCAACTTTATCCTTAACCTCGGCGGCGCAAGAGCGGCCGACATCTTAGCGCTGATGGAGCTGGCGCAGACGCGCGTACGCGAGCAGTTCGGCGTGACGCTAGAGCCGGAAGTGGCGCTGGTAGGGGAGGTTTCCTGATCCGCAAGCGCGTGAAGGTCGGCATTCTCTTCGGCGGGCGTTCGGCCGAGCATGAGGTCTCGGTAGTGTCAGCTCAGGGCGTTATGGCCGCGCTCGACACAAACCGCTTTCAGCCCGTCCCCATAGGCGTAACCCGCCAGGGCACCTGGCTCACGCCTGTACAGACCGAGCAGGCGCTCGTCCGCATCCGCTCGGAGCGATTGCGAGCGCTCGAGGAGCCGCTCGGTTACGGCATCCTCTACCGGACGCAAGCCCTGACCACGCTGCGGCGGGTCGATATCGTTTTCCCGCTCATCCACGGCACAAACGGAGAGGACGGCACGCTGCAGGGCCTCCTAGAACTTGTCGGCGTTCCGTACGTGGGCGCTGGTGTGGCCGCGAGCGCGCTCGGAATGGACAAGGCTCTGCAGAAGACAATCTTCCGGCAACTCGGCATACCGGTCGCGGACGACGTAGTAATCCCGGCGTCGATGTGGCGCTCGGACCCGGCCGGCGTGCGGCAG
>Ga0184605_10000336_pt1 | contig 13702 bp, 13 predicted proteins | sample PLM0_30_coex_FD_132995 | JGI IMG/M metagenome (GOLD analysis project Ga0184605, IMG submission 132995) | Groundwater sediment microbial communities from an aquifer in East River, Colorado, USA - PLM0_30_coex | ecosystem: Environmental > Terrestrial > Soil > Riparian zone | place: USA: East... | reverse complement strand
TCGACACGGGCATCAGGGACCTGTGCGAGCGCGCCCTGGAACGGTTTCGCTCAATGGGCGCCACGATTCGTGACATCTCTCTGCCGCGCTCGCCGCTGGCGATTCCCGTGTACTACATCCTTGCTCCCGCTGAAGCGTCCTCAAACCTCGCTCGCTTCGACGGCGTGCGTTACGGACTCCGCGTCGATCCCGGCAAGGGGCTCAAGGCGATGTACGAGGCAACTCGCTCCGCCGGATTCGGAAGGGAAGTAACTCGAAGAATTCTTCTCGGAACCTACGTGTTGTCGGCCGGCTACTACGACGCCTACTACAAGAAGGCGCAAGCTGTCCGAACACTCATCGCCGACGATTTCCGCTCAGTTTTTGCGGCCGGAGTGAACGCGATCTTCACGCCGACGACGCCGACGCCGGCATTTCCGATCGGCGCAATCAGCGATCCGTACGAGATGTACCTGAACGACATCTTCACGGTGACTGCAAACCTGGCGGGAGTGCCGGCGATCTCCGTTCCGATTGGCCGGATGCGAAGGCTTCCAGTGGGCGGACAGATCATCACGGCGCACTTCGACGAGTACACGATGTTCCGGGTCGCTTACGCACTCGAGGCAGGCCTGGGTCGCGAGGCGCACCAGTGAGTCACGAGCGCTATGAGATGGTCGTCGGCCTGGAAGTCCACGTCCAGCTGAAGACGCGAACGAAAGCCTTCTGCGGGTGTTCCACCGATTTCGGTGCGCCCCCCAACGTCAACACGTGTCCCGTTTGTCTGGCATTGCCGGGTGCGTTGCCCGTGTTGAACGAGCACGCAGTCCAGCTCGCCACTCGAGCAGCCCTTGGACTCGGCTGCAAGATAGATCCCGTCTCCATCTTTGCCCGCAAGAATTACTTCTATCCCGATCTCCCCAAGGGTTATCAGATCTCCCAATTCGATCAGCCGCTCGCGACCGGGGGAAGTGTTGTAATCGGCAAGCGGGAAAAGGGCGGCGACATCCAGGTTGGCATAACGCGGCTGCACATGGAGGAAGACGCAGGGAAGTCCATCCACGACCGTTATCCAGGTGCGACAGCGATCGACCTGAATCGCGCGGGAGTGCCCTTGATCGAGATCGTGAGCGAGCCCGACATCCGTAGCGCCGCCGGTGCCGGCTCTTACCTGCGGACGCTCAAGCAGATTCTTCAGTATCTGGACGTCAGTGACGTCAGCATGGAGGAGGGAAGCCTGCGGGTGGACGCGAACATCAGCGTGCGACCACACGGTCAGTCGAAGCTCGGAACCAAAACGGAAGTGAAGAACATGAACTCCTTCTCGGGTGTCGAGAAGGCGCTGGAATCAGAGTTCGAGCGTCAGTGCGCCGTTCTCGACGCCGGCGGGCGAGTCGAGCAACAAACGTTGCTCTGGGACGGCACCCGCGAAGCCGTCCGTCCGAGTCGAACCAAGGAAGGGAGCCATGACTACCGTTACTTCCCTGAGCCAGACCTTCGTCCACTCATGCTCGACGGAAAGTGGATAGACCACGCTCGCGGTGATCTTCCCGAGCTGCCGGAGGCGACGAGAAAGCGTCTCGTTGAGGACTTCGGACTTGCGGTGGTCGAAGTCGAGCAGCTGACTACCACGCCGGCGCTCGCGGAATACTTCGAGGCTGTGGCGCGTGCGTCGGGAGATGGAAAGGGCGCTTACAACTGGGTGATGGGCGAAGTGATGGCCGCGCTGCGCGGCTCCGACGAAGACATTGGGCGCTTCAAGGTGCGACCCGCGGATCTCGCGCAGCTTCTCAGCCTGGTACGCGACGCGACGATAAGTCACACCGCGGCGAAGCGTGTCTTCGCGCTCATGGTCGAAACGGGGAAGCAGGCTGCACAAGTGGCTGCCGAGGAAGGGCTCCTCCAGGTCGGCGATGAGGCGGCGATCGCGACGTGGGTGAACGAAGTCCTCGAAGAACACCCCGAAGAGGCGAAGCGATACCTGTCAGGCGAGAAGAAGCTTCAGGGCGTCCTGGTTGGATTCGTCATGAAAAAATCGAAAGGACGTGCTGATCCGAAGCGCGTGAATCAGCTGTTGTCGGCGCGCGGCGGGTAGAGAGGCTCAGGCAGCCGGCCAGCGTAGTGCAGGACGGTTGGCGGCATTCCGAAGTGCTGCTGGGCCTGCTCGTGAACGTGTTCTTCTCCGCCGCGGCGCAGTGCTGCACGCCTGACTTTCTTCGCTGCCCGAAGCGGGATCGTACCCGCTGGGTCGAGCTTGTAAGGCTCCGCGCGATCGAGGCGCGTCAACAGGTCGACGATGTAGTCGAATGCGCGCGCCATGTATGTCTCGACCTCCTGTTCCGTCAGGTCCCAGCGGCTCTTCTCCTCAACCAGGTGGAAGATGCGCTGCCACGATTCCGTGTCGGCGACGTACACCATGCCTCTGAAGATTCGCCGGTTGGTGGAGGTGCTGAAGATCGTCGGGCTCAGGATTCGGTCGAGGTGCTCGTCTGAGTGCGAGTGATCCCGGAGTATGAGCTGCTTCGCGGTGCGGCTGAAACGCTCACCGATGTGCATGTCGAAGCGGCTCTCCCAGTAGCTGTGGCCAAGTGCCGCTGTCGAGGAAGTGATCGTGAGCTGGTGGGGCACGAAATAGTTGTGCGCGACCGAGTCCGCCGCGAGGTGGGCCAGATAGCCGAGGCCGAAGGCGCGGAGCGCCTCTGATTCGGATTTGTCGTGGATCTCAAAGCCGACGTTCCAGGAATGACAGTGCCTGCCGGCTGCGGCGTATTTCTTCGCGATGCTCGTATCCGCCGCGATCGAACCGTAGAGAAAATCGTATGGAAACGCCGCGAGCAGCTCGGCGATGCCCGACGGAAGAAGGGGGAGCGAGCGCATGATGGCTTCGCCGAGGAAGATGTGCGTCCCCGGCGTCCAGGCGTTCGCAACGGCCGGAGTAAGCACCAGCGCCAACAACACGGCCAGGCCGATGGCCCACACCGATCTCGCGCGCGTTGAAGCGCGCATGACGGTGCCGCGCCTAAATCCCGATGCGCTTGCGCTGCTGGCGAACCGCTTTACGAAGATCGTTCAGCTCATCCTTCACGACGTCGTTGATCGCGTCGCGAGCGGTGTCGACGTAGTCGCGGACCTGCTCGACCATGTCGTCGACGGGGATCCGATCGATCAGCTCCTCACCGCGGTCGACAACGGTTCTGAAGCCCCGCTTCGCGCGCGGTCCCGCCCACCGTGCTCCTTCAGCGGCGCGACCACCGGCCCAACGAGCGCCCTCGAGTCCGCGGCCGCCCGCCCATTTTGCCCCTTCCAGTCCAGCCAACCCGGCGAGCGCGGCACCTCTTCCCGCGTATCGTGCGAGCGGTCCCACCGGGCGGTGCCCCGACGGACCCCGTCGCAACAACAGCGTAATCCCGGCGCCGACCGCCGCGCCGATCAGCGCCGCCGTCAGCAGGTCGTATTGTTGCTCACGCTCCTCGTCCAGATCCATGTCTGGGTCGGACGCGCGGGCGCGGTTTTTCCCCACCGTCGGCTCTGCCTTCGTCGTAGTCCCCATCGCTCCAGTCCTCCTCGTCAAATGCCTGATTGATTCCCGTCTGCACGCCACGAATAGTCGACGCAGTCGTCACGAAAGCCGACTCGGCTTCCTCCTGCACCACGTCGAGCAGAGCGTTCAGTTGATTGATCCTGTCCTCCGCCGCGGTGACAGCCTGCTGCAGCCTTTGATTCACCGCGGCGACGGTCTGACTCACCTGCTGCACATCCACCCGGATCGCCGTCGAGATGTAGTCGACGTTGTCCGCAATCGCGCTGGCGTGCCGCATCAACGGATTGACGTCGCCGTAAATCTTGTCCAGCATCTCGCTGATTTTCTTGTAGCTCTTTCTGAAATTCCAGGCGGCGGGAACGAGCGCTACCGTCAGGATGATGACCGTGATCGTCATCACGCCGCTTGCGATGCTCGTGATCTTGTCCCACAGACCGGGCTCTGCCACGATCTGCTTCGTGTAGATCGTATCAGGAAGCGCGCGAGCAGCCTGCAACAGCAGCTCGGCACCTCCACTCATCCAACCCATCATGTGCGCGAAGTGTGCAAGGGAGAGGCCACTTAAAGCGGGTGTTTACCGCACGGTACAAAGAGTGCTCTCTGCGATATATTTTCGCAACACGATCTAGAACACTACCGAATTGGCTTCAGGAGCAACATGCCAGCAGTACAGTTCGTCGTTGAGGGTGGAAAGTCTCTCAGCGGCTCGATTCGCCCCTCCGGAAACAAGAACGCCGCCCTGCCGATCGTAGCTGCGGCCCTTATATCGCCCAACCCGGTGCACCTCGAGAATGTTCCGAGGATCCGTGATATCGAGACGCTAGTGGAGCTCATTCGTTCCGTCGGCGCGTCGATGGAGTGGGTTGGTCAGAATGCGCTCGACATCTACGCCAAGGATCTGCGGCCGGCAGATCTCAATCCTGCACTCTGCGCCAAGATTCGCGCTTCGATCCTGCTGGCGGCGCCACTCCTTGCGCGCTGCGGACAGGTCACGCTGCCCCCACCGGGAGGCGACGTCATTGGCCGCCGCCGCCTTGACACCCACTTCCTCGCGCTCGAGCAACTCGGCGCGCAATTCACGCACGGCAAGATGATCGAGATGCGCGTGAACGGGTTCAAGGGCGCTGACGTTTTTCTCGACGAGCCCAGCGTCACCGCAACCGAAAATGCCCTGGTTGCGGCATCTGCAGCAAAAGGGACCACCATCCTTCGGAACGCCGCGAGCGAGCCGCACGTCCAGGACCTTGCCCAGTTTCTTATTGCGCTGGGTGCCGAAATCGAGGGCGTCGGCACGAACACCATGACCATTCACGGCAGCAAATCGATCGGATCGAAGCGCGTCACCCACACCATCGGTCCGGATCACATCGAGGTTGGCTCCTTCATCGGACTTGCGGCGGTCACGAAGTCGGAGCTCCGAATCGAAAACGCGGGCATCGAACACCTTCGATCGACGCGGATGGGTTTCGCTCGCCTCGGGATCGAATGCGTCGAGGATGGCAACGACCTGATCGTTCCCGCCAAGCAGTCGCGGCAGATCCAGTCTGACATGGGCGGCCATGTACCCAAGCTGGAAGACCAGCCGTGGCCGGCGTTCCCGGCCGATACAATGTCGATCGCCATCGTAACAGCCACCCAGTGCGAGGGACTGGTCCTCATGCACGAAAAGATGTTCGAGTCGCGGCTGTTTTTTGTAGACAAGCTTTCGACGATGGGCGCGCGAATAGTGCTCTGCGACCCGCACCGGGCCCTCATCCACGGACCGTCCCGTTTGCGAGGTGCCGTGCTGGAGTCACCCGACATCCGAGCTGGAATGGCGCTACTTCTCGCCGCCCTTTGCGCTGAGGGGACAAGCGTGATCAACAACGTTGGGCAGATCGAGCGCGGGTACGAGCGCATCGACGAGCGTCTCGATGCGCTCGGCGCCGCGATCACGCGCGTCGACGATCGACGTCACTAATCGTGAGTGAGGTTCCGAAAGAGGTAATCCCCGACTTCGAGAGTTGGGGAATTCGCGCGTTCACGACGACTCGTGACGCCGGCACCTTCGGCCTTTCAGGTACCGATCCCGTCAACGAGGTCATGGGTCGCTGGACAGCGGTGCAGCAGGAGCTGGCCGATACCGCCCGACGACTTGCCTCGATCCGGCAGGTTCACGGGACACGCGTACTCGTGCACACCGGTGGCTGGGAGGGATGGCTTCGGGGAGACGAAGCTGACGGCCACATCGCCGCCGAGAAGGGAATCGCGCTCGCAGTGGGCGTGGCGGACTGCGTTCCAGTCTTCATTGCGCATCCCTCGGGGATCGTCGCTCTTCTGCATTCCGGGTGGAAGGGAACTGCGGCGGGAATAACCACCGAGGCGATAGCAGCTCTCGCACGGTACGGCCTTCCGCCGGACGAGCTCGCGATCCACCTTGGGCCGGCGATATGCGGCCGCTGCTACGAGGTGACCGCTGAGGTGCGGGAGCAACTTACCGGACAGCCGGTGACGCGACCGGGTCACGTCGATCTAAGGTCTCTGATCGCCGAGCACGCCAGCGAGACAGGAGTGCAGAAGGTCACCGTCAGCTCGTCGTGCACTCGCTGTGACAACGACCGCTTTTTCTCGCACCGCGCGGGCGACAAGGGCCGACAGATAGGAGTGATAGCGGCTCAGGCATAGTAGGTGTCCGCCTGTGAGCGCAGGCCGCGAGTAGGCGAGTCCCGGTCAGCTTGACTCGGGTCGGCTACCTTTCTACATTGTATAGGGCGTTCAACTCGGCGGCCAACACTGATGTGGGGATCCCCCCACATTTTTTTGTCCCTTGAATGGACCTCGAAGGTAGATGAACGGAACGCTGGAAGATCTTGTGGCGTCAGAAATTAAGCCACTTGGACTAGAGCTTTTCGAGCTCAAGCTGGGTGGAAGCAAAGGTCGTCCCGTCGTAGACGTTCGGGTTGAGCGGGAGGACGGAGAAAAGGTGACTGTCGAGCACTGTGCTGCGGCATCACGCGCAATAGAAACGAAGCTCGATGCTGAAGATTTTGGCGGCCGGAGATATGTGCTGGAAGTCTCCTCGCCGGGCATTGAGAGACCGCTCAGGAACGCGAAGGATTGGAGGAAGTTCGTTGGGAGGGCCACTGTGGTCACCACAAATGTTGCGGGCGATCCGGCTGGCCGGCGAACGGACGAAGTAGAGATCATCGGTGTCGAAGGGGACACGGGGCAGGAAGTTGTGACGGTACGGAACGAGCGCGGCGATGAGCGGCGCTTTCCGCTGGCAGCGGTCGAAAAGGCCCGGCTGGCGTTTCACTGGACAAGATAGAGGTAGAGGGACATGGCGGCTTCAGTAGAAATTCTGACGGCGATCCGCGAGTTGACCAACTCGAAGCAGATCGATCGCGCCGAACTGCACGGGCTTCTCCAGGACGGCATCAACGCCGCCCTCGCCAAGAAGCACGGGCCGACGGTGCAGGCTGAGGTCGACATTGACGAGAACAAGGGCGCGATTCGGATCGTTCTCCTGAAGACCGTCGTCGATGAAGTCACCGACCCTGCCAGCCAGATCTCTCTCGAAGAGGCGCGCTTCGAAGACGCTGAATTCCAGGTCGGGGATCAGATGGAGATTCCGGTGGATTTCGCGGAGTTCGGGCGCACCGCCGTACAGGCCGCAAAGCAGCGGATCATCCAGCGCGTTCGCGAAGGCGAGCGCTCCAAGATTCGCGACGAGTTCTCGAGCAGGGTTGGCGACCTGTTGTCCGGCGAAGTCCAGCAGATCGAGCGCGGGAAGCTCGTCATCATGCTCAACAAGTTTCGTGAAGCGGAAGCGATCATTCCTTATCGCGAACAGAACCACCGCGAGCACTTTCACCAGGGAGATCCGATTCGCGCCGTACTCAAGCGCGTCGAGGAAACCCCGAAAGGACCGCGTCTGGTTTTGAGCCGCGCCGACGCGCTGTTTGTAAAGGCGCTGTTCAAGCTTGAGGTTCCGGAAATCCAGCAGAATCTCGTCGAGATTCGAGCCAGCGCGCGCGAGGTCGGAAGCCGCACCAAGATCGCCGTCTTTTCCCGCGACGACTCCGTCGATCCCGTGGGGGCTTGCGTCGGTCTCAAAGGCTCGCGGGTTCAGGCCGTCGTCAACGAGTTGGGTGGCGAGAGAATCGATATCGTACCGTGGTCAGCCGATCCGGAGCGCTTCGCCAAGCTTGCCCTCGCGCCCGCAAGGGTTGCGCGGGTCTTCAGCGATCCGGCGACGAAAACCATTCAGGCGATCGTGGACGAGGACCAGCTGTCGCTGGCGATCGGACGCAATGGCCAGAACGTTCGACTGGCGTCAGAGCTTACCGAGTGGAAAATCGAGTTGTATTCGAGCCGCGAGTGGATGGAGCGGGGCAGTGACCAACCCATCTTCGCTCCGCTGCCGACTGACGAGCCGGTTTCCGGAGTCAATCCTCGCCTCCTCGACATCGAGGGAATGCAGCCCGCGACAGTCGCGGTGCTCGAGGAAGCTGGCTATCGCACGTTGGACGACATCATCGATCTCGAGCGCGAAGACTTTCTGCGTCTTCCGGGAATTGCACCCGAGGAGGCCGATCGCCTGATGGCCATTATCAACGAGCTCACCACGGACGAAGCGCCCGAGACCCCTGAAAAGGCCGTGACAACGACCAAGGCGGACGCCGAAGCCAGCGCCGAGATGGAGTCCGAAGGCGGGAATGCGGAAGCGCCGGAAGTCGTACCCGACGCGGACGCGAAGAAAGGCAGAGAAGACAAGAACGACACGGAAGGCAAGAAAACGGAGTAGGGAATGGATGCTTTGCAGCAGCGCAAGCTCCTTGGACTGATTGGCCTTGGAGTCCGCGGCCGCGGGGCGATAGTGGGTGTTCAGCAGGTGCGTGAAGCGGCACGTCGCGGAAAGTTGTACCTGGCTATTGCGGCGCCCGACGCTTCGAGTAACAGTTTGGATAAAGTGCTCCCGCTCCTGCGGGCGCGCGGAATCACGGTTATGGCGGGACCGCCGGCAACGGAGCTTGGCTCCGCTGCTGGCCGCGAGGTTACCGCGGTCATAGGAATTGTAGATAAGGGTTTGGCAAAGGGAATTCGGGCGCTCAGCCTGACACCAATGCCGGATAGCCGTAACGAGGAGAAGGGTTGAGCAAGCTTCGAGTACATGATTTGGCGGGCGAATTCGGGATTTCCAGCGACGAGGTGATCAATCTCCTTCGTCAGATGGACGTTCCCGTGCGCAGCCACGTCAGTCCGTTGAGCGACGATCAGGTCGCTCGCATCCGCGCCCGTTGGGAGCGTGAAAAGCGAGCGCGTGTTGCCGCTCCTCCAGCAGCGACTCGTCGCCGCCGTGGAACGGCCTCCGGCAGGCCCGCACCCGAGCCGAAGCCCGAACCCGCTGCCGCAGCCGAGAGCACCCGGCGCCGGCGACGTGTTGCCGTCGAGCCCGTCCCGGAAGCACCCGTCGTTGAGGCGCCCCCGGCACGAGAGCCCAAGTCGTCCACTCCCGCTGTTCCACCGGCTACAATAGCAGCCACTGCCGATGCAGTTGTCGAGCGTCCGAAAGCTGCGCCTCCAGCGGCTACGCGTCCCACGACTCCGCCGTCACCGGCCGCGCAGCAGACGACACATTCGACCGCGGAGCGGCCCGAGAGAAATGAGCGTCAGCGCCCGCAACCAGTCGTGCCCGGCGCTCCGCGGCCACGGCCCGTCGCCACTGGTGCGCCCTATACTCCGCCGCGTCCTGTCGCGTCAGCTGCTCCGGGCGCAGGCACCGCTCCGACGCGACGCGACGATCGCGGCACTGGCCGCGGTGAAGACCGTGGCGCGCGGCGCGGGAAGAAGGGGAAGCGCGGCGTCGATCAGGAAGCGGTGTCGGCCAACATCGGAAAGACGATGGCGTCGATGCGCGGCCCAATTCGCCGCGGTGGTGCGCGTCGCGCCGAGGACGGCACCTATCGGGAAGAGATGGCAGCGCAGCGCCAGGCCGAGGTAGAGCGCGAAAAGAAGACGGTACGCGTCAACGAGTTCATCACAGTCAGCGAGCTGGCGCAGATTCTCAAGACGCCAGCCGTTCAGATCGTTGGATTCGCGTTCAAGAATCTCGGGCTGATGGTGACGATCAACCAGCGTCTCGACTTCGACCAGATCGAGCTCATCGCGGGCGAGTTCGGGTTCCAGGCGGTCAAGGAAGAGGAATACGCCGCTGACCTCAAGACGGCGGCTGTCGCCGAAGATACCGCTGAGCAGCTCGAGCCCCGGCCTCCGGTGGTTACGATCATGGGTCACGTCGACCATGGAAAGACTTCGCTTCTTGACTACATCCGCAAATCGAATGTCGTCGCCGGCGAGTCGGGCGGAATCACGCAGCACATCGGTGCTTATCACGTCGACCTCCCGGGCGGAAAGTCCATCACATTCCTAGACACTCCTGGCCACGAGGCGTTCACCGCAATGCGCGCCCGCGGCGCACAGGTCACGGACATCGTCGTGCTGGTCGTAGCGTCGGATGACCAGGTGATGCCCCAGACGATCGAAGCGATCTCCCACGCCAAGAACGCCGGCGTTCCAATGATCGTTGCGATCAACAAGATTGACGTTCCGGGCGCGAACCCGATGAAGGTCAAGCAGGATCTCCTTCAGCACGGCGTCGTGCTCGAGGAATTCGGCGGCACCGTGCTCTCGAGCGAAGTCTCCGCGAAGAAGGGAACGAACGTCGACTCGCTGTTAGAGCAAATCCTGCTGCAGGCGGAAATCCTGGACCTCAAGGCGAATCCGAACAGGAGCGCCACCGGTGCGGTGATCGAAGCCCAGCTCGATCCGGGCAAGGGCCCGGTCGCGACGATGCTCGTGAGCAACGGCACGCTGCACGTCGGCGACGACTTCATCTGCGGCATGTACTCCGGCCGCGTGAGAGCGCTGCTCGATGAACGTGGGCGAGCCGTAAAGTCGGCGGGCCCCGCCATCCCGGTTCAGATCCTTGGCATCGGCGGCGTGCCGATGGCCGGCGACCAGTTCGTGGTCGTCGAGGACGCGATGGAATCGCGCGAGATCGCGCAGCGCCGCCAGCGCCTCGACCGCGAAGCGAAGAGTCGCCGCACTGCCAAGGGCGTCGTCTCGCTCGAGGACTTCATGTCCCAGACAGCGCCGGGGCAGAAGCGCACGCTTCGCATCGTCATCAAGGCCGATCAGGGCGGCCCGGCCGAAGCTCTTGCCGATGCGCTTGCTCAACTGTCGAACGACGAAGTCTCCGTTGACGTCATCCATCGCGGAGTCGGCGCAATCACGGAGAGCGACATCCTGCTCGCGCGTGCATCCGGCGCCATCATCGTCGGCTTCCACGTAAGGCCCGACAACAACGCCCGCGCGGCTGCTGAGCGCGAGGGCGTCGAGATCAAACTGTACAAGATCATCTACGAAGCCGTGGAAGACGTTCGTGCCGCGCTCGAAGGAATGCTGCGGCCGGAAGAGCGAGAGACTGTCCTAGGCGAAGCCGAAGTGCGCGAGCTATTCAAGGTTCCGCGCATGGGTGTGATCGCGGGTTGTTCGGTGAGGAGTGGCGTCATCAACCGCACCGGCCGTGTTCGCGTCATGCGCGACAGCATCGAGATCTACGACGGAGCGATTGCGTCGCTCCGCCGCTTCAAGGACGACGTCAAGGAAGTTCGCGAAGGGTTCGAGTGCGGTATCGGCGTTGAGAACTTCAACGATATCAAGGTCGGTGACGTGCTCGAGTGCTACCGTAAGGAGCAGGTCGCGCGCACCCTGACCTCGGCGGCGGGCGCGTCTGCGTAACACACGTCGAGCGGACCGCGTCGCCGAAGCGATCCGCGTCGAGGTAGCCACCTTCCTCACAGAATCGGCAAAGGACCCGCGCATAGTGGGTTTCGTCACCGTGACCGGGGCCGAGGTAAGTCCGGACCTTCGGCACGCCCGCGTGTACGTGAGCGTGCTCGGCAGCGATTCCGAGAAGCAAGCCACCTTCGATGGACTGGACAGCGTCGCTTCGCATCTCCGCTCGCGCCTGGCGCGGCAGCTCCAGCTGCGTGTTGCTCCTGAGATCCAGTTCAAGGAAGACGACACCATCGCCCGCGCCGCGCGCATCGAGTCGCTGCTCGCGGACGTCAAGAAGCAGGACGCTGCGTCACCCCGTGGACGAGACGACGACTGATCCCTCCGGCGAAGATCGCTCGCCGATCCAGGGATTGCTTCTCGTAGACAAGCCCGCCGGCATGACGTCCCACGACGTCGTGCAGCACGTCAGACGGGTATATGGCGAGCGCAGCGTCGGACATCTGGGCACGCTCGATCCGTTCGCGACTGGCCTCCTGGTCCTTCTCCTTGGCCGCGCGACCAGGCTCGCCACCTTTCTCGACACCGAGCCGAAAGTTTACGAGGCGCAGATCAGATTTGGGACCGAGACGGACACGGACGACGAGACGGGAACAGTCATCCGCTCCGCTCCCGCTCCGCGTGAAACCGATATCCGATCAAGCCTCGAGAAACTCACCGGCAAGATCTCCCAGGTTCCGCCAGCTTATTCGGCCAAAAGTGTGGATGGAACTCGCGCGTACGACGCCGCTCGGCGCGGAACGCCGCTCGATCTCCCGGCGGTCGATGTCGCCGTCCACTCGTGGGATGTTCGGCAATTGGGCGGAGACATGCTGTCCGCCGTAGTCACGTGCAGCGGTGGTACCTACATACGTGCGCTTGCCCGAGATTTGGGCCGCCTCACTTCCTCCGCCGCGCATCTCAGCTCCCTCCGGCGCACGCGCGTCGGAGAGTTCGATGTTGCAGACGCCGCAACGCTCGAGGTTCTCGGCGCTGATCGCGCGAGATTGCGGCCACTTCGCGTTGTCGCCGATGCCCAGTAGAATTGATCCATCGGACGAGTCGGGTTTGCCGCCCTATGTGAAGGGTACGATCATAACGGTCGGGACTTTCGACGGCGTTCATTGCGGGCACCGCGATGTCATCGAGCGCCTGGTGGACCGATCGCATGCTCTCAAGATCCCGAGCGTGCTCGTCACCTTCGAGCCGCACCCGCTCGAAGTAGTGAACCCATCCGCGGCGCCGCTGCTCCTCACGACCCAGTACGAAAAACTCGAGGTTCTCGCCGAGACGGGCATCGACTATGTCGCGGTTCTGCCGTTTACCTCCGAGCTCGCTTCGTACGGCGCCGAAGATTTCGTGGAGCTCGTCCTTCGGCGTCGGTTTCGGCTGCGCGAGCTCCTGATCGGATACGATCACGGCTTCGGACGACAGCGCGCCGGCAACGTCGACGTTTTGCGCACCCTTGGCAAACGGGATGGATTCCGCGTGGAGGTGGTCGATCCCGTCGCCACTGCCGATGGCCATTCAGTGTCGTCGACATCGATCCGCCGCGCGATCGCGGGAGGCGATCTGGAGCGGGCATCCGCGGGACTTGGGCGTCTCTATTCCGTGAGCGGTCAGGTCCTCGAAGGCTCACAGCGCGGCCGCACGATCGGTTTTCCCACCCTGAATCTCGGGGCTCCGCCTCCGAGGAAGCTTCTGCCGCCCGAAGGTGTATATGCTGTTCGGGTTCAGACACCCGGTGGGCCGGTCGGAGGAATGATGAATCTCGGGCCTCGTCCAACGTTCGGCGACTCGGCGACTTCGCTCGAAGCGCACCTGTTCGACACCAGCGGAGATTTCTACGGCGCGCACGTTCGGATTGATTTCGTGAGGAGGCTTCGCGAGACCCGCAGGTTCGCTTCGGCGGAGCAGCTGTCGAAGCAGCTTCGCCACGATGAAAGTGAAGCCAGGACCGCGTTGACTCTCCTTCAGCCCTCCGGTAACCTTAAAGGCTAGCCTCGAAGTGCACCCTTCTCCCATTCACGCAGCATGAGTCTGAAGTGGCGTATTGCCATAATTTTCGGCTTAATCGCAGCGTCCTTCTGGACGCTGTTTCCGCGCACGGTAGTCGAGCGCGTCAAGCGCAACGGCGAATTCGTATACGACACCGTCAGGCGAGTTCCACTCAAGCGCGGACTCGATCTGCAGGGTGGGATGCACCTCGCTCTCGAGGTTGATGAGTCGAAGGGTCCGGTCCCCGACAAGAGCAAAGCGATTGACAACGCGCTCAAGGTTGTGCGGAATCGCATCGACGAATTCGGCGTCTCGGAGCCGGTGGTCCAGAAAGCAGGCAACGACCGAATCATCGTCGAGCTTCCC
>Ga0184605_10000335_pt1 | contig 13723 bp, 12 predicted proteins | sample PLM0_30_coex_FD_132995 | JGI IMG/M metagenome (GOLD analysis project Ga0184605, IMG submission 132995) | Groundwater sediment microbial communities from an aquifer in East River, Colorado, USA - PLM0_30_coex | ecosystem: Environmental > Terrestrial > Soil > Riparian zone | place: USA: East... | reverse complement strand
TCGGCAGCGCAGGTCAGTTTCCCTGCGCGGGAGTGTATGCCGTGATCGAGGCGCCGGGGACACTGCAAACAGGTGACCGCGTAACCGTTTCCTGATGACCCTTCGAGGCAGCGGCGGCCCAACAAATCGTTGCAGGTGAGCCGCGCATAGCGCCTCTCTATTGTTTGGTGGTCCGCTCAACCTGTGCTCATTCGTTGCGGCCACCTGAACTCAAACGTTGGGCCCCATTCGTTCTATAGCCGTAGCCTGAAAGAGGCACTATGAAAGCTTATCTCATTACGTCCGGCGCAATCTTTGGTGTGCTTACGATAGCGCATCTTTTGCGAATCGCAGTGGAGAATAGACATCTGGCAAGCGACCCGTTTTTCGTTCTCATCACGCTCGGCTCGGCAGCGTTATGTATCTGGGCGTGGCGCGTGCTGCGGCGCTCGAACCGCTGATTGATGATCGTTACGTGTGAACGCGCCCAACACGTCTTTGGACCGGAGCGGGGATAGCTCGCTTTCAACTTACTCTATGATTCGAGAGTTGTTGCTAATCGTCCCAACCGGTCAATTCAACCGTTAGATGGCCAGGGCGTTCTGGAATGCACTAGGTCACCAGGAAAGGAGCGGACACATGAACAAAACACGAGTTTGCCGAAGGGTGGTCCTCGGAATGGTCGCGGTTGCTTGCTCTCTCACCTTCAGCGGTTGCGAAGGCGACTATGGCGTTCCCATCACATCTGGCCCGACCCGTAAGATTGACCAACGGCTCCTGGGCAACTGGGTATCCAGGGATGGAACGGACAAGATCAAGGTGCGCAAGTTAAACGATTCAATCGCCATTGTTTCCTACAATGGTGACTTGTTTCGCGCTTTTCATTCGGACGTTGGCAGAACTTCTTTTGTCAGTGCCCAGGATATTGACTCACCCGATCGCAAGTATGTTTACCTGACCTACAAGCTGTCCGACGATGGCAAGCGGCTTGATCTCCGAGCCGTCAACATCAGGGTAATCCCGAAGGAAACGAAGGACTCTGTCAGCGTACAGAAGCTCCTGAAGAAGAATTTTCAGAACGCAGAGTTGTTCGAAGATGAAGGCCAGTTCGCTAAGGAGAAATGATTTGAGCCATCGAACTGGCGCTTACAGCGGACTGGAAGAAACAGGGCAGGGAGAGGATTACCAAGGGTTCTTCTTTCATCCATTTTGATACTTTGAAACCTCGGAGGAATATCATGACACCTCACCAGAACATGGACTGGGTCGCAGAAACACCTGAATCAATCGCCGCACGGCTCGAAGGAGCAAAGGCTTCACAGGCGCAGATTCGATTTACGATGGGCGTGATGGCCATCATCTCGATGATGATGCTGATTGCCGCATACAACGCATACTTATCATATGACTACAATTGGATCATCAAAGAGAAGGGTCGTCAATTTGCAAACAAGGATGTGCCGGGGATACTAGGGGAGCAGGCACTGAAGGATTGGGCGCAATCACGAATCGTCCAAATCTCGCCTCTCGGCATTCGTGTTTCCATTGATGATGTTGCGGTTTTGGGATCGGCTTGCCTCTTTGTACTTTCATTATGGCTCGTGCTCGCGGCGCGGCGCGAGAATCACACCATTGGTTTGCTACTTCAGGATACTGATACGCCACTCCCTTACGACAATCGAGACTCGTCGCTTGTTGAAAGCAGGTCACAAGTGAATTCCAGCGGACGACGCTGGCTCATCTTTCATACAATCATCTCGAATAGTCTCTTCGTCACAGTTGACCATTCCTTATTGACTGTTCATTCGCTTAGTAATTTAAAGCCGATGAAGGCCGGCGCCACAGGCGCAGTCAGCGCATGGCTGCACCGGACAGGGTTTGGAATCGTCCGCAACTTCTTCTTCCTATTTCCTGTCATCGCTTCCTTCGGCGTATTTTGTCTTGACCGATGGTCCTATTTTATACAGGATCCGTTTGACCCGGACTTTGCAACCCCCAGCCTCGACGCTTTTTTCTGGAGGTCCCTGGTGGTGTTTTTCGTGTGTTGGATTCCCCTCACGCTATGCTGTATTAGAGCAAGGCGGTATTCAACCGATACGGAAAAAGTCTTGAACCAGTATGGAGCGAAGCTTCGTGCCGACCTCTTGCGAAGAAAGCCCGTTGGGCAGAGTTGAGTTGGAAATACCTTGTTGGCCATCGCATGAATGACAAATAAGGGTAAGCTAAGGAGCAAGCGAGCAACGCGAAGACCAGGTCCGACGCGACGCGATTTTCTGAAGCGCGCCGGCATCGCCACGCTCGGCGTTCCCCTTCTCTTCAACACCTCCTTCGCCCAGTCGCATTCGTGCATTATCATTGGCGCTGGTCTCTCCGGTCTTGCTGCAGCTTACGCTTTGAAAAGGGCCGGGTGGCGGGTGACAGTGCTTGAAGCCCGAGACCGCCTCGGAGGCCGGGTTCTTTCTTACAGCTTCCCGCAGACGCCGAACCTGATTTGCGAACTCGGCGGCGAATGGATCGGTGCGAACCATCAGCAGGTTCGATCTCTCTGCCGCGAATTCAATATCGAATTACAGGATCATCGCTTTGCTGCTTCGCTGATGCGTGATGGCGTCGTCAAACGCCCCGGCCAGTGGAATTTTTCGCCGCAGGCCCAAAGTGCTTTTCAGAAATTCAAACAGGAGTACAAGGCCTACAACCACAGAGACAAGGTCGCGCTGGACCGCTACGATTGGTGGACCTGGCTTCAGAACATAGGATTTACCGAAGACGATTTGCAGCTGCGCGATCTGGTGGACAGCACGGACTTCGGTGAGTCAATCCGCCATGTCTCTGCATATGCGGCGGCGGCTGAATATTTCGAGTCCGGTCCGAACAACGAAATGGATTTCAAGATGACGGGCGGAAATTCGCGTCTGGTCAACGAACTGGCTGCGCGCATCGGTCCAGATAACATACGCACGGGCATGCAAGTCGAAGAGACACGCCAACGCGCCGGGCGGGTTACAGTCAGGGCAAAAGGAGATACTTTCAGCGCAGACGCCTGCATCTGCACCGTCCCGTCGCGCGTCCTCCAGGAGATACGCTTTGATCCACCGCTTCCCTCCGCTCAGTTGGCGGCCGCCGAAGAGTTGCAATACTCCCGAATTGTCAAGAACTCCGTCCTCTTCTCTGAACGCTTCTGGGAGGCAGAAGACTTCTCGCTCGTCAGCGACGTGACTTCCCACTACTACTTCCACAGCACCAAGCGCCAGCCGGGAACGGAAGGTATCCTGTGCAGCTACGCCATCGGCGAAAAGGCCGATGTTCTTGCTGCACAGAATGATCGCCGCCGCATGGACATAATTACGCGTGACCTTATCCCGCTCAACGAGCGTGCGCCTCAGCTTAGCCGCGCGATAACTTCTTACGCCTGGCAGCGCGACCGCTACACGAAGGGCGCCTATGCTCTCTATCGCCCCGGGCAGTGGTTCACTCTCCGCCCGCTGCTGCAACGCCCACATGGCAAAGTGCTCTTCGCCGGAGAACACCTCGCCGATTGGCAGGGCTTCATGGAAGGCGCGGTTGTTACCGGACAGGAAGCGGCCCAGGCATTAATCGGCAAATCACGAAGCGGACGGCCAATAGCCGAAATGTAGGAACCGAGTAACCTGATTCCATTGCAGCTAATCGTCGGCGGCGGGCTAATTAGGGCGTTGGGATGGGTATTATAGAATACCGTGAGGCTTTGTAATAACAACATTTATATAAGGAGGAAAAAGACAATGACTTGGTGGAGACTCAACAACGCATGGCTCTTGACGCTTGGCCTACTCCTCGTCGTAGGAGGCCTAGACTTTTTAGGTAAGACAAATGTTTTGAGCGCCAATCCTGCGGATCCGCTTAGCGCTAAAACTGAGAAATACTTGTTTGTGTGGGCAGGCGATCAGGCGCGGAGGAGTCCGGACTTTCTCGCGGTGGTGAACTTTGATGAAAAGTCGGGTGATTACGGAAAGATAATCGCAACGGCTCCGCTGACTGGTACTGGAACGACCTGGAATGAACCTCATCATGTGGGACTCTCGCGCGATGGCCGCGTGCTGGCTTGCGGCGGACTCTTGAGTGTTTTGAAAGGACAGAAGGAAATCTTTTTCTTCGATGTGGCGAATGCCGACTCGCCTAAATTTATGTCCTCCGCTGATCCGCCCCAGTCTGCCATCGCGGACGAGTTTTATCCGCTGGGCGATGGTGGCTTTCTAGTAACGATGATGGGCGGAGCACAGGGACATCATCCGGGAAGAATTGCAGAGTTTGGAAAGGACTTAAAGCTGGTAGCCGAATATCCCAAAACACCACCCGATGATGGTTTCAATCCTCACGGCATCTCAGTGCGTCCCGAAATGAACTTGATGGTCACGAGTGACTTCATTTGTCCCTCAACCACACTGCACGCCGTGCCGGGAGATTTAGATTTGCGTGGCAGCGTCCGAGTGTGGAATTTCAAGGAAAGAATCATTGTTAGTACCATCAAGATGCCAGGCGCGGGCGGAACTATTGACGTGCGGTTGATTCCCGGTGACGAGAGAGGACGTGGCTACACGGCAGGGATGGGCGCTGGTCAACTCTACCTGCTGGACACTCGAGCTGGAACAGCGAAAGCTGTCTTTGACTTCAACTCAATTGCTAAAGGCGGTTGGCCTCAGCTTATGCGCATGACGAGAGATGGGAAGAGGTTGTTCGTGACAATGAATATGGCCGGCAAGATCGTCATGTTTGATACTTCGAACCCGGAGCAACCGAAGGTTTTGAAAGCTTTGGATTTGGGCGCGAACTCAGGACCCCACTATCTTGCGCTTACCGAAGACGAAAAGCGATTGGTCGTTACCGATTATTTCTTGAACGAGGACGAGGCTGGGAAAGTGCATGCTGAGGGCGACCACAAGATTCATGTAGCGAAGGTGACCGCAAACGATCTCGTGCTGGATTCGAAGTTTCAGCTTGATTTTAATAAAGCGCTCGCCAGTGGACCGGCACGTCCTCATGGTGTGGCTTTCAAATAAGATTACGATCGCGAGCGGTAGCGACCGGATGCTACCACTCAACGCACCATCAATATTTGTCTCCCCAAGTGAATTGGCGCGAGCGTCGTCGAACGCGCACTCATTTCGCGATCCCACTAACGTTGACCGTAGCATCCCGTCGCTACGGCTCCGGGATCGGCAGAAGCCCACAACTACGTAGTAAAGATCCAGCAGGTGGAGAAACTCCGTCACGGCGCCGCGGCCTAGCAATATTAATCGTCTCAAATCCAAATCCATTATCATCAATCAACCGGCAACTTTCAGGTCATGCTAATCGCGCGTGAGATATGAAAACTTATTCGCGTAATCAGTCATGACCTCAACCGTTGGGCGTCTTTACTTTTCAGCAGTCCATTTTGGTGTAAAGTACTTGAAAGATGAGAAGTGATGTTCAACTCAAGCAATTTGAGATTGCTGATCAGGACGCGTTGCTTTCTTTCCTTCGTATAGCCTTTCCCGGCGAACCTCCTAAGGGTGACTCTACATTCTGGAAGTGGCATTTTCTGGAAAATCCATACGTCAGCCCGGATGATATCCCGGTATGGATCGTCAGAAGCGGGGAGAAGATTGTGGGCCAAGTGGCCGCGATTCCGGTAGAGCTTAAAGTAGGAGAGGAGAACAGACGCGCTTTCTGGCTCGTGGATTACATTTTGCTCCCGGAATACCGGCCGGGCGGACTCGGAATATTTTTGTTTCAAATGGGCGGCGGCCAATGCAAGACGTTGCTGTCGCTCGGTTACAACGAGAATTCTTCAGCTGTCATGCGCTTGCTCAAGTGGCAGCCATTAGGGAGCATAAATCGCTATCACATGCTTCTTTTTCCCGGCCATGCCGCCAGCGAAATCGCGCGGCTGCCTCTCCTTCGTAAGCTTGTGAATTTACTATATGCGCCTTATCGTGCCAGCTTGCGGCCGCGCGCACCGACGGAGGATGGCCTACTGCGCGAGGTGACGACATTCGACGCTTCCTTTGACGAGCTATGGTCAGACGCTGCGACGCAATGGCCTTGTGCTGTGGTACGTAACGCAAAAATGCTTGAATGGCAGTTCATGCGCCAGCCCGGCAAAAAGTATGATGTGTTGGGCTGCTACAAAGATAATCGACTCTCAGGCTATATCGTTCTCTTCTTCCGCAAGACAGGAGTTGACGGGGCGCCGCCCAAGGCCGCCATTAGCGATCTCTGTTACGGCCCGAACAACTCTGCGGAGGTGATCGATAATCTATTGCAAGGCGCTTTGCGATTGGCTTTGGAAAGGAAGGCCGGTTCATTGGTGATAGATATTTTGGATGAGCGGGTCGAGGCGCACCTGCGGCGGTTCGGCTTCCGGCGCATCAAAGCTTCACCCCTCTTCGCCGCCAAGACGGCCGCGCAGCAGGATTTAATATACGAGCGAAGCAACTGGTTTCTCACGCGAAGCGATTCTGACGTGAGCATCTTCGAGGAATCTAATCTCTAAAGCAGAAATGAAGAAGCCCTTGCTGCCAATCCCCGTCGTGTTCTATCACAAGATTGACTACCCAGCCCCCGATGCGCCTCTGCGCGGGGCCTACACCCCGCCGCCACGTTTTGCCCGGCAGATGGCTTTCCTTAAAAAGAAGGGAACCGTTTTTTACACCGCAGCGGAACTAATCACTTACTTACGTGAGCATGGCTCATTCCCGCCCAACGGCTTGGCTGTCACCTTTGATGATGGCTGGCGGGATAATTTCGAGAATGCCTTCCCCATTCTGCAACGCTATGGCATCAAAGCCACCATCTTTCTCGTCTCGTCCTGCATCGGTGAGGTTTCTACCAAAGCAGTGTCAGACGGAGAGGGGGCGCGGGCACATCTGACGCGCGCACAGATTCTCGAAATGTCAAACCACGGCATTGAATTTGGCTCACACTCCGTCAACCACAGATTGCTGCACCAACTCTCGCTGCCGGAAGTGAAATTCGAGGTGGAAGAATCGCAGGGGCAGATCGCAGATCTATTAGGTAAGCCTTGCCAGACGTTTGCATATCCGGCTGGTTTCCTGACCGAAGAGGTAAAAGGCATCGTCGCGCAAGCAGGTTATCTCAGCGCCTTTTCGACCATCTACGGACCAACCGACGCGTTAGACCTGTATGCACTCAACCGCGTTGAGATTCTACTCTCCCAACGCCTACTTTTTCAGTTCGCGCGCAAAGTGAAGCCACTAATCTCCCGCCCTACCTAACCGGGTACAGCTTTAACGCTCATCTTCTGATTTTCTTTAGCCGCGCGCTGTACTGCTGCTCCGCCACAAGCTTAACTTTCACCGGCACTTTATAGTTCTGCAAACGCGCGCGGCAGTGTCGCTTTAACTCGGCAATAAACTCTTTCTGCCGGGCATCGTCTAACTCGCAGGCCGGCAGCACGTCGGCACAGACTATGTGGCCCGTGATCGGATTCTGCTCGCCGAAGACGGTCACATCGGCGACCGTCGCCAACTCTTTGATCACGCTCTCGACCTCAGCCGGATAAACCTTCTCGCCGCCGACGTTGATCAACTCAGACTTGCGGCCGAGAATCTTCAGGTATTCTCCGTCTACTTCTACGGCATCTTCGGTGTTGAGCCAGCCGTCGTCAGTAAACGGACTCGGCGCGTTCAGATAACCGAGTATCGCCGACTTCGCCTTGATTTGCAGAATGCCATCCACTACTCGAGTCTGGAAACCCTCGCCGCCGAGCTTCACCCAGAGCGAGTCAGACGCTTTGGATTTGGAGCGCAGAATGCCGGCTTCTGAGAGGCCGTAGGTCTGTTGCAGCTTAATCTGTGGGAACAACTGATTGAATCTCTGCAAGGTGCTCTCGAGCATCGGCTCCGTCCCGTACTGTACTCTCTTTAAGGAACTGAGGTCGTGCCGCCGGTAAGCTTCGCTCAACAACACGAGATTAATGAAAGTCGGAGAGGTTGACAGCAGTTCGACTCGATACTTCTCAATCGCACTCAGGACTTCATCAGGGCTGCGCTCCTTTACGGTCACCAGACAACCGCCGTTAGAGAGCGTATAAAGCATGGTATTGACGCCGCCGATGTGATCATACAAGAGAAACGAGATCGTCCTGACGCCAGGCCTACGCGCCTTGACCTTATCCAGCAGCCAGAGCAGATCATGCACTCCGCCCTTACTCTCCCCGGTCGAGCCTGAAGAGAAGATGACCAGGCCGGGGTGCTGAGCGCGGCGAAGCTGTCGATAGATGGGGTGTGTTGCTTGATTGGCTAAAGGCGCTATCGTGACGTCATCCCCTTTATCAATAGTGAAAGCGATCTCGCCCTGGGCGGTGGAGATGATTTTCGTCCTTTTCGCTTGCGGGGATTCAATCAGCGGGACCAGTATGCATCTGCGATCAGTGAGGGCGAGAAAGAGCGCGATAGCGTTAGGCGAGAAATCTGCCTCAAGAATGACAACTGTTCCGGGGCTGAGGCCCTTGGCGGCGATTTTCTTTTGCCAATAACCAAAGCGGTTCAGCAGCCAATCGTAAGTGTATACCCGATCTTGCCAGACGATGGCTTCGGCATTTTGCCTCTCCTTGAAGATCTCAAGCAAAAAATCTACGGACATCAAACGCCACCTAAGAAGAGCACTTGCCCGGTAATGAAATCACTCTCGGGGCGAAGAAAAAAATCTATCACGTTGGAAACGTCGCTAAACTCGCCGAGCCGCTTAATCGCCTGGAGCTGGAGCAGATTATTGATCTTTTCCTCCGGCACAGATTTAATGAGATCGGTCTCGATTGGGGTCGGGCCAATGGCATTAACCGTGATGCCGAAGCTCGCAAGTTCCTTGGCGATAATCTGGGTGAAACTGATGATCGCAGCTTTAGAGGACGCGTAAATGGCCTCGCCTTCCAGCTTCAAAGGCGTCGCCACGGTCGTAAAATTTATGATGCGGCCCGCGCCCTGCCGCTTCATGAGCTTGGCGGCCTCCCGGCTGCAAAGAAATGTGCCGATGAAATTTGTTTCGAAGATATTTCTCACCACCTTCGTCGGGGTCAGCAACATATGATTCATCGAAGCAATCCCGGCATTATTTATCAACACATCCAAACGCCCATGCTCTCTTGTTATCTCCGAGAACATTTGCTTGATGTTTTCCTCATCGGTGATGTCCAGACAGAAGTGCCGGTAGTTAGCCATGTGCTCGCTGGCCGGCCGCCGGCTACAGCCGATGACCTGGTAACCTTGGGCGGCGTAGTAGCCTGCCAGATACTTACCGATGCCCCGGCTCGTGCCGGTTACCAGGAGCACCCGCTGGTCAGTGGTTGCTGGTGTCATGTTCATCTAGCAAGCTGGGGATATATGAGGCGAGGGTGGCGATGGTCTGGAAGGGACTGTTTCGTTGCGACAGCGCGCGTTCATCTGCGAGCGTGACATCGCTGCCGAACTCAGCCTGAATATACTGTTCCACCGTCACGATTAAGCTGACCAGACCAAGCGAATCAAGTTGGCCTAGCTGGCCAAACAATACTGTCTCAGGGGACTTAGCCAAACTTTTTCCCTTGGGCAACTGTTCATTGATCTCATCAACCGCAGTATAGATCGTCTGAAGTATTCTCTCCGTCTTTGACATGAATTCGTTTTTGTCGCGAGTCCTCGTCATGAATGTAAGTCTATTCAGTCAAAATAATAGAGCCGGATCTCATCGTCAACTTCGTTTATAACCGAACAATAAACATTCCTACAATGAAAGGTTTCGCTAAGCAAATCGCCCTGCTCGGTTCCTTTCAGGCGCCAACAGTCGCGTGCAGGCACCATTTATTCAAGATACAGACTAATTTGGCGCAATTCAAAAACTGAACCCAGGACAGCAATCGTCTTAGGCCTTGGCATTTGAAGCGGTCGAGTTGTAAGGTCGTAGTTTGTACCTCCGCACTATAGGAAATAGGTGCGCAATGGCACCGCAGACCAAAGCGGCGCCGGGCCGCCGCACTCCAAAAGTAGCGTCAACTCCCTGGAGTGCGCTGGCCTGGCAGCGCTTTGGCGCGTCGCAAACCGCCACTCGCTTTGTGAGTTCTAGAAGAGGATGCGACTGAGGATTATGGGGTAAATCTTGTTGCTGGGCTTCAAAAAGCTGAAGCGGCAAACTTTTTAGGCTGCCGCTTCACTCGGTGCCTGCCTAGGCTCTGGGTTGTTTCTCTCACGCATAGTAAGGTTCACGCGTTTGAATCCCGCAAACCTCCCCAGAATATTCTGTGCCCGTCTGAGCCTTTACTCGCTAAAACGTCCAGCGTGAGAGTGATACTCGCATGAGCGACGCTTTCGCTGACAATTTTGGGGTTCTCGCCCTCGCTCAGCAGGAGCGTCGCGAACTCTCCCTTTCCCCTTGATTCCAGAACTCACGGCAGATATTTACTCGCAGACCGATGCCCTAGTGGATGCAGTTCGCCGGGTTGCTGGTGTTGAAGGTGTTGCCGTTCCACTTGTTGTTGTCGCAGTTCGGGTTAAGGTCCTCCAAGTCAAACGCGCCGTTACCAAGGGCGGTGTTGCCATTGACATGATTGCCGGTCGAGCCAGCTGCAACATAGATGCCGTCGCCGGTGTTGCCAATGGCCTGGTTGTTGTTCAGGTGGTTGTCGATGGATTGATCGATGACGGCGATCCCATCATCCGTGTTCGCTGAGATGACGTTGTTGTTGACATGCGTGTCGGTGGAGCCGCGGAGAAGTAAACCCTGGGTGGTATTGGCGGTGGAACTCACCTGCTCGATATGGGAGTCGCTAACTCCGATGAATTCAATGCCCCTATTGTGCCTTGTGATCATGCCCGGCCCCTCGATGTGTACGTGCGAAACGTTGGCCACAAAAAGCCCGGTCGTCAAAAAGGGAATACCGGTCATCGTGTGCCCCATCAGCTTCAGGTGCACGTTGCTGGCAATGATGCTAATCCCCGAACCAGTGCAATCGGCCGTCAGATAGTATTGACCCGGCGCCGTGATCAGTTCCCCACAGCTAACTCCGGTCGGCGGGCCGGCCTGTGCGACGCCGGCGGTGGCGCTCAATACTCCCGCCAGCAGAATCCCCAACGAAACACGCTTCACCATGATGTGGCGTCCTCTCGACCCCGATGTCAGCAACGAAGCAAACTGCATAAATTTTTTTCTCATGTTAGTGACCTCCTCTTCTGAGATTTCATCGGCTTGCAGTCTATTCACAGCGCCTTGAGGAGTTCTTGAGTTTTTAAATGTTGGTTTATCATTACTTGTGTCACCAACAGACCCACGCCTGGTTGTTGCCACTATTCAGCCCATTTTTGGAGATATGAATTCATTGGCATTGATTTGGTAATCCACTCATTCACCCAATGCAAGAGAAGTAGAATCTAACTGCAGGCTGAACATCACCATTCTGTTAGTCTTCCTGGCGCGACCTTGCCTTGAATATTCTCTAGCCGCTCGCCAGTCAGCAACACAGAATTACCCCACTATCCGACTGAGGGGAACGGCTGAGTTCGGATGTTAAGGGAAATTATTCGATCCAGCGTGGTGGGGAGTCTTGTGTGAGTCGCTGCTGCACGTCGCGACAGAGAGGGTAAACGTAGATTCGTTTCATCGAGCGTCCGTGAGCCTTGTGGTGCTGGTCCATGCGGCCACGTCCGCGTGTCTCACCCAGATAGATCCAGTTCGCTGCTCGATAACTGGTGCCGCGAAAGTGCGCATCGACCAACGTCTCTAAAAGCAGGGGACGATAGCCGTAAAGGCGCTCCCAGTCCGCAGGCAATTGCCGCGCACACAAAGAAAGAACAGTGCTCGCAAGATAGCGCACGCGCACCCAGGGCAGAATGAGAAACCGCGAGTTGTTTACCACGAGTTGCAGGTTGCGGGACCGCTCCTCATTGGTCCAGCCAAATCTTTTCACGGGCCACCGTGCCGTCAACCTACAAACGATCTTGTCGCTCCCGTACAAAACTGGTCGCAACGACTTTTGTATATTGCAAAACCAGTCTCATCGACTTCTGTACACAGTCGCATCCACTTCTGTGAAAAAATATTGATTTGGCCCCTCTCAGTCGCATCCTCTTCTGAAACTCACACGCTTTTGAAAGATGCGATCAAGTAATGGCCGGGACAAAGGCGCTGCACTCTAGAGCCCAAATCCATTATCATCAATCAACCGGCAGCTTTCAGGTCATTGCTAATCGCGCGTGAGATATGAAAACTTATTCGCGGGATCTGTCATGACCCTGACTGCACTACGTCGGCATCTTTTCATTTGCGTAAGGGATAAATATGAAGAGTCTTGGAATGGTCTCAATGCCGATTGTACTTTTCCTTTGTGTCTTTGCTAACGGGCAAACGGTGAAGGTATCCGAAGACCCGGAATCGTTGCGGCAGATGCTGGCCCATCAGCCAAACTACATCGCTACCCAATCGTCTGGCTCCGAGGGAAGAAAACACAGACTGGCCCGACTGGGGAACCGTCTCGCAGACTGTCAAAGGAAAGAATGACAAAGACACCAGGTGGCTGGCAGCCGCGAGTGAAGACCGTTTCCTGATGAACATCGATCGCCCGCAACGATTTGCGAGACAGTATCGCGCTGATCAGGTAACCGCTCCTTTTCGACTTTATCGAGTAGATGAAGGTGTTACGGATGAACTGCGGCGCGCACTCAGCGTTCCATCGTTGGCGAACGCCAGGGCGCGAGAAGTAGAAATAAATAGAAAGTAGACAAACCGTGAGTTGCGAAGGCTATCTCACCAATCAACATTGAGGTACATGTCTACCAAAATCACACAAGAGCGCTCAAGCGACAAAACCAAAGCAAAGGCAGTCACTATTGCCGGTCAAACTGTGTTCCTACGCCCGCCAATGAAAGGTGACAGCGAAGAGTTTCTTGCACTCAATTGCGCGAGCAAACGTTTTCATCGAAGTCTGGTATCTCCGCCAACTGAGCCTCAACAATTTGTTTCCTTTCTCAAGAAGGTCCGAAGACCCGATTGTGCCTGCTTTCTCGTTTGTCGTTTGGCGGACGGTGCAATTGTCGGCTCTGTTAACTTGAGCCAAATATTTCGCGGCGGATTTCAGAACGCCTATCTCGGCTATTATGTGGGCGCACCGTATGCCCGTCGTGGTTACACGACAGAAGCTCTACAACTCATACTCCGGTACGCGTTTCAGGAGTTAAAACTACACCGGCTTGAAGCAAATATTCAGCCGGCGAATGTAGCTTCAATCAGTGTGATTAAGCGTGCCGGCTTTAGCCGCGAGGGATTTTCACGCCGTTACCTCAAAGTATGTGGACGATGGCGGGACCACGAGCGCTGGGCGCTTATTGCCGAGGACTGGAAAGCACCGGCACAAGCCCGGCAGCAACGATTGGAGAAATCTAGATCGATTGCTTGAACTCAACGAGGCACTGAAGAAGATGAACGGAACCATAGTGCGAATGGCGTTGAGAGATTTTACAATATGGCCAGTTAACAAGTAGCAACAGCCTTAGGAGCTGGTAACAGGCGTCATTGCATGACGTCGGCAGCTCCAAAAGATTGGTCACTAGCAAGAGATTAGTCCATGAGGCTATCCTTCGCTCGGAATTCAATAACCGACATCAACCTACTATCAAGGTGCGATTACCATGAAAATCAAATTATATCTGTTTGCCCTTCTCGCTGTCCTCATGAACCTATCCGTCGTGCGGGCGCAAGAGATGCACCGCCACGACTCCATGGAAAAACTTGGGCAAGT
>Ga0184605_10000333_pt1 | contig 13746 bp, 14 predicted proteins | sample PLM0_30_coex_FD_132995 | JGI IMG/M metagenome (GOLD analysis project Ga0184605, IMG submission 132995) | Groundwater sediment microbial communities from an aquifer in East River, Colorado, USA - PLM0_30_coex | ecosystem: Environmental > Terrestrial > Soil > Riparian zone | place: USA: East... | reverse complement strand
CCGCGACATTGGCAACTCGTCGCTCGCGCACTCGGTCATCCTCCTCTCGGAAGACGGCGGCGCCTACGGGTCGCTCGGAGCAGCAGAGTTCGCCCGCAATTCCGGCCTCGGCGACCGGCTCGCAGCGGTGATCAATCTCGACGCGATCGGAGGATCCGGGTCGCCGCGCCTGGAGTTCGCCGGTGAAACGCCGCGCACGCCCGGCGCCACCCTGGTCGCGACCGCGCAGTCCGCCGTCAGCGCCCAGGCGCAGCAGGAGCCCATGCGGTCGAGCGCCGGGGCCCAGCTCGTGGATCTCGCCTTTCCGTTCACGCTCTACGGCCAGGGTCCGTTCATCGCACAGGGGATCCCTGCCGTGACGCTCACCTCGGCGGGGGCCCGCCCTCCGCCGCCCGGAGCAGACACTCTCGCTGCCCTCAACGCGACGCGACTCGACGAGCTCGGACGATCGGCCCAGATCCTGCTCGGGTCACTGGATTCTGCCGCCGACGTGGCTCGCGGCACCGAGTCGTACGTCTGGATCGGATCGCGCCTGATCCGCGGCTGGACGATCCAGTTCCTCTTTCTTACCGCGCTGCTTCCTTTCCTCGCTGCAGTGGTGGATCTCTTCGCCCGCTGCCGTCGCCGTCACATCGCGCTTCGACCCGCGCTGCGAAGCCTCGCGAGCCGTCTCGGCGTCTGGGCCTGGGTGGGCGTCCTCTTCGCCGTGTTTGCCGTGCTCGGGATCCTGACCCGCGGCGAGGCGCGCCCGATCGCGCCCGACACCCAAGCGGCCGGAGACTGGGCTGTGGCTGCGCTCTTCGCGCTCGCAGGATTGTCCCTTCTCGGCTGGCTCGTGGCCAGGCCACAACTGGTTCCGCGCCGAAGTGTCACGCGCCCGGAGGAGCTCGGCGGCCACCTCGCGGCCATGCTGCTCCTCGGGATCGTGGCGCTCGTCGTAGCGGCACAGAATCCGTTCGCCCTCCTCTTCGTGCTCCCCTCGGTACACGCTTGGCTCTGGCTGCCGCATGCCTCGGACCGCGGCCGCCCCGCAGCGCTCGCGGTGTACGCGCTCGGCTTCGCCGGCCCGCTCATCCTCCTCGCCTCCTTCGCCTTCCGCTTCCAGATGGGTCTCGATGCGCTCTGGTATGTCCTGGCACTGACCTCGGTCGGCTACGTCCCGGTCCCGCTCGTCTTCGCCTTCCTGGCGTGGGGAGCGGTGGCAGCACAAACAGGGGCCCTCGCGACAGGGCGCTACGCTCCGTATCCGGCCGCGCACGAGCGGCCAAAGCGAGGTCCCCTGCGTGAGTCGGCCCGACAGGTGATTTTGCTCACGCGTCGACTACGCTCAGAGCGGGTGCGCGCCACCGAACCTGTCGAGGAAGCAGAGGCGTTGGAGGAGTGATGGGCCGAACTCGGCGCCGTCTCGGGACGGTTCTCGTCGTGGTCGGCCTGCTCGTGCTCGCGTACGGCGCAGCGGTTCTCTTTTGGCGCGACCCGATCACCGACCTCTACTCTCGTTACCAACAGCACAAGCTGGCCGGTGAGCTCGAGCATGCGTGGCCCGACTACCGCACGGGCCGTCTGGGCGCCGACTTCCGCGGCGGCGAGGCGGCGCGACTCGCCGCAGTGCAGGAACAGGTCGCAGAAGCCGCCCGCGATTTCCAGCGCCATCTTCGGGACGGCAAGCCGATGGGACGAATCGTGATCCGCCGCATGGGCGTCCGCGTCATCTTCGTCCAGGGAACGAGCTGGGCTCACGATCTCTCGAAGGGGCCAGGCCACTACGAGCAGACATCTGTGCCGGGTCTCGGCCGGACGACTGCGATCGCCGGACACAGGACGACCTTCGGCGCCCCCTTCCGCAAGATCAACCGCTTGCGCGAGGGCGACACGATCGTGCTCGAGCTCCCGTACGGGACGTTCCGCTATCGAGTGCTCTCGCACAAGGTCGTCAAGTCTCGCGACTGGAGCATCATCAGGGAGCGCGGCTTCGACCAGGTCGTACTGTCCGCCTGTCACCCGCTTTACAGCGCTTCGCACCGCTGGGTCGTGTTCGCCAGGCTCGCAGCCGTGACGCCGTCGGGAGGCCAGACCTACGCGCTCGCGGCCGGCCGCCGCTCGACCGGCTAGTAAAGAGAGGTTGGCGGAACAAACCCTCCTGTTAGGCGATCGCGATGTAGCGGATTTCTTCGCCGGCGGCGTGCTCGCCGTCGCCGGCTTCCACGGCGACCAATGCGTCCGCACGCGCGGCGCTCGCGATCATGTGCGACTCACGACCCGGGAGCGGGTCGAGCACCACCGTGTCGCCCTCGCGCCGACGCGTCGCCCGCACGTACTCATCGCGGTGCGGATTGCGCTTGACCGTCGACGCAAGAATCGCCCTGCGGTACTCGGGAAGCGGGTCCGGCACGCCCAGGAGGACGTTCACAGCCGGGCGCACAAAGAGCTCGAAGGTCACGAGCACGGAGACCGGGTTGCCGGGGAGATTGAAGACCAGGTGGTCGCGTCGAACGCCGAAGGCGACCGGCTTGCCGGGCTTGACGGAAACGCCCCAGAAGAGCTCCTCCACGCGCAGCTTCGCCTGTGTCGCGCGGACGAGGTCGTGCGGACCGACGGATGCGCCGCCCGACGTGATCAGCATGTCGAAACCCAGCAGGGCGCGCTCCATGGCGCGCTCGTGCTCGTCGGCGTCGTCCGCTATGACGCCGAGCTGGGCGGGAACCGCTCCAGCCAACTGGAGCGCCGTCGCGAGCAAAATGCCGTTGGATTCGTAGATCTCGCCGGCGCCGAGCGGCTGTCCCGGCTGCCGCAGCTCCGACCCCGTGACCAGGATCCCCACTCTCGGGCGCTTGCTGCACTGCACCTCTGAGACTCCGGCCGCAGCCAGAGCGGCGACCTGCGCGGGCCCGAGCCGTACACCCGGCTCGAGAACGATGTCTCCGGCGGAGACGTCGCCGGCTCGCTCACGGACGTTGGCACCCTGGGCAACAGGATCGGGGACGTCGATCGCCTCATCGTTCTCATCGACCAGCTCGAGCGGCACGACTGCGTCGGCTCCCTCGGGGACAGCGCCGCCGGTCGAGATCGCCATAGCCTCGCCCGAAGCGAGCGGGCGGTCCGCCGGGCTTCCGGCCGCGATCCTGGCGACGATCGGGAGACGCGTCGGAGGATGGGCCGTGTCGGCCGAGCGAAGCGCGTACCCGTCCATGGCCGAGCTCGGGAAGGGGGGCAGGTCGACGAGTGCCGCGACAGGCGCGGCCAGCACGCGCCCGGCAGCCCGCTCGATCGGGACACGCTCAGGGTCGAGACGCTTCGCACGTTCGAGCACGATTCGCTGAGCCTCGTCGACGGAGATCAGACCTGTGGCGGTGCTCATTGGGACGTAACGCTACAAAGGGACGGCGTCGCGCAGGAGGTACGCGGTCAAGGCGAGCGCGAGGACCTGCGCCGTCCCGTCCTCCTCGACGGCCGCGAAGGGAACCGTCCAGACGAGGTACCAGGGGACGAGCCAGGGCGCGGCGACGAGCAGCAATCCCGCCGCGAGCCCCAGTCTGGCGCGCCCTCGCCACGCCTCGCGAAGGAGCCAGAGGTACGCGAGCCCGAAGAGCCCCACGAGCACCCCGACCGCGGCGCCGTGTGGAAGCCCGATGCTTTCGAGGCGGCCGGGGATGCTGTACTTCGATCCCTCACGCAGGTTTCGGCCGACCGGGCCGAAGGCGTCGAGCCAGCTCAGCCCGTAGCGCCAGGTCGCCACGCTGACGATGACCGCGGCGGCAGCGGCGAAGCCCGCGTGGCCGACGCGGCGCCCCTTCCGTCTCGCCTCGAGCGCCCGCAGAGGCAGGAAGACGAGCGCTACCCACTTGACTGCGATCGAGAGCGCCCAGGCCGCTCCGGCGAGGTGGCGCCTGCCGGTCGCGGCGAGCGCGAGCGCCGCGAAAACGAGTGCCATCATCCACGCATCGTTGTGCCCGCCGCCCGCGAAGTGGACGGCGAGCAGCGGATTCCACCCGACGAACGCCGCGGTAAACGTCGGCCGCGCCGCCACGCGGACCGCGAGCCAAGTGATCGCCAGCATGGCGAGCGCCGCAAGAGCCTTGTACGCCCAGGCAGCCGCCGCCGCCGAGTCTCCGACTACCTTCGCGTGTCCCTCCGAGGCGAGCGTGAAGGCAGGTCCGTAGACGGACGTCGTCTCCCGCCATTGCGCGCCCATGCGCTTGAAGGCGGGATCGTTCGCGAAGCCGATCGGCGTGTCCTCGTAGGGATTCGCGTGGTGGATGGCGGCGAGCCTCCCGTAGTCCCAGTACGAGTAGACATCGGTCGAGAGCAGGACCGGGGCCGCGAGCGGGGCGAGCTGGATCGCCGCAGCCACCGCGAGGACGGCGCCCACACGAGCGGGGGCGCCTGTCCACAGCAGAGCCAGGCCGACGAGGTAGGCGAAGAAGGCCGCCGCGGCGAGCCCGAGGTACACCCACGACCAGCCGGTCGACCCCCGGTGGTGGTCGGGTGTCAGAAAGGACGATGCGGGCCACGCGAGCGAGACGCCTGCGGCGACGAGCGCGAAGCAGGCTGCGCCCGCCCCCCAGACCGCGAGGGCGCTACCCGGTCGTAGTCGGTGGAGGCTCAGTTGTCGTCGGAGGCGGAGCGGTCGTCGTCGGAGGCGGGCCGCCGTCCTTGTCCTTCTTTTTCTTTTTCTTGTTGTCCCCCGACCCGGGCGGCGCACCAAAGTACTGATACTGGCCGTGGAATGGAATCCAGACGACGGGGTTCTCCGGGAGCGGCCAGTCGCGGGGCGGGTGCTTGCCGAACGCCGGGACCATGAAGAGCCGCCAGATGGTCGCCGGGAACGTGCCGCCGGCGACGCGGATCCCGTGGACGGCGGTCATCGGGATCTTGGCATTCGGATAGCCGACCCAGACGACCGTCGAGGCGTTCGTGGTGATCCCTGCGAACCAGGCGTCTCCCCAGTCCTCTGTCGTGCCCGTCTTGCCTCCTGCGACAAAGCCCGGGTTCGCGCCCGTGCCCGTGCCGGCCTGGATGTTCATCTTCAGGATGCGCGCCACCTGGTAGGCAACGCCGTCGGAGAGTACGCGCTTGCGGTTCGGGTGTCCCCAGCCGGCGCCCGCATCGACCTTCCCGTTCGGGAGGACGACCTTGCGAATCGCCATCGGCTCGGAGCGCACGCCCCGGGCGGCGATCGTCGCGTACGCCACGGCCATCTCGAGCACGCCGACCGAGTTCGACCCGAGGCCGACGGACGCGACCGGCTCGAGCTTCGTCTTGATTCCCATCTTGTGCGCCACCTGGACGACCTTTTCGGGCCCCACGTCGAGCGTGAGACGGGCATATACCGTGTTGTCCGAGCGCAGAGTCGCCTGCGTGATCGTGGAAGGCCCGGAGTAATCCCCGCCGTACGTCGAGACGTCCCAAGGCTCGCTAAAGGGATCGGGCTGCCAGTGGAAGGGCGCCGAGAGGTACGTCGTCGCGTCCGGGTTGATGCCCTCCCGGATCGCCTCGGTGAGCACGAACGGCTTGAACGAGGAACCGGCTTGCCGCCGGCCCTGCGCAGCCAGGTTGAATTGCGTGCGCTTCTTGCCTGGGATCACCGCCGTCATGGCGCGGATCGCGCCGTTTTTGGGATTGATGGAGACGATTGCCGCCGCGGGATCGTTGGGGTAGTAGAGCGTCTGCTTGATCGCGCGCGCGGCCAGCTTCTGGAAGCGCGGGACAATCGTCGTGTAGACCTTGAGACCGCCTCCGCGAACGGTGTTCGCGCCGTACTTCGCGATCAGTTCCTCTCGCACGTAGCTGAAGAAGAAGGGCTCGCGGATCCTCGTGTAGATGTGTCCACGCGTGAGCTTGAGCGGACTGGCAACGGCTTCAGCGTGCTGCGCCCGGTCGATGTAGTGGGCGGAGAGCATCGCGCCCAGAACCTCGTTGCGCCTGCGGACGGCCTCGTTGGGGCGCTGGAAGGGGTCGTAAACCGAGGGCGCCTGGGGCATGCCGGCGATGAGCGCCGCTTCCACGAGGTCGAGGTTCTTCGCATGCTTCGAGAAGTACGTCTGCGCCGCGGCCTCGACTCCGTAGGCGTGGTTCCCGAAATAGACCTGGTTTAGATAGCTGGCGAGAATCCAGTCCTTCGTATGACCCTTCTCGACCTTGCGAGCGAGACAGGCCTCTTTGATCTTCCGCTCGAGGGAGCGCTCGTTTCCGATGTAGAGATTGCGGACGAGCTGCTGGGTAATGGTCGAGCCGCCCTGCACGACGTGCCCGCTCTCGAGGTTCTTCACGGCGGCCCGGACGATGCCCTCGTAATCGAGGCCTCCATGCTCATAGAAGCGGCGGTCCTCGACGGCCACCGTCGCCTCCGTCACCCATTGCGACATCCCGTCGAGAGTCACAGGCTGACGGTTTCTTTCCGCGGGGATCGCGCCGAGCAGACTCCCATCGGCTGCATAGACGAACGAGTTCTGGCCGATCGAGACAGGCTTCAGCGACGCGAGGTCGCAGTTGTTCAGGACGCCGTTTGCGCTCGTGAACGCTGCGGCCACCACGGCCGCGATGCTCCCGAAGATGACCGCGAGGGTGACGAAGATCGCGAAGCGCCGAGCGACGACCTTGTCGCGGCGGCGGCGCTGGCGTCGGCGGCGGCGGTGATTTTGATAAACAACCCCACCGTTACCGCTCTTGCCGTTGCCATTCCCGTTCCGGGCGGGCATCAGCCCTCCCCGAGCGTGTCAAGGTGGACAAGACGATTCGATTCGGCTCGACTCAAGGTTGTAACGGGCTCCTTGGGCTGGACTCAGGCGCCTTGCGCGCCTCTTCGAGGAGCAGCTGGCGTAGCCGTGAAGGTTGCATTCCGAATGGTATCGGAGGCCAATTTTGTGTTCGGGACGAAGAAACGAGCCCCGTCGGGGGCACGGATGAGAGTCCACGTGAGGCCGATCTCTTCCACGATCCCAGACGCTTGGCCGATCTCCACCTCGTCCCCGAGGCGCAGCGGTTGTGTGAAAGCGATGAGGATGCCGGCCACGAAGTTCGAGAGCGTAGTCTGCGCTGCGAACCCGACGACAAGCGCGATGACGGCCGACGAGGCGAGGATCGTTCCGGCGACCGCGCGCACCGGCGGGATGACGAGCAGGGCGGAGAGAATCCCAACCGTCACGATCGTGACCAACGCGCTGCGGCGGATGACGCGGTAGCGGGTGCGCGTCTCCGGTCGCAGCTCGAGCCGATTTCCGAGCATGCGGTCGACGAGGCGGGCGACTACGAGCGTGAGGAGGATCACACCGCCCGCAACAGCAGCCCGCTGCCAGAACTCATTCATGAACACTCAGTTCTCTAGAACGGGAGTGGCTTCCTGCCCACGAATCCCTCTTCGACCCCGTGCCACCACTGAACACCGTCCTCGCCCAGTTGCCAGCAAAGGAGCACGGTCTCGCGACTCTCCGGGTGGTGCGCCGGAAAGTCGATCAGCCCCTGGTCGAGATCCTTCACCTGCACGCCGGCCGCCTCGAGCTCACCCACGAGGACCGCGATCTCTGCGCCCACCTCCGCAGCCTGCTCCTGGAGCTCTTGTACCCGTTCCGGATCGAGACCGCCGCCGTTCCCGGCCACTCGGCCCTCGACCTGCTGGAGCCGGCCGGCCAGATGGACGAAACGCCTGCGAGCAGCTACGAGTCGCACGACCAGCGGCCGCACGACCTCGAGCGCGTCGTTCGCTTCCTCCTGCGTGAAGATCCGCATCGCGCGATGTTGAATAGTGCCGTCGCTTGACTCGCTTCGCTCTCACCTGCGTCCTCTTCGCGGTTGCGCTTGTCGGCACGGCCTGCGGCGAGCGGGCGGAGCCCGTGAGCGCGCTCGCTCAGAGCTACCCTGTGTCCGTCCACGGGGCGGGAGACCGTCCCACGGTCGTGAAGACGAGACCGGAGCGAATCGTCGTCCTCGACCCGGGACCGGCTGAGACCCTGCTCGCAATCGGCGCGGGCGACCGGCTGGTGGGCGTCCCGGCTGGCCTTGCCACCGGCGCTGCGAAGAGGGCGCAGGAGGTCGTGCGGGCGACGGGGCAGATCAACATCGATGAAGTCATCTCGCTCGAGCCAGACTTGATCGTGGCGACGCCCAGCATCGACGAGCTCGATCTTGCTCGGGCGGGGCGGCAGTCGGGCGCCGCCGTCTACGTCCAGCCGGACACATCCATCCTCAACGTGGAACAGGGGACGATCGACATCGGCTTTCTCGTGGGCGAGGCGCCTGGGGCACGCCGAGTCGTCGGCCGGATCGAGCGAAAGGTCGAGGACATCGAGGGCCGGTTGGCAGACGTCGCTCCGGTGAAGGTCTTCGTCGACACCGGGTTCTTCATCACGGTTCCCGAGCGCTCCCTGTTAGGCGACCTCGTGCGCAAGGCGAAGGGTGAGAACGTCACTGGACCAACTCCCGGGCCCGGGCCGTTCCCGCTCGCCGATCTCGCGCGCCTCAATCCCGCGGTCTATCTGGCAACCTCGGACGCCGGCGTAACCCTGGCCGCGCTGCGCGAGACCCCGGCCCTCCGCGCGGTCAAGGCTGTCAGGAGGCGGCGGCTCAAGACGGTGCCGACCGATCTCGTGACGCGTGCGGGGCCACGCGTTGCCGAAGGCCTCGAAGCCATCGCGCGCGCCCTCCATCCAGATGCCTTCCGCTAGCGACCTCGATGCCGTGACCGTGGACGCCATGGGCACGCTCGTCGAACTCCACGAGCCCGTCCAGCGGCTCGTACGAGCCCTTCGGAATCGAGGCGTCGAGCGCTCTCGCGAACAGGTGGTCGAAGCATTCCGGAAGGAGGTCGACTACTACCTGTTGCACAAGCTCTCGGCCACGGATTCGGCGGGCCTCGCAGCCCTTCGCCGCGAGTGCGCGCGGGTGTTCCTCGAAGCAGCCGGCGCCGATCTCGACCCGGCCGAGTTCTCCCCCGCCTTCGTCGAGGCCATGGTCTTCCGCCCGCTCGACGGCGCCGTCCCGGCGCTCGAACGCCTGCGAACTGCCGGGCTCTCGCTTGCGTGCGTGTCGGACTGGGACATCGGCCTGCGCGAGCAGCTCGCAAAGGTCGAGCTCGACCACCTCTTCGACGTCGTCGTCACCTCAGCGGAGGCCGGCGCGCCGAAACCGGAGCCCGCGCTCTTCCTCGAAGCCCTCTCGCGTCTCCACGTCAAGCCTGGTCGCACCGTCCACGTCGGGGACGGGGACACCGACCGCGCCGGGGCGGGCACCGCCGGCCTGGCCTTCGAGCCGGTACCGCTCGCCACGGTGCCCGAGCGCCTGGGATTGCGATGAGGAAGCGTGGATTTTCGACACGAGCGATTCACGGCCGAGGGCAACCGGACGCTCCCGGACGGCCACTCGTGCAGCCGATCGTGACCGCCACGACTTTCTCCTTCGACGATTCCGCTCAGTTTGGGCGGGTCATGAGCGAGGAGGAGTACGGCTTCCTCTACTCCCGCCTGCGCAACCCGACCGTCGAGGAGCTGAACGGCGTCCTCGCCGACCTCGAGGGCGCGGAGGCGGCGCTGGCGATGGCCTCCGGAATGGCCGCAATCGCGGCCGCCCTGCTCACGAACCTCGCGCCCGGCGACACGCTTCTCTGCGCGAACCAGCTCTACGGCGCTACTTATGCCTTCGCGGAACAGCGCTTACGCCGGTTGGGAATCGACGTCGTCCATCTCGACGTCAACGACCATGCGGCCTGGAAGCGCCCGGCACGGGTGAGATACATCGAGACGATGTCCAACCCGGGGGTGCCCGTCGCCGACATCCCGGCGATCGCGGCCACCAAGGGCGACGGTGTTCTCATCATCGACAACACCTTCGCCTCGCCGGTCCTCTGCCGGCCGCTGGAGCATGGCGCCGATCTCGTCTGCGAATCGGCGACTAAGTACTTGAACGGACATCACGACGTGACTGCCGGCGTCGTTGCGGGTGGCGTGGAGGCAGTCGCGCGAGCACGCGCCCACCTGATCGACACCGGCGCGGTCCTCGATCCGTTTCCCGCCTACCTCCTTCGGCGAGGCCTGAAGACGCTCACGCTTCGTCTCGAGCGCGCGGGCGAGAACGCCCTCGCGCTGGCGCGCTACCTGGAGGAGCAACCCGCCGTCGAGACCGTTTTCTATGCGGGTCTGGAGAGCTATCCGCAGCATGAGCTCGCGAGACAGCAGCTCGACGGTTTCGGCGGCATGCTCGCCTTCGAGGCCAAGGGGGGGCAAGCAGCCGGCGAGGCTTTCATGAACAACCTCCAACTCTGCGCGCGTGCGACGAGTCTCGGCGGGGTCGATACCGTCGTCTCCCACCCGGCCTCGACGAGCCATCGGCAGTTCACGCAGGAGCAGCTCGCTGCGTCGGGCATCTCGCCTGGCCTGATCCGCGTCTCCGTAGGCTGTGAGGATGCCGACGACCTGGTCGCAGATTTCCGACAGGCTCTCGACCGCGCCTAGCCGCGGCGCCATCGCCGCGTGGCTCGCGATCGCGGTCCTTCTGATCGCGCTCGGCTTCGTCGGGACGTCCACCGACGAGGCGAACCCGAACATCCTCTACGACTACACCTTCGCCAGCGGATCGGTCGTGATCTACGGGATTCTCGTCGGTGTGGCCCTCACCATCGCCTCCAGGCTTGGGCATCCCCTCGAAGCCGCCGGAATCAAGCGGTTCAAGTGGCGTTGGGTCGGGATCGCCGTCGGACTCATCTTGCTGGTCTTGATCCTCGCCCAGGCCCTCGAGCCGCTGCTCCACGCCGGGGACAAGCAGGGCCTCGAGCCGTCCGAGTGGCGGCCCGACCGCGCCACCGCGTTCGCACTGAACGCGCTGGTTGCCTCGACGGTCGTCCCGTTCGCCGAGGAGCTGTTCTTCCGCGGTGTCGGCGTGCGAGCGTTCCTTCCGTTCGGCGGCTTCGGCGCTATCGCCATTACCGCGCTCGCCTTCGGACTCGGCCACGGCCTGCTCGTTGCGCTGCCGACGCTCGTGCCTTTCGGCTTCGCCTTGGGCTGGGTGCGCCTGCGCACCGACAGCGTCTGGCCCGGAATATTCGCGCATGGCTTCTACAACGGCTCCGCGCTGCTCGTGGTCTATCTCCAACTGAGCTAGCCACCGACCGGCGCATCTGGCAGATTGCTGTCGTGCGCCGAGGAGCCTTCGTGGTGCTCGCATTTTTCCTCGCGGGGCCCGGCACGGCCTCGGCGGCGACGAGCGTCACCTTCGCCATCACGCCCGCCACACCCGTTTACGGCTCGGCGGCGACGTTCAGCGGAGCCGTCACGCCCGCCGTGGGGGGCGAGCGCGTCGACTTGATCGCAAACACAGGCTCCGGCTGGGGGGTCCTCGGCAGCACAACAACCGCCGCGAACGGCAGCTACGCGTTCTCGATGGCGGCCACCGCACCCGGCTCCTACGCGGCTCAAGCACCCGGGGCAACCTCGCCCGCCGTCGTGCTCGCCCTTCGCCCCCGCCTCACGGCCCGAATCGTGGGCCTGCCCTACCCGGGCTCCCGACTCGTCGTGCGGGGGCGCCTGGCGCCTGCTACATCGGGTGCGCTCACGCTGCATGTCGGCAGGCGCTCGTGGGCCATCTCCCTCCGTCCCGACGGGACCTACACCGCGCGACTGCCGACGCGACACGGCGGCCGTCACACGGCCAGGGTGACGTTCGCACCCAACCCGGGCTATGCGGTCACGCAAGCATCCAGGAGGTATCGAATCCGGACGCCTTATCTTGCGATCGGCTCGTACGGTCGGGCCGTGCTGGCCCTCGAGCGCCGCCTGCGAACGCTGCACTACTCGGTGCGGAACGCCAACAAGTTCTTCGGGGTCGATACCTACGAAGCCGTCCTCGCCTTCCAAAAGGTGCACTGGATGAGCCGCAGTGGTCGCGTCGGCTCGAAGGTCTGGAACACGCTGGGGCGCGCATCGATTCCTAGAGCGCGGCACCCACGGGGAAATCACATCGAGGTGGACAAGACCAGGCAGGTCCTCTTCGAGGTCCGGCGCGGCCACGTCGTCCGCATCATCCACGTCTCCACAGGGGCAACCGGGAACACTCCGGTCGGACGGTGGCACGTCTACTGGAAGCAGGCCGGCTTGAACTCGCACGGCATGTACTACTCGCTCTTCTGGTTCCGCGGCTTCGCCATCCACGGGTACGCATCCGTCCCTGCCTGGCCGGCAAGCCACGGCTGTGTCCGGATACCGATGTGGCTCGCCCCGGGCCTCTACTCGCGGTGGAGCCTGGGCGCGACCGTGTACGTCTACAACTCCTGAGCCTCGTATCCTGAGCGCCCCATGAGCCCGAGCGACCCCGACAAGGATCCGATCCTCCGCGACTTCCGCGACCAGATCGCGGCAACCGACGTCGAGCTGATTGCCGCGGTCAACAAGCGCGTTGAGCTGGTCCGCCGGTTGAAGGAGCACAAGGCCGCGAGCGGGGTCGACTTCGTAGACCCGGCTCAGGAGGAGCGACTCGTCGACCGGCTCGCGGCGGTGAACCCGGGGCCGCTCTCGGAGGACGGCCTCCGCGCCCTCTACCAGGCCCTGCTCGAGCTCGTGAAGCGCGAGACCTAGGCGTCCGCGCTGAAATCCTCGGGCTTGACCTCGTCGAGGAACTTCTTGAACTCCTCGACGACCTCTTCCTCGTTCACGTCCTCGTGCTCAAACTCGATGGCGCTCTCCTCGATCACGCTGTCATCCGCATAGATCGGAGCGTCTGAGCGGACGGCCAGCGCGATGGCGTCACTCGGCCGCGAGTCGATCTCGATCTCGGAGCCGTCGACGGCGACCGTGACAACGGCGTAGAACGTGTTCTCGCGGAGCTCGGTGACGGCGATGCGGATGACTCGGGCTTCGAGCTTCTCGAGCATGTCGGTGAGGAGATCGTGGGTCATGGGCCGCGGCGTGTTCGCTCCCTGGAGCTTCATGAGGATGGCGGCCGCCTCCGGATGACCGATCCAGATCGGCAAGAACTTGTTTCCTTCGGCGGTCTTCAGGAGCACGATCGGCTGCTTCCCGACCATGTCGAAGCTGACCCCGTAGATGAGCATCTCTTGCATCGGCAGCCCGCTTCGGATGATAGCGACCGCCTTCTGCAGGGTCGTCGCAGTGGGCGATCCTGGACTCGAACCAGGGACCTCCGCCTTATCAGAGCGGCGCTCTAACCAGCTGAGCTAATCGCCCGCGCGCCAGATTGTACCGAGGGCTAGTGGTAATGCCGGGTGGCGAGCAAGTAGTCCTCAGCGGCCAGGAGAAAGCTCTCGTTCCGCGCGAGCTCGAGCACCGTCTCCTTCGTCTCGTCGTCGAGGTCGGAGTCGGAGTCGACAGCCGCGATGAAGCCGGGCAGCCGGCCGCCGCGGGCGAGACCCGCCATGCGCAGGACGATCTGCCGCATGGCCTCGTCCTGGTTAATCGCCTCGAGCGATTCGATGTCCTGGAGCCGCGGGTCCACCATCTCTCCACCACAACGAGCTCGGCGGCGGAACAGTTACGGTCGGACGCGCTCGAAGGCCTCGATGATCTCCTCGAGCTCCGTCTCGTCGGAGAAGGGAATCTCGATGCGCGTGTCGGTCACGCGGACAGCGGTCCCGATGATGCCTTCGGCCACCGTGCGAGCCCGGACTGCCAGCCCCGGGTCGATGCGCCGGGTCCTGCGAGGCTTCGTCTTCGCGCCGGCCCAGCGGGCCGCCCGTTCGGTCGCCCGCACCGTCAGGCCCTTGCGCACGACCTGGCGAGCGAGCGCTCGCCGCTGGTCGTGCCCGGG
>Ga0184605_10000330_pt1 | contig 13811 bp, 15 predicted proteins | sample PLM0_30_coex_FD_132995 | JGI IMG/M metagenome (GOLD analysis project Ga0184605, IMG submission 132995) | Groundwater sediment microbial communities from an aquifer in East River, Colorado, USA - PLM0_30_coex | ecosystem: Environmental > Terrestrial > Soil > Riparian zone | place: USA: East... | reverse complement strand
GTGGGCGATCGCTTGGTACGCAGATCGGCGCGCCCTGTGGCTGCCGGACACAGTCAAGACATTCACCGATCTCAGTGATTACAACGTTCTCGGCGGGCCCGTGAATGGCCTTTACCTGACACCGGTCAGTGGCAGCCAGGACAAGCTCGCCGACATTTTGAAGGGAGAATATAAAGATTGGGCTACCTTCATTTTGCGGAACATGAATCTGGAAAAATTTCCGCTGAAATGGGCAGCTATGCTCGGATTGGAAAACGAGTGCATCTTTCTCAGCGACCACGATCGAGAACACGCGCCCGCGCGATGATCGCCCCGTCTATCGCGAAAAAGCACGCGGTTTAGCCTGATGAGTTCATTCCTGGCGCGCGCGATTTTTCGTTTGCGCACAATGATCTCAACCCGGCGCGGCATAATTCCGGAGGGACACGCTCCGTTGTGTCCCAACTCATAATTTCCGATTTACGAATCGCTCTTCCAGCGTTTCAATACCACGTGACCCAGGCGAAGAAGATTTTCGGGACTGACGGCGTCCGCGGCGTTGCCAACGTGGAACCGGTCACCGCCGAGACCGCGCTCAAGCTAGGCCGCGCTGCGGCGCATGTTTTCACGCAATTGAATCCCCGCACCATCCCCGAAGGCGCGCGCCCAAAAATTGTGCTCGGCAAAGACACGCGCCTCTCCGGTTACATGCTCGAGAACGCGCTCGTCGCTGGCATCACTTCGCTCGGCGTCGATGTTCTCATCATCGGGCCGCTGCCGACGCCGGGCGTGGCGTACATCACGCGCGCGCTTCGTGCCGATGCCGGCATCGTCCTTTCCGCCTCGCATAATTCCTACGAAGACAACGGCATCAAATTTTTCCGGCACGACGGCTACAAGCTCGACGATCAGATCGAACAAAAAATCGAGCAGCTCGTTTTCGCCGGCGAAGTTGATTCGATTCGCCCAACTGCCGGAAAAATCGGACGCGCCGCGCGCATCGATGACGCCCTCGGTCGCTATGTCGAATTTGCCAAGGCGAGTTTTTCGCGTGGGATGTCGCTCGAAGAAATGCGCGTCGCGGTCGATGCGGCCAACGGCGCCGCCTACAAATCGACGCCGTGCGTTTTGCGCGAGCTCGGCGCGGAAGTCATCATCGCGCACAACGAGCCGAACGGCATGAACATCAATGCGAAATGCGGCAGCACTCATCCGCGGGAGATTCAGCGCCTCGTCAAGGAGAGCGGCGCGGACATCGGCATCACGCACGATGGCGACGCCGATCGCGTCCTGCTGTGCGATGAAAACGGCGAGATTGTCGATGGAGACGAAATTCTCGCCATCGCCGCGCTCGATCTCTTGCGGGTCGGCCAGCTTCGGGAAAACACGCTCGTTGCCACGGTCATGAGCAATTTCGGTCTCAATGAAACGCTCGCCGCGAATGGCGGTAAAGTGGTGCGCACAAAAGTGGGCGACCGTTACGTCATAGAAGAGATGGTGCAGCGAAATCTCAATCTCGGCGGCGAGCAAAGCGGTCACATCATCTTCCGCGATCTCACTACCACCGGCGACGGCATCATCAGCGCGCTCCAGATTTTGCGCATCATGCACAAGACCGGCCAGCCGTTGAGCAAATTAAAAACCTGTCTCAAAAAGTATCCGCAGGCCCAGCGCAATTTGGTCGTGAAAGCCAAGCCGCCCATCGAAGAACTGCGCGAAGTGGTGAAGTTGCGCGATGAAGTCGAGCGCGAACTCGCCGGCCAAGGCCGCGTGCTCCTGCGTTATTCCGGCACGGAACCAAAAATCCGTTTATTAATCGAGGGTCGTGAATTCGACAAAATCGACAAGCAAGCAAACCGAATCGCGGACGCGATTCAAAACGCGATCGGCGCGAATTGATGGATGACGCCGACCTTACCGCCAGCGCCCAGATATTTGGGACACGACAGCGAGTGCCCCTCCACCGCTAAATGACGCTCGCAAACGTTATCGAAGCGCTTCTCTTCAGCGCGCAAAAGCCGCTCTCCACAAAAGAGATTGTCGATGTTATCAAGCGCGCCGGCCAAGCCGATGAGCTCTCGCCTAACGAATTCGCCAAGGTCCGCGAGTCCGAAGTGGCCGCTGCGCTCGAAGAATTGAAAATCGAATACGGGCAACAACACCGCGCTTTTCAACTGGTCGAAAAAGCGGAAGGCTGGCAGCTCGCGACCGATCCCGCGTATGTCAATTGGGTGCGCCAACTTTTTCCCGCGCCGAAACCGGCGCGCTTGACCGCGCCTGCGCTCGAGACGCTCGCCATCATCGCCTATCGCCAGCCGATCACCCGCCCCGATGTCGAGGCCGTGCGCGGCGTCACCATCGATGGGGTCCTGCAAACATTGATGGAGCGCGGTCTCGTCAAGATTAGCGGTCGCGCGGAAATTCCGGGTCGGCCGCTGCTCTACGAGACCACCCAATTTTTTCTCGACCACTTCGGTCTGCGCAATCTGGATGAATTGCCAAACGTGGAAGAATTGCGGAAACGCTATTTGCCAGTGAGTCCGCCAGCGCGATCGCCGAAGGCAGCGGTTACGGCTGATCAAACCCGCCCACATTGACAAACTGATTCCGGTCCGGAAACGCAAATATTCGGGGTAGCGCACGCGTCCCGGCGGTCACGAACTTTGATCAAAAGATTGCTTTGGCGAGACGCCGAAACCGGCACGCGAGACGCGTGCGCTACCCAATCCTTCGGTTGTCTCAAACGCGCGTGCCGAGTAACTAAATGCGAGTGATCTTCAACCTGAATATTGAGCGACTCGCGCTTTTGAGAAGAATGCGAGCGCCCGCATTGTCCGTTGGTCTTCTTCTTCTAACATCGACAACTGCCCTGGCGGAATTGCGCGCCGGCGATTGCGCGCGCGCGGCAAAATATTCCGAGGGCAAGCGCGGCATCTCCATGCTCGTCATGCAAAATGGCCGAACCATTTTCGAGCATTACGCGAACGGCGGATCGGCTGACGGCAAATGGCCGATCTTCAGCGGCACAAAAAGTTTTTGGGGTATCGCCGCGCTCGTCGCCGTTCATGATGGATTGTTCAAACTCGACGACCACGTGTCTGACACGATCACGGAATGGCGAAGCGATCCGCTCAGATCGCAAATCACGATTCGCGAACTGTTAAACTTCACCGACGGCATCGAGCCCGCGCCGCATCTGCACCGCGAATCGATTCGCGATCGCAACGCCATGGCGATTCGGTTGTCGATCCTGACTGAGCCGGGCTCAGCTTTTACTTATGGACCAAGTCATCTCCAGATCTTTTCGGAACTGCTGCATCGAAAACTAAACGGCCGGAGCACGTTCGCTTATCTCGAAGGTCATGTTTTGGATACCCTCGGTCTCAATCATCTCGAATACAAAAAAGATCGGCGCGGCAATCCGCTGCTCGCCACTGGCTTTAAACTGACCGCGCGCGAATGGGCGCGACTGGGTGCGCTTGTCCTGGGACGCGGATTTTGTCGCGGCCAGCAAATTGTTCCGGAAATCACCTTGCGGCAGGCTTTCGTCGGATCATTCGCGAATCCATCCTATGGCCTGACGTTTTGGTTGAATCGACAAGCGCCAACCGGCCGCGAAATAGACATCGAGAGCATGCTTGATCTGCCGTGGCAGCGCGCGAACTGGATGAATATCTGTATTTGCAACGATGCGCCCGCAGACATGTTGGTGGCGCTCGGCTCCGGTTATCAACGCCTCTTCATCATTCCCTCGATGAACGCGCTAATCGTGCGGCAAGGATGGGGTGCGAAATTTTCCGACGCGGATTTCCTGCGGCTGGTTCTCGGACAATCGCGATAGCGGATTTGACTTGATCGCGCATTTCCTGAACGATGCACACAATCTTTTAAGTGATGAACAAGTTTGCGATTGGTTGCGGCGGCGTGTTGGTCATCGTTGCCTTTTTTGCAGTGGTGGCCGGGCTCGGATTGATGGGCAGTTACAATCGGCTGGTCAAATTGCAGCAGAGTGTCGATCAAAGCTGGGCGCAGGTGCAAAACGTTTATCAGCGCCGCGCGGATTTGATTCCGAATTTAGTAAACACGGTTTCAGGCGCGGCGAATTTCGAGAAATCGACGCTCACAGAAGTGACAAACGCGCGGGCCAGTGTCGGCCGCGTCCAACTCGATCCCAACAAAGCGCCCACCAATGCGGGACAGCTCGAGCAATTCCAAGCAGCGCAAGGGCAGCTTTCTAACGCTCTCTCCCGCTTGCTCGTGGTGGTCGAGCGTTATCCGGAGCTAAAGGCAAACCAGAGCTTTCTCGGTCTGCAAGCGCAGCTTGAAGGCACGGAGAACCGGATTTCGGTCGAGCGCGGCAACTTCAACACTGCGGTGCAAAATTACAACACGACCGTGCGCAGCTTTCCGACAAATCTTATCGCCGGCATGTTTGGCTTTGCGCCGCGGCCATTCTTCAATGCGCAACCGGGCGCGGAAAAAGCGCCGGCCGTGAATTTCAGTTTCGGCACGCCGGCGCCGGCAGCTCCTTCGCCCGCGCCGACCGGCTCGCCGTAGAAGTGATTGTCGATCTTGCTGTAGCCGCGGTCGCTGACCGCAGCAATGTGTTCGTCGGGCGGACAGGATTCCGCCCGGGGCCGGCGACCCCGGCTACAGGACTTCGCGTGAAACGAATGGCAGTTTCGAAGGTGGATCGGCCGCTCCGTGGGGCGATGTTAAACATGGCGCCGAAGGCGCATTATTTTGGGCATCGAGCAAGGGACTGCTCGATCCACCAGTTAATTGCCGCGATAATTTTCGCGCTGGTCTCACTGTCGACCGGCACGGCGGAAGTCATTCCGCCAAAACCGGCCGGTTACTTCAACGACTACGCGGGCGTCGTTTCAAAAGAAGCCGCGCTGCGCTTCAACGAACAGCTCGCGCAATTCGAGCGCGAAACGTCGGATCAAGTTGTTGTCGCTGTCTTTCCCAAAATGCAGAGCGACTCTTCGATGGAAGATTACACGCAACGTGTCGCGCAAGCGTGGGGCGTCGGACAAAAAGAGCGGCGCAACGGCGTGGTCCTGTTCGTTTTTAAAGACGACCGCAAAATGTACATCCAGGTCGGCTACGGATTGGAAGGCGCGCTGCCGGACATCACCGCATTCGACATCACCGAATATCACATCAAGCCGCGGTTCCGTAACAACAATTACGAAGGAGGCCTCACCACCGGGATCGATCTAATCTGCAAAGCGATCCGTGGCGAGTACACGGGCGGCGGTCAAACTGACCTCGAAAGACACCGAGGCGCAAGCAGGCCATTCGGTTTTCTGCTGTTTCTGTTCGTTCTCATCATTTTTCTCATCGCCTCGCGCGGTTGGCGGCGGCGCGGCTACAGGTATTCCAGCTTTGGCGGACCATTCATCGGCGGTTGGTCGAGCGGTGGAGGCGGTTGGTCATCCGGCGGCGGTGGATTCAGCGGATTTAGCGGCGGCGGCGGCAGTTTCGGCGGCGGCGGCGCGGGCTCGAGTTGGTAACGACATGCGAACAAAGGAATTTCTGAGCAAGCTTGAGCACGACCGGATCGTGCATGCGATCCAACAGGCGGAAGCAAAAACTTCAGGTCAGATTCGCGTTTATATTCAGCGCGGAAAGTTAAATGTCGATCCACTGATCGCGGCGCAGAAAAAATTCCACTGGATGGGAATGCACAAGACGCGCGAACGGAACGCCGTGCTCATTTTCGTGGCCCCGCGCGCACACAAGTTTGCCGTGATTGGCGATAAGGCCGTTCACGAAGAATGCGGCGAAAAATTCTGGCAACGCCTTGTCGATGCAATGCGCGCGCATTTTCGGAACGAGAAATTCAGTGACGCTATCGTCGAGGCGACCGAGGAAATCGGAAAAATACTGGCCGCTCATTTTCCGAAAACGCGCCTCGCTCGAAATGAGATGAGCGACGAAATCGTAAAGAAGGAAAAAACCGACTAGGCGACTGGCAGCGCCGACAAATGTCGCGTGAACCCTTGGCAGGATTCACACTTTCTGTTGCATTCCCGCCTGGGCGAGCAACTCGCGCACTTCCTCATCGCTGGTCTGCGAAAAATCTTCGTAGAACTGCCCGACGCCGTAAAAGGGCTCGGGAGTCGCCGCACAAATGATCTCGTCCACTTCATGACGAAACTCCGCGCAAGTCTCCGGCGAAGCGACTGGGACGCCAACCACGCAAGCGGCGACTCCGCGTTGTTCAAGCGCGGTCGCCGCCGCGCGCATGGTTGCGCCGGTGGCAAGGCCGTCGTCCACCAGAATCACGGTTTTGCCGCGCAGATCGGGCGGCGGGCGGTTGCCTCGATATTCCGCCTCGCGACGCTCAAGCTCGCGGGTCTCCTCGGCAGTTACGGCAGCCAACATTTCGTCCGCATTCGGGAGCTGCGCCACCACGTCTTCGTTGAGAACTCGCACGCCGCCGGAGGCGATCGCGCCCATCGCGAGCTCGCCATAACCGGGAACACCGAGCTTTCGCACGACGAAAACATCGAGCGGGACGCGCAGTGCCGTCGCCACTTCGTACCCGACCGGCACGCCACCCCGCGGCAGAGCGAGCACGATCACGTCGGGGTGCCCCGCGTATTTCTGCAGATGCTCCGCAAGTATGCGACCCGCCTCGTGCCGGTCGCTAAAGCTAGACCAGCGCTTGGCAGACTGCCCAAACATAAGATTTACGCGTTTGCTCCGGTGGCGATCGGCCAGAGCGATTGCATGTCCGCCATGATCCGCAGCGGATCAATGAAACAGTCGGCGACGATTTTATGCACAGTGGCCTCAATGGTTTCCGATCCGCGTGCACTCATCATCTTACCTCTTAATCTTTAATAAAGAAATCGCTCCTGCGCTCTTCCGTGCGTCGCTTCTTTTTCAGTCGCGGCGCTGGTCGTTGGGTAAAATCGGCGCTTGCAAAATTCTCACACTGGTGTTCGTTTCCCTTCCCGCAGCGAGTTTTTTGAAGTTGCGCCGTTGGTCCCTGGGTCTCCGTCGCTGGACGTGAAGCCGCACTCGCCAGGGGAAACCCGGCGAAGAAAACGTGGAATCATGGAGTGATGTAGTAATGGACTAGCCGTCTTTTCAGCACTCCAATACTCCAGCGCTCCATCACTAGAAGAAGACTATGCCAGTTCGTTACGGTCGTTTTGAAATGCCGAAAACTCTCGTCAAAGACGAGAACACTGCCACTGAAACCTACACCAAGTTTGTGGCCGAGCCGTTTGAAGCCGGGTACGGGCACACGGTCGGAAATTCACTCCGGCGCGTCCTGCTCTCCTCGCTCGAAGGCGCGGCCATCACCGCGGTGAAAATCACCGGGGCGCAACATGAGTTCGCCACGCTGCCAGGCGTAGTCGAAGACGTGACCGACATCGTCCTCAATCTCAAGCGCGTGAAGTTCAAAGCTGAGGATCATGAAGCCCGCAAGCTTTCGCTCAGCGTGAACAAAGAGGGCGAAGTGACCGCTGGAGACATCCAGGTGGTGCAAGGCTACGAAGTGCTCAATCCCAAGCAGGTCATCTGCACCCTGGATAAGAAACATAAGTTCGATGCTGAGCTCGACGTACGCGTCGGCCGTGGCTTTGCCACCGGCGACGAAAACAAGCGGCCGGATCAACCGATCGGTCTCATTCCGATCGATTCCATTTTTTCGCCGGTCACGCGGGTGAAATACGCGGTGGAAAATACTCGTGTCGGTCAGCGCACCGATTACGATAAGCTCATTCTTGAAATCTGGACCGATGGACGATTGACACCGGACGATGCGTTACTCCAGGCGTCGGCGATTTTGCGGCACCATCTCGATGTTTTCGTCAACTTCAACGAGGAGGTGATCGAGTTCGACGAGACGCCCGCGGGCGTGAGCGAGGAAAACATAAAGCTCAAGAAGCTGCTCAACATGAGCGTGAATGAGATCGAGCTGAGCGTGCGCGCAGCCAACTGCTTAAACAACGCCAACATCACCACGGTGGGTCAATTGGCGCAAAAGACCGAGGCGGAGATGCTCAAGTATCGCAACTTCGGCAAGAAATCGCTCAACGAGATCAAAGACAAATTGCAGCAGCTTAGCTTGAGTCTCGGCATGAAATTCGATCCCGGCATGGTTGATACGCCTGCGGTGGCCGAGGCCGCGAGCTCGAACGGCGCGCCTTCCGAAAAGTAACCGCCGCTCGATCGAGAATTACCTTCGCCAGCTGATGAGGCACCAAAAGAAAACGATCAAGCTCGGCCGCACGGCTGAGCATCGGAAAGCTCTGCTCGCCAACCAAGTTTGCAGTTTGATCGCGCACCAGCGCATCAAAACCACCCTGGCGAAAGCGAAAGCCGTCCGCCCGCTCGCGGAAAAAATGGTCACCTTCGGGAAAAACGGCTCGCTCCACGCGCGCCGGATGGCGTTGTCGACGTTGCGGCAAAAAGATGCCGTGAAAAAATTGTTCGACGAGATCGCGCCGCGCAGCGCAGATCGCAATGGCGGTTACACGCGCATTGTAAAGCTCGGTCAACGCAAGAGCGACTCCGCTTCAATGGCGTTCATCGAATGGGTCGATGCCGCGCAAGTGATCGAAGAAAAGCCGGCAGAAGAAAAGAAGGCGAAACGAAAAGAGAGCGAGCCGCGCGCGAAACCGAAACAGCCGGTTGCAAAACGAGAAGAAGCGGCTCCTCCGGCCAAGAAGGAAACGGCCGCGCCGCCAGCCGACGAGCCAAAGCCGAAAAAGCGCAGATGGTTCGGCAAAAAATCGGACGAAGAGGCAAAATAATTTCGCGCCATTCTTCTGCAGACGTTTCGCCCTGCGAAGCGCGACGCGCATAGTCCAATCTCGCGCGCATCGCGTCGCTTAGAGAGCGTCTACAGACAGATCAACGCAGCGGGACCAATCGCCAGTTTATTTTCCCATCAACAATCTCGAGCCACGCCACGCTCGCCGGCGAGCCACGATTTGGCCGCGTAACGCAACCGGGATTCAGAAACAAGACGTTACTGTGTCTCTCATTTCGCGGCACATGCGTGTGACCGTGCAAGACAACATCGACATCTTCCGGCGGACGCTTCGGCGGAATGTGCACAAGGCGAAAGCGAACGCCTCCGCGCACAAGATCGACAACCAACGGCCAGTCGAAATTGTTGTCGCAATTGCCGCGCACAACCGTGACCGGCGGACCGATGGCGCGCAATTCATCCAAAATTCTTTCCGCGCAAACATCCCCCAGATGCCAGATTTCGCCGGCCTCTCGCGCCAGGATCGAGACTTTCTCGGGCAAACGATTGTGTGTATCGGCCAGGACAAAAATCCTTAATGACCTCTTCATCGCAGGAAATTCTCGCGCAACGGTCACGACGTTTCACAAGGGACACAGCTAATTTTTGTTTGCAATTCGTCGTGCCCCTTTGCGTCCTTTGTGCGAGCATTAACTTCCGCCGTGTCATTTAACAACTTCGGACTTTCGCCGGAAATCGTGCGCGGAACCCAGGCGATGGGGTTCACCGAACCGACGCCGATCCAGCTCCGCGCTTTCCCGATTATTCTGGCGGGAAAAGATTTAGCCGGCACCGCGCAAACCGGCACCGGTAAAACGGCGGCGTTCGCGTTGCCGATTTTGACGTTGCTCGCCAAGCACGGTACTTTTCGCTGCCTCGTGCTCGAGCCCACCCGCGAGCTCGCGGCACAAGTCGAGACCGCGTTTCGCGATTATGGACGCTTCACCGATTTGCGCGTCGCTCTGGTCCACGGCGGCGTCGGCTACGGCAAACAACGGGAAGAAGCAGCGCGCGGCACCGACATCGTCGTCGCCACACCCGGCCGACTGCTCGACCTGCTCGAACAACGCACGATGAATTTGCGCCAGGTGAAGGTGCTGGTCCTCGATGAAGTCGATCGCATGCTAGACATGGGTTTTCTGCCCGATGTGCGGCGCATTGTTGAACAAATTTCGAAGGATCGACAAACGCTGCTCTTCTCCGCGACGCTGCCACCAGAGATCGAACGGCTGGCGGCCTGGGTTTTGCGCGATCCCGAGGTTGTAGAAATTGGCGTACGCCGCGCGCCGGCAGAAACGGTCACGCATGCGGTTTATCCAGTGGCGGCGGAACAGAAATTCGAGCTGCTCATGGCGCTGCTCGAGCGGACAAACTTCGATAGCGCGCTGATTTTTTGCCGGACAAAACACGGCGCCGATCGCATCGCGCACAAACTAAAAGCGGGCCGGCATTCGGTGGCTGTGCTGCATTCCAATCGCACCCAGCGTGAACGTGTCGAAGCGCTCGAGGGTTTTAAGAGCGGCAAATACGAAGTAATGGTTGCAACCGACATCGCCTCGCGTGGGATCGACATCGCCGGTGTGAGCCACGTCATCAACTACGATGTGCCCGAACATTCGGAGGATTACGTGCATCGAATTGGTCGCACCGGCCGCGCGCAAAATGTCGGCGACGCCTTCACGCTCGTCACCGGCGAAGAACTTCCCGCGCTCCAGGCGATCGAGCATTTCATCGGCCAAAAAATCCCGCGCCTGAAACTGGAAAACTTTCCGTATCTCTACACCGCTCTTTTCGAACCGGAATCCTCTGGCGGCAAACGCGCCATCGGCGGCGGCCGCACCCATCGCGGCTATTCGTTCGGCCGACGGCGCAGCCGCTGAACCAACCTGCTGATTCATTCTCGCCGATCGCTCGTCGTCTAATCCCCGGAGCGCCCGGCGGAATTTCCGACACGTTATTGGTTCGAATGGACAATCGCAGCCAATCCTGCCTCCAACAAATGGGCAGGGTCGTACCCGAGCAGGCGGCGAGCGGCAGAAATATCGGCCTGCGAATTGAGAATGTCGCCGGGGCGAGCAGGTGCACTTTCCAACCGTCCGTCCCAGCTTGGAAAAAACGAGCCTATGATTTCGACCAATTCCCGGATCGAGACCGCTCGGCCCGTGCCTAGATTGCAAACCGTGAACTGTCCCAGACCGAAAGCCACCAGAGCCTGGGCGATTCCGCGCGCGATGTCTCGCACGTGGACAAAGTCGCGGGTTTGACTGCCATCGCCATAAATTGTGACCGGCTGGCCCGCGCGCATGCGGGCTGAAAATTTCGTGATCACACCGGAGTAGGGAGACGTCGTCACCTGCCGCGGCCCAAAAACATTGAAGAAGCGGAGAGCCACGAATGACATCTGATTGTCTTGAGCAAATAATCGTCCGTAGTATTCACTGGCCAGTTTTTGCAGCCCGTAAGGAGAAAGAGGCACGGTGTCATGTTCTTCCGTGATGGGTATCTCGTGCGGGTTTCCGTAAACGGCGGCGGAGCTGGCAAAGACGAACCGAGGGATGTTCACTTGTTTTACCAGCTCGATCAGGCGGACCGTCGCGGTGAGATTTAACTCATGCGCTCCGAGGACGTCGTTCCAGGAATCGTTGACCGAGGCTAAGGCAGCGAGATGTACAACCCCATCAAAGCGGCCGGACAACTGATTCGCAGTCAGCTCAAAAATATCAGCTTCGAGAACCACGAGCTTGGGATCGGCGGAAAGGTTCTCCCTTTTTCCCGTGCTGAAATTATCGATAACCGTGACCTGATGGCGCGCGGCGAGCAGATGCTCGACCAGATGCGAGCCAATGAATCCAGCGCCGCCGATGACCAGATAGTGCGCCATTAGCGAGCGACCGCCATTTTTCTTCGCCCAGATTGAAGCACCATCTGGTACGTTTCCCAAGTTTGACGCACCATCTTCTCAATCGGAAACTCGCGGGCCCGGCGAGGCCCCGCGCGCCGCAACTCCGCCCGGCGCGTTGGATTCCGGAGAAGCGCAGCGATCTCTCCCGCGAGCTTCGCGGGCTCCGACGCGTCGATCAGAACGGCGGCGTTCCCGGCTACTTCCGCCATCGCCGGCGCCGCGCCCGCCAACACGCAACCGCCGCAAGCCAATGCTTCGAGCACTGGCAGGCCAAAGCCTTCGTATAGCGAGGGAAAGACGAAAATGTCGGCGCGCCGATAGAGCTGTTTCAACATAGCGTCCGAAATAATTCCCGGCCGTACGACGACGTCGCGGAGGCCGAGATTTTCGACGCGCCTCTCAAATTCTTTTTCACGCTCGGGAGTCAGCAAGCCCTCCCCGAAGAGGACAAGTTTGAGCCTGGGGAAATCGTGCGCCAGCGCGCGCGCGGCCTCGAGAAGGCCAGACACATTTTTTCGCGGCTCCAGATTATAGGGTGAAGCGAGCACGATGTTCTCGGGATGATAAACCGGATCGTCCCTCAGGAGATCATTTATCGGCTCATCGAAAAAGTCTGCCTCCACGCCGTGATGGATCGCAACGATACGCTCGGCCTCGATGCGCCAAAAACGCTTGAGGTCGGCGGCCGTCGTTTGCGAGATGCAGATGATGCAATCGGCGCGATTCTCCACGCGCTGCCGATGGATTTGATAGAACAGCCCCTGTCGAGTCGCTTCATATTCTGGCAGTATTTCCTCAATCAGGTCGTGTTTGGTCACGACAATGGGACAGCGCGCACAACGCGGAATGAAATTGTGCACCACGTGAAGTAGCGCGATGGGCTGGGCGAGAAAATGACGGAGGTAGGCGAGCTCATCGACCAGATAAACGCCACGGTGCCGCCAGTGCGAGATACGGCGATAAATCCAGCGCGAACCCGGGAGAAAGATTTCTTTTAACTCTGGAACGGGCTCCTTTGTCGAGCCGAAGAGAAGGAATTTCTGCGCGCCGCCGATCTCGGCGAGGCCGCGAACCAACTGCACGACATAGCGGTAGTGGCCTGCGCTCATGCGCAAGTGGTCAACTGTCGAAAAATCGATCGCGATTCTCATTCCAATCGACTCGTTAGGCCAACCAAGATCGTTACGAGAGCAAAGCAAGTACCGGTTGTGCCCGAGATTCGCCCGATCAGTGCCGTCCTTTCAGTCGCTGAATCAGGCGCACAGCGCGCGGACCAAGCAGCGCCTGAAGGGCGAGACCGAGCAGCGCCGCAGTCGGCGGGGTGCGGGCTTCCCAGACGCGAAAGAGCAGCGTTTTGAGGAGCGCGCCGCGTGCGCCTAACGAGTTCAATTGGTCAATCATGTCTCCCGCAGCGAGCCCGATGGCGCGGCGTTCTTCGCGCGATGCGCCACTCTGGAGCAGCGGCCGATAAATCCGGTCCACGATCTCGGCATGAAGCGCGACCAAAGCGCCGGCCGATTTGGATTCCTCGTGTAAGCGGTAGCGCGAGAAGAGTTCCGGCACGTAAAGAAACTTTACGCCGCGCGCGGCGGTTTTCAGCCACAAGTCGTAATCCATGCAGTAATGGAAATCTTCGCGCAACTCCGGCGGAACGAGGCTTCTCCGGAAAAAGCATGATGGCTGCGCGATGAAGCGATGGGCCAGATGGCGAAGACGAGAATAAGGTTCGCTGCGAAACTTTTCGATCACGGTTTCGCCGTCGGCTTCGACGTAAACGCAATCGCCGTAAACCACGCCGGCGTCCGCATTTTCCTCAAACGCGCGAGCCACCCGCGACAAGACGCCGGGTTCGTAGACGTCGTCGCTGTTCAGCCACCCCCAGATGTCGCCGGTCATATGCGAGAATCCTTTATTCAGGGCGTGACTCTGTCCGCGGTCGCGCTCGCTTTCCCAATGAGTCAAGAACGGTTCGTAGCGCCGGATGATCTCCACGCTCTGGTCGGTGCTGCTTCCATCAATTACGATCAATTCGAGATCGGGATAATCTTGCGAGAGAAGCGAACGGAGCGTCGCCTCGAGGTACGCGCCTTGATTAAGGGATGGTGTAACAACGCTAATTCTCACGCGCTGACCTCACGTGGCTGCCGGCGC
>Ga0184605_10000327_pt1 | contig 13923 bp, 12 predicted proteins | sample PLM0_30_coex_FD_132995 | JGI IMG/M metagenome (GOLD analysis project Ga0184605, IMG submission 132995) | Groundwater sediment microbial communities from an aquifer in East River, Colorado, USA - PLM0_30_coex | ecosystem: Environmental > Terrestrial > Soil > Riparian zone | place: USA: East... | reverse complement strand
CTCCGGTCATCGTGATCGTGCAGATATTCCGTCCATCGGAGCATGGATCGTCGGTATCCCGATAGGCGAGGCTGTCGTGATCCATGCGCGACAGAATGGAATCGCGAAGCATCGCCAAAGTGACCGCAGGCGCCGGATCCTTGTTCTCGAAGAAGTAGCGGACGTGAATATCGCGTGAAGTCCTGAACAGCTCGCGCAGTCCACTGTAGTGATCGAGGTGCTGATGCGAGAGAATAACGACATCGATCGTGGAGTTGTTGAGACCAAGCGAATCAAGGTACCTTCCGAACGTCGCCGGGTCCGGACCGCCATCGATGATCACTCGGCTCGACCCGTTCCTTATGTACGTCGCATCTCCCTGACCGACGTCGAGCAAGCGCACGATGAGCTCGCGCCCGCCAGAATCGTGGACAAAAGATGTGACGGGTGGATGTAATGGCCTTTTTCTGGAGCGACGCTCCTTAGTCTGTGTGGTTTTGTTTGAGCGCTGCTGCCGCGCTTCGATCACAAACGCCAGCGATACCATCGCAACACAGAGAACCAACGTTCGTCTAAGCATCACCGTCGATCAGCAGCCGAGGAGAGATCAACCTCAAACTCGATGATCCAGTTGTGTGTGTGCTCGTCGTTTCAAGACGCGTGTCATCGTTCAGGGAACGATCTGCCGGAGTACCGCACGCACGGGAGCCGCATCGAGGGCCATGAGCTTGAGCGGAAACGCGATGAGCTCGTACATGGTGGGAGTAACTCGCCTCAGGTCGAGATTCTCCAGAATTGCCGCGTTGCCCGAAAAAAGCATGTTGTGCACGGGCAGGTTCTTACTCTCCCTTTGGTCGACCGATGGAGCATCGACGCCGAGTAGACGGAGACCGCGCCCAAGCAGCGTGCGGACGCACGCTTCCGAGAGAGTCGGCCAATCCTCCGGAAAGGCGCCGCTGGCGATCGTTCGTCCGGTACGGAGAAGCAGTCGCTCCACGAATGGCAGAGATTGGATCTTCTCGAGATCCTCCATCTCGATCTCTTTGCTGAGGGTAGAGACATCCACGACGATGGCGGGACCGTAGAAAGCATCGAGCGAGAGCTCGTGCGAGCCTGACCATCCTTCGCGGACATGGAGCGGCGCATCGGCGTGGGTGCCGACGTGCGGGCTCGATGCAAATGACGACACGTTGACGCTCGCGCCAGCTCCGATCAACGAGGCCCACCCACAGGTGAATGGAGTGTCACCTGGCCACTCCGGAGTGTCGGGGTTGAGCGTAACGCTGATGTCGCGGAGTGTGGGTTCGCTGCCGTTCACTCTAAAACCTTTTCGTATGGATCATGACGCGAACGGGCATCCACAAAACTGAAGCAGGGAGCTGTCAGAAGCGCAGCTTGTAAGCTGGGAGCTTTCATTCTCGCGTGCGTGATTACTTCTTGCCCACGAGTTTCTTTGCGGTCTCGACGATTCGATCGGCTGTAAATCCGAGCTCCGTGAAGATTTTCGCACCCGGAGCAGAGGCTCCGAACCGTTCGATTCCGATGATGACGCCGTCGTCTCCGACCCAGCGGTACCACGACATCGGATGCGCGGCTTCGATCGCGATCCGCTTTACGCCCCTGGGCAGCACACTGTTGCGATATCCTTCGTCCTGCCGCGCAAACAGCTCGTGGCTGGGCATGCTCACCGCACGTGCACGGATGCCATCGGCTTCGAGTTTTTTCTGCGCGTCGAGCACAAGCGCAACCTCGGACCCACTCGACATCAGCACCACCTCGGGCTTGCCGCCAGGCGCGTCGGCCAACACGTAAGCTCCGCGCGCCAAGCCGCCCGCCGGTGCGTACTTTGTCCTGTCGATGAACGCCAGCTTCTGCCGCGTCAGGACGAGCGCGACAGGTCCGTTTTTGTGCTTGAGGGCGGCGCGCCAAGCCTCTGCTGTTTCCGAAGCATCAGCTGGTCTGATCAACGTCATGTGTGGGATCGCCCGCAACGCACTCAACTGCTCAACCGGTTGGTGTGTTGGTCCATCCTCACCGAGGCCAATGGAGTCGTGGGTATAGACGTAGATGACGTGGCGCTCCATGATGCAGCCCAGTCTGATCGGCGGCCGCATGTAATCCGAGAAGATCAGGAACGTCGCGCCGTAGGGGATCATTCCGCCCGTCAGCGACATCCCGTTCATGATGGAGCCCATGCCGTGCTCACGAATACCGAAATGGAAATTGCGGCCGGCATAGCTCTCGGCGGAGAAGCTGGGCTCGCCCTTGATGATAGTGTTGGTCGAGCTGGCCAGATCGGCCGAGCCGCCTAATAGCTCGGGAATCGTCTTCGCAATGGCGTTGATGACGACGCCTGAAGCGGCTCGGCTGGCGACGTTGCCATCCTTTGCTGTGAAGACGGGAATAGCTTTTTCCCAGCCATCCGGCAGCTCACCACGCAGACGTCGCTGTAATTCCTTCTCTAGAGCTGGGTTCGCCGCCTTGTACGCTTCGTACGTCTTCTTCCACTCGTCTTCGAACTTCGCTCGCTGTTTTGCTGCTTCACGCCAGTAGCGGAGAGCTTCTGGCGCGACGTAAAACGGCTCCTGCGATGGGTAACCCAGTGCCTTCTTGGTGAGAGCGACTTCCTCCGGACCCAGAGCGGAGCCGTGTGCTTCGGCGGTATCGTGCTTGTTCGGGCTTCCGTAGCCTATGTGGGAGCGGACGACGATGAGAGATGGCTTCGATGTCTCGGCCTTTGCCGCATCGATGGCGTGATTGAGCGCGGCGAGATCGTTCGCATCAGCGACGTGCTGCACGTGCCACCCATAGGCCGCAAATCGAGCTGCCGTGTCATCGCTGAATGTGAGAGCGGTGTCTCCTTCGATCGTGATGTGGTTGTCGTCGTAGAAGCCGATAAGCTTGCCGAGCTTCAGGTGGCCGGCGAATGAAGCCGATTCGTGCGACACGCCTTCCATCATGTCGCCATCGCTGGCAATGAAGTACACGTTGTGGTCGATGATTCTCTGGCTGCGATTGAAGACGGCACCGAGGTGCGCTTCACCGACGGCCATTCCCACAGCATTGCCAACTCCCTGACCCAATGGACCGGTCGTCGTCTCGACGCCGGGCGTGTAGCCGAGCTCCGGATGTCCCGGCGTCTTGCTCTCCCATTGCCGGAACTGCTTCAGGTCATCGAGAGTGAGCTCGTAACCGGTCAGATAAAGAACGCTGTACAACAACATCGATGCGTGTCCGGCCGAAAGCACGAAGCGATCTCGATTGAGCCAATCCGGATTGGCAGGATTGTATCGCAGATGCTTCGTCCACAGCACGTAGGCAAGTGGAGCGAGTGCCATCGGAGTTCCCGGATGTCCCGAGTCCGCTTTCTGAACCGCATCCATGGCAAGGACTCTGATCGCGTTGATGCAGAGGTCCTCGAGCGATTGACCTGATGCGGATGGCGATGAAGGAGGAGCTGGCCGTGGAGCGGAAGCGGTATCGGTTGGCTCGGACATTAGAGAGCTATGTGCAGCAGTAAATGTTGTATGTGCGGTGTAACGCCGAATGGCATTTCAGTCTGGAAGCTAGCTCATACGCGGGTGCGTTGCAGGGCGAACCAGTCCGCTGCTTCGCGCACTTCGCTTGGCACCAGATTATGACCTGCGAGCTGCCACTTGAGAGTGACTTCTGCGTGCGATGATTCGAAGAGCTCAGCCAATCTCTCGACGCTGCTCATGGGAACGATTGGATCCATCCGGCCCGCCGAAATGAAAACGCTGACGCCGCTAAGATCGCCCTGCTCCTCGGCCTCGTACACAAGCATCGGACGAAAGAGCACTGCCCCTTGAAGCAGTCGCGGCTCGATGAACATCACCGTCGATGCAATGTTCCCCCCGTTCGAGTAGCCGAGCGCGTAAATCCGGCTTGCATCCAGATCGTACTTCGTGATCGCCGTGCGAACGAATCGAGCCAGCTCCTCCGCACGCGAGCGTACTTCCTTGGGATCGAACACACCTTCGGCCAGGCGCTTGAAGAAACGTGGCGCTCCGTTCTCGAGGACCTTGCCGCGGGGGCTCAGGACGGCGGCGCCGGGAGCAATCGCCTGGCCGATTCCGACAAGATCGTTTTCATCGCCTCCGGTTCCATGGAGAACGAGCAACGTCTCTCCGGACGCCGAGTCCTCCGGCGGCACAAAGCGGTGGATGAAGCCGAGGTCGTCAGTCATGCATTGGGACCATGGAGCTCGAGAGGGGCATGGATGTTGGGGAGCAGCGCCTCTATCTCGAATCGTCGGGGCTCGAGCCATCCGGGCAGCTTGAGCGACTGCCCGAGCATGTCTACCGGCTCATCGACTGCGAAACCGGGACTATCGGTCGCGATCTCGAAGAGAACACCTCCCGGCTCCCGGAAATAGATCGACTTGAAATAATCACGATCCAGCTGGGGAGTGACGTTGTAGCCAAGTGATGCGAGCTCGGTGCGAACCTGCATCTGCTCACTTTCATTCGCGGCGCGGAAGGCAACGTGGTGCACTGTTCCCGCTCCCATCACCCCGGGCCAAATTCCGGGAACGCACCGCAGGTCGACGATAGTGCCCGGGCCGCCATCACCGGCCGCGTATCGGTATATGCTCCCCTGTTCGCGCACGAGCCTGAATCCCAGAGTGTTGGTGAGCAGCTGCCCGGTCAGCTCATTGGCATCGAGCCACAGGGTTACGGAATAAATGCCGCGGATGGCGTGTTCGGTGGGCACTCCTGCTCCTGCCCAAACGGTTCGGGAGTCCGCGGCGGGGTGGGCAACGAGCTCACCCATAAAGCCCTCGTGGTCCTTGAAGGCAATCACGCGCTCGTCTTCGTAGCGCGCAACGGGTTGCTCGAACTCGACGCGCTTCTTGATCAGCCGCTCGATCCAGAAGCCGACGGAGCTGGGCAGGATAGCGAAGGAGGTTACAGCGACCTGACCACCGCCCTGCCTCCCGCGGCGAGCATCCGGCCACGGGAAAAAGGTGAGGATGCTGCCCGGAGTTCCCTGCTCATCACCGAAGTAGAAGTGATAAGTCGTGGGATCGTCAAAATTCACCGTCCTTTTGACCAGCCTGAGGCCTAGAACACCGCCGTAGAAGTCGAGATTCCGTTGCGGATCACTGGCTATGCCAGTGACGTGATGAATACCGGCACTGCGGAAGCTCATCGCCCCGATTCTTGCCTAGCTATTCTTGGGAATCTTGCGCTGGTCAGTGCTCGCGCTGGGGGGACCCACCATCGCCCTGCTTCGTAGGGGATCCAGTACCTTGTTCCTGCTCTCGTTTGGATGCCATAATATCTCCAATCTTGACCCTTCCATTAAAGCAACGGACATGCCGTTCGCTGAGGCGTTGATGTGAGCCGTACCAAAACCCCCAGCAAGCTCAGAAAACAGAAAAGTTTCCGAAACCTGACCGATCCCAAAACGCTCAGTGAGCTTGCGTTGCGACTGAAGGAAGGAATCTACATCACAACGCTGGATGGAGAGATCATCGACGCGAATCCAGCTTTCCTCGAAATGTTCGGCGTCGAGTCGCTCCTAGAATTGAGGGGTTCCCGTACCAGCGATTTCGTAAAACCCGAAGTAAGAGCGCGAGAGATGGCGCAGCTCGAGCGTGACGGCTCGGTTCGGGACATCGAGTTTCAGCTCACCCGGCGCGACGGAGAAGTGAGAACTGTTACAGACAGCGCCTTTCTGTCCGTTGATCCGCAAACCGGCGAGAAGTACTGCCATGGGATTCTCGTAGACATCACCCAGCGAAAGGAGCTGCAAACGCAGCTTCTAGAGCTCAGCATCCGGGACCCGCTCACTGGCTGCTACAATCGCCGATATCTGAATACGGTCACACGCCAGTGCGAAGCGCAGCCGAAGGGAGAGTGGGGGTGCATATACCTCGACATCGACCACTTCAAGCAGTACAACGACACAAACGGTCACGCCGAGGGCGACAGCGTTCTGGTGAAGATGGCGCGTTTTCTCATGCGGCATGTCCGCGCTGAAGAGGCGGTCGTTCGTATCGGCGGGGATGAATTCCTTGTGGTCCTGTGCGACTCGGGTCAGGAACAGACCGACAATGTTGCGCAGCGTCTGCGCAGCGCAGCGCCGCAGTCTGCACCAGTACAGTTCTCGATGGGATGGGCCGCGCGCCAAAACGGCGAGAGCTTCGAGGACACGATGATTCGCGCCGACCACAGGCTGCTGGAAGTGAGAGTTGACGAACGTCGGGTTCTTCAAAAACGGCGGAAAAAGCCGCCTAAGGGTGGTTCGCCCCTTCTGGGGAGCCTCAACTCCCGGCAAAACACCAAAGCGGACTAAGGGTGTGCAAGTGAGCCCTTGAGACACGTCCCACAGTAGAACCCATTCTTCTACTGGTGTCCCATGCGCTCATTTCTGCTGATAGCCGCTCTCTGCATTCCAAGTCTCACTTCTGCGCAAATAGTGCAGGAGCCGCCACGTCCCTGGCCGTGCCCGGTCCCGCCACCGTGCCAGCCCGGAAGGCCATGCATCATGCCGGCGTGCGGGATTCCAATACCGGCAGTGTTTCGCCAAAGCAGCGATGTTCGGGTAGAGCTGGCGGATCGCGTGCTGCGCTACGAGATCACCGAGACATTCGTGAATCGTGGAAGCAGAGTAGGGGAAGCGGATTTCATGTTCCCGCTGCCAAAAGGCGCAGCGTTCCAGGACCTCAAGCTTTCGATCAACGGCGAACTCGTCGCGGGTGAGACGATGAATGCCGACCGCGCACGCCAGATCTATGAGGAGATCGTGCGCCGCCAGCGGGATCCCGCGCTGCTGGAATGGATGGGATACGGACTGCTTCGCGCGCGAATTTTTCCGATCGCGCCAGGCGAGGAGAAGAAAGTTGTCGTGCGCTTTCAGACTGTTGCCCAGCGAGAGGGCGACGCGCTCAGGATCGACTACTTCCGCGGAGTGCGGACAAGCCAGCGCGAGACGAATCAGCGGTCCGAAGGGCGAATGTCCTTCGTGCTCACCTATCCGGACGATCCGATGTACGGAAGGGCGTATTCGCCGACTCACTCGATAGATGAGGGACCGTACTCGACAGACACGTACGGAGACCGCTCGTTCGCCTCGAACTATCGCGGCTCGACGCGCCGGGTTGTAATTAGGGACGCGCGCGGAGAGGTCACGCTCCTTATTCCAATCCGGCGCTCGACCGCGGCGGCGATCTCCCTGCTGGCCAGTGCGCCGGGCAACGATGATGGCTTTGCGTTGATCACGCTGTCACCGCCCGCGGTTCAGCCGCGTGCGGTGCCTCGCGATCTGACATTCGTGATGGACGTATCCGGCTCGATGAGCGGCGAGAAGATCGAGCAGGCACGTGCGGCAGGGAAGCAGATCCTGCGCTCGCTATCACCAATGGACCGGTTCCGGCTCATCGATTTCTCGAGCGACGTGCGAACGTTCCGCGACAATTTCTCCGCCGCCACGCGCGAGAACATCCGCGCGGCGGAGCGTTATCTCGACGATCTCGATGCACAGGGATCAACCAACATCTCGGGCGCTCTGGATGAAGCTCTCTCTTCTCCAGTACAGCCTGGCAGACTGCCCATCGTCCTCTTCCTTACGGATGGTCAGCCGACAGTTGGTGAGCGCGATGCGTCAGTCATTGCGTCAAACGTCGCCAAACAGCGCGGGGTACGCCGGCTGTTCACGTTCGGCGTGGGCGCGGATCTGAACGTATCGCTGATCGAGCAACTCGCGCTCGAAGGCCGCGGAACCGCCAGCTTCGTCCGGCCCGACGAGTCTGTGGAACGCGCAGTCGGAATTGTGGCGAGCCGGCTAACCAGTCCGCTCGTAACCGACGTTCGCGTTCACGCGGACGGGGTACGCTTGCGCAAGATGCACCCGTCGGGACCGGTGGACATATTTGCGGGTGAGGATCTTGTGATTCTGTCGCGCTACGACGGGAGCGGTAATGCAGTGGTACGCTTCGACGGCCAGACGACAAATGGTCCAGTGAGCTGGAGCACGCGTGTCTATTTCCCTGAGCGCTCGCGCGAGAATCCGTTCGTGGCCCGGTTGTGGGCCACGCAGCGCGTAGGGTATCTAAGCGCAGAGAAGAGAAAGCATGGCGGATCACAAGAGATCAATGATGAGATTCGTGATCTTGGAGAGCGCTTCGGGATTCCGACGGAATTCTCGTCGTATCTCGTGGTCGAGCCTGGAATGAATCGGCGCATGGGCGCTGGGGGAACGCAGCTCAATGGCATTGTACTCAGGGGCGCAACGTCAACGGCGGCGGCCCCAGCGGCCGTTCAATTCGAAGCAGCAAAGTCGGCAGCAGCGCAACGGTCGGCGACGAGCGTCGCAGCAGCAGATGCAGCCGTGGGTATGAGAGATGATGATGCGACCGTTCGTAGAGCTGGCAATGTGACCCTCGTATTGCGCGATAGCGTTTGGACCGACGCTCGCTACAAGAAATCGGGAACGGTGCTGCAGGTGAAGCCATTCTCGGACGCATACTTCAAGCTGCTCGAGATCATGCCGGACCTGCGCGAGCCATTCTCGGTCGGCGAGCGTGTGCTGGTTGCCGGGCGCAGCATGGCGATCGAGTTGACTCCGTCGGGAGAAGAGCGTCTGACGGACCGCGACTTAGCCTTGATAAGGGATCGCTGGTGATCGCGTGACCGACGTCGAGCGACTCTTCCGAACCTACAACGCCGCGCTGGTGCGATACCTGACGCGGCGTCTGGGAGATCGCGACTGGGCTGAAGAAGTGGCACAGGAGACGTTCGTGCGAGCGCTGCGGCAGACTTCGATACAGAACGAGCGAGCCTGGCTGTTTGCAGTGGCCACCAATCTCGTGCGGGATGAAGCGAGGAAGGATATGAGACGCCGAAAGCATCTGGCACTCCTGGCGGAGCAGGAGCGCGAAGAAGTGGTCGAGCCGGAGGAGACGACGCTCGAGCGCGCTCAGGAGGCAGCAATGGCGCGCAAAGCGGTGGATGCTCTAGCGGAACGAGACAGACTAGCGCTCCTGATGCGGGAAGAGGGATTGGACTACAACGAGATCGCAGAAGCTTTGCAGCTTTCGCCCGGCTCGGTCGGAACTACGCTGTCGCGTGCACGCCGTCGGCTCGTGGAGAGCTACGAAGCATTGCAGAAGAATCGAGAAGAGAGAGAGAAGAATGCAGCATCTTGATGAGGGAACGATTCATTCGTGGCTGGACGGCGCTCTGAGCGCCGATGAAGCCGTGCGTGTGGAAGTGCACGTCAAAGAGTGCCCGCAGTGTGCGGCCGCGGTGGCGGAAGCTCGCGGGTTCATCGCGGGTTCGTCGCGGATTCTGACGGCGCTCGACAACGCGCCGCGCGGAGTAATGCCGGCTGCCGTAGCCAGAAAGCGTGTCGATTCGATTGTATGGCGCGTAGCCGCAACAGTGTTAGTTGTCGCGGCGGGAACGCTCGTAGTGGTGCGGAATCGTGGCGCCGATGAACAATTGATGTCGGCTAAGACGGAGCGCGTGACTCTCTCGTCACAGCCGAGCGCAGCAACGGAGCAGCAGGCACCTCCCGCCGGAGGCCCCGCCTCAACTTCTACCGCTGGAACTTCACCGAAGGCAGCAGGTGGTGGCGCACCGGCGATTGCGCGTTCGGGAGTATCTGCTCAGCGCACGACGGCACTGGCTGGTCAGCCTGCCGGTGTATCAGGTCTTGCTGGAGCACCAACGTCACAGGCGCCGACTTTCGCGCCATCACGTGTGGCTGCTGTCGCCGCGATGGACGCTGCAGCCGAGCCAGAACGGTTGAAGGTTGTCGGTAGCCCCCAAGGAATCGGCGCAAACGTCACACTCTACGAGGTCGCGCCGGGGGATACAGTCACCCTGACCGAGTCGATACCGATCTCTCTGAACTCGATCGTGGTAAGGGGTGCTATCAGAGCACCAATGGCGCAACAGTCAGTCGGAAAGTCCGCGGCGGCTCCGTCAAAGGGGCGGGCCGATGCGGCGACTACAGTTGCGCAGGACTCCCAACGTGCGGGCGGAATATCCCTAGCCGCGCCAGCGGTATCGGCACCCATCGCATCACAAGTAGAGATGGCGAACCAGCTCAACGCGATTACGTGGACGGATCCAATAACAAGAACTACGCTGACTTTATCCGGGCGGATGTCAGAGGCACGGCTTCAGGAACTAAGAATCAGAATCGACCGGGAAAGAGCAGCGGCAGCAGCGAAGAAAAACCCCTGACGACCCTGTCAACTCTGAGGAGGCGCATCCTGGGGAGCCATCCCCATCGAGTGGTACCCCTTGTCCACATACACGACGGTGCCGGTGATGCCGGTAGCGAGCGGACTGGATAGAAAGGCCGCAGTGTTTCCAACTTCCTGAGCCTCGAGCGGCTCGGTGAGCGGTGAGTTCCCGGCGCAATACTCCACCATTTTCTCGATGATGCCGATCGCGCTAGCCGCGCGCGACGCCAGCGGACCTGCCGAGATGGTATTGACGCGCACTCCATACTTGCGACCCGCCTCGAACGCCAACACGCGAGTATCGCTCTCGAGCGCGGCTTTCGCGGACGACATTCCACCGCCGTAGCCCGGGATTACGCGCTCGCTCGCCATGTAGGTGAGCGAGAGGAATGAGCCACCCTTCCGCATGAGCGGCGCGAGATGAGAGACCATGGAAGTCAGCGAGTAAGCGCTGATGCTGACCGCCGCCAGATACCCCGAGCGGCTAGTCTCGAGCAGCGGCTTTCTGACTTCGGGACCATTCGCCAGCGAGTGGATGACGATGTCGAGCGAATCCCTGCCGAAGTCGGCTCCGATGCGTCGAGCCAGGCCATCGATGCTGAAGTCACCCGTGTCCTTGTAGCGCTTGTTGGCGCGAATATCTTCCGGCGCATCGGCCATCGTGTCGTACGCGGCATCAAGCGGGTAGATCTTCTCGAACTGGAGAAGCTGTCCGCCAGATAACATTCGCGACTCGTCCATCTTGCCGCGCTCGAGCAGATTCATGAAGATGTTGAGCGCGGGTGGCCAGGTTCCGACAGAAACGCTTGCCCCTGCCTCAGCGAGAGCCTTGGCGATCGCGAACCCGAAACCCGCATCATCGGCAACTCCCGCTACGAGTGCACGCTTGCCAGTAAGATCGATTGTCAGCATTTGGGTGATATCGCGATTTGGATACTTAATGACAAGGGGTAAGCGTCTGGGGTAAGAGTCTTGCAATTCGGCAGGAGCGAGTCCCTCTCACCTTCTCAATCGGAGTCGATTCTTGTTCGGAAAGTTGATCAATGTCGTCCTGCTGGTGACGACCGTCGCGCTCAATGCCGAAGCGCAGGTTCAGGATACAATCAGCAAGAAGACCCCGCTTTTCGTCGGAAAGGATGCGCTGCTGTTGGGTGCTTTTACCCTGGGTACGGTTGCGGTTGCTCCTCTCGACATAGCGGTCGCAAAAAGGCTGCAATATCCGTGGGTACAGGAGAATCGGTTCCTCCGAAGGGCTGCGACAGGCTTCCGCGTGCTCGCTGTACCTGGTTCACTGATCGCTGGAGCGGGACTGTACGGGCTCGGCCGGGCGCAGGGACAACGACGTCTTGAGGCTCTTGGACTGCACAGCGTGGAGTCGATACTCATTGCTGATGTCGTCGGGGGCACGATCAAATTCGTGGCCGGACGTGCGCGTCCATATGTCGATATCGACAATCCGGCGGATTTTCAGCTGTTCAGAGGGTTCTCGGACAACAAGTACCGCTCCTTTCCCTCCGGTCATACGATTAATGCCTTTGCCTTCGCATCGACCGTCACTCGCGAAACGCAATTCTGGTGGCCACACTCCGCGTGGTACGTCGGTACGGTGTTTTACGGCGGCGCAACGCTAATGGGACTTTCCCGCATCTACAACAATCAGCATTGGGCCAGCGACGTGATGGGAGGAGCCGCGATCGGGACGCTGATTGGGGTCAAGGTGGTGAAGTACACCCACTCGCATCCTGGAAACCCTATCGATCGCAAGCTTATCAAGGGTGGCTCGAAGTCGGTTATGTACCCCACGCCGCTCATGTTCTCGTTCCAATTCTGAGGCCGACAATCACCGCGAGTAATGCTTGCAGCTGAATGGAATCTTCATTCTGGCGGAGCTGCCGGGAGAAATGGCCGACAGAGTACGCGAAATCAACGAGCGTTACGACCCGAGGCTCGCCCGGTATAAGCCGCCGCACCTGACATTGACGGGATCGTCAGGCGCGGGGCCGATCCCACCCTCAGTCAGCGTCGAGGAGATCCGGGAGAAGCTCGAACCGATAACCAATGATACCGCGCCGATTACTGTCTCATTTCAGGCGCCGCAGCGTTTCATGCAGACGGACATCATCGTGCTTCCGATCGATCCCCACGGCCCGCTCCGGCTACTGCATGACCGAATCATTACCAGCGGCCTGCCGTTCGCGAGGGCGCGGTACACTTTTAGCCCACATTCGACTCTGAGTCTGTACCAATCTCTCGATGCAAAGGCGATCCGTGAGCTGCTCAAGACCCGATTGCCGGAGCCGTTCGTGATAGGCGCGATTCAAGTGTATCACACGCGGGATCCACAACCTTCACGGAAGCTCCTGGAGCTACCACTGACTGGTGCATCCAAGAAAGATTGAAGTCGCGTGGCGCGCGTTCTGGATGCATCTCCTCGGAAGGATGCTTCCCGGGCCGCAGGAAACCGCGCTGCCATCACCGGCGAACTCCGACTACCGGGTGCTGTTCATCCGATACGAGCGCATCGGCGACATGATAATGGCAACGTCGCTGATCCGGAACATCGCGACGTCGCTGCCGGGTGGCAAAATCGATGTCCTGGCGACTCCTACGACCGCGCCCGTGCTCGAGGGCAATCCTCATGTTGGCAACGTGTTGGTGCTCGAGCGAAAGTCGATGCAGAGCTACATGGGACTGATGAAACGCCTGCGGCGCGAGCGCTACACGGTGATGGTCGATGGGAGGATCAACAATCCACCGGTTTTCACGTCGACGCCTCTTCTCATGTACGCGGGACAGGCGCGCTTCCGGGTAGGCGCACAGGGTGACAGGAAGCCGCGCATCTACAACGTTTCAGTGCCGGAGTGGGACAGGGTCAATCATTACATCGAGGGCTCGAAGCAGCTCGCCGTTCCGTTCGGCGTGAATCCGGAGTCGGTAGACTGGCAGCCGGAGATATTTCTATCTGCGGAAGAACAAGCCCACGCGGAAGAATGCTGGAAAGAAGCCCGGTCACTCGCGGCCACGAATGACGATAAACCGCGAGGTGTCACGAAGCGCTTGCTGGTGAATCTTTCGGCATCGGAGCCAAAACGCAGATGGCCGGATGGCAAATTCATCGCCACGCTGCGCTCCGCACGCGAACGTGCTCCTAACATGCCGATCATCGTGATGGGTCTTCCCGTGGAATGGGAGAGCGTTCAGAAAGTAGCCAGCGCTGTCCGCGCGCTACCGGTTGAGACCCCGCAGCTGCGCGATGCATTCGCGCTGGTGGGAACCGCGGACCTGGTGTTCACGCCAGACACGAGCATTTCACACGCTGCGTCGGCATTCCGGAAACCGTCGCTGGTGCTGCTGAAGAGGGAGCACAAGCCGTACGCTCCGTGGAATACGCCGGGCGAGATCATCGCCTGGAACGAGGCCGAGATCCACCAGATGCCACACGAAAGGGTAGCGAAGGCCCTCGACAAGTTATTGGCGGATTTCGGGGGTTAACCCGGAGCGGCGCGGATCGTCTAACAGGGGTATAAAGTCGTTTCCTGTTGCCCGTTACCTGTTGCCCGTTGCCCGTTACCTGTTACCTGTTACCCGTTGGACGGCGGTATCCTATGGCTCGGTCACGCATCGCGCAGTCTACACTCGCTGCAACGTTCCTGCTTGCGGCTTCAGGACGTCTCTCTGCTCAGCATTTACACAGTCATTCTGATACGACAGCGACCGCGTCACAT
>Ga0184605_10000326_pt1 | contig 13952 bp, 15 predicted proteins | sample PLM0_30_coex_FD_132995 | JGI IMG/M metagenome (GOLD analysis project Ga0184605, IMG submission 132995) | Groundwater sediment microbial communities from an aquifer in East River, Colorado, USA - PLM0_30_coex | ecosystem: Environmental > Terrestrial > Soil > Riparian zone | place: USA: East... | reverse complement strand
TTGTTCGGTTAGCGCTTTAAGTCGAATAGAATTCATTTCATCACCTGCGACTTTAGAACTGTTGCAATGTGTTGGGCCCATTTCTCAAAGCCACGTCGGAGACAAGGCGCACAATTGAGACCGGTTCTTCGGGACCCGCGGGCAAGTCAATACTCACGTCAATCTTTACTCGTTCAGCGGTCGCTGCTGTGGCGGTGTTACCGGACATATCGAGGTAGTTAATTGTCAAGCCAGTAATGTTGGTGGCAAGAACTACCGAGCCGGCGGTGTTATCAACGCGAACGATGGCCCTGTTTGCACTTTGAAAAACGAAGCGCACGTCCTCGTCTGTGTCGGACAGATCGGTGTCGTTGTTTAGATTGGCGCGAACGCGAATTGAAGTAGTGCCTGAGTCAGCAGTAACAATACCGTTATCAGTTAAGCCGTAGCCCGAGTTGCCGATTTCTCGCGTCATGATATTTAGCGCGCGCTCCGCCGAGGCAAGCGCTTCGGAACGAGTGTTTTCACGGCTGCGTGTGCGCAAGGAGGTCGCGAGCAACGTGCTGGCAGCAGCCATTACTGCGAGACAGATTCCCATTGTGATGGTGAGTTCCAGCAAGGAGAACCCCGTCTCCGTTGGCTTGCGAATTTTTTTGGCCATGACTTCCTTTTTTGAAAATTAATCGGCCCGGCTGCGTTGCGAAATGATTGTTATCGTACCGCCAGAGCCAGAGCCTGATGCCCATCCGGTGACAATGCCTTCCGATCTGACAGTAATGGTGATTGATTTGAGGGTGGGCGAATTATCGGCAACGGTTCTGGTGAGGGTGAAAGAGCGTTGGTCGCGAAGAACGCCACTTTGTACAACCGTCCCGGCGTTGAGTCGCGCATCAGTGGTTGTTCCGTTAAAGGTGGCACCGCGCAGCGCTTCCATGGCCTCTTGGGCTAGCGCGAGTGAAACCGCCCGGTCGCTGCCACCGGAGTTGTTATAGATCGAAAACGAAAACAGACTTGCCGAGCCCAGGGCCACAATCAACATTAAGACCATCGCAATTGTCGTCTCGATGAGACTGAAACCGCTTTCGCCGCCTGATTGCGGGCGCGTCCCGACCAGCAACTTCTGCGTTTCGGGTCGGCGTCGCGACGTGAGAGCACTTTTGTTGATGACGAATTTCATGGAATCTGCGTATTGGAGCGAAAACTTGGTGCAGGCGCCGCCGAATTTGTTACCGGACTACTCGCGGGCGGACCTTGAAGCGTGGGTTGCCCGGCGCTCGTTAAATCGATTTGGCTCGAGCCGTATCCGTTTGAGATGCTCACGAATGACGGTGACGCAACATTGCCGGCCGCGTCAACAGTGCGTCCGCGCCAGTTGAAATAGATCGTGCGTGGGAAGGGCGTGTTGAACTGTAGACCCGAGTCTGCGGGTAAACTAATTACTTTTGGCGCGTCTAAACTGCCGTCACCGTCTGCATCTATGGTCACTGAATAAAAGCTCGCATTGATGATAGTGACCTGGGCCATCTGGGCCGAAGCAGTCGCATGGCGCCGCAAAGAATCAACCCGCGCCTTTTCCAGATAACTACCCAATTGTCGCGCGCCGTTCTCTCTAACCATCACCTGGCGCGCGCGCGTGATCTGCATTAACGCGAATCCACTTACCACTGAGATGATGCTCACTACGATAAGGAGCTCAATTACAGTGAAACCGCGAGTGTTCTTGTCCGTCGATGTGAGAGTTACTTTCATATCAAACTCAATTCGATTCAAAAGAGTGGGTCGTGGATGGTGAATCGATTCTTAGGGGCTTTGGTTTAATGTTTGGCTACTAGAATTCGCGTACGGCCGCAACCTTGTGGCCGCCAACTTGCTTTGCCTTGTCGACTTCCTGGGAGTTGTATTGAATGTTTGCGGTCCCGCCTCCACTCACGTCGAATGTGGGCGCTTGAAAAAGATCGGTATCAGCGCCGGTGCGAGCAAACTTGGCTACAAACATTGCTCCATAGATGTTTCCATTGCCGCCGCCGCTACGAAGCACCCGCCCGGCGCCAAGCACCATGATTACGCCGTTAAAGTTAAAGTTTCCGTCCAAAGTGAGCGTACCGGTTACAATCAGGGTTCCTTGTCCACTGAGTGTCGCGGAGCCGTGAGGAGCACTCAGAACCAAATCCCCGTCGACAAAGGTGAAAACTCCATCAGGATTGCTGGCACCGAGCCCGCCAGTACTATCAATTGCCGCCTGGCCGGTCGAGAAATAGCGACCCTCTCGCACAGCGGCGGCCATCATGCCATCCGTTCCATAAAGGAAACTGCGAGCTGCCGTAACTGATTTGAGAAAATTCGTTGTATTAGCCGCGGTCAATACTGCTGGATCACCGGGAGTTATTTTAGGGCCGTTACCGTTACAACCTGTACCATCGGCACTACAACCGTCGATGATGTTATTCGTGGCTGTATAGTCGCTATTGCTTACTCCGAAAGGCGGGAGCGTTGGGAGTGGGTTTCCATCGGCGTCAACCCCGGAAACAGAGGTTACGTTACTCGAACCCGGATTAAAGTTTATAGGATCGCCGGATTCGTTAGGCATTTGGATGAGTTGATTTACATCGTAACTGAGTGTGTATCGATCAACGATGACTTCCATGTTCTTTCGCGCATTCTTTGAACCAAACCCCGCTACCTGAATCTGCAAGCGACTCGGTTTGTAATTGGGATTTGCGGCGCGGATGCTTCCGTTTAAGTCGTCCGGATCTACGATCGAAGTTACCCGGAAAGTAGAACCTGATGTAGTGGCCACCGTGATTGTATTTCCGGATGTAGCACTCCAGAGCGTAGGACTGCTCACCACATTCCGAAAGGTAGCTTTTGTTCCAGCCGGGTTTGATTGCACGTTTCCGCGCAGCACATTCAGTGTGCGTGCCACTCCAGCCTCGGCGGCATAGTAAGCCTGCATCTCCGACGTCGAGTCGACCGCGTTAGTGCCGGTGACCGCCGTCGTCAAGACAAGTGTTCCGCCGGCAGCCAGGAGTAAGGTCGAGAGAAGTAACGCGGTAACTAACGCGGCGCCGCGTTCACCTTTGTGATTTCTTAGTTGATTCATCGGCTTCTTGTTTTTCATCTCAAATTTAATCTCACTCGGGCTGGCTCGCCCGGCAAAGTGTCTCTCAGTATGTTGATAGACCAGCATTTCGTAAGGTCACATCGGAAACCAGCAACACTTGGCCACCGGGTTGAAAACCAGGAGAGCCGGGCTTTCCCACGGGATCCAGCGTCACAGAAAGCGCAATCACAACGTATTTCGCCGCAGCAGGAAGGACTTCCGGAGAGGATGGGCTGGAGATGTCTGTGGCATCCTTGTCGACGTTGTAGGTGACCGCTTGGCCGAAATAATGTATTTGTAGCGAGTCTATGCGGTTGGCAAGTACGGTTCCTTTAAATTTGTTTGCCGTATATTCGTCCCAACGGGCCAGGTATTCAGTGCCGACCGCGAGATTTCTAAAGTACTTGACGTCCTCACCCTGGTCCTCGCCCGCCAAACCCAGACCAATTCCATTACGCGCGTTTGTGCTCACGGCAGTATTAAACTTGTTGAGATTGGAGCGTATGCGAATCGTGGTAGGACCCGACTCCCCAGGTACAATGCCGTTGGTGTTGAGGTTGAATCCGCCATTAGCGATTTCACGCGACATTATGTTCAAACCGCGTTGCACATCAGCCAGCGCGTCCGACTTCTGATTCTCACGAGAACGTACGCGGAAAGCACTCGCGACAAGCGTGCTTGCCATTGCCATAATGACCAGCGTGATGGCCATGCAAACGGTGAGTTCCAAAAGGGAGAAGCCTTCTCTTCCACTCTTATGTTTAAGCGCCTGCATTAGATCCTCGTTTGTTAGGGAAGTATTTTTTAGCAATCCAAATCAGTAGGTTCCGGGAACCAGGGTTGAACGTTGCGACGATAAACTGACTCCACCCAGCGCGAATCCTGCGCCTGTTGGAGTGACCGAAATCGTGATCGTTTTCACTGTTGGCTGGCCCGCATCCAACTGACCGGCGGGAACGACGCTGGTGTTTTCAATGACGGTGACGATCGTGTAAGGCCGACCACTACTTGTTGCCGCCTCGGTGGTTCCGGTCGTTGCGCCCAGTCCCCCATTCGGGTAGGAGTAGGCAAGATTTCGAGTGGTCACCGAAAAAGGCATGGTGCGCAACCATTCCATTCTTTTTTGCGCGACTGCCATCGCAAGCTCGCGATCAGTAGCACTGCTATTTGACATGGTGGCGTAAGCGAAGAGTGAGGCCGCTCCTAGTCCTATGACCATCATAATGACCAGCGAAACGGCCGTTTCCATTAACGTAAAACCTTGTTCCGAGGACCGGCCTGCAGTCCTTCCGGAATATCTGGATTGGGGTTTAGGAATGTTAGTCATATCTCGCTCCGGTTAGTTGCCAACGCTTACTGTTACTCGTTGAGCCACGCCGCAAGAGGGGCTGGCGGAGATATTTACAGTGAAAGTGCCACGATTTCCGTTACCGGTTTTCGCTCCAATCGTAACAGTGGTGGATCCACTTCCATTTAAGCTGGCCGGCGAAACGGAGAGAGTAAGAGGGTTGCCGCTACCTGCCGTAAAGGCGGAAATGGTATGAGCGCCGGTAGCGTTCGTTAATGAAAATGTCACGGTGCCGGAGCGCAGATTGGTCACGCTTTGACTCAAAGTAAGTGAACTAGCACTCACCGAAGACGCGCATGCTGGGGGAACCGGCGAGGGACTGGCGGTTGGTGTCGGAATCGGGGTCGCAGTAGGTGCCGGTGTCGGCGTTGGCGTTGGCTGGTTTCCGTTGCCGTTACCATTACCGTTACCATTTCCGTTTGGTGTAGGTGTTGGAGTCGGTGTTGGTGTCGATGTCGGAGTCGGCGTTGGTATTGGAGTTGGAGTCGTTGTCGGTGTTGGAGTCGGCGTGGCATCCGGCACAACGTCATTTGTTACGGCGGCCAATGCTACGCCTGGAATTTCATCGTCGCTGAAAACCTGATCGTCGACGGTTATGTCGCCCGAACCAGAGACGTCCACTGGAATGCCGCGCGCCTCGTTGATTATCTGGAACACAAGTCTTTCCACGATTCGTCCGCGCCAGTCAAACGTGGCCGTCTGCGCCACGTTGTTGAAGGTCACCCCCTCATCCAGTGAGAAGGTTCGCGTCTGAACAGTGCCTGACCCGTCAAAGTCCATCCGAACATTAAAGGTGCTTGTGCCCTCTCCAAAGGTCTGAACGAATGCTTCGCTGCCCGGAGCGGCGTGCCGGCGGATTGAATCGCCACGCGCCCTCTCCACGTAAATCGCAAAACGCCGCGTAGAGTTTTGCACCCGCGTCTCCGCCCGCGCGTTCCTTATCCCAAGAATTCCGAAGGTCGTCACGATCGCAATTATCGCCACCGTGATCATCATCTGAAGCATCGTGAATCCGCTTTGGCGATGAGACCAGCGTGTGTGCCTCGTCCGTCTTACTTTCTGCATGTTTGTGGTGGCCTCCAGGAGCGTTTCAGAAATTGGGAGGTTCGACGCGAACCGTGCCGGACAACTGAGCAATGGTCGTGCCAACGTAAACCTCCAGCAAACTCCTATCTTTCTCAATACTCCAGATCAATGGACCAGTCCGGGTTGTTACTTAAGGTAACGACGATGGAAGTGTTCTTCCGCTTCTTGAATCGCGAGCTGTCAGGCAAGTAGTAGAACTTCTGAACATCGCATTGATGCGGAAAGAGAGGTGCCTTCGACCTTTTGATCAGTCAGGGTTCTTTCTGTCTGGACGGCCATTCGTCCTGCTCCGAAAGGATCGTCCTCCGTGGCCCGGTGCCGCACGCTGGGGCTCGCGGTTGGACGGCAAAGCGCCCCGCCGATCTTTTGATTGGCGGGGCGCAATGCTAACTGAAGACTATTTGTTTCTTACGGTGGGCTCGTGCCCGTTTTTAGATTGGGCTCAAACTCGTTTGCCGACGCAGAAACGCTTTGTGTATCCGCTAGTTTCATGGCCAACACACGTGGCTGGTAGGCGAAAGCTTTAGGTCCACCTCGGGTGTTCTGCACTTGCATTGCAAGATAGTCCTGATTCTGTCTAAACCTTACCACGCTGCCGCGCTGGTTCATGATTACAAATAATAAGACATCCCCTTTTGCTGTTTTCATCTGTCCCACCAGAGAACTCGCACCGCCGTCAGTTCGCACCAAAGTTCCAGTTTTCGCGATCACGCTTCCTTCCCAGGCAGGCCCCGTGAAGCGTTCCTCCATAGTCCCGGGATCGATGCCTGCCACCGGCATGATATCCGCCGGGGAAAGTCGATTCTTTTGTAATTCATTGCGCAGTCCTCTAAAAACTTTCATCATGGCGCGCGGAGTTACACGGTTGATTCCGAGGCCACTTACCGATGAAAGTTGGATTTCACTTTCTGGGATACCGAGCAAGGTGATGATTTGACGTCTCACTGAGAGTACTCCCCCGAGACTATCGCCGATTCGCTCTGCCATAAAATTGTTTGAATAGCAGAGAAGGACCTTGAGCACGTCGATCAACTTGCTGGAGTTGTGCGTCAGCAGCAGTTTAGCTCCTGGCGCCGCAGAACCGACCACGATGTTACCCATTACAGTAACACTGGGAACCGTCTGTAAGCTTGTCAGGTCGCCGAGCGTCATGCGCTCGTAAGTCCAGGCACGCGTTGCCTCACCAGAGCGAAGCGTTGCGTCTAAAGTGTCGTATAGTAACGCGCCGGAGCGGCCAGCCGACGCACTAAAGTTCATCGTGAAGCCGGGAGCGACAACCATGTCGCCGCTAACGCTGCGGATTCCCACGGCGTTTAATTGACGAGCAATCATCACCGCGTGCTCGTAGTGAAAAGACGGATCTCGGCCAGTCACATAGAGATTGCCCGTTAACTCGCCAGTGGCTTTATTCAATGACCCATCGGTCCAGAATCCGGTTGTAAATCGATACTGTGCGCCGAAGTTGTGAAGTGCCACCAAGGCCAGGCCGAGCTTTATCGATGAAGCCGGATTGAAAGCCTGGTCGGCTGATTGCGATGAGACAGTTTTCCCGTCAAGTGTTTCTATGAGTAGGCCCTGCACGCCATAGACTAATGGCTCGTTCGAACTTTCAGTTTGCTGAGAGGCGCCGCCTTGAGAAGTGCCGGCTGGAGGCTGAGGCGTTTGCTCCGAAGGAACGGTTTGACTGGCGCAAAGCACTGCGCCAAACAGCACCAAAGCTGCTGATAAAAGAATCTTTGCCGGCTGCGTTTTCTTAAGCATGGCGTTTGTTGCTCAACACGAGCAAGACCAGATCGATAATACCATGAGGTGGGAGAGCGATGGTCGAAGAAGAGATAGTTCGATGCGTTTTCAGCAACCTTGATGTCCGTTCTTGAATTTAAAAAGATTTGCCCGTAGGTTCACATTCAGCCAAGCACAATTGCGTTGACAATGAAAGAAATGCCAACCTAGAATCTGACCATTGACAAACGCGTAAGACGAAATAATCGCCCTGTGATTGAAGACCAGATTCGTGCCACGCATGGTGCGCGCAAGAAGGAGATTCAAGCGCGGCTCAATGAGTTTCGCGGTGTGTGGCGTAATGGTTCTGACGAACGTCTTTGGGAAGAGCTGGTCTTTTGCATTTTTACCGCCGGCGCATCAGCGCGCATGGGCTTCACTGCTGTCGCTGCAGTTAGACCATTCCTGGCCCAGGGCGGACGACGAGAAATGACGCGGGCTTTACGTCGGGCGGGCGCTCATCGTTTCCCTGTGGCACGACCCGGCTATATCGTCATCACGAGAAATTACCTGCGCGAGCACTGCAACATGGAGTTGCGTCGAAAGCTGAAAAGTTTTCGCGATCCGCTCGAACGCAGAGACTGGTTGGCCCAGGAAAAGCGCATCAAAGGTCTGGGTTACAAAGAATCGAGTCATTTCCTGCGAAATATTGGCATCCGTGGCTACGCGATTCTCGACAAGCATGTGATGGGTTGTCTTCAGGATTTGCAGATCGTTGAGACAGCAAAACCGCCTGCCACGCGGGCGCGCTATCTGGAAGTCGAAGGAGAGTTGAAACTGTTTGCTCGTGATATCAAGGTTGATTTTGACGAACTTGATTTGGTGCTTTGGTCGATGAAAACCGGCGAAGTGTTAAAGTAGAACGGCTGGCCACGCCCAGTTTTTCCCCAAGTAGGCGAAAGCCATGATTGCGGCATGGATCAAGGAGTTTAGCAAGATGACAAACAGGGCACGCAGATTGGCCGCAGGCTTTCTCGCGGCCTTTGTGATTTGTCTGGCCTTTGTTGGTCCAGTGGATGCCAGCGGCGAGAAAAAACTGAGGGCTCGCGCCATTCGTGCGATGCACGATGGCGATTTTGAAAACGCCGAGAGGATGTTTCGAGAGTTGCTTGCCAAAGATGCGCGTGACAGGGAAGCTCGTTTAGGTTTGAGCTTTGCCTTGTTAAAACAGCGTCATTTGCAGGATGCTTACGATCAAGCCGCCAGAGTGATTCTGGCAGAGCCACTTTCCGCGCGCGCGCATGCGCTGCTAGGTTCTGCCATCCTTGCTTCCGGCAACTTCCGCAACTCGGTTGAAGAGTTCCGCACCGCACTCAGCCTTCAGGAAAACGAGTCGTTGGCAATTTCGGGACTGGCTATGGTGGATTTTTATGAGAACCGGATGGACGCAGCGATCAAAGGGCTGCGACGCGCCGTAAGCCTGGATTCTGACGAACCGGATTACATTTTCAATCTCGGCCAGGCAACTGCGCGCAATGAGCGATACAAAGAGGCGGCGGATGCGTATGAACATTTTTTGCTGATCGCGCCAAAGACCGATGCCGAACGTCGCGCGCGAATCCGCGGACTGATCGACTTTTTGCGCTATCTGGGGAATCAGGCCCCGCTGTACTCGCTCAGCGGAAACAAAACCAGCATCCCCTTTGAGTCGATTGACGGTCGGCCGCTGCTAAAGGTGCGCGCTAACGGCGGTAAAGAGATGCTGCGGTTTGTGCTCGATACGGGATCAGGGATGTCTGTTGTTTCGGAAGAAACAGCGCGGAAGTTGGGACTTCGTCCCGTGGCGCGCGGTGGTTTGGCCCGCGCTGTTGGTGGCGGTGGAAAGTTTGAAATCGTTTACGGCTTTTTGTCTTCTTTGGATTTGGGTGAAGTTCGAGTTGCGAACGTACCAGTATATATTCGACATTTTTACGACAACAGGACGCCGGTCGATGGTTACCTCGGTTTATCAGTGATCTCTAAATTTATTGCCTCAGTCGATTATGGCGAAAGGATTTTCACGCTGCGGCGTCAATCAGATTTTAATGACAACCAAACGCGGCCAGATTTGAAAGCTTTGGCGGCCACTATTCTTTCAGACATCGTTGAAATACCGGTGCGCACAACTTCAAGCGGATTCCTCAGCGGGGAAGTGCGATTGGAAGGGATCGATAAACCGCTCAACTTTATTATCGACACAGGTGCGACCGTCTCGGTCGTTTCGGAAAAACTGGTGGCAGAAGAAGAACTCACCACCTATATAGCTCCGATACGAATGCGAGTTTTTGGCGCTGCGGGCATAGCAGACGACGTCAAGACCGTGCTATTGCCGAAAGTAATGCTGGGGGGTACCACGCGCGAACAAATCACAGCGGCTATTCTCGATATGGAACCGGTCAACGAAACTGCTGGCTTCACGCAAAACGGAATTCTCGGCGGAAACTTCCTGGGCCACTACCGCGTTTCTTTCGATTTCCAGCGAGCCTTGATTAGACTGGGGCCATTGCGAAAAAGCGCAAAGACCAGTGACAGTCCCAATCTGCCGCAAATGTGACCAATAGTTATGAAGCAAAGTCTTTATCTCGAAACTTCAGTGATCGGAGCTTACCTTGATAATGGCGAGCCTTTTCGCCGCGACTTGACCATTCGCTGGTGGGAGCACGAGATGCCGGATTATCGCGCGGTAATTTCACCACTAGTTACGCGCGAACTAGAGCGCGTCGCAGAACCACACCGGTCCTCATATCTCAATTTGATTTGTGATCTGGAGCAGGTTGAGCTTACCGAGGAAGCTTCGATACTCGCCGAAGGTTACATCTCGCGCGGAATATTCCATCGCAAATACATTGCTGACGCGATGCACGTGGCTATTGCTTCCTGTCACAAAATCGATTACTTGTTAACGTGGAACTTTGGTCATTTGGCAAACGTTCGCCGCCAGGCTCGCATACGCCTGTTCAACACGGCGGCCGGTTTTTATGTTCCCATGATAGTGACACCTGAGTTTCTCGTTTCCGAAGCAACCGAATCTGCAAAATAAATGCTGGCATGTATAGACGCCCCAAATTTTTGGAAGTACTGCATGCGATTCGCGAAGAGATGTCTCGCGAAGTAGACTACGACGTCGATTTGTTTGCAGAGTTGGTGCGGTCGGGAATACGTCCAGCGCGTGGTCCGGAGCGAATTATTCGCGGCAAGCGAATGCACGTTCCCGCGCCGGAGACGGAAGTTAATTTGGACCACGCTGAGAAACCGCGAAAGCGCGCTGGAAGATCTCGATGACTGCTGATAGCGCTTCAAGGAATCAGTTTACTTAATCTATGAACGCAACCTTTGAAACTATAGGGCTGGAAGTGCCCAGCGAGAAGGCTTTCAATTATCTCGCTGAACGCGCCGGCGATCAGGGTGAAGCGACTCAACTCAACCGTCGTGGCGCGGTGCTTCATGGTCGTTGTTGGAAGCTGGGCGAAGGCCTGGAGGTTTGGACGGTGCTGTACGAATCCGGTAGCGGCGACGTGTTTTATGCCGACTGCCGTCCGGGGTTTCGCGCTCGCTACATTCAAACAATTACGCCCTGGGCCTTGACCGAATACGACGAGGAAGGCGAAGCCGTGGTCCATGGCTATCGCGAAGGCACCGATTGCGAAGTCTTATTTGAACTGCAAAACCTGACCGAAGTTGGTCCCGGCGGCTTCCGCGCGCAGGAGCTACATGTGGGACTTTGCGGGTTGGCCTATCGCGCTCGTGTGCGTTCCGGCCCCGCGAAAACCCGTTGGTTGCCATTGGACAAGGCGGCGCCTTCGCGTGCTGCGCATGAAAACGATTGGAGTTTGTCAGGTCGCGTAGTTGCCTGCAAGCCGCTGAAGAACCCACTTTCAGGCAGTGATCTGTACTGGATTAACGTCGATCTGGAGAGAATGAATCTCGAGATTCTGGTCAACCAGCGTTCTTTACGTGGCGACGCATTGGTGCCAGGCGCGACGTTGGACGCGGAAATCTGGTTGCAAGGCCATGTACTGGACGAGCTGGCACTGCGTTCTCGTTACGAAGGGGTTGATATTTCAAGTTCGACCGCCGATTTTTGGAGCAGTCTGCAACGCAGGAACTAAAGGCGCGTTCACTGTTAGCTGGCCACCTTCCGAAAGTTCAGACAGTTACCCGACGACTGACTAAATGAAACGTGTCCTGGTTGTAATCCTCATTGTCCTCACGCTCGCTGTCGGTTCCTATTTTTTTAACCAATACTGGATCCATCGCTATGATGCGCTGATTGCGCGTCAGGCGGGCATCTATCGTCTTGATCCCAATCTCGTCTGGAGTGTTATTTACGAGGAGACTTATTTCAGTCCCTGGAAGAAGGGCAAAGATGGCGAGATCGGCCTGATGCAGATCACTCCCGCAGTCGGCCGCGATTGGGCGACTGAAACGGGGATGAAAGATCTCGAAAGGCAGATGGCTGATAATCCTGCCGTGCAACTTGGCGATCCCGAGCGCAATATACAGATCGGCTGCTGGTATCTCGAAAAATTTTATGAGCAGTACCGCGACACGCCCGATGCCGAGGCGCGCATGGTTGCTGCGTACAATGCCGGTCCAAGTCGTGCTGCTGAATGGAATAATACACCAGCGGGAGGGAAACAGCTTTCCGGCGAGCAATTCATTAACAACATCGATATTCCTTCAACGCGCGCGTATGTCGTTTCTATACTCGAACGATATCGCAAATTGAAAGGGCACGCGCCAGACGTCAATATGCAAAACTCCGCATCGCCGGCGCGTTGATGCTGGTCCTTGCGCTAAACTCCCTGACGATATTCGCTGGTTTCTCGTGGTTCGCAATTAATGACGACAATTTACTGCGCTCAATGGATTGTGCCGGTTTCTTCTCCGCCTCTCGCTGACGGCGGAATTGCAGTCGACGATGATCGCATTGTCGCCATCGGTGCGCGTCAGACACTCGACGCACAGTTTCCAGAAGCGACAATTCAGGACTTTGGAACAGCAGCGATCGTGCCCGGCCTCATCAACAGCCATTCACATCTGGAACTAACCGCCATGCGCGGCTTTCTTGAAAACGAAGACGGCGATTTCTTCGCGTGGTTAAAAAAACTAACTGTGGTGCGGCTGGAACGAATGACTGCGGATGATTTGAACGTGTCGGCGCAATGGGGCGCGTGCGAGGCGGCGCGCGCGGGCGTCACCTCCGTTGCAGACGCGAGCGACGCAGCAATCGAAAGTATAAATGCACTGCTAGCTGTCGGTCTGCGGGGAATAGTTTTTCAGGAATCATTTGGACCAGATCCGGGGTTAGCACCGCAGAACTTTGCAAAGCTGCTGGCAAAAATCTCTCGACTACGCGAACGCGAGACGGCGTTGGTGAAATGCGGTGTGTCTCCGCACGCGACCTACACAGTTTGCGGCCCGCAGTTGGAGCTAATCGCGCAGTTTGCGCTTGATGAAGGATTGCCGCTGATGATGCATGCAGCAGAAACGTTGATGGAGGTATCGCTGCTGCGCGAGGGCCGCGGCGCTTTCGCGGACGGACTCAAGAGTCGGGGTATTGAGTGGCAGACGCCCTCCGTTTCACCCATTCAATATCTCAAGCAACATGGAATACTAAGAACGCGGCCGCTGCTGGCCCACTGCATTTACGTGGACGATGCGGATATTGAGACGCTCGGCGAAACTGGAAGCCGCGTGGCGCATTGTCCCAAGTCAAACTCAAAACTGGGCCATGGCCTAGCGCCGCTTATGAAGTTTGTGGAACATGGAATTGCTGTGGGCTTCGGAAGCGATTCAGTAGCAAGCAATAACGTCTGTGATTTGTTCGACGAGGCACGTTACGCTCTGTTGCTCGCGCGTGCAGGCTCTGGCGAAAAGATGGCGGCGTGTAGTTTGTCCGCGCAAGATGTTTTGCAACTTGCAACTCAGGGAGGAGCGCGAGCGCTTGGCCTGTCTGAACAGGTCGGCGCGTTGCGAGAAGGGATGCAGGCAGATTTCGCGATCGTTTCGTTGAATGGAGCGCACCAAATTCCTGCGTACGATCCGGTTAGTACGCTCATCTTCAGCTCAAGCGCGCGTGATGTGGTCTTAACGGTTGTGGCAGGAAGGGAAGTTTATCGCGATGGGCGCGTGATGACTGTTGATGAGGATCGCTTGCGCGCGCGCCTGAAGGAAATTGCTCAGAAGCTAGCGCTCGGCTCTGCGGCCTGATGTGCGGAAAGGCTCTGCCTTTCCGTAACTTTTAGAAATTTCCAACAAGAGTCTGCGGAAGGGCACAACTCTTCCGCACATCAGGCGGCAAAGCCGCAGTTAGCCCTTGAGCGATGCAGCAATCGCATCGTCGAAAATTTCCAACGCGACGTCGATATTCTCTTTTGTAATTATTAGCGGCGGCGACCAGCGAATCGTGTTCGCACCTGCGCCGAGCACGATCACTCCTCGCTCAAAGCAAGCGACTTCCACGCGATCGCGCAGCGCCGAATCCGGCTTGTTTGAAGTCCCGGCCGTTACGAATTCCACTCCCAGCATCAGTCCCATGCCGCGAACGTCGCCGATGCAGTCGTATTTCTTTTGCAAGCGCTCGAGTCCAGCCTTCAAGTAAGCCCCAACCTCGGCGCTGTTCTCGATCAAACCGTTCTGCAACAACTCAATCGTCTTCAAAGCCGCGGCAATGCA